>Ga0208849_1000564_pt1 | contig 33847 bp, 33 predicted proteins | sample NGESurdeep072012_10_FD_184470 | JGI IMG/M metagenome (GOLD analysis project Ga0208849, IMG submission 184470) | Arctic peat soil microbial communities from Barrow, Alaska - NGEE Surface sample 53-3 deep-072012 (SPAdes) | ecosystem: Environmental > Terrestrial > Soil > Wetlands > Peat ... | reverse complement strand
AGGCCTCGCTCAACCAGCGGTCGAGCGAGATCTCCCTCTCTCGGAAAGAAAACGAGAACAACCTCACCACCCAGCAACCAGAGGTTGCCCTATGAGCGACACACCGGCACAGCGGGCTCCGCTGGTGCTGGTGAGCAACCGCGGCCCGGTCACCTTCCATGCGGGCGGCGAGGTCCAGCGCGGCTCGGGCGGGCTGGTGACGGCGCTCACAGGACTCGCCTCGCACCGCGAAGCGATCTGGATCGCCTCGGCGATGAACGAGCACGACGCCGAGGTTTCGCGCGTCAACGCGGGACGATCATTTCCGGTGCGCTCACCCGCGGGCGGCGAGTTCCAGGTGCGGCTCGTCGTTTCCGATGCCGAGGCCTACGACCGTTTCTACAACGTCTTCGCCAACCCGATGCTGTGGTTCATCCAGCACTACCTCTGGGACCTGTCCAACGCCCCGGACATTCGGCGTGAGGAGATCGAGGCCTTCGAGTTCGGCTACAACGTCGTCAACGAGGACCTCGCGCGCGCCGTCGTGGAGGAACTCGACGGAATGCGGGAGCCGGTCGTGATGGTCCACGACTACCACCTCTACACGCTCCCCGACCTCGTGCGCAAAGCACGACCCGACGTCTTCCTCCACCACTTCATCCACATCCCCTGGACCCAGTCTGACGCCTGGCGGGTGCTGCCCTCCCGCATCCGCGAGGAGATCTTCACGGGCCTGCTCGCCAACGACATCATCGGCTTCCACACGCGCTCCTACCGGCGCAACTTCCTGCAGTGCTGCCGCGACCTGATGGATCTCGAGGTCGACTTCGAGCGCGGCCTCGTGAAGTTCGGCGAGCGCGAGATCTGGGTGCGGGCATATCCGCTGCCGATCGACCACAAGGCCACGCGCCTTACCGCGCAGAGCACGCGGGTCGGCGAGTTCGAGGACGAGCTCCTGCACCGCCGGCGCGACTTCCTGATCCTGCGCGTCGACCGCGCGGATCTGAGCAAGAACGTGCTGCGCGGCTTCTCCGCCTTCGACCTGTTCCTCGAGCAGCACCCCGAGTTCACCGAGCGCGTCACGTTTATCGCGCAGATGATGCCCTCGCGCACCGACGTGCCCCAGTACGCCGAGTACCTGGAGCGGATCGAGGCGCTGGTGGCGGTCGTCAACCACCGCCACGGCACCCCCGACTGGATGCCGATCCAGCTCAAGCTGCGCGACGACCTCGAGGAGGCGATGGCGGCCTACAAGCACTACGACGTGCTGCTTGTCAACGCGATGTTCGACGGCATGAACCTCGTCGCCAAGGAGGGCCCGATCGTCAACGAGCGCGAGGGCGTCTCGATCCTGTCCGAGAACACCGGCGCGCACGAGGAGCTCGGCGAGTACGCCCTCTCGGTCAACCCCTTCGACATCCAAGAGCTCGCCAACTCGATCTACGCCGCGCTCACGATGTCCTCCTCCGAGCGCCGTCGCCGCGCCGAGGGACTGGTGGAGATCGTCACCTCGCGCGACCCGGGCGACTGGATCGACGAGCAGCTCGCGGACATTCGCGCCAAGGGCGAGGACGAAGAAACAGCCTGAACAACCTTATGACGAGCCGTCGCGGCGCGCGTCGCGGGGCGCGCGTCCGAGGCCGAGCGCGTGCGCGCGACGGAGCGCTTTCGTCACGCGCTCATCATCGATGCACTGAGCGCGCGACGCAGACCCGCTAATCTTCCTCGACGCCGATCTCATGACCCTGCCCGCGCCCACATATGACCTAGTGCTGATGCTCGACCCCCAGGCCGAGGAGGCAACGCGTGCGAAGATCGTCGCCGACGCCCGCAAGGCGATCGAGGCGCAGGGCGAGCTGCTGCGCCACGACGAGTGGGGCGATCGGGCGCTGGCCTACCAGATCGATCACAAGACCAACGCCGAGTACCACCTGCTGCAGTTCCATACGACACCGGAGTTGCTTGGCACGCTGAACCGCACGCTGCGGATCACCGACGAGGTCATCCGCTTTCGCGTCGTCAAGCTCGCGCCCGGCACGCCGGCGGCGCCGGAGATGCCGGCTGCCGGCGTGGTCCTCCCGCGGAGCGAGGCAGAGCCCGCGACTGAAGTGCCGGTGGCCGCTGAGGTGCCCGTGGCCGCTGAGGTGCCCGTGGCCGCTGAAGTGCCCGTGGCTGCTGAGGCGCCAGCGGCTGAAGTCCCAGCCGGCGAGCCGGCGTAGCATCCCGCCCCGCCGCGGCGCTCACCCGAGCCCGCCCGGTGTCTCCCGCCACAGCACCTACGCGAACGTGCCCGGCACCTTCCGCCACAGCACCTACGCGAGCGTGCCCGGCACCTTCCGCCACAGCGCCTACGCGAGCGTGCGTGGTTTTTTACGTTGCGACGCTTACGTAAAGCGCGAGCGGGTAAAATTGCCCGTATGGCGTGGGCCGAAGACATGAGCGACTCCTCAGCGAGCAGGGCCGACGTGCTGCGGGCCTCCCCGCCGATGTTCGACTCGCGCCTGCTCGACGCCCTTTCGCGCGTGCATCCCGCGGTGCCGGTGCTGATCTTCACGCCCACGGTGCTCGCTCTGGCGGCCTGGGAGCTCTCCAGCGCGAGCGTGGTGGGCACGATCGCACTGGTGCTCGCCGGCTATGCGCTGTGGACCCTGTTCGAGTATTGGCTGCACCGGGTCGTCTTCCACTTCGAGCCGCAGGACGGGATCGGCGCGCGACTGCACTGGATCATCCACGGCGTCCACCACGACCATCCAAACGATCCGTTGCGCCTGGTCATGCCACCGGCGGTGAGCCTGCCCTTGGGGGCGGTCGTGTTCGGGGTCCTCTACCTGATCTTCGGCGCTCGTTACGCGCCCGGCCTCGGAGCGGGGTTCTTCGCCGGCTATCTGGCGTACGACATGATCCACTACTACGTCCACCACTTCCGCCCGCGCGGCCCGCTCGGCAGGATGCTGCGCGAGCGGCACATGCGCCATCACTTCCAGGACGAGACGCGCGGCTTCGGCATCAGCGCTCCCTACTGGGACGAGGTCTTCAGGACCTCCTCACGCGGACGCGGCGCACAGCCCATGCCTGCCCCACGCGAGTCGAGCAAGCACTGATTGACTAAGTCGCGCCCGCCCGCGACCGCCTCTCGCGCCCCCCTGCCCACCCCGCACGAGCCGAGTAGCAACCGAAAAGTGTTGTACGCGAGTCGCAATCTTCGCAACTAGCGGGTCAGGGCGGTCTCGATCGAGAGTCACGCCCGAAGGCGGCTCTAGACTTGGAGCTCGCAGCACGCGAAGACCGACGAGCCTCCGCGAGCGGGGGAACCAGCCCGAAAGGAAGAACACCATGGCCGCCACCAACATCAACCGAGTCGTGATGACCGGCAACCTGACCGCCGATCCCGAGCTGCGCTCGCTGCCGAGCGGCATGTCCGTATGCAGCCTGCGCATCGCCTGCAACACGCGCCGCAAGAACGGAAGCACGGGCGAGTGGGAGGACAAGCCCAACTATTTCAACGTCACCGTGTGGGGCGCACAGGGCGAGAATGCCTCCCGCTACCTGTCCAAGGGGCGCCCCGTCGCGATCGACGGGCGCTTGGAGTGGCGCGAGTGGGAGAGCCAGGACGGCACAAAGCGCCAGGCAACCGATATCATTGCCGACTCGGTGCAGTTCCTGGGCTCCCGTGACGAGGCCGCAAGCGGCGGCGGATTCACGGGCAATGGAGCTTCCCAGGGCAGCGACGTCCCGGTCAACAGCGGGGACTTCCAGCCTGCACCGGCCGCCGGCGGTGCCGGCGACGACGATATTCCGTTCTAGTACAGCGAGGTTCTGTGTCTCCCACCAACGATAAACAAGCACTCGGTCGTAACAGCGGCGGGGGACACTGATGGCAAAAGCGCGCGGTCGCGGCAAGCCGGTTCGCCGTCGAGACAAGAAGGGCGGACCCGGCAGCGGCCGGCGCAAGCCGTGCCAGCACTGCCGTGACAAGGTCGAGCAGGTTGACTACAAGGACATCGCGTCGTTGCGCAAGTTCATCTCCGAGAAGGGCAAGATCCGCTCGCGGCGGATCACCGGGTCGTGCCGGCGCCATCAAAGTCAGATCGCCCGTGCGGTCAAGCGCGCGCGCGAGCTGGCGCTGCTGCCCTACGTGAACGAGGGCGGCCGCGAGGACAGCCCACGCGATGGACGGGGCGGTCGCGATCGCGACCGCGACCGGTAGGTAGCGGCCGATGCCCGAAGCCATCCTCCTTCAGGACGTCGAGACGCTCGGCGAGCAGGGCAAGGTGATCGACGTAGCGAAGGGCTACCTGCGCAACTACCTGATCCCGCGCAAGCTGGCCCAGCCCGCCACGAAAGGCGCGATCGAAATGATCCGCGAACGCCAGCTGGCGGCTGAACGAGCGGCGCGCAACGCGATCGAAAAGGCCCAAGAGAACGTCAACCTGCTGAACCGGACCGTGCTTACGATCCCCCAGCAGGCGGGAGCCGACGGACGGCTGTTCGGGTCGGTCACCGCCCAGGATATCGCCACCGCGGTGCGCGAAGCGCGCGGTCTGAAAATCGACAAACGCGGTGTGCACATGCCCGAGCCGATCAAGAGCGTCGGGACCTACATGGTCGTGGTCGAGGTGGTCGAGGGAGTGACCGCGACGATCAAGACGATGGTTGTGGCGAAGAAATAAAGCGGGAGGGGCCCATGGGGAGGGCCTGCCATCCCCATGCTGAGTGATGGTCGTGGCGAAGAAATAGCCCCCGGGGCACCGTCCTCTCGTCCTGCGAACATTTGTTCGTGGAACGCAATTTAGTCCGAGATAGCGGGGTAAGGCCAGAGGCCAAAACGGACGCCGACCTAGACTCGCCGAAGCTATGTGCGCGATCTCGGTAACCAACGCCAACAGCACGGCCAGCCCCCCGGCGGGCGTGGTCGCACCTCCTCACAACCTCGAGGCCGAGCAGTCGGTGCTGGGCTCGATCCTGCTGTCAGACCGCTCGCTGTACGCGCTGGTGATCGAAGAGGGGCTACGCGCGGAGGACTTCTACCGCGAGCGGCACGGGACGATCTACGAGGCGATGCTCGCGCTGTACAACGAGTCAGAGCCGGTCGACGTGCTCACGGTCACCGACCGTCTGCGCCAGAGCGGCAAGCTGGAAGGAGTCGGCGGGGTCGCGACGGTCGATGGCCTGACCGGGGTTGTGCCGGCCGCCGGGCACGCCCGCCGCTACGCGCAGATCGTGCGCGAGAACGCACTGCTCAGGCGGCTGCTGGGGGCGTCCTATGAGATCCAGGAGAGCGTGCTCGGCCACCGGGCCGGCCCACGCGAGCTGGTCGAGCAGGCGGAGAAGGCGATGCTCGAGGTGGCCCGTGACGATCGCCAGCAGGACTTCAGGGCGATCGAAGAGGTGCTGCACGAGGAGCTCGACAAGCTGCACCGTCTGTCGATCGAAGGCACGTCACTGACGGGGACGCCCTCCGGGTTCAAGGACCTCGACGAGATCACCGGCGGCTTTCAGCCGGGGAACCTGATCATCATCGCCGCCCGTCCCGCGATGGGCAAGAGCGCGCTGGTGTGCAACATCGCCGAGAACGCCGCCGTCGAGCACGGCAAGCCCGTGGCGCTGTTCAGCCTGGAGATGGCCGAGGCCGAGCTGGCCCAGCGATTCGTCGCCTCGCAGGCACGGATCAAGGGCGAGGAGCTGCGCAAGGGGCGCGTCGCCGAGCAGCGCTGGCCGAAGATCCTGAAGGCCTCACAGCGCCTCGCGGCGGCGCCCCTGTGGGTGGATGACTCCAGCGACGTGGGGATGCTGGAGATCCGCGCGAAGGCGCGGCGGCTGCACAGCCAATGCGAGAACGGACTGGGCTTGATCATCATCGACTACCTGCAGCTGATGCGCACCGACAGTCGCTATGACAGCCGCGTGACCGCCGTCGGCGAGCTGAGCCGTGGCCTGAAGATCCTCGCGCGTGAGCTCGGCGTGCCGGTGATCGCCCTGTCGCAGCTCAGCCGCGCGGTCGAGTCGCGCCCGGACAAGAAACCGCAGCTCTCGGATCTGCGCGAGAGCGGGAACCTCGAGCAAGACTCCGACCTGGTGATGTTCATCTACCGCGACGAGTACTACGACGAGGACTCCGAGCGCCCCGGCGAGGCGGACCTGATCATCGCCAAGCATCGCAACGGCGCGGTCGGCAAAGTCACGCTGACCTTCCAGAAGGAGTACCCGAAGTTCCTCAACTACGCTGGCGAGCGCTACGCACAGTAGGCGGTGGCACGTATAGCCTTCGTCGCTCTTTGTCCTCGGGATCGCCTTGGCCACCAGCCAAGGCGGGTGGGTGGGCCGCTTCCGTGCCTCCGACTCGACTCTACGCACCACCGCGGGTGGGTGGGCCTCTCCCGACCCTCGTAAACTGCACTCGGCATGCCTGGAATAGTCATCGTTGGCGCCCAGTGGGGCGACGAGGGGAAGGGGAAGATCACCGATCTGCTCGCCGAGCGCGCGGGCGCGGTGGTGCGCTTCCAGGGCGGCAACAACGCCGGCCACACGATCGTGCGCGGGGACGTCGAGTGGAAGCTGCACCTGATCCCATCCGGCATCCTCTACCCGGGCAAGCGTTGCGTGATCGGCAATGGTGTGGTGATCGACCCGAAGGTCCTGATCGAGGAGCTCGACGGCCTGCGCGCCCGCCGGATCGATGTGAGCGGCCTGCGGATCTCCTCCAATGCCCACCTGATCATGCCCTACCACCTGCTGCTCGACTCGGCCGGCGAGGCGAAGCTGGGCAGCCGCCAGATCGGCACGACCCGTCGCGGCATCGGACCCTGCTACGCCGACAAGGCCGCGCGGCTGGGCATCCGCGTGCAGGATCTGCTCGACGAGAAGATCCTGAAGAAGAAGATCGTCGCGGCGATGGAACCCAAGCGCCTGTCGCTGCGGCCCTTTGAGAAGGACCCGGCGCTCGACCTGCACGCGATGACCGAGGAGTACCTGACCTACGGCCATCGCCTGGAGCAGCACATCGCCGATACGGCCAAACTGATGTGGGACCTGCTCGACGAAGGCCAGAAGGTGATCTTTGAGGGCGCCCAGGGAGCGATGCTCGACATCGACCACGGCACATATCCCTTCGTCACCTCCTCCAACCCGCTCTCGGGCGCCGCGACCGTGGGGACCGGGGTGGGACCGAAGGACATCGACGAGGTCTGGGGGGTGTCGAAGGCGTACACGACACGCGTCGGCGCCGGCCCGTTCCCGAGCGAGCTGCACGAAGAGATGGGCGAGCTGATCCGCAAGCGCGGCGGCGAGTTCGGCACGACGACAGGACGTGCGCGCAGGATCGGTTGGCTGGACCTGGTCGCCCTGCGCTACGCCGCCCGCCTGAACACGCTCACCGCGCTCGTGATCACCAAGCTCGACGTGCTCTCGGGCCTCGACCGCATCCAGGTGTGCACGAGCTACCGCGGCGCCGAGGGCGCCGAGTTCGAGGACTTCCCCTACCACCAGACGGTCCTCCACCACACGACCCCCGAGCTGACCGAGCTGCGCGGCTGGCAGGAGGACCTCGGCGAGTGCCGCACGTTCTCCGACCTGCCCGAGGCAGCACGCGAGTATCTCCAGTTCATCGTCGAGCAGATCGGCGCGCCCGTGACGCTCGTGGGCGTGGGCCCCGGACGCGAGCAGGTGATCTGGACCGATGAGGGCAAGCAGACGATCATCGGCGGCGAGGGCTTGCCGGTCGCCGCATCGTCGCCTGGCTGAGGTTCGTCAGACCAGGACCGCCCGTGGGCTCTCGCAGGAGGAGGTCGCCCACGGTGCTGATCTCCACACCACCTGGCTCAGCCACATCGAGGCAGGGCGCAATCCCGCTTGGGGCACCGTACGACGGATCGCTGCGGCGCTTGGGACGGAGGTCTCGGAGCTTGCGAAACTGGCGGAGGAGATCGATACCACCTAACGACAAGCTCGCACTCGGATGTTGAAGACCTCGGACGCGACTCAAACGCCGTCGCTTCGCCCGGTCATCCTGAGCGGCGGGGACGCGACAGGCGTCAGCGCTGACTTTGTTCTCGGTTGGGCAGCGGAGGCGTTCGTCATCATGTGCGCCGTGGGCGAGGAGATTGACATTGCCAAGGCGGGTGCTGAGATGGTCGCGACGCTGGCTGAGGCGTCCGGTTCGCTTGAGCCGTCGAAGGCGTTTTGGGGTGCGATGACTAGCCGGATCGACGCCTACTTCTACCCGCGAACAGTGAGGCTTGCGATGAGGATGGCGGAAAGATCAAGGCGTCGGGGCTGCCGCCGAAGGCGTACAGCGAGATCAAGATTCCGCTGGTCAAAGCGATCCTTGAGGCAGCCTCAATGGAGGACGACCCCGGCATGCAGGAGCGGTGGGCAAACCTGCTCGCCAACGCGCTGACGGTGACGGGAACACTCCCCGTCGCGCTCGCACGCATCCTCGCTGACCTAGAGCCCGTTGAGGCGGCGACGCTCGACCGCATCTCGACCAACGAAAACGCCGATGGCACCCAGGTCGTGGACCTACCCAAGTGCAGATCGTGGTTTGGCATCAAAGCCGCCGGGCTCGACAACCTCACTCGCCTAGAGCTTCTGAGGTACAACCTCGTCACCCCGAGGACGATCAACGACTTTGAGACAGACAACGCCGACGCGAGGATCAGGGGCGTCGCGATCACGGATCTCGGCGGGCTCCTCGTAGCCGCGTGCCGACCACCGGTTGTCGCTCGGGCTGCTTCACCCTAGGGCCTGAAGGTCGCGGTCGGCACCGGCTCGCCGTGGCGCTTCTCGCGATTCGCGAATCCAGCGCTCTCAGCGGTGCCGCTCGACAAGCTCGATTGCCATCTGCGGGTACTTCAGATCTAGCGGTAGCGGCTTACCGGGGAACAGTTTGTGCCACTCGGCAGCAGGGCTGAGCTTTTCCGCCTGTCGAAGGTTCCAGCGATACGTCGCGCCTCCCACGGTCGCGACTACTAGGAACTTCTTTCCGAGGTCCCGGGCCTCCGCGAACACGTACGCCTCGACGCGAGGAAGGACCGGCATGCTGATGATGTAAGTCCGAGACTCGCCTGATTGCCAGTACGTCGTCGGCGGAGTGTTGTGCGTGAACCCGAACTCGCCGATTGAGCCCATAATTCGGACCTCACGAGCGGACGCAGCGAGGTTCACGATGGTGAGCCGCATTTGATCGTTCGGCACGTCGCAGATGACCTCGACGTGTAGCTCGGGGATAAGGCGCGCGCGGCGGTCCTGCTCGACTCGCCGAACGGAGAGCAGCGCGGCGAGCGCGGTGACGGCCGTGAACAGTGCGATTGCGATCTGTGCCCATTCGGCGAGCATCCGGCGACCCTAATCGGCGGTGCGGTCATTTTTAGCGATCTGAGGCTCTGGACCGCCGACCTCCCAATCCCTCGGATACCCGCAGCCGTCCAGCTGTAGCCAGGTGTAGCCCGCGCGGAAACGGCCGGGACCGGCCCGCAAGCGCTCCTGGCCCGACATCTAGGTGCCTCTCGCATCAACGACGGGTGGGGTCTTTACGCCCAAGCCGTTCACGGCGAGACTCCAGCAGTCGTGCGCCGTCCCACTCAGCGTCCGCTACAGCCCGCGAAAGGCACTCGTCACGAGTGCTTGACGGATCGCGGTCACGTTGCAACACTCCGGGGCATGATCTGGGAGATTCGGGTGCTCGACGGCGAAGGCATGCCGCTTGAGTTACCACTGGGTGAATCCTTTGCCGTCGTGGCAGGATCGGAGACGTGTCGAGGTCTCGTAAGCGGATGCGATCCGCATGGCGGCGTGATCAGCGTGGAGTTTGATGATAACGACTACCACGCCATCGTCAAGGCTCAAGAGGCGAAGAGGGCATCCCCACGATTCAGAAACCGCGAAGTGTGATCATCGAGCAGCCGGAGTCACGCAGGCCGTTCAGTCATATATGGGGGAGCCTGAGCGTCAACGGTTGTCGGTACGCTCTGCGGTATGCCGCAATATCGTGAGACGACGACCGAGGACGACTATCTTCGCTTGAAGGCAACAATGAAGGAGCTGGCGGCTGGCGGCCAGTTCGATGCCAACGATGCCCTCGCATACGCCTTCAGACAAGGGATCACGTCACATGCTGGAGATGTCGCGGCGGTGCTCGGCGACCTGGCCGACCTCGGTGATCTCCGGCGTGCAGGGCGTACGGGGGATAACGGCGCAGAGCGCTTCGAGTTGCCGCTGTAGGGCTCGACTGCCTGCAACATCGGCCGCGAATACTCAGGAAGCCGGTCGATCCTCAGAACTTGTGTCGTCCGCCAAGCGTTGGCTCAACTTCTCCAGTTGCGGGCGCAAGACCGGCAATTCACGCTCCACCACGTCCCAGACGAGCACAAGATCCACGCCGAAGTATTCGTGGATGAGCTTGTCGCGCATACCGGCGATCTGCCGCCACGGTACCGCTGGCTCCAGGGCGCGTGTGTCATCCGAGATTCCCTTGACCGCCTGGCCGATGATCTCGATGTTGCGGATCACGGCATCCTGGGTCTTGCCGTCTGAGAAGAACGCTTCGCTGCCATCGACGGTGTAGCTGGAGATCGCGTCGATCGCTTCGATGGCGTGCAGCAGATAGGCACGTTCGTCCTTCACAGCGACACGGCCTCGGCGAAGATGCGCTCGCGTAGATGTGGGCTCACACCGCCGTCGCTGAGCACATCGACGTGGGTGCCGAGCATGTCCTCCAAGTCCTGCCACAGCCCCACAAGGTCGATCAGGCTCCGCCCCGGCTCCATCTCGACCAACAGGTCCACGTCGCTCGACGCGCTCGACTCGCCGCGCACCACCGAGCCGAACACGCGCACGTTGCGCGCGCCGTGGTCAGTAGCGCAGCCCAGGATCTCCTGCCGCCGGGCACGCAGCCGTGGAAGGTCGATTTGAACAGGTGCGGAAGCCATGCGTGCGACTACGTTACCGCCGCTACGGGCGTCTCGTTTCCTCAGACCCAGTGCCCTACACGAGCTAACCAGCGCCCTCTTGGGAGCCCATCTCAGCCCTTTCAGCGGGCGAGAGGCCAAATCCGACGACAAACCTCCCTGGGATGCCGGCCATGTGCCATCCGGGCCGTCTCCTGACTCGGGAGCAAGTCGCTCCCGAAATGCTCCCGAAAGCTCCGAGACAAGGCAATTCAGACGGTGTCGTCGTGCATGCCGCTGCACCCCGAATGAGCATAACTTGCAGCATAAATGCAGGGCTTCTGCGTCTCCCTGCACGCACCTGCATCATTCGGTCATCTATGGGCCGTGCAGGAATCGAACCTGCAACCTTGGGCTTAAGAGGCCCCTGCTCTACCGGTTGAGCTAACGGCCCGTGAGGGCGCCGGCGAGATCGGCCGGCTCGGACTGCGATTCTAGCCAAGCTGAGGCGAGGGCCACCGCCTGGGGGCACTCAGAAGACGATCGTGCGTCGGCCGTCGACGATCACGCGGTCGTCGAGGTGCATCGAGACGGCGCGCGCGAGGACCAGGCGCTCGATGTCGCGGCCCACGCGCTCCAGGTCGCCGATGCTCTGGCGATGATCGACGCGGACGACATCCTGCTCGATGATCGGTCCGTCGTCGAGCTGCTCGGTGACGTAGTGCGCCGTGGCGCCGATCAGCTTGACCCCCTGCTCGCGCGCGCGGCGGTAGGGATCGGCGCCGGCGAACGCGGGCAGGAAGGAATGGTGGATGTTGATCGCGGGGACCGCCACCCGCGCGAGGAAGTCGCCGCTGAGGATCTGCATGTAGCGGGCCAGCACGAGCAGGTCGGCGTTACCCGCGAGCAGCTCGAGCATCCGCCCCTCCGCCTGCGCCTTATGGCCCTTCTCGACCGGAATGTGGTGATAGGGAACGCCCACCGCCAGCGTCTCGCGCTGCAGATCCAGATGGTTGGAGACCACCGCGACGATCTCGGCGTCGAGCTCACCGCGACGCCAGCGCCAGAGCAGCTCGACCAGGCAGTGGTCGTGGCGCGAGACGAGGATCGCGATGCGCCGGCGCTCACCCCACCAGCGGATCCGCCAGTCCATCGCAAAGCGCGTGGCGACCTCGGCCTCGAACTGCTCGTGCAGACGCTCGCGCACGGCGACCTCAGGCTCTGCCTCCATCTCTGCCTCCACCTCGGTCCCGGCCGCGGCCTCCACCTTTGCCTCCACCTCGGTCCCGGTCCCGACCCCGGTCTCGGGATGGCCGCCCGTGGCGGCGACTGCCCGCGAGGACCGCGGGAGGAAGAACTCGGTGCGCAGAAAGAACCGCCCGCCGATCGGATCGGTGGAGTACTGGTGGGAGGAGACGATGTTCGCCCCCTGCTCGAACAGGAAGCCGGAGACTGCCGCGACGATCCCCGGGCGATCGGCACAGCCGATCAGCAGGCGCGCGGTATAGGCCTGCGGGAGGCCCGCGCCACGATCATCCGTGGCGGCGGCAGCGCGTGTCTCGTGCGAGACATCCACGCCGGGCGCTCGCTATTTCTTGGCCGCCGTCGAGGTGCCGGTGGCGCCGGCGGGCACATGGATGGGATAGGTCTTGCCACCGATCGTGACGGTGCCGTTGGAGCCACCCGCCGCGCCGCCTGTGCTCACCGCGCCGCCTGTGCTCACCGCGCCACCGGCACTAGCCGCGCCGCCCGTGCCCGCCGCGCCGCTGGCGCTGGTCGCGGAGCTCTTCTTCAGTTCCGCCAGTTCTTTCTTCAGCCGCACCCGATCAGCGGACGGAGCGAGCTTGACCGCCTTGGTGGCGGCCAGGTCGCCCTGGCGCGTGTTCTTGGCTTTGTAGGCGTACTCCGCGAGCGCACCGAAGAGGGAGGCGCTTTGCGGCTCGGCGGCGACGACCAGCTGCAGCACCTGCACCGCGGCAGCCGGCTGGTTGAGCCCTTCTTCGCCAAACACCCGCACCATCTCCTTCGCCAGCGTCACGTTGGGCTTCGCGGGGTTCAGCGCGAGATAGCTGTTCCACGACTGACCGATCTGCGAGAACAGTTCTTTGCCCTTGCTCGTCAGCTTGTTGTTGCTGACAAACGCTTCGCCGCCGGCTTCGTGCAACTGGGCGTTGGTCAGGCCTTCCCAGGCGCTCACGTTGTTCGGCTGCTTGGCGACGAGCTTCTGGTACTTCTTGACCTGGTTGGCGAAGCTCGCGCTGCCGCCGCCTTCGTTGTTGCTCGCGGCGGTCAGCAGACCACCTCCGCCAAAGCCACCGCCGATCCCAAAGCCGATCAGCCCGACGCCCATCAGCAGCGCGAGGCCGACGTAGATCACTTGGACGGTGCGGCGACGGCCGCGTCCTCTCAGGTCGAAAAGCATGAGGTGAGTGATTCTACGGTTCTACGGACGGTGGACGCTACGGCAGAGCATGCCCGCGGTTGGCGCCCACCCGTCGAGACGCTCAGGACAGCTCGTGATCGATGTGGTCGATGATCTGTCTCACATCGGGCTCCATCTCATCGTCGGCGCCCACCTCACCATCAGCGCCCACCTCACCATCGGTTGCCGCGTCGCCGTCGGTTGCCGCGTCACCATCGGCGGCTTCTGAGGAGGGCGCCGCCGGCCGGCCGACACCACCGGCCGGCGTGGGCGAGGGACTCGCCGGCACACCACCTGGTCCAGAGGCGCCGCCCGAGGGCTCATCCCCACCGGCGGCTGCGGCCTGTACCCGCTTGGCGTCGCGGCGGGCGACGAGCGATGCGAGCAGAATGCTCAGCTCGTAGAGAATGTAAAGCGGAACGGTCTCGAGGATCAGCGTCACGGCATCGCCCGGTAGGAAGGCTGCCACGGTGGCGCAGACGAGGAGCGCGTAGCGGCGGTTGTGACGCAGCTGCTGGGGCGTGACGATCCCAAGGCGCGTGGCGGCGAGAATCGCGACGGGCACCTGGAAGACCAGCCCCATCGCCAAAAGGATGGTTGCGACGAATTTGTAGTACGGGCTGGCCTGCACGAGGACGTTGAACTCGCTGCTGTTGAAGTTCTGGAAGAACCGCAGTGCGGCGGGCAGCACGACGAAGTAGCCGAACGCGACTCCGATCACGAACAGGAACGGGATCGCGGCGAGCAGCGGCATCGCGATGCGTCGCTCGCGCGGGCTGAACGCGGGCAGCACAAACCCGTACAGCTCGAACAGGATCACCGGCATGGAGATGATCAGGGCGAAGAACAGGGTCACCGTGATCGTGGTCGTGAACGGCTCGCCGATGCCGAGCGTCACGGGCTTGTTGCCTTCCGGAACGCGGGGGATCTTGGCGACCGCGGCGCGCAGGCTGGGAATCTCGCGCGCGAGCTGCGCGCGCGTGGCGGGCGGCAGGCCACTCGCCGGGGCGCTGAGCGCGAGCACGATCGCCTGGGTGTCGCGCGCGACTTTCAGCACCCCCTGCTGCGCAAGCGCGGTCTGGCCGAGCGGGCCGTTGCCTTTGGCGACCTGTTTCTCGGTCTGCTTGCTGAGGGGCTTATTGACAAAGTGCAGGAGCGCGTGGTTTTGCCACAGGCAGAAGCCGAAAGCGATCGCCAGCGCCACCGCGCTGACGATCAGACGGGTGCGCAGCTCGTCGAGATGGTCCACAAGGCTGAGGCGCTCCTCGTGGCCGATCGCGCGAATCGTGGTGGCCATGGCTCCAGTGAACGTATCACCGGTGGGCGGAGCCGGTGGAGCAGCGCTGCGCAAACCTCCGAACTACGGGCAACGTGCTAAAGGCGGCCGGCGCGGAAGTCGATGACGTTCGGGAGCAAGCCATGCAACCCGAGCGAAACCCTCACATCCGTCATCGCGTGCAACTGCCAGGCGGCAAGCAGATCGAGGTCGTCTACCGCGACCGCCTGCGGGCCGCGGCCGCGGAGGAGGCCTGCGCGCCTGAGTCCTTGCACGTCTGCTTCCACTGCGCCGGCGAGCTGGCCTATCCGCTGGACTGGGTTGAGGAAGGACCGAGGCACTGGCGAATCGTCCTGCGCTGTCCCGAGTGCGAGGCCCGGCGCGAGGGTGTCTTCAGCCAGGCGGCCGTCGAGCGGCTCGACGAAGAGCTCGACCGTGCCTCCGGCGCGTTGCTGAGCGATCTGAAGCAGCTCACGCAGGCGAACATGGAGGAGGAGATCGAGTTCTTCATCCGCGCGCTCGATGCCGACCTGATCGTCCCCGCGGACTTCTAAAGCCTCACTTGTAGCAAGCCTGATCGTGCTCGCGGACTTCTAGAGCCTCACCTGGCTAGCACGCGTGCTGGCCGATCGGAGGTCCCGTCGATCTCCGATCGGTAAGGACGCAGACCGATCGAAGATCGGCCAGGCCGCTCAGCGGCCGCCTAACGGTAGCGCTCGACAACCGCGTCGGCTACCAGGTGCAGTAGCGACGAGCGACCTGGCGGCAGGCTCGCCGGCAGCGCCGCCTTGGCCTCGGCGACGACCGCGAGCGCTCGCTCTCTGGCCTCGTCGAGCGCGCCGGTGGCGGCAATCCGCTCGCACAGCTGCTCGGCTTTTTGGGGTCCGCCCGCCCCGCCCAGCGAGCTGAGGTCGAAGTCGGCGAGCTCGCTGTCGCGTTCGCGCGCGAGGATCAACGGCAGCGTGACCGTGCCGTCGAGCAGATCCGTGCCGCGTGACTTGCCGGTGCGCTCGACCGGTCCGGACACGTCGAGCACATCGTCGAGCATCTGGAAGGCGAGCCCGATGTGCCGGGCGAACACGCCGAGCGCGTCCGCGAGCGCGGGCGAGGGTTCCACCGCCACGAGCGCCCCCAGGCGACAGGCGGCCTCGAACAGCGCCGCTGTCTTCAGCTCACAGCGCCGCAGATAGCGCTCGACCGCGACGTGCGCGGCGTAGGCGTCCTCGTGCTGGAGCAGCTCGCCCGCGGCGAGCGCCGAGCTGGCGTCCGAGAGGGCACGCAACTGGGCGAGATCGCCGTTGCGCGCGAGCTCGGCGAAGGCGCGTGAGAAGAGCAGATCGCCGGTGGCGACCGCGACCGCGCGTCCGGCGACGGTGGCCACCGTCGGGTGCCCCCGCCGCAGCTGGGCGCCGTCGATCACGTCATCGTGCACGAGCGTCGCCGAGTGCACGAGCTCGACCGCGACCGCCGCACGCACCAGGCACTCCTCGCCCAAGCCGGGGTGGGGTGAGGAGGGGGAGGTTGTATCGAGTGGGCTGGGGGGAGCAGGACGGGTGGGGGGAGCAGGATCGAGTCGGGTGGGCGGAGCCGGATCGGCGCCGGGCGCGGGCAGAACCCCGCCGGCGGCCTCGGCGGCGAGCACGACGAGCAGCGGGCGCAGCCGCTTGCCGCCGGCGACGATCGTGGCGTTCGCATGGGCAGCGAGCGGCGTGCCGGCCGCGGCTGTCACCCGTTCCAGGTGCAGCTCGATGCGGGCCATCCGCTCGCGCAGGCCCGCGCCGCCGCGGCGCATGATCACCTCGACAGCGTCGATGTCCCCAGTGGAGCTATCCCCAGTGGAGCTGTCCCCAGTGGAGCTGTCCCCAGTGGGACCATCCCCGGCGGGGCTGTCGGCGGCGGTATGGCCCACCGCGCTTGTCATCCCTCCTCCGGTGGCACCGTGCCGAGGTGGATCGCGACGATGCCTCCGGCGGTCAGCAGGTAGCGGATCTCGCGCAGGCCCGCGCGCTCCAACTCTCGCGCCAGGGCGGGTGGCGCGGGGAAGCGCTTGACCGAGTTGGGGAGATAGGTATAGGCATCGGAGTCACCCACCAGGCGCCCGAGCAAAGGCACAAGGCGATCGAACCAGAGGCGAAAGAAGAGCGACAGCGGCGGCCTGGTCGGCGTCGTGAACTCCAGCACCACGACCCTCCCGCCGGGGCGCACCACCCGTGTCATCTCTCCCAGGCCACGCGAGAGGTCGGCGAAGTTGCGTGCTCCAAAGCCCACGGTGGCGGCGTCGAAGGCCCCGTCGGCGAAGGGCAGCTCGAGCGCGTCGCCCCACTCAAAGCGCGGGATCACGACCGCCTCCCCCCCATCGCGCGCCGGTGGCGGCGCCTTGGCGCGCGCGCGCGCGAGCATCGCCTCGGAGAAGTCGCTGCCCACCACCTCACCGCCGGGCCCCACGCGACGCGCGAGCTCGAGCGCCAGATCGCCGGTGCCCGTGGCCACGTCGAGCACGCGGCTGCCCGGCCCCACACGGGCGAGGTCCGCCGCGCGCTCGCGCCAGCGGTGGTGGAGGCCGGCCGTCATCACGCTGTTGATCAGGTCGTAGCCTCCGGCGACGCGGTCGAACATCGCCCGCACCTGGCTCGCCTCCAGTGTTCCCGTCGACGGGTCGAGGGGCTCCTGGCCCCCCTGCGCAGACCCATTTGCGCCACTCGGCCCGACGCCGATCGCAGATCGACCAGCGCCGGCACCTTGCTGAGCGGGCATGGCCGGGACGCTACTTCAGCTGCGAAAGGAAGGCGACGACCGCGTTGAACTTCTGCGGCGGCAGGTTCTTGAACGACGGCATCGGCGCCGTGGGGTTCACGAGCGTACGTGCGATCCCCTGGGCCGGCAGGCGCGAGGCGATGTGCGTGAGTTCCGGCCCGGGTCCGTTGTTGCCGTTGTCGCCGATCTTGTGACAGGCGAGGCAGCCAGATTGAGCGACCACCGCCTTGCCGGCGTTGTAGGACGCAAGCGTGGCTCCGCCTGCTTGCTGGACGGCCTTGGGCGTGACCATTTCGATCGCGGTCGGCGAGCCCGCGCTGGCGCCCTGGTAGGTGAGGAACGCCATCGAGCCGATCACGATGATGCCGGCGAGCGTCGCGATCGGACGGCGCTCGGGCCGGCGCTCGGGGCCACGGTCATAGAACGGGAGCAGGAACAGGAAGATCATCGCCAGCGTCGGCACGCCGATCCCGGCCAGCCCCACGAGGCTGGGAGGCTTGAGCACGCGAAAGACCTCGAAGAGGAAGAAGAAGTACCACTCCGGGCGAGGCACGTAGGTGGTGGTGGTCGGGTTGGCCTTGGGGCCCAGCTCGGCGCCGAGCACGAGCGACATCGTGATGATGACCGCCATCACGACGCACGCCATCGCCGCGTCCTTGGCGACCGCGTAGGGGAAGAAGGGCTTGCCCTGCGACTTGAGGATCGCGTACTCGCGCAGGTACTCCTCCTTCTCGCGCTGGTTCACGCTTCCGCCTCGCGCAGCTCGGAGGTCTGCTCGGCCTTTGTCCACGGCGGCGCGGTCGTGCCGAGCTTCGCCACCAGGTAGAGGTGGGCGCCGATCAGCGCGACGAGCGCGCCGGGGATGAGCAGCATGTGAATCGCGTAGAAGCGCGAGAGCGTGGTGGCCCCGAATTCGGGGCCGGCTCTGAGGAAATCGCTCAGGTAGGGCCCGACGAGCGGACCGAGGCCATTGATGTTCACTCCTACGATCGTCGCCCAGTAGGCGCGCTGGTCGAACGGCAGCAGGTAGCCGGTGAACGACATGACCATCGTCAGGATCAGGAGGACGACCCCGATCACCCAGTTGAGCTCGCGCGGATACTTGTAGGCGCCGAAGAAGAACGTGCGCGCCATGTGCAGGAAGACGAGGACGACCATCACGCTCGAGCCCCACTTGTGCATGCCACGCACGAACTGGCCGAGGAAGACATCGTTGGTGACGTAGCGAATCGATTCGTATGCGCCGCCGGAGGCATCCGGGCGGTAGTACATCGCCAGGAACACCCCGGTGACGGCCTGGGAGAGGAAGGCGAACATCGTGGCCGAGCCGAGCGTGTAAAACCAGTTGGTGCCCTTGGGCACCTTGCGGAACATCAGCCAGCGGGCGCCGCCGCTCAGCGAGGTGCGCTCGTCGACCCAGTCGACGACGTTGATCCCGGCCGCCTTCGCCTCCTCGGCCACGCCGGTCTTGCCGTTGCCGTCCCCGGGGCGCGGGGGAGGCGCCTTGAGCGGGGCGGGGAGCGGGGGGGCGGGAAGCTTGGGCACGGGCTAGAGTTTGCGCGCGGAGGGGCGCGAGGGGTAGAGGTACTGGCCGATGCCGTCCAGCGGCTCTCCCGGGTCGCGCGGCGAGAAGCGACGCAGCTCGCTGTTGACGCTGAAGCGCCCGCTGTACAGTTCGACCCGGTCGCCGCGCAGGCGCGTGGGGAAGCGGTCGAGCGGCCTGACCGGGGGCCCACCCACCCGCCTGCCGAGCAGGTCGTAGACGCCGCCGTGGCAGGGACAGATGAAGCGCTCGGCGGCGTCGACCCAGCGCACCGGACAGCCGAGGTGGGCGCAGCGGGTGGAGATCGCGATGTAGGGCGTGTTGCGGTCGTAGGGATCGGTGTCGATCAGCCGGTTGAACTTGCGCACGTAGGCCGTCGACTTGCCGGCCTCGCCGATCCCCTGGGTGATCGTGATGACAACCGGGACGTAGTTGTCGTCGGTGAAGTCAGCGGTGGAGCCGATGTCCTCCCAGAAGTGCTTCGGCTGTTTGAAGATCGGGCCGATCGCGAAACCGAGCGCGGGCAGCGCGAAGGAGGCGGCGGCGATCACGCCTGCCGTCTGGGAGCCCACGGTCATGAACCGCCGCCGCGTAACCGTCTCGCCCTCGAAGGCGCCGGGGATCATCCGGTCGGCGGTGTACTTGGACTTGTGCTGGGTGTGCTTGTCTGGCACTGCGCAGAACAATATCGAGGCGCGATTCAGGGCGACGCGGAGAGGCCCGCGGCGCTTGTGCGCATCGCCTCGATCGCCTCGGGGGCGCCCGCGAACGCGAGGTCCTTGGCACGCCTGTGGGCGGCGCTCGATCCCCAGCCGACGGCGCGGGCGCCGGCCGTCCAGATCGTGGCGGCAAGCTCCGGTGCGCCCGCGCCCTGGGCGAGGGCGCCGAGCGTGATCGTGTCCGCCAGCTCGGCCACGGCCGCCGTGTCGCCGAGGTCGACGAGGCGGGCCAACCCGATCGCGTACAGCTGATCGCCCGCCAGCAGGGCGACGTCGGCCTCCGGCACGCGCATTACGCGCGGGGTTCCATAGTGCAACAGGTAGCCCTCGTAGATCGCCTCGACCACCAGCTCGTAGTGCTCCCTGGCGTCCTCGGCGCGCGGACCTGAGGCGGCGAGCTGAGCGGGGCCTCCCTGCGCGGGGCCCGCAAGACGATCGCGATCGCCTGGAGGCGCAAAGGGGGAGCCGACGAGGCTCGCCATCATGCCGCCCTCGTCGAGCACGAGCGCGCGCAGCCGTTGGAGGGGGTGCGCGGTGGAAGAGACGCTCATGGGAGCTCCGCGAAGGCGGCGGTGGCGGCGGCGATCGTGCGCTCGAGCTGCTCGGGCGTGTGCGCGAGCGACGGGAACCAGGCCTCGAACTGCGAGGGAGGGGGATAGACGCCGCGCGAGAGCAGCTCACGCGACCACGCCGCATGGGCCTCCAGGTCGCATGCGCGGGCCTCAGAGAAGTTGGTGACGGGGCGGCTGCTGAAGAAGACCGTCAAGAGACCGGGGACGCTACAGACTTGCACCGGATACCCGCCGGCCCTGCCCCCGGCCGCCGCGGCCGCGTCGCGCAGACCCGTGGCCAGCCGCTCGGTGATCGCGGAGAGGCGCAGGTAGGCGGGCTCGTCGAGGAGGGAGAGCGTCGCAAGGCCGGCGGCGACGGCGAGCGGATTGCCCGAGAGGGTGCCGGCTTGGTAGACCTCGCCGGTGGGGGCGAGCTCGCGCATCAGCTCCGAGCGGCCGCCGAGGGCGGCGGCCGGGAGACCGCCGCCGAGGATCTTGCCGATGATCGTGAGGTCGGCTCGTATCCCGAGCATTTCCTGCGCGCCGCCGCGCGCGACGCGGAAGCCTGAGATCACCTCGTCGAGAACGAGCAGGGCGCCACAGGCATCGGCGCGCTCGCGGAGCAGCTCGAGGAAGCCCGGGCGGGGGGGGACGAGGCCCATGTTGGCGGGCAGCGGCTCGGCGAGGATCGCCGCGAGCTCGCGGCCGTTCGATCCGTCGGTGGCGGCGAGCAGCGCCTCGGGGTCGTTCCAGGGCACGACCACGGTGGCGGCCGCGGTGCTGGGGGGCACGCCGGGACTGGAGGGAAGCCCCTGGGTGGCCAGGCCGGAGCCGGCCTCGGCGAGCAGCGGGTCGAGATGCCCGTGGTAGGCGCCGGCGAACTTGAGCAGCCGCTCACGCCCGGTGGCCGCGCGCGCGAGGCGCACGGCGGTCATCGTCGCCTCGGTCCCGGAGGAGGTCATGCGCAGCATGTCGATGCTCTCGACCCGGCGCGTGACCTCCAGCGCGAGCTCCACCTCGGCGGGCGTGGGCGCGCCGAAGCTGGTGCCCTTCGCCGCCGCGGTGGCGAGCGCGTCGAGCACGGCCGGGTGGGCGTGCCCGTGGATCAGGGGCCCCCAGGAGCAGACGTAGTCGATGAAGCGGTTGCCGTCGACGTCGATCAGCTCGGCGCCCTCACCGCGATCGATGAAGATCGGTGAGCGGCCTATCGCGCGCATCGCACGCACGGGCGAGTTGACGCCGCCGGGTAGCACCTCGAGCGCCCGCAGGTACCACTCGGTCGAGCTCGTGTCAGTGAGGGAGGCGGTCACGGATGGCGGTGGGGAGCTCCGGGGCGCGGAGGAGCGGCTTGCGTGGGAGCCGGGCGGGGCCGATCACGCGTGCCGGCTCTCCCAATTCTTGAAGTCCTCTGTGAAGTAGAGGAGACGAACCTTCTTGAACTCGGTGGAGGAGTAGAGGGTGGCGCGCTCGTGGATGCCTGTCTGCGCGGCGATCGCGTCGAGCACCGCGTCGCACTCCTGCTTGGAGCGGCCGTGGGCCATCGTGAAGACGGAGTAGGGCCAGTCCTCGTAGGTGGGGCGCTCGTAGCAGTGGGAGATGCCGCGGAAGGACGCCATCCGCGGGCCGAGCTCACCGATCTGCTCGGGGGAGACCTTCCAGACGCCCATCCCGTTGGCGGAGAAGCCGGCGCGGCGGTGGTAGAGGATCGCGGCGACGCGGCGCAGGAGTCCCCGCTCGCGCATGCCCTGCATGTGCGCGAGCAGCGCGCCGGTATCGATGCCCAGCCGCGCGGCGGCCGGGGCGTAGGGCTCGGAGATCACCGGCATGTCGCCCTGGGTGGCGCGGATCACCTCGCGGTCGAGCTCGTCGTAGGGAACGGGCTCGAGGTCGACGGGCTCCACGGCGACGCCCTCGCTGGTGAGCGCCTTGGTGCCGCCCTCCATTTCGAGATCCATGCGGATCTTGAACAGTTTGAGCGTGGGCAGCTGGCGGATCGACTCGGCGCCGGTGAGCCGCTGGAGCACCTCGAGCGTGCCGTCCAGGCCGAGCAGCGAGTCGGGCTCGACGGCGAGCGTGAACCACATGTTGAAGTCGTGGTTGCGCAGGTAGTTGTGCGAGACGCCGGGGTGAGAGTTGACGATCTTGGCGGCCTGCCAGGGGTTCTCGGGGTCGACCTTGGCGGCGACGAGCATCGATCCGTAGCCGAGCGCGCGGGTGTCGTAGATCGGCGTGACCTGGCGGATGATGCGCTCGTCGAGCAGGCGTTGGACGCGGGTGAGCACCTGGAGCTCGGGCACCTCGGCGGCGTCTGCCACGGCCGCGTAGGGCTGTGGCTGGAGGGGAAAGGAGCCCTGCATGAGGTTGAGGAGCTTGCGGTCGAGGTCGTCGAGCGCAACTGCCGCCCCGTCCTTGCGCGAGCGGATCTTCGGCAAGGCGGCGCTCGCCCGGTCGCGGACCGCGGCGCTCGCGACGTCGCCTGGCGCGGGCACGGCACTCGCGCTGTCGCCGTTTGCGGGCACGGCACTCGCGGTGTCGTCGGTTGCGGGAACGGCGCCGTTTGCGGACACGGTGGGCGCCGCGGGGGGGGGTTGGGGGGTCAGCTCTGGGCTAGCCATTGGGCGGCATCCTTGGAGTGGTAGGAGATGATCGTGTCGGCGCCGGCGCGGCGAAGGGAGGTGAGGATCTCCAGTACCGCGGCGCGCTCGTCGAGATAGCCGGCGGCGGCGGCGGCCTTGACCATCGCATACTCGCCGCTGACGTTGTAGGCCGCAACCGGCAGGCGCGTGGCGCGCTTGACCGCGCGGATCAGGTCGCCGTAGGCGAGCGCGGGCTTGACCATCACCATGTCCGCGCCCTCCTGCAGGTCGAGCAGCGCCTCGCGGACCGCCTCGCGGCCGTTGGCGGGGTCGAGCTGGTAGGAGCGGCGATCGCCCCAGGCGGGGGTCGAGCCGGCGGCCTCGCGGAAGGGGCCGTAGAAGGCGGAGGCGAACTTGGCGGAGTAGGCGAGGATCGGGGTGTCGGCGAAGCCTTCGTCGTCGAGTGCGGCGCGGATCGCGCCGACGCGCCCGTCCATCATGTCCGAGGGGGCAACGAGGTCGGCGCCGGCGCGCGCGTGGCTGACGGCGACGCGCGCGAGCAGCTCCAGCGAGGCGTCGTTGTCCACCGTGGGCGGGTGGGACTCGACTTCCCGCAGGACGCCGCAGTGGCCGTGGTCGGTGTACTCGCAGAGGCACACGTCGGTGAGCACGAGCAGCTCGGGAAGCGCGCCCTTGAGCGCACGGACGGCGGTCTGGATGACGCCCTCCTCGTCCCATGCGCCCGAGCCTTCGGAATCCTTGACGGCCGGTATCCCGAACAGCAGCACGCCCCCAATCCCCAGCGCGGCGACCTGATGAGCCTCTTCGAGCGCGGCGGAGATCGACAGGCGCTCGACGCCCGGCAGCGACGCGATCGGATCGTGCGCGGAAGAACCGGAAATCCCCTCATCAACGAACAGCGGCAGCACGAGCTGGCCGGCGCGCAGCTCCGTCTCGCGCACGAGCCCGCGCAGCGAAGCGGAGGAGCGCAGGCGACGCATGCGCGTTTGGGGAAAGGCCATCGCTACCCGAGGATACTCGCCTGTTGACTGCCGTATATCGAGCCGTGGCGCGGGATGCGCCTCGGAGGAGAGCCCGATCGGAGCGCGTGCGCGAAGCGAAGCGCTTGCGACACGCGCCCGGCCCCGATGCAGTGTGCGTGCCTCACCCCGCGGCGCAACCCGACGCGGTGCCTCAACCCGCGCGGCGCAGCCCGACGCGGTGTCTCAGTCCGCGCGGCGTAGCCCGACGCGGGCGAGCGCGCCGAACAGGAGGGCGAGCGCGGCGAGGTGCAGGAGGGAGACCGGGAGACCCGGGGAGGACTGGTTGACGGCCGCGTCGAGCGCCTGGAGGGAGGCCTTGAAGGGGAAGATGAAGGAGACCGCGGAGATCGCGGAGTAGAGCCCGCCGGCGACCGATCCCGCGGGGACGAGCGCGAGGAAGGCGAGGGGGAGCGAGAGCAGGAAGGCGAGCAGCGAGGCGGCGCGCACCTCGCGGGCGAGCACGCCGATCGCTACACCGAGCGCGGCGAAGGCGAGGGCGGCGAGGGCGAGGGCGACCAGCCAGAGGGGAACGCGCGACCAGCCGATCGGGACGAAGGCGGCGATTCCGGCGAGCATCGCGAAGGCGAGCAGGAACGAGCAGGCGGCGGCGAGCAGCGCCTTCTCGGCGAGCAGCCCCTCGCGTGAGATCAGCGCCCCGCCCGATCGGCCTGGGCGGGCGGGGTTTCGATTCCCGAGACCTCGACCCCCAGCCGTGCCGCGGAGCAGGCGGGAAAGGACGTGCTCTTCGCGCTCGAGCGCAACGCCGCCGGCGGCGAGGAGCACGCAGACGAACATCAGAGAGACGCTGACGGCGACGACGACGGCAAAGGTGTTGAGGGGGGTGCGGCGGCCGTGGAGCAGCTTGGTGTGGACGGCGATCGGCTGGCTGATGGTCGAGAGGACGGTCTTTGAGAGGGTGAGGTTCTGGGCGGCGAAGGTGGCGAAGACGAGCGTCCGTTCCAGCGCGGCGCGATCGGGGCCGGGGGGCTGACGGGCGATCACGCCGCGTAGCAGCGGTGGGATCTGGCTGAGGCCGATCAGGTTGGGTGGCGCGCCGAGCACGCCGAGGTTGCCGCCCTTGAGCAGCAGCCCGATCGCCTGGGCGGCGGCTTTCTGGATCTGTTCGGAGAAGCCGAGGTTGGCCTGCGCGAGCGCGGAGTTGAGCGAGGACTGCACGAGCGACTGCTCGAGCGCGTTGCCGTTGTAGAGCACTTCCAGATGGGCTTGGGAGATGCCGGAGGCGAGCCGGGCGGCGATGTCGTGGGGGATCACGACGGCGGCGAGCACAGCGCCGGATTGGATTTTTGCGACGGCCTGGGCGCGCGTGGCGGTCGGCACCGCTTCGACCTGGTCGAAGAGTTGTTCGGCGTACGCGCTGACGTTGACGCTGCGCCCGCCGACTTCGACCTTCGCCCCGGGGGTGGTTTCGTTGACGATCGCGACGCGCGGCTTGGTGGGGCCGCGCGAGAGGGCGAGCCCGATCAGGAGCGCGATCGCGATCGGATAGACGACAAGCAGCGCGACCGTCAGGCGCGAGCGGCGGAGGATCAGGAGGTCCTTGCGGAAAAGCCACCTCATTGATGCCCCGCCAGCAACAGCTGCCACCTCATCGATGGCCCTCACGCAACAGCTCGGTCATTGCCGGCCCTTGAGCGCCGGCAAGGCTGTTGATTGCCCGTGCGTGGCGCCGCCTCATTGACGACCCCGCGCGCGTAAGAACGAGACGAACGCGTCCGTGAAGTCCTCGATCGGACTACCGGCCCCACGCTCGGCGGCGGCGAGGAAAGATGCGGGGGAGCCGTCGAACAGCAGCTCGCCGTCGGCGAGGACGAGCGCGCGTGCGGCATGGCGCTGGACCTCGTTGACGTCGTGGGTGGAGAACACGACGCTCGTGCCCTCGGCCGCAAGCGTGTGGATGAAGGTCCAGAGCCGCTCGCGCTGGCCCGGGTCGAGCGCCGTGGAGGGCTCGTCGAGCGCGAGCACGGGCGGGCGTGAGAGCAGGCCGATCGCGACGTTGACGCGCTGGCGGTTGCCGCCGGAGAGGCGCGCCACCTGCTCGCCGGCGCGCTCGCGCAGGCCGGTCTGCTCGAGCATCCGCTCCACCGCGTCCAGCGGGTCGTCGACGCGCTCGAGGCGGGCGAACAGGGCGAGGTTCTCGGCGACCGAGAGCTTGGAGTAGAGCGCCGGCTGCTGCGGCACCCAGCCGACTTCGCTGGGGTGTCGGTTGACGCTGCCCGCGCTCGGGCGCTGGATGCCGGCGAGGATCGAGAGCAGCGTCGTCTTGCCTGCGCCGTTGGGGCCGACGACCGCGACCAGCTCGCCCGGAGTGGCGTCGAAGCTGACGTCGCGCAGCGCCTCGCGCTCGCCGTAGCGCTTGGACAGGTCGCGGACACTGAGAATCGGTCCGCGAGGCCCCGCCCCGCCAGATGCGGCCCCGCCAAGCCCAGCCCCGCCCGGCCCGACCCCGCCAGACGCGGCCCCGCCGGGCCCAGCGCCGCTCGGCATCTCGCTCACAGCAGTCCGTCGCGCGGGTGCTGCCACGACTCGAGCTTTAGGTGGCGGCTGAGGTAGAGGGCGGTCTCGCGCAGGATCGAGAGGATCGGCAGCGCGAGCAGCGCCCCGACCAGCCCGTAGAGATGCTGGCCGAAGAGCAGCGCGAAGATCACGAGCAGGGGATTGATGCGCAGCGAGTGGCCGAAGATCTGCGGCGCGACGATGTGGCCCTCGAGCTGCTGGATGCCGACGAACAGCAGCGCGACCCAGAGCGCGGAGATCGGGTTGGTCAGCAGCGCCACGAGGATCGGCGGCAGGGCGCCGAGGAAAGGGCCGAGGTAGGGGATCAGCTCCATCAGCCCGAAGAACACGGCGAACACGACCGCGTACTTGCTGCCGGCGGGGAAGATGCCGAGCAGGCCGAACAGGTACAGCGCGACGCCCGCGGTGGTGCCCATGATCAGGCTGAACAGGAGCTGACCCTGCACGTAGTGGGAGACCGCCCGCTGGACGAGCGTCGGATAGTCGTCCGCGCGCGTGCCGTCGCCGGCCGGCATCGCGCGGCGCACGAGCTTGCCGATCCGCTGGCCATAGACGAGCATGTAGATCGAGAGCACAAACACGAGCACGAGGTCGAAGATCGCGCCCGCGGCTTCGGTCAAGAGGGCGCCGCCGAACGACACGACCGAGCCGCCGCTCTTGGAGAGCTGGTCTGAGAGGGTCTGCAGCGCCGTCTTGCCCTGCTCGGCCAACTTGACGTGGATGCCGACACGATGCAGATCGCCTTCGAAGGCGACAATCGTGATATTCGCTTCCTTGACGAGGTGTGGCAGGCTGTGCGTGAATGACTTCACCTGGTTTGAGATCGGATTGGCCAGCAGCACGCCGATCCCGGCGAGCACGAGGAAGAATGCGAGGTACACGGTGAGTACCGCCAGCCCGCGCGGTAAGCGCGAGCGCTGGAGGAAGGCGACAGCCGGGTTGAGGATCAAAGCGATGACCCCTGCCACGACGAAGATCAACAGCACCCTCCCCGCGGCTTTCGCCAGCGCCCAGGCCGCGAGCAGCGCCAGCGGCAGCAGCACCAGCTGGATCCAGCGGGGAACGACCACGCGCGGTGGCTCGCGCGCGGTGGGTGTCCGCGGCGAGTCCGTCAGCTCCCGCTCCTCTTGCGCGGGCGGGGCGGCCTCGGGCGGCCGCTCGGATACGCCGCTCATCTGCCTGCCACCATCGCCAGAGTATGGCTGAGCGCGAGGCGCCCTCGGCCCGCGGGCCGGACGCGAGCGGGGGGGCGAGCATCCTGTTCGTGGGCGATCTCGTCGGCAGCATCGGCCGGCGCACTCTGCTCGAGTGCCTGCCGCTGCTGCGCGAGCGTTTCGACCCGACGTTCGTGGTGGTCAACGGCGAGAACGTGGCGGGCGGGCTGGGGATCACACCGAAGGCCGCCGACGAGCTGTTCAAGGCCGGGATCGATGCGATCACGCTCGGCAACCACACCTACCATCGCCGCGAGATCTGGCCATATCTGGATTCCGAGCCGCGGATCGTGCGCCCGGCGAACTTCCTGCGCAGCCAGCCGGGTCGCGGCGCCTGCGTCGTGGAGAGCGCCGATGGGGAGCGCCTCGGCGTGGTCAACCTGAGCGGCAACCTCTATTTGCGCGCGGGTCGCTCGGCCTTCACCGAGATCGAGGTGGCGCTGGGCGAGCTCGGCGCGGTCGACCACATCCTCGTGGACGTGCACGCCGAGGCGACGAGCGAGAAGGTCGCGATGGGCTGGCACCTGGACGGGCGCGTGACGGCGGTCGTGGGCACCCACACGCACGTGCCGACCGCCGACGCGCGCGTGCTGCCGGGCGGGACCGCCTACATCACCGACGTCGGCATGACCGGTCCGCGCGGCGGCGTGATCGGGGTCAAGCGCGAGCAGGCGATCGAGTCGCTGCTGACGCAGATGCCGGTGCGCTTTGAGACCTCCGAGGAGGACCCGTGGCTGATGGGAGCGCTGATCCGCTGCTCGGCTAGCGAGCCGCTGCGAGCGGACTCGATTGAGCAGGTGCTGATGCCGCGTCCGGCAGCGCGTCCCGCGGCGTAGGGACATAGTCGCGGCTGACGCGGGCGCCGAGGAGAGCGAGCATCACGAGTCCGAAGAACCAGGGGATGTAGAGGTAGAACCAGTGTTCGATCCCGAGCTGGACGGCGATGATCACCGCCGCGCAGGCCGCCGCTAGACCGACCAGGTCGAGGCGGCGGGGCACGACGGCGAGCGCGAGGGCGAGCGCGACCGCGGCGAGCTGCACCGCCAGCTGGAGGCCGTGCAGGGTGGGCGTGTCTCCATACAGGCCCCAGACGGAGAACGGCGAGTTGCGGTCTGACTGATAGAGGATCGTGCGCTGGAAGATCGTGTGCAGCGAGTCGTGGGTGAAGGCGGGGATCGAGACGAGCGCGAGCGTGGCGAGGAAGGCGAGTCCGAACAGCGCGAACGCGCGCGAGCGGAGCGCTGAGATGCGCAGCCACCCCTCATGCTCGCGCAGACCATGGGTCGCGAGCAGGGGCGCGAGCGCGAGCGGCGCGAACTTGGTCAGGCCGGCGAGCGCCGCGAACGCACCCCGGGCGGGCGGGGAGGTCGCGAACAGGAGCGCCGCGAGGATCAGCACGGCGACGAGCGTGTCGTTGGAGTTGCTGTCGAGCGCGAACAGCGTGAAGGGATAGGAGACCCAGGCGTAGGCGAGGGCGATGCCGAGCGTCGGGCCGCGGACGCGGCGACCGAGGAGGAAGAGGAGCGCGACCGCGAGCAGGTCGAACACGACCGCGGCGGCGTGGGCCGCGGGTAGGTCGTCCCAGGTGCCGCTCCAGCCGAAGATCTGCTCGAAGGGGACGTAGGCCTCGTAGTTGACGGGGCCGTAGGTGTCGCCGTGTTCGTTGTCCGCCGGATAGCCGCCGTATAGGGCCCCACCCGCCCCACCCGCCCCACCCGCCCCGCCGTCGACGACCCGCTGCGCGCCGATCACCCCGGCGTAGCCGACGTCGATCACGTTGGAATCGGTCACGTTGAGGGCGATGCGAAAGCCGAGCAGGAAGACCACGCCGAGCGCCAGCCAGGGCGCGGGGATGAGCAACCGCAGGGGGCGGCCGCCGGGCCCGGCGGCCGGGACGGGCGCGAGCGAGCCGACCGGAGCCGGCGGCACGAACGACGCATCCGAGGCCGACCCGACCGGCCCAGCCTCGATCGGCGGCCTCTGCCAACCCCGCCGCGCTGGACACGCGAGCGCGAGCATCCGCGCGAGCAGGTAGAGCAGCGGGGGATAAGTAAGGGGCACCGAGGCGTAGATGTGCGCGTGGTTGAAGAAGGCGAGCGAGACCGAGAACGAGAGCAGGACGAGCAGGTCGAGGTGGAGCAGCGAGAACGGCCGGCGCCAGTCGACGAACGGGAGCAGGAACAGGATGCAGAGGGGCAGCCAGATGTAGAGGGCGTTGACATGGCGGCCGAACGCGCCGGGATAGCCGCGTGCCATCGTCCAGGCGACCTGAAAGCCGGTCCACTGTTCGAGCACATGACCGGAGGCGTCGTCGATGATCACCTGGCCGATCTCCTTGGCGCCCTTGCGCGAGAAGAAGCTGACCTGCCAGTGCAGGGGCCCCTTGAGATAGGAGCCCCCGTAGGAGCCGGGGTATTCCCTGCGCACGGCGCGCATCTTGGGCAGCGCTTCGGCGATCGCCAGCACCCGGTCGGCGGACAGGTGGCGGCCGGCGGGCGGGATCTCGGAGGCGGGTACGGGGATCGGCGCTTCGGCGACCGTCGCTTGGGGAGCAGACTTGGTCGTCGCCGTCTTGGTGGCGCCCACGTGTGCAGCAGTGCCCGCGTGTGCAGCAGTGCCCGCGTGTTTGCTGACGCCCGCGTGTGCAGCAGTGCCCGCGTGTGCAGCTGTGCTCGCGGGCGACGGGGCGCTTCCAGCTGTGCTCAGCGAAGCTGTGTGTGACGGTCCCGCGACCGCCGCGGCCGGGGACGCGGCGGCCAGACCGAGTGAGACGGCAACGGTGGCGACGAGGGATGCTCGAAAGCGCATCCGTCGAGGTTAACGGCGGTTTGCGGCCCGGGGGCCTCTTCACCGGGCTGCTCGGGCCTCGCGGTGACCACGAGCAGGGGGTATGACGGCAATCCCAGGTTTGTTCCCGCTACCGCGTACATGTCAGGCGCTCAGTGCCAGTTCGGGTGCCAGTTGGGGTGCCAGTTCGGGTGTCCGCTCGCGTGTCGGCTCGGGAAGGCCGAGCGTGAACGACCGGGCGTCGCGCTCTGCCCGGTGCGCGGAGCAGTAGACGCCGCGGACCCGCCCGTCCGTGAGGCCATACGCAAGCCACACATCGCCGCGCCAGGCGAAGTGGAAGAACCCCTCATGCCAGGGGTTGAGCTCCAGCTCCTCCTGCCACGCCGCGTCGACAACGCCGGCCGGGATACGCAACCGGCAACACCGCTCGTAGTCAGGATGGCTGGTCCACACGCACTTCAGCAGATGCCTGCCCGTATCGGGTACGTCCATGTCGTTCTTTTCGACCTTCATGTCGTTCTTTTCGGACGACAAGCGGTCAAACGAAAACTGAGGCGGATTTTTGGACAATCGTCCTACGCGGCCGGTCGCGGTATAGCTCGCGCGATGAATAGCGTGAGGGTGCTCCAGTCTGACTGTTGCGGGCGGGCGGTCAGCTCGCGGGCGATCGCTGCGAGGATCGCGCCGAACTCGCCGTGGTCGATGCCCACCACGATCGCGCAGCCAGGGTGCGCCCTGCCGGCCTCGGCCCAGCGGCGCGCGATCACGGGGAAGTCCTTGACGTCGAGCGTGAGGAAGATCCGTCCTTCCTCTGCCGCGAGCGACAGCAGCTCCTCATCGGTGAAGCCGTCGAGCTCGCGCTCCTCGTCTGCGGCGCGAACATCGTGGCCCTGGTCGCGGAGCGGCGCGGCGACACGCCGCGCCGAGATGTGCGCGTCGAGGAACAGCTTCACGGAGCGTCTGGCGCCCGTTTAGTCCTCGACACGGCTGACGACAATGAACGGGAACTCCTCTTCAGTTGGCGCGGGCCCTTGGCACCGATGAAGCAGCGTGATTGCTGACCCTCAGGATACCCGCGGGCGACGAGAAAGGGGCGCCGCGGCCGGGGATAACAGCCGCGACGCCCGGCGAGACAGGGATCCCCCCGGCGCGAGAGGGTGCTAGCGCCATCGGGTTCCCCCCGAGCGCCACCGACAGGAGATGAGGGCGACGCTCAAGCAGTGCAGGATCCGGAGGTTTCGTCCCGGCCGGCCGACTTCGCGGGCCTATCGGCCGGGACGAAATCCGGACCTGCTTGGCTGATTTGGAAATTGTTATCAATTAGCGCACCAGCACCGTCACGCTGGTTTTCAACTTGGCGCCGTGCGTGGGGGTGAACTGGAGGGTGATCTTGGTCTTCAGCCTGCGGCCGTGGCGCTTGACCAGGAAGGCCTGCTCCTTCTTCGAAAGCCTGAGCTTGACCGTCACCGTCCCCGCCTTCCCCGCCTTGCCGGTCGCCTGCGAGAGGCCCTTGCCGGCTGCCACGAGCTTCCCAGCCGACGGGACGCTGACCGCGATCGTCGCCGTCTTGCCCTTCACGCTGTGGTGGATAACCGCGATCGCCGGCTTGCAGCCGGTGACCGCGACCTTTGTCTGCTGGGTGATCTGCTTGCCGTTCTGCGCGTCGATCGTCGTCGGCATCACGAGCTTGCTGGTGCAGAGATCGCCGTTCGCGGCCAGCGCGGAATCGGGCCCCTCGGGGAGCGTGAGCTGGAAGCTCGAGATCGGAGCATCGGGGACCGTGTTGAACGTGGTGCTCGTGATGCCCGCTTTGGAGATGAACGTCGACCCATCGACGACGACCTTGACACCCTCGCCCTGGAGCACGACCTCGAGGTCAGGGAACGCCGCGCCGCCGTGCGAGACGAAATACGCCGGGCCCGTCAACGGCACGCTCAACACAGGGGTGACGGCGACGGCGGTACCGAGCACAGACGCCGCCGGGCAACCGGCCGGGTTGGCTTCGAACTGCGCCGCGGTGCACGCCTTCTGCAGCGTCGTCAGCCTCGACGGCAGCTGCTTGGGGAGTTCGACCTTTAGATATTTGATGTTCGCCTCAGACCCCTGCGGGTAAGCAACCTTCACCGTCAGGCTCGCGCCATCCGCCCGCGAGGTCTTACCCTGCGTGGAGACCGCAAAGGCTGGATTGAACGCAAGGCCCGCGCAGCCACTCGCGTTATAGGGACTCGACACCAACGCGGAGGAGCCGCTCGTGGCCATGAACCCTTCAATACCCGCCAGTGTCGCTTCGACCTTCTGCGGGACACAGTTGGTCGCGTTGAACATGAACCCGGGGCGGTTGACGTCCACGATCACCTTGCGCAACCTGATCGGGACGCTGTCCACGACCTGCGGCAACGCATCGCTCGTGACCGTCAACGCAGCCGTATGCGGATCGACCGCGATCGTGGCACGCACGACGACGTTCCCGAGGTGGAATGGGCCGGCATTGGCGGGGACAACGATCGACAGCCCAAACGGCGCGCCCTTGTACGGGCCAGTCAGATACACCCGGCCGTCGGTGATCGCGAACGGGTCTTCGCCGGGACCAACCACGGCGCTCGTCGTCCCGATCTGGCTCGCTTCCCCGCACGCACCCTGCGCTGCTTGCGCTTCGCCGCACAACGGGATGCCGGAGAGGTTCCCCAACAGCCCAGGAGGCATGTGCACCGAAATGCCGGAGAGATCCTGTTCGCGATCCTGACGCGAGAATTCGACCGACAGTGGGCTATACGCGCCCGCCGCTGAGCTCGCCGTACCCGCCGTGAACCCAGGACTGAACGGCATGCTCGAAGGACACGCGCCGCCTTTGCCGTCCCAGTCCACGTTGAACGGGGATTCCGAGGTCGCGTTCGCGGAGAACGGCGCGCTCCACGGTTCGAGCACGCTCGTCGTCGTGTAGGTGCCGCAGGTCTGCGGGTTCGCAAGCGGCGTGCGCGGACCTTCCTTGAACTTGAACAGCAGTTCCCCGAACGGCAGCTGCGGATTGTTCTCGAACACCGCACGCAGCTGACCCGGCGCCAACCCGTGCGCGGCACTATAAGCGCCGTGCCCACCCGCTTCCACGTCGCCCGGAAGCTTGATCACCGCTTCACCATCCAATTCCATGTCAAGACCAAACAGCTTGCCTTCTTCAGCTTCAGCTTCCCCGCACGCAGGCTGGCCATCCCCACCACACTTCGGCTCCGCGAGATACACGTGACCCTTCAACGGCTTTTCCAACAGCGGCGTAGTCACTTCGACCGTCCCGAGCTTCGAGCCATCAGGACAATGCCCCGGTTCCCCGGAGGCGGGATCGAGCTGCGCTTCGGTGCAACCTTCGAGCCCGTTCGCTGCCGAGGCCGACACCGACAGGCCCGCGGGCAACGTTACCGTCGCGCTCTTCAACTCCGGCCGCGATAACGTCCCAAACGTCTCGACCTGCGGGATCTTCAAGCGGCCTTCATAGGCCGAGGGCTCATCCGCCTGCGTCGTACCACCCGCCCTAGCTTCATGAGAGCCTTCCAGCAAGCCGTTGGGCGCCAGT
>Ga0208849_1000562_pt1 | contig 33872 bp, 23 predicted proteins | sample NGESurdeep072012_10_FD_184470 | JGI IMG/M metagenome (GOLD analysis project Ga0208849, IMG submission 184470) | Arctic peat soil microbial communities from Barrow, Alaska - NGEE Surface sample 53-3 deep-072012 (SPAdes) | ecosystem: Environmental > Terrestrial > Soil > Wetlands > Peat ... | reverse complement strand
TTCGAATATTCGATGATGCGCGTCAAAGGCAAAAACGTGTGCTTGCTCTACGCTATGTCCGAAGATCAGCGCAAGGCCAAGGTCCCCCCAGCGTGGCTTCCATACGTTTCGGTTGCGAGCGTCGCCGCGACCGTGAAAAAGGCGCGCGCCGCCGGCGGCAAGATCATCATGAAACCAATGAAAGTCAAGGAAGGAAGCATGGCGATCATCCAAGATCCAACGGGTGCCGCTATTGGGCTTTGGCAAGCTGGATCGCATTTGGGCGCGACGATAGGCGATACGCCTGGCGCCGTTTGTTGGCAGGACTTGAATACGCCGAAACCCGGCGTTGCCGCCAAATTCTATGAAAAGGTCTTCGGCTGGAAGTGGGCGACGAAAGATTATGGTGGGAACGAGTACACTACGTTCATGCTCGGCAAGCAGGCTGAATGCGGCATGTGGCCCGCTCCGAATAAGAAATTGCCACCGAGTTGGGTCACGCATTGGCAGGTGGCCGATTGCGCGAAAACCGTCGCGAAAGTCAAGCGGCTTGGCGGGCGAGTAGTGATGGGTACTACCGCGGTGCCGGGTATTTGCCGCTTCGCTGTACTGAAAGACCCGAAGGGCGCGGTATTTGGAATCTTAGAACCCGAACCATAACATGGCGGGCTCATGCGATGTCCGAATCCACTTATTTTTTTGGCGGAATGTAAAATTTTCCGACGCCTCGGCGGCGGCAGCCGACGCCGGCAGCATCACGCGCTGGTCGACCGGGGCGCATAGCGCAACTGCACCACGCCGCTTGCGAACGTGTGGACGCCCAGGTGCTTCAAGTCGAGCTGCCGTGGAAGGTCGAGCAAGAACGGCTTGCCGGCCCCGACCGCCACTGGGTGGATGTACGCGTGAATCTCGTCGACGAGCCCGGCCGCGATAAGCGTTGAGGCAAGCCCCGGACCCCCGACGATCATATCGCTACCCTTTCCAGACTTCAACAGTCTCACGCTCTCCACGCCATTGTCGCGCACAAGACGGGCGCCATGATCGACCGACTGCAAGGAGCGGGAGAAGACGATGTGCTCGCCGGTGTTCCAGTAGCGCGCGAATTCTTTCATCTCGGGAGTGCACGCCGGATCGGCTTCGGCGGTCGGCCAATAGCCGGACATCGTCTCCCACAGGCGGCGCCCGTACAAGTGCGTGGTCATGACCGCATACAGGTCTGTGAAATGCTTGAACAGCTCGCCGTCGGGCGTCGTCCACTCGAAGCTGCCGTCTGGGCTTTCGACATAGCAATCGAGCGAAGTGTTCATCGGATAGATCAGTTTGCGCATCTGGCTCTCCCGGTGCCGGTCGGATGGTCCGATTGCGTCGTCGGCTTTATCGGCGACGCCGCGGCTTACTCCAGAGCCGCGGGCGCCGTGACTATCGCCGCCGCCATTGCGATTTTGTGATCCTGGTTCCAGGGCGGCCCGATGGCCCTCCGCACCTGGAGGAAGTGAGCGTCGAGGTTTTCTACATGCAGCGCCTGGTGCGCCGCACCCAATACGCTCTTCGCGTCGAACCAGTGGACGGGCCAACCACGTGCCTCGGCCGCGGAGGCCAAGGCCTTGCGGTACATCACCCAGTCGGCATTGTTCTGCGCATAATAATCCGTGATTCGCTCGGCGATCGTGGGTGGAAGCGGTGGGCACTTGCGAAGGGCGACACCAAGCACACGCGGCACCGCAATAGTGACAGCGTCGAAGGCGAGCGCCGCTTGCCTTTCCGCCGACAGACGCACGCGCTCTACCAACTCCACCGCCTCGTCGAGCGGGAGCTTTCGGCCCTCGCTGTGGTGCGGAAGCGCCGGCAGGCCGTCGTCCACAAGTTCCACCCGGCGGCGGTCGAGGAGCGTACCATCGCGTGCCACCGTCACCATCACGGCCCAACCGCCATGATCTGATACTCCGATGATGCCGCCGTTCTTCGACATGATGTCCCAAGGGTCGATTCCATGTGGTTCATTCTCCTTCTTCCTCCCACGCTTTAACGCTTCGGAGCGTTAGGCGGCCAACCGGGGGGCGTACGAATTTTTTCCGAACTGTTGCCCTAGATTTTTAATGCGGCTGAAGGATCGCATCCGTCGGCTAGAATTTTGAGAGTGTATTGGCGGCTTCCATATTGACAGCACAACTGGCGTCGAAAATCAGCGACGCGAGATCATCGAATCTGGAGTGACCTCGGTCGCGAAGGAGTTATTGCCGCTTCATAGCGAGACTGATGTCAAGGAATTCATCCAAAGACATCTTTACGGGGGTATAGTCTTTCCGGGCGGCCGAAATCTCTAACATATATCCCAGTGACATTGTGAAATCGCTATTCGTAGTTAGTTGAACTCGGAGCGAATCACAAATAGGTCAGAGTCACGTCGAGCACTACACGCTCACTTAAGGGCTGACGTGCACGTCGACTGAATCCATATGAGTTAGTATTAGCGTGGCTTTCCCGTGACAGAGGTAGCGCCGTGTCTCTGTCCAAACAAGCAGGCGTGTCGAAGTTGGGTGCCGAGTACAAGTTGGAGCAGCGCCGACACGCTGCGGCAGATGGCCTGTGCCATACGTGCTGCGCCGTCAAGGTTGCCCCGGGCCGATCCACATGTCCGAAATGTTCGGCAGACGCTTCCGCGCGCACCGTACGACGACGACGTGCAATTCGAACAAATATCGAGATGCAACGTGGCGCCTTGGCGCAGGAAACGCTTGGTGATGCTTATTCTTCAGACGGCGACTACCGCGCAGCTCTGAAGAGCTATCAACGGGCCTTCGATCTCTCCGCAGGCGACCTCTCGGCTCACGCGCGGCTCGCGGTCAAGGTCGGCGACACCGCGTTCCATCGCGGAATCGCGACCGACGCCGACGCTCTGTTCAATTCTCTTCTCGAAAAGACTGTGCCGGTGCCGGGCACGGGGGCAAGCGTCGCCCACCTGCACATGCAGCAGATTCGGACCCTCTGGTCAAGCGCGCGAACTGCCGACATCGTGCCAATTTCCAAACGTCTGCTCGATTTCGCAACCGCGTCCAACAACGTCGAGCTGATCCTAGCGACCCGGCTGTCGTTGGCGATGATTCTTCACTTGTTGTCTCGGTACGATGAAGCGGAGCGCTACCTGCACGCCATCGACGTACACGCCTTGCCCCCAGATCCCAAAGTGATCTCCAAGTACCACCGGGTGTGCGCATTGGTGTACGCAGCCTCGGGCAACGCCGAGATGGCGTCCGACAGTTTCGCAAAAGCGCTCCGTTACGCCGAGCAAGATCAAGATCCGTACGCGTATCCAAGCACGCTCCACTCGCACGCTGTGTCCGCAAGTATGCTCGGCCACACCGAACTCGCCGCCAGCTTGTCTCTGCAGGCGGTGAGCGCCGCGCGCGATCGGAATCTCGGGTGGCTCGTTGCCTGTTTTTCGCTCGAATACGCACGAGTGCTCAGCCGCCAGGGTAACCGGCATCTGGCCCATGCCTACGTTAACCAAGCGGCAACGTTTGACAACCCTCCGCCGGTCTTACTCGAATCTTTGGCTGAAATCGGAATACCGATCGCCATTGAGTGCAACGACCCTTATCTTCTCAGCCAGTGCGCGAACGAGGACGCCCTGACGTTCGCGTTTAGGTCGAGCGAACCGCAGCGCCTCGGTCCCGTAGCCTCCTCATTCGCCCGCTACTTCCATCGAACGAGGCAGCCGCAAAAGGCGCAAGACGTACTTGCAAAAGCTCTCGAGTATGTGAAGAACGCTGATGAAGCTTGCGACCTGCCGCTTGCGGTCGCGCAATTCGGCGACAGTCGCTACTTTGAGCCGGCACGCGAGGTCCTGCGGACCCGAACGCTACTGCCGAACTCCGACGTGGCCAGCGCGCACTTGCACTATTTTGACGCCTTTGTCTATGACCGCGAAGGCGACGCTGAAGGGTGCATTCGCGAGGCAACGATGGCTGGCACGTTGTTTCGAAAGCTCCGATGGACGAGTTACGAGCTGGCCGCGACCCTGCTCGGCGCCTCCGCCCATCGCACCCGTAGCGCGGCCGATGGATTGGCGGGTCCGGCAGCGTCGATCCCCTCGGAGCTGACCCTTCGAGAGCAAAGCGTCGCCCAGCTGGCGATCGTCGGACTGTCGAATCGCGAGATCGGCGAAAGACTTTCGATCTCGGTGCGGACGGTCGAGTGTCATATGACTTCGATCTTACGCCGCATGGGAATACGGTCTCGTCACCAACTCCTTGAATCGGTACACAGGTAGAGGCGCCAGGGGTTTCCACGATTGTGATATGTCCCTGGGATTGTTAAAATTCTGGGGCTAGATTCTCTTGGAGGCGACCCACAAAACCTTTGTTCCTACTGCTGATGTCTCGTTTTCGACTATTCACCAGTTGGAAGATCGATATTTTCCTGGGAGCAGACCAAAGGGAGCAGAAATGGTAGTCTGACTTTATGGCTATGTTTCGCATGATCCGCGCCGCGCTCGGCGCATCGGCCACGCTAGCGCTGCTAGCGGGCTGCTCCGGCGGCAATTCGTCGGCAGTGTTCTCTCCGGGTGGACCAAGCGTCGGCGGCCAATCCGCGCAGCGGCAAATCGCGTCCGCCGGTCGCACCGACAACAGTCTGCTCCCCCCGACCATCGCGCGAATCTCGAACGAACCGGTCGCGACGGCCAGCTTCATCGATCCACGTGCCCTAGGCACGTCGCTGATCTTCGTATCTGACGCGGCCGATGGGGTGATCGACATCTATCCCCAGGCCGGTAAGAACCAGAAGATGGTCGGCCAAATCACGGGGCTGACGCAGCCTCAGGGCATCACGACCGACAAGAACGGCAACCTTTACGTCGCGAACACCAACAGCTCGAACGTGCTCGTGTACGCCCCACCCTACACTGGGGCGCCAAAGAGGACGATTAGCGACCCCAACGAGTTTCCGGCTGACGTCGCGGTCTCCAGTACCGGAGTCGTCGCGATCACGAACATCTGCAATGCTCCGCATTGCCGCCTCAACACCGGCAACGTGAAGATCTACGCGAAAGGTAGCACGAAGAGCTGCGCCACCGTTTCAGATTCGTCGTTCAACTTCACGCGCGTCATGTTCGCCGAATTCGACAAGAACGGTGCTCTTTATATCGATGGCATGAACGGCGGCTACCAGTCATCGTTCGGGCTCGTCACCGGCGGTTGTCAAGCTACGAGCATCACGAACATCGTTCCCATCTATACAGTGGCTTTCCCGGGCGGCATTCAAATCGACAAGGCAGGCAACATCGCCTTCTGCGACCAGGGCCGACAACAGGTCGCTACTTTTAGCCCACCGGTGGGCGGTCAATTTGGAAACCCTGTGTCGACAACGCCGCTGACGGGATCGACCGCAGCGATTGGCATCGCCATCCTTGCCTCCGGTTTGAATCTTTATGCTGCGGATGCCGGCGGATCCGGACTTGCGGAGAAGTACAACTACCCAGCCGGTGGTGCGATCAAAAACACCATCGCTGTCGGCGGCCAGCCGATAGGCATCGCGGTGACCCCAGCGCTCTCGAAGGAGAATAACTAAATGCGCCATTCACTGTTAGCCCCCAACGCCTTGGGCGTTGCGGCGCTCGTAACGTTTCTCGCGGGCTGCTCGGGCATCTCGCAAACCCCGGCATTGAACGGCTCCTCGAGTTCGCTCGGATACGCGGCTGGACCTCAGGTCATGAGTATGCGAGCAGTTGCGCCAAACACAAGCCACGGCTTCATGCAGTCGATCGACGCGCAAACACACCTGGTGTACATGTCGAGTTGGGGCACGGCTTCGGTCGTCGATGTCTTGACAATGGACGGCAAGCAGGTCGGCCAGATCACGAACGGCTTAGTAGAACCTGCGGGCATGTTTGTCGATCAGAATGGCAGCCTCTGGGTCGCAAATGTGTCTGGGGGCGTCGTGGTGTATCCACGCGGCGGTTTGTCTCCGAGCAACACGCTCACGGATCCGGTCGGTTATCCGGTCGACGTAACGGTGTGCCCAAACGGCACGGCCTATGTGGCAGACTTATACGATCTCAATAACACCAACCACTCGAGCGTCCAAGTCTACCCACCCGGCAGCACAAAGCCAACGCGCAGCCTCAACTACGCGAGCGACTTTCGAAACCCGTTCTTGACGTGCGATGCCGCGGGCAACGTCTTTGTGGCGACCCTGGTCGGTCAGTCGGTCGGTGATGGCCGCGTCATCGAATTCCCTCTCGGCAAGCAGGCCGGCGCGAAAGACCTCGGTATCGTGGTGCAGTCTTCCGCCGGCATCAAGCCGGATAACGCCGGCAACTTGCTGGTCACCGACATCATCGCCGATACGATCACAGAGTACACCGAAGACGGCTCGCCGACCGGTAAGTCGTTCGCGACCGGTTCAGCGGTGCAAGGCATCGCCGTGACCAGGGGCGGCGGCGGCGTCCTCGGTGCGACGGCCACCATTGATCAGGGGCCCATTGGAGTATCCTGGTCCTTCCCCTCGGGCGAGCAGCTGCGAGTGTACAGCTGCTGCTCGCGCATCGGTCCGCCCCTCCAGAACAACTACGACGTCGCGTTCTACCCCGGCCAACTGGGCATCTGAGATCAGCGGGGCTGGTTTCGAAGAGTCCTCGCCGGCGAGCGTTTATCGAGACGCTCGCCGGCGCCGAAGGCACCCGAGCGTTCACACGGGCCGGAAGTACTACTCACGGCTCCATATCAGGCAGTACTTTAGGCTCAAAGAGTTTTTCAGTATTGGTATGAATCCTGTGGTACATTTCGGGCCTTTCTAATTCTCGAGAAGAACGCTCGGAACGTTGCATCTAGATCACGACTCGTTACTCATAAACATAAAAGTCGAGGAGAGTATCCACATGCGCATACCGATTACCATCAAAGCCCTCAGTGCGGTGGCGGCGTTAGCGTTGCTCGCCGGCTGCTCCGGAAATGGTTCAGCATTGCCAGGAAACGGCGCGACCACTCAATCGCACGCGCGCGTCGCAAACGTCCATCCGCAAACAGGCGTTGCGCCTCAGTTCCTGCAGAGCATCCAGTTCGGCCGCAAGGCCAGCGTACTACCGGACACGCCCGGACCGAAGGATCTCGCCGTGTCCGACTTTGGCACCGGTGGAGTGGAAGTTCTGGACCACAACTACGCTCAAGAGGGAACGATCACCGACCCAACAGGCTGCCCGGATGGCAATTTCTACGACAAATCGGGTCACGAATACGACGCTGACTACTGCGCCGGCGAAATCACCGAGTACAAGGGCAACGGCTCATTGCTCTTCACCTACACCGCCAGCGGAATGAGTGATCCGGCCGGCGTCACTACCGATAGCGCCAAGAACGTCTACGCGGCCGACTACGGCAGCGGCAGCCCAAGCATCGTCGTCGAGTTCCCGCAGGGCAACACCACGCCGATCGCATCGTGTTCGACGGGTCTCTCGAACGAAGGTATCGCGGTCAGTTCCAGCGGCGCCGTGTTCGTGTCCGGCAACAGCCCGAATACCGGCTTGGGCGTTATTCTCGAATACCCGAGCGGTCTGGCCGGTTGCCCGACTCCGACGACGCTTGGCGTTTCGCTCACCTTCGCCGGTGGGCTGCAAATCGACAACTCCAACAACCTCGTGGCCTGCGACCAGCTCGCCTCCGGCGTCGACATCATCCCGCCACCCTATTCGTCCATCTCGTCGACCATCACGGGCTTCGCTGATCCTTTCCATGTTGCGATCAACCATCACAACGGGAAAATCTTCGTCGCCGATCCGGGTCTCGCCGACGTGCAAGTCGACTTGTACCCCAGCGGAACGCCGTTTGCGACTCTCGGTAGCGCCAACGGACTCGTCGATCCGGCGAGTGCCGCGACGAACCCCTACCCGTAATCACAACAACCGACCCTACTCCGCGGAGGGACGCGTCGCGCGGCGGCGCGTCCCTCTCATTGTTCATACAGGCGCGCGCTACGGGCTCGGGGCGGGTAGGGTGATAACGTCGATGCCGGCGGCCCGTACGAGGTCGTCCACGGTTTGGAGCGTCGTCCTCACCTTGTCGACGACCGCGTCGCCGCCGCTGCTCTGCGCGCTCGCCACGGTTCCGTCAGCGAGATAAGAGACGAGCACCGATCCGACGCCTCCGAGCGCGACGCTTACCGGATGTGAGACTCGACTGTTCGCGTAGCCGAAATGCAGCTGCATCGTGCTCCCGGTGACCGCCTCGATGCGACTAAACGAATCGTACCCGAACGTTATGTCGCGCCCGTCGCTGTCGAAGGCGCGAGCGAGATTTCCCTTCGGATCATATTGGAAGTGTTCCGTGAAGACGGAATCCTTCGTCGTGGTCGTGGCCGTCGAGACCCTTCCGGTGGCCGGGTCGTATTCCCAGCTATACACCGTCCCCGTCGGCAACTGTTTGCGATTCATCCGGCTCAAGGAGTCGTATGCATACGTCGTGATCCCTTTTGGCGTCGTGACGGTGAGGGGTTCGAAATTGCGGTCGTATGTCGTATCAGTGGCAACGACGCCGTCGTCGGTTTCAATTTCCCGATTCTCGTAGAAGTCGGGAGCGTCGTAGAAATACTGATACGTCTTGCGATGAGTCTCCCCATTCGGCTTGCGGCTCTCGGTCGCGAACGTGTTCACCGTCGACGTCTGATTCTTGCTGGTCGAGTAGCTGTACGTGTTGACGGTGCCATCGGTGTCCGTGACGCGATTCGCCAAACCCGACTGATCGTACCGGATCTGCAGCGATGTTCGGTCCGGATAATGAATGGCGGTGAGCCGGTGGTCCGAATCGTAGTCGAACCGGGTGGCCATGCCGTTCGCGTTCACCAACTGCAGGTCTGCGTTCTTGTATTGATAGAGGACAACATGCCCTTGCGAGTCGGCGATCCGTTTGATGAAGCCGTCCGCGGTGAACGCGAATTCGAACCGGTTGCCTTCGTTATCCGACGATTCCCGGAGGTGCCCGTCCGGCCCGTACGTCAATTCGATGTAATCGTGATTCGCATCCCAGAACCGAGTGAGCCGCCCCGACAGATCAAATGCCTCGAAAATGGTCTGACCGTTGTAGGCCGTGGACCGCTGGTAGCCTTCTGTCTCGCGAGTCAAGAATTCCGTCGCGAACTCCGCGCTAAAAAACGTTTCGCCGACAGGAGGTTCTTGCGACTTCAGCAGTCCAAGGTCGACGAAGTTCTCCCATGCCTCTTCCTCGTTGTCAGCGCTGCTTTCGAGCCATTGCCGATAGGCTTGCTGGTCCGCTTCGCTGCCGAAGCGTCCGGTCTGCTCCGCCGCCTGCTCGATCTCATCGATAAGCTCGGCATGCGGCCGCAGCGTCGACGTCGTCGGTTCGAACTTATTATTGGCGCCACCGCCGTACTCGTGGATGACGATCGAACCATCGTCTTGGACCTTGAGATAGTCCTCCGCTCTCGAGCCCCAACACGTTCCGAAGATGCCTTTCCTCGAGGTGTCGAACGAATTGTAGACGCGCGAAACCTCCATGAGCAATCCGCCCGGCTCGCGGAGATCGGTGAATTCGAGATTGAAATCGCCGTAGCGCGTGACCTGAAATGGCGCGCCTGCGAACGCCGGTGCGGACGTGAAAAGGCAGACGAGGACAGCCAGGCCGCAACGAACGACTGCACGCACCAGTCGTCTATTTTCCATTGCCCGGCACCTTTCGCAGGATGTCGATGGCTTGCGCTACCAAGGGATCGGAGACGCTGGAGGGATCGCTTTCGCGGAGTGCGAGTGCGGCGGCGTTGCGCGGACTCGGAATGCCGCCGCGAATCGGCCAGAGAAAGATGCCTCCGTTCTGTGCGCCGATCACAACGGCGGACCCGTCCGGCGTGAACGCGGCGAATGTCGCTCGCGACGCCGGCACCGATACGGACGCGACGAGGTCGCCGGATGCTCGATCCCAGAGCTTCAGGGTACCGTCCGACGACGTCGCAAGAAGAAACGTAGAATCAACCGGCGAGAACAACGCGGATTCGATCTCTGCATCTCCGCCTTCCAGTTGCACGTGCGAGCGTCCGGGTTGCGAGAGGTCCCAAATCGCGCCCGGCGTTCCGCCATTTCCCGCGGAGGCGAGCCATTTGCCGTCGCTGGACAGCGCAAGCGCCAAGACTCGATCGTCGTTGCTCGGCCAGCGCTGCACTTCTGCGCCCTTTGGATTGACGAGGTGAATCGTACCTGTTACGCCTCCGAGCGCAAAGCCGCTCGGGTCAGGAATGCCTTCGGATACGTCGCGCCACGAACCGTAAGTGTGTTGGGCATCGCTGGAATCGATCGAACCGTATCCCGAAGCGCTGATCGCGAGCACGACCTTGCCATCGTCCGTCAATGCGAGCGATCGAATGCCGGTTTGCCAGCCGGGCTCATTGGCTAGCCTTTTCGAGCCGTCGCTCGACCACACCGACCACCCATTCGTCTTGTAAACCGGATTCGCAAGGCTCGTATCGGTCTGCGCGACGATGACGTCATGGCTCCCGCCGACAAATGCAGCTTGCGTGAAGCGTTTTTGTGGCGCACTGACGTGGATCTTGAGCAGCGGGCTCGCGCCTGTCGCGTGCGAATTCCAGACCTTCGCCGTGTCGCCGCCCGCCGTCACGATGCGTTGTCCGTCGGCGCTGAAATGGGCGGCGACGACCCAACCCTGCCCCGGCGACTGCGACAACACGCGCTGTATGCGCGGCTCGGCCGCCATCGTCCACACGGCGGCCGTACCGTCTTGGCTTGCGGTCAACATCCGCCCGCCGCTGCGGTCGAACTCGATCGATTCGACGGCGCCATGATGCGAGAAGTCGGCGCGCGCGAGCGGAGACGACGCATGCCACAAATAAACTTTTCCGTCGTCGCCGCCGGTCGCAAGCAGATTCCCATCCGGAGAGAAACCTGCGACGGGCGCGGCGCCCGTATGCGCGCGCAGGACGGCGACGGGATCGCCTTCGAGCGTCCAGAGGTTGACGGATCCGTCGGCATACGTCGTCTCGATGCCGTTGCCCGACGGATTGAACGACGCGGTCAGCGCCGCCGGCGCACCGGCCTTTGCGGCCAACGTCTTTTGGACCGCGCCGCTCGCCGCGTCGAGAATCACCGCACTGCCGTCTTCGCTCGCGCTCAGAACGCGTCCGCCACTCGAATCGAAGCCGATCGCATCGATGGCGCCATGCTGATCATGACTTTCGATTTTCGACTTTGCACCGATGTCGAACACGATGATCGTTCCGTCGATCGCGCCTGCCGCAACGCGTTTCCCATCCGGAGAGATCGCGAGGCGCACGAGCGGGCTCTTCGACGTCACTGAGCTCGAGCCGATCTGATCGCCGGTCTTCGAATCCCAAACTCCGAGCGAGCCGTCGGCGGCGCACGCGGCGACGATGCGATCGTCCGGGCCGAACAACGCATCGTTGGCGGACACGCCCGGCGTCGATCCGTTCCACGCCAACATCATCGCGCCGCCCTGGACGTTCCAGATCTTCACTTTGCCGTCGCTGCCCGACGTCAGAATGCGCTTCCCGTCGTGACTGAAGACGACGGAGTTCACTCGTCCGGCATGCCCTTCGAGTTGGTCCCGCTGATCGCGCATCGCGATCGGTGGCGGATCGGAGCTCGGCGTGATTCCCGCGAGGTCGTGCAGCTTTGCCGATCCGTCGCGGCCGACGGTCGCGAGGTACCGCCCGCTCGGGTCGAACGCGAGCGCGGTGATCAGGTCGCCTTGATCGCGGAATTCGTGGATCAGCTGGCCGGACGTTCGCCACAGTTTGGCAGACCCGTCGCTGCTGGCCGTCGCGAACTGCCCCTTGGCTTGATTGGGATTGAACGCCAGCGCGGTGATGAGGTCGTCGTGCGCTTGGATCGATCGTGCACGAAGCGCAAGTTTCTCGAACGCTTGGCGGAGCAACAGCTGCAGGACGGAGTTGTGCGAGTCGCTGCTGTATGCCGCCGCGAGCAGGAGCGCCGCTTCGTCGTCGTTGCCGTCGAGTAATTTCTGGCGACCCACTTGGAGAAACACCTGCGAGCGTTCGTTGAGCGCCTGGCCGCGCTGCTGATTGGCCGAGGCGGTCTGCGCGATCGCCACGCCGCGCTGCTGCTTGGCGATCGTGGCTTGGGTGTCGGCGCGTCGTGCCTCTGAGCTCGCCCGCTGCGCAGCCGCACGTTCTCTTCGTGCGGCGATCGCCTCGTTCTGGTTGGCGGTATTTGCCTGCCCTTCCATCGTCTGAGCTGTCTTCGTCGCCGAGTCGGCCGCGGTCTTGGCCTTGACCGCTTCATCGAGCGCGGCAACCGCCCGGGTCTGCGCGAACCAAGCGACGCCGGCCATAGAGAGCGCGAGCAATGCGATCACGCACATCGCGATCGCGGCGAGCCGCGTTCGATGGGTGAGCCGTTGCGCGGCATCGGCGCGCATCCGGTCGACTTCCGCTTGATGCTCGAGCCGCTCGCGCTTCGCGCTTTCGTCGGCTTCGATCTTGCGACGCTCTTGCTCGCGTTCGCGGCGCTCTGCTTCCTCTTCGCGCGCGCGTTCGAGCGCAAGAGCCGCGAGGCTGTTCTGGAACAGGCTCTCGACGCTCGCGGCGCGTCCCCCGTAGCGCTCCGCCCACGCCTCGGTGCGCGGACGCGATTTCCACCAACGCCAACGCGCTTCGACCTGATCGAGCGGGAGCGTGACCGAATTCGATCCCGATTCGGCTTCAAGCAGCGCGAGCAGTGCTCGATAAAAACGACCGTCGGCGTCTTCGGCTGCGAGCCATCCGGTTTGGATCCGGCCGTCAAACGTGTGCGTCTGTTCGGCGCTGATGCGGGTCCAGCGGCGCAAGAGCGCTTCATGGACCACGTCGATGCGCGATTCGTCGCGAAGCACCGGTAGGGCGGATGCCGGTGGAACGATGAACGAACAGTCGTCGGCGCGGAATCGATTGAGAACGCGCAACAGCTCGTCCTTCGGAACGCCGGTCTCCGCAAGCAAGCGAGATAGGAGCAGCGCTCGACGCGTGGCACGGCCTTCCTTGTCGACTTCGCTGAGCGCCCGAAAGACCTGCTCGACGGCAAGTTCGAGACCTGGCAGCGATGCCATGACTTCGTCGGCGTGTTTCGAGAGTGCACCAGAAATGGTGCCGATCGACTGGTACTGCGTGAGACCGAGGTGCGGCATCGTGCCAGGTGCGCCTTCGGATTCGGTGCGGTCCCACAGCCGCGCGAGGCAGTGCTGCAAAACGGGCAGCTGATCGATCTCACTGCCTGCGTCGTTCAGCAGGAGCTCGACGAGCGTCGCATCGATGGAAGCGCCGGCCTTTTCGATGGGTTTGCGTATGACGTCTTCACGTTGATCGCGGGTAAGCGAGGGCACAAGGAACTGGGCCGCACTCACGGCCTCCGGCAATCCGTGGAATTGCGCGCAATCGCCGATGAAGTCGGAGCGCATGGTGATCAGAACGTTCACCGAACTGGACCGGCTGCGGGTCGCTTCAAGCAGCAGCTGCACGAAGTTGGTGGCCTCGTCACGCCAGAGCGCATCGCCGGCGCGCCCGCGGCCTGTGGTCGCGGCATATCGGAACAATTCCTCGAACTGATCCACGACGAGCAGCACCGACTTCCCCTCGAGGACCGGAATCTCGTCGAGGGTCTTCGTCAGACCGAAGCTCGAGCGTTTCAGCGCGAAGGCAGTACGGTCGCGCCTGATCTCGAAGTCTTCGTCGCCTTCCTGCGCGAGTTGCGCGACCGCGCGGGCAAGGGCGTCGAGCGGCGCATCGCCGGGATGCAACGTCGCGAAGCGCCATGTTCGCCCGCCCGAGCCCTGGCTTTCTTCCTGGATGACCGGCAAGAGGCCGGCGCGCACGAGCGAGGATTTACCGCTTCCCGAACTTCCCACGACGGCGATGAAGCGGCTGTGCTCGAGGAGCCGGAACAAGGAATAGATCTGATCTTCGCGGCCGAAGAATATGTCGCGATCTTCGAAATCGAACGGCCGGAGGCCGGGGAACGGTCGCATCGGTTACGCCGCGCCCTTGGGTGGCTGCGTCGCGAAGATCAGCGGATCGAGCGCTTCCGGAAGCAGTTTCTCAGAGGCGGTGAGATCGAGGACCACGTCGATTTCATTGCGCGGCGGCAGCTGGACGAGAAGCTCCTTTCGCTCACCCGGCGGCGGTCCAGCGACGAGCCCCCGGCATGCGAATCGTTTGTCTCGCCCGAGATCGCGCCAGTTCTTCAACTCGCGCGACTGGCTCTTCACCCAAACTTCGGCGGCCTTCGCCCAACATAAGACGACGGCATCGCAGTCGGCCAACTCGCGACGGTGCAGTGCGGCCAACTCCGCAGGATCGCCCTCGAATGCTGGAAAGACCGGCTGAATGCCTCGCAGCTCGAGCGCTTTTGCGATCTCGATGGCGTATTGCGTGTCTTCGGGCCGGTGATAGAGGTAGACGCGCGCGTTCGGCTCGATGACTTCGATGGCCGGCACCGGAGGCGTGTTCTTGTCGAGATGCTGGATCACGAACTGCGCGAATGCGCTGATCTCGCTGCCTTCGACGGTATCACCGTCGAGTTTCTGATCGAATTTCGCGAGGACCGCGAACGGGTCGCGAGCCTCTGCGTCGTGCTCTTGTGACCGTTCGTCGACGAGGATTCGCGGCGCCCAGATGACGCGGTGCGCTTTCTTCTCGGCAGCGAGCTTCAACTGCAGCGGCACGACGGGTTCGCACTCTTCAGGAGCCCAACCGGCCTTGGCGCCCAGCAGATGTATCGACAGCTCCGCGCCGTCGAGCGCATCGCGGATGTAGTCGTTGGCGCTTGCGTCGGCCGGCAACTCAACGTCCGGGTTCGGTGCGACGACGAATCCGCGTTGCCGCAATTCGTCCACCAGGCGGGCGTACGGCGCCCGCATATCGGCTGCGGGTCTTGCGAGAAAGACCTTTCGGCCGCTCGACGATACGGGCGTCCACGACGGCGCGATGAGCGCGGAAGCCGGTTGCGGCACGTGCTCGTGCTCGCAGGCGCGACGCCAGATGTCTTCTGCGAGCTCCTGCGTCCGCTCGTGGAATTCTTCGCGCGCCTTTCCGCGGACGAAAAATTCCTGGAAGCGGGTCGGGTTGTCTTCGTCCGGCGCATAGAAAAGATAGCCCTCTTGCCCTTGCAAGAGCGGTGGACGGGCTGCCGGTTCGATATGGTTCTTGCCGGCGACGATGATGCGCCGTTTGACCGCATCGTCGCCTTCGCTCTTCCAGCGCTGCTGGAAGAGGTCGAGTTCGCGCCGGCAAAATTCGCGGTGAACCCAGTTATTGGAAAGCACCACGAGCAGCAGGGCCGATTCTTTGATCCCCGTGTCGATGATCGGATCGAATTGTTCGCTGCGCGCGATGGCACGCTTGTCTCGCCAGATGACGGGCGTGGGCTCGCCGAAGCACGTGAAATGAAACTCCAAGTGCTTTAGAAGCGTGGTGACAAAGCCTTTTCCGTCACCGTCTAATGGCGGTAAGTCGTCGTTGCGCGCGTACGAAACGAAGATCTGGAATGGCATAGTGTACCTAAGAATTTCCCGGCTGTCAGCCGAGGGATTCTCTTGCTCTTGTCAGAGTCCTGGACCAGAACATGCTCGCCGGCCGCCCGTCATGCGCTAGGTATGGACGAAGGAAAGCGGGCGATCTCGGTGCAGGATGAGCCAATCGGCGTGCTCCGAGAGGGCTTCGTGTCCGAGTTGCTCCAGCACTTTGAGCGGGTCGCCGGTGTGATCGCGCAAGCGCCGCCTCGCGGCATCGAAGACCGTGAACATATGCTGGTAGCGCCGCGCGTTTTCTGTGAAGCCGCGTTGCTGCTCGTAGAAACGGATCAAGAGCGCGAGCATGCCGCCGAGCGCGAACGGCATCGTGGCCAAATAGGTGAGCATGTGGTTCACCTGGGGCTCATGTGCGGCCAGCGCCGCGAGCCAGCCGTGCGAGATCGACCATATCAAGCTCGCGGCGACTGCGGAGATCGCGCCGCCTGCAGCGACCACGAGAACTGTGGCTCGGTGCGCGCGGGCGAGATGCGCTTCTTCTCGCTTGCCGGCTTTCTCGTAATACTGAAGTTGGTTGTCGATCCACCGCACGCATTCATCATGCGCCGGTGATTCGTCGGCTCGCGCTGTGCCAACGTCGGTGATCAAGTACGCCGTACGAAGCGCCAGCCGGATCCACGCAAGTTCGCCTTGTTGCATCTGCAAGTACGACGCTTCCACCAGACGATTCCGCAGGCCGGCGCAATTCCATGCGTACTGCACGCGCAGAGCTTCGGCGATCGCGCGGTAGTCTTGGTAGCGATTTTCGTAGTCGCTCCGCTTTGCGATCGCGAAGACGACGAGCGCGACGGCGAGAAATCCGACTCTCGCAACGATGCCGGCCCAACTCGGGATATGAAACGAGCCGTCCGTAGGCAGCACCAACTGCGCGGCGCCGGCGAGTGCGGTCGCGATGTACAGGAGTCTGAGCGACCGCAGCGTTTGCCATTGCTGCTCGTTCGCGGCCGCATCGGTACGGTCGCCGAACGCGACGAGCCGGTCCGTTGCCATCGACGCCGGCTCGCGCGCGAGATCTTGATTGAAGCGTTCGAGGTGGGCGAGCGCGTTCTCGAAGTCTTGCTCGCCGCTCGACCTCCCGGGCGGATTGGCTTTCGCACCGGCGCTTGGGCGCTCCGGGTAGATGTCGAGCAGCGAATAGCACTGCGCAGGCTGCGGCTGACCGGTGCGAGGCGTGACGATGTGGAAGACCGGCCCGACGTCCGGCATGTACGCGACGAGCGCGTCGCCGACCACACTCGGTATGCCGCCTTTGCGAAGCTCGACCACCTGCGCCGTTCCGCCGGGACCGCGCGCGGGTAAACCGTCCCAAAACGCAACGAGCACGTGACTGTAGTATGCGATGAAGTCTGCGACGTCGACGTAGTTCTGCGCACGCGACGCGGATTTCCCGACGACGACGATGTCTCGGCATCGTGGGAGCACGCGTCGAAACCGCTCAAGTTCAGCCGGCGTGAAGTCTTTCTCGTACTCGGGCTGCGGCATCGGCAGACAGCCGAGGACGGGATGTCCGCGCTCGATCGCTTCTTCCGCCGCGATGAGATCGGCGCCGGCTGCAAGCCCAGAGAGCACGAGCAACTCCATCGATGGATGGCGCTGCTTCAATCGGGTCAGAACTTCGCCGAATCGTTTGCGCAGCGGTGCTTCCGCGTCCGCCGGAAGATCGCGATGACCGGTGACGCCGACGACGAGCGGCAGCACATCGAACGACGCACTCATAGTTTGATAAATTGTTAGAAGAGGCCCGCACGCCCTTCCCGAACACGGCTCGAGCATGAAATCGTTTGTGTTCGTGATTATGTTCTTTGGCGGGGAGCGCTCCTAAATGCCGGACGCGAACACTCTTCTCGAACGCCGCATCGCGGCACCCGGACCGAAGAAGCTCCTCTCAATCGACGGGGGCGGAATCCGCGGGCTGATCGCGCTCGAGTTCCTCGCCCGGATCGAGACATTGTTGCGCGAAAAGCTGGGCCGCAGCGATCTGGTGCTGGCGGATTACTTCGACTACGTCGGCGGAACCAGCACGGGCGCGATCATCGCCACATTCATCTCGCTGGGATTCCCGACGCAGACGATCCTCGAGTTCTACCGCACCGGCGCGCACACCATGTTCGAGCCGTCCAACGTGTTTTTGCGGCTTGAACGCAAGTTCGGATCCAACACATTCTTGGCCAAACTCTTGAACACCGTCGGCGTGCTGTCATCCTCATCGATGTTCACGCAAGAGGCGCTCGCAGCGAAGATCAAATCGGTGATCGGACCCGATGGCGACCGCGATGCCACGCTCGGGACGGACAAACTCCGCACGCTTCTGCTCATCGTCATGCGCAATGCGTCGACCGATTCACCGTGGCCCGTATCCAATAATCCTCGAGCCAAGTATAACCGGCTCGACCTACCGGACTGCAACTTGAGCCTGCCGCTGTGGCAACTCGTCCGCGCGAGCACTGCCGCGCCCGTATTCTTTCCCCCGGAAGTGATGCACGTCGGCGATCAGCAGTTCGTCTTCGTCGACGGCGGCGTGACCGTGTACCATAACCCGGCGTTTCTGCTCTTCCTCATGGCGACGCTTCCACCGTATGCAGTGGAGTGGCCGGCGGGCGAAGAGAACTTGCTGTTGGTCTCGGTCGGTACCGGCACGAGCGAGAACGTGAACCTTCGGCTTCGCGCGCGGGAGATGAACTTGATGTACAACTTGCAGTCGCTGCCCTCCGCGCTCATCCAAGCCGCGACCACGGAGCAGGATCTCCTGTGCCGCGTCTTCGGAAAAGCGCGCACGGGTGAAGCGATAGATTCGGAGATCGGCGATCTCGTGGGCAATCGGGCGCCACTGGCCGAGAAACTCTTCACGTATTCGCGCTATAACGTCGACCTGTCTCGGCAAGGACTCGACAAACTTGGGTTGAACCGAATCGACGAAAAAGCGGTTCAGCCGTTTGACATCGCGCATCTCGACGAATTGCAGACCGTCGGTAAGACGGCGGCGAATCGGTGCATTTCTCTTGCCGACTTCGATGGCTTTTCCTGATCGGCGAGGCGAACCGTAGGAGGGCGAGCCCTATGACCCGCAAGGCCTTTTCCATTTTCCTAGCGTGCAGCCTCATCGCAACGGTCGTGACCGGCGCGTCTGGTGCGTCGAGCCCTTCGCAGCCGCTATCCACCTCCGTCTGCGGCACCGGCGACCTCACCGATATCGTGGCCGTGTACGACTTCGATTCACCGACCTACAAGAGCGCTCCCCAAACAGTACCCCCGGGCGTGAAGAGCTATTTGGCGCAACTCCTCACCGGCCGGCTCCAGACGTGCGCGGCGCTCGCAGGTCCGGTAGCGTCCCAAGCGTGTTCGCCCGGCTCCCGCGATTCCGATCCGCACACCCTTTGGATGCAATTGAAGTTCTGCGAAAGTGTTCTGGGGCTGCAACCGCACGCGCGCCAGCAAGCCCCGCTCGTCGTTGCCCAAGAGCCGACATTCTACGTGGTTCTCGGCGTCGGAGCCGGAAGCGGCGGCGCCCCGGGTGGCCAATCCAGCGGAGGCGGAGGCAAAAGCGGCGGTGGCGGGGGCGCCACCGGGAGCACGGCGACCGGATCGTCCGTCGACAATCCGGCATATTTTCTGCTCTTCTTGGTCGCCCAAAAACTCGAGCGCGACGTCTGCCTCCGCAGCGGCATCACGATAAAGGATTGCGACGCGCGACATCCCGTTGCGGTCTTGCCGGAATCCACGTGGAATCTCGAAGACCTTCGAACGCAATGCGCGGACGACCCGTACGTTGCGAACGACCCCAACGATCCTTACGGTTCGCTGGACGGCCGGAAGCCGGCCGGTCACGGGACCCTCGGGGCGGTCGTCCTCAATGGCTCGACGGTCACCGCCGACGGCACATTCGCCGTGGTCACAGTGTACGGCAGCAGCGAAGCGAACTATTCCACGCAAGTCGTCGAGTGCACGCCACGCAGCGCACCGTTTCTGTCAACGGTGTGGTCGGACAACATCTCAAACGGCAATAAGACCACCGCACTTTCGTTCTTCCCGATCGCGCTCGCCGGAACGCTTATCGCTGCCCGTTCCGCCGCAAGAGTCGCGACGCTCCCTGCGCCGAATTCGTCAGCGTCGCCGGGCGTGGTGAACAACTTCCTCTCGTATCAGACCTCGGTCGCCTTGGGCACCTTCGCGGCCAACACGAGCTCGCTGACACTCGGCAATCCGTCCTCTGGACTTACGTTTCGCCACACGTTCGAAGCGTGGGCGGTTTCGTTCGCCGACAACCTCAACGTTTTCTGCGGCCTGCAGCCGTCTCAGGGCGTATGCAAAGCGCTGAAACTTCCGGGCGCGACGTCGCCGTGACCGAGCAAAGCCGTTCGAGCCCCGCGGCTAGAATCACAGCCCTCTGTTAGTCGCTCGATAGTTTTGCCGGCCGCCGAACTCAGAGATATCGTGTATTTTGGCGCCGCGCAAGCCTCTCCGACGAATCGCGCTGCTCCGAGATTGCGATGATCGGGCTGCCCACGCAGTGCGGATCCGCAGATAAAGAATAGTTTTTCGTGCATGTGCGCTTCGCAAATGCGTCGCTGGACTACATGCCTCCGATAATCCCCATCTTTATGTAGACAGCGCGGCCGTCACGAAAGACTACAACTGCGAAATAATTGCTGAACTCCGTGCAGCGCTTCGGCAATGGGCATTTCTTGAGCACAGACAGTGCCGAGTAGTGAGCGTCCAACGATCGTACTGCAGAGACGGAAATGTCGAGGTCGGTCGCCGCTTGCCGTGGTGTCACTCCAAGTCTCAATCCACGCGCTGACACAACACCGGAAAGGTTCCGTGCTGGAATCTTCGATGGAGGCGAAGCCGAGTACGAGATCTGGTCATCCCATCCGCCGTCGTCGTTATAGCCAGTGCCTGCAGCGATGTGGTGAATCGGATCGTACACCCAACTCGACCCTACGCCGGCAGTCGGAAGCGCGAGCCCAGGATACCCGAGACCATTTTGACCCCGCTTCTTCCATGCTTCGTATGGATTTCGTCCAAAATGATCCTCGACCGGTGTCTGTACGGTGAAGAGCAATCCCCCCTGCCATGCTTGTGGTGCGGTGTGCTCGGCCCAGGACGAGAGCGTTTCAAGATTATCCGCGTTAGCGACGCAGGCGGAAGCAACACCAAGAGCAAGAATGGTCAAGATAACGCGAGCACGCACGTGAGTTGAATTCAGAGTCGCACGAAGCATATATAGACCTCCTTCAAAACACATCTTTCGGGTACGGGGTCGGCTGGTCTTGCAAGAACTCGAGCGTGAGTACTACTAGGCACTCATACATCTCCCAGACGGTTTCGTTTCCGTTCAAGTCGTCTTTCAAGACGACATGTGACGAATCTGCGTCACCGGAAAGAATCGAATCATCCCTTCGTTAAGCCCCAGGCTTGACATTTTTTCCATCGAGCAGCTCACCTACGGACGAAGGAGCACGATCGTGCAAGAAGCGCTACCCGCAAACTTTCGAAACAACGAAGACGTCAAGTACGGCTTGTTGCGCGTTGTCGACATTCCAGCCGAAGTGTCCGCTAACGCGCCCTGGTTCAATCAAACCCTCACGACCGTCGACGATGCCGTCGTTCGTCTGGGACTTTTCCAGGGGGAGTTCCCATGGCACAAGCATGTCGATCAAGACGAGTTCTTTCTCGTCCTAGACGGCGAAATATCGCTCGACGTTGAGGGTCTCGACAGTGTCGTACTCACACGACACCAAGGCTTCACCGTACCAAAAGGGACGATGCACCGCCCGCGTTCGCCGCAGCGTTCCGTCGTCCTAATGGTTGAGTCCTTGGGGATCGTTCCCACTGGCGATTAGAAATCAGCTCTAAGGAGTTCGCCAACGTATGGATCCTACCGAGGTTGATGACACCCTCCGGCACCGGACGTTGACCATACGACGACCGCGCACGCTGAAATCTTCATGAAACTTTTTTTACCATCAATATCGCGCGGGCAGAGGAGGACGCATACGGTCTACGACTCGAAACGACCGTGACATCTCGCATTGTCGGCTTTGATCCGGAGGTCATTGTGTTTCGAGGAGTAGTGACGGCATCGCTCGTCTCGCTCGCGCTCGTCGGTTGCAGTGCGCAAAGTCTGTCGCCGCTGCAGCGCGCCGACCCATCGGTCCCGACCTCGCATGCCATCCACGCCGATAGCGGATTCAACGTGCAGCCGCAGCTAGCGGTTCTGAAGTGGAATCCCACGTCTATCAAGCTGACCGACGCCGGGCCTTATGTTGCAACAACATTGAAGTCGACAAAGGGCGATACAGTCGTCGTGGATTACGATGACGAATGCAACTACCGCATCGATTTGGACTTTCATCCAGGTCCGAGCATACACCACGTCGAGACCGACGGATATAATTTCTACGCGTATTCCGGCAAGTCGGGTTCGCCGGCGTTCCACTGCCTTGTGAATGCGTTGCTCAAAGACGCCGGCGGCAAGGTGATAGCTCACGCCACCTTAGCCGTGACGATCACATATCCCAGAAAGCATCAGCACGGCGGCTAAGTGCGCCGGTCATGCAAAAACGAGTGGGCCGCGTAAGCGGCCCACTCGTTTCTTCTTGACTATCTACGTCTTGATGACCAAACGTCGAACCACTTTCAAAAGCTCAGACAACCGCATAGTAAAAAGCGCGATTTCGGCAAGCTCATTTGGAAGACCGTCTCTCCGAAATGGGACTTCGACGATGCCACGTTCGAGCGCACTGCAGCGTCCTTCAACAACCCGGATCACGTGGACATCGTCATCCATAATTATCGCTGGCGGTTGAGTCTCGCTGAAGGCGAGGCACACTACGACGACTTAGAAAAACGACTTGCCGAAACTCCGGTCATCACCGTGCCGACGATCACCATCGCCAGCGATTTCGACGGTGCCAGCGCGGCCGGCACAACGTATGCCAAGCTTTTCACGGGCAAATATTCGCACCGGATCTTCAAAGGGGTAGGCCACAATGTGCCTCAAGAAGCTCCGCAAGCGTTTGCCAAGGCCGTCGTAGACGTCGACAGTTTTTGATCGACGTCGGCCGCAGCAGGCGACTCGAGCCTACTCGGCCAGCGCCCGGTGCACGAACGAAATGACGATCGATCCCTCGCCCACCGCCGACGCGACGCGCTTGATGCTGCCGCCTCTAGCATCGCCGACCGCGAACACCCCAGGGAGACTCGCCTCAAGCAGATGCGGAGATCGTGCGAGCGGCCATCGGGCTGCCGCAAGATCCTCCTGTGACAGCTCCGGACCGGTCTTGATGAACCCGTCCGCATCGAGCGCCACGCAACCGCCGAGCCAGGCGGTGTTCGGCACCGCTCCCGTCATGAGGAATACGTGTCTGATGGCGTGACTGGTGATCTCACCTGTCAGGTTGTCGCGCCAGCGGACGCGCTCCAGGTGCGAGTCGCCTTCAAGCGCAACAATTTCGGTGTTCGTCCTCAGATCGATCGTTGGTATCTCTTCGATACGTCGGACCAGATAGCGTGACATGCTTTCCGCAAGACCGCTCGATCGAACGAGCATGTGAACGCGTCTGGTCGTTTGCGACAAAAATACGGCTGCCTGACCAGCTGAGTTGCCGCCACCGACAACGATTATCTCATCCCCGCCGCACAACTGCGACTCCATGAATGTAGCGCTGTAGTAAATGCCCGCGCCCTCGAACTTTGCGAGATTCTCGAGAGGCGGCCGGCGGTATTGCGCGCCGGTGGCGATGATCACTGTGCGTGCTGGAACTGGTGATCCTTCATCGATCCTTATTTCGTACGGCTTCCGTCCACATGCCAGTTCAACCGCTCCCCTTGCGATGAGGATTTCGGCGCCGAATTTCTGCGCCTGCGAATACGCGCGGCTCGCCAACTCTTGGCCCGAGATGCCCGTTGGAAATCCGAGGTAGTTCTCGATTCTGGAGCTTGAACCGGCCTGCCCTCCAGGAGAATTGGACTCGATCACCAGCGCATCGAGTCCTTCGGAGGCGGCATACACCGCGGCCGCAAGACCTGCAGGTCCGGCTCCGACGATCACCGCGTCCCGCACGTGCGCCTGATCGATGCCTTCGTTGAAACCGAGGCAGTCGGCGATTTGTTGATTGGTGGGATTGCGCAGCACCGTTGTACTGCGGCAGATGAGCACGGGTATATCGGCGGCTGCGACGTGAAATCGATCGAGCAGATCCTGTACCGCGGTGTCACGCTCGAGATCGACGTAGGCGAATGGATGTCCGTTGCGCGTGAGAAATTCTTTTATCCGCAGCGTTCCCGCAGAATATACCGAGCCCACCAATGCAACATCGCTAATGCCTTGCGCCGCCAACTCCACGCGGCGATAGATGAAGGCGCGCATCAGGATCTCGCTGATGTCGGCATCGGTTTGCACGACACCCAGCAGCTGATCGCGCGTCAGCTGAATCGCCTCGCCGGACTCGGACACCCGCGCACGCGTCAGCGAGCGGCGACCCGCGATCGTATTGGCCTCGCCCGTGAACTGCCCCGGTCCGTGGACGACGACCAGCGTGTCACCGCGGTCCGACGGCCGGATTATCTCAACCTTGCCCGCCCTCACGACGAAGAACGGAATTCCGGAATCGCCGGCCTCGACGAGAACGTCTCCGCGCTCGATCGGGCGCACCACGCCATGCGTGGCTATATGCGCTATCTGCGCCGGCGTGAGGGTCGGGAACGTGAGCGCCTCTCTCGATGCGGTCACGCTCGGAGGAATCACTTTCATTTCGTAATCATCGATTCATAGCATCGAGTTATAGAATCGCGCGGGCCTGGTGAATCGCCTCATCTTCGGTCATCGTCGCGCCTGCACCCATCAATTGCGTGAGAGCGTCGGAGCCGATCGCACCGCGAAGCACCAACAGCGCGCGATCGTGTTCGCGCTGCAAGTCGTACTTCTCCGGCTCGACCATGCTGAGACGAGCGCCGAGAAAACCGAAGAGCCGAGCTGCTCCTGCATACTCTGCGGAAGTCGGTCGGCCTTCAACGTGAGGTTTTAGCATGGCCACTAAAGCAAGGACCCGTAGCGATAAGGAAGCCAACGCGCTGAGCTTGAGCCCACGCGCGACTTCGAGCGCCTCATCTGCACGCACCTGCGCCTCGTCGTATCGACCCGAAGCGACCAGATACGTGGCCATGTTAGTGAGCGTTGCGGCCATGCCGGGCGCCGCTGTCAAGGAATTCGTGGCGCGCAGAAGTTCGAGCACATCGATCGCGAGCTGGATTGCGGTTTCTGGATCGTCCGCACCAAACTCATTCTCGGCGAGACTTGCCGTTACGGACGCCGCAAACACGTCATCGCCGAGCACCTTCGCAAGCCCAAGGGCCTCGGTGAGGCGAACGCGGGCGCCGGCGAAGTCACCGACTGCGCAACGGCTCCAACCCATTGTCATCAGGACGTTGGCCGTTAGCCGCCGAGCGCCGATCATGCGAGCCGCCTCCAGGGCCGACCGCAACAACGGCTCTGCCTCCGATGTTCTTCCCAAGAGAACGAGCGACGCACACATCAAGCACTCGGTTTGAGCGATTCCCAATATGTCACCGAGTTCGCGGTATCGCGCGAGAGCTCGCTCCGCCGCCGCCAACGACACCTTTCGTTCGCCGAATTGTTGAGCACCCTCCGCCTCGGCGTGCTCCAGTCGCGCTACAAGATCGGGCGGCGTGAGTTCGTCGACCAAGTCGAGCGCCGCGCGCACCCAACGCCTTCCCTCCACGAGTGGGAAAGTTCGCCAAATCACCCTATGAGCAGCGGCTAGGCGTTGCCCCACGGCGACATCGTGTCGTTTGCCGAGCGACCAGTCGAGCGCCGCGCGCCAATTCTCCAGTTCCACGTTCGCCTGCGCGGACCACACCCGATGGGGCATTGTATCCGGTGCGCGTTCGAGCTGCTGCGCCAATTCCAAGTACACGAGTGCATGATGCCGCGCCAGTTGCTCGTGCTCACCTCGGGCCGTCAGCTTTTCCCGCGCGTACTGCCGCGACGATTCTAGCAGGCGATAACGCTGCTCGGTCCCGACCAACTCGGCGAGCAGGAGGGATTTCGTGACGAGCGACGCGACGAGGTCGATCACCTCGATGTCGCCTTCGCCGCTGGTTGCACAGAGTGAGGTTGCCGCCTCGAGCGTGAAGCTGCCGGCGAAGACCGAAAGCGACTCGAAGAACAATCGTTCGCGCGGGGTCAGTAGGTCGTAACTCCAGTCGATCAGAGCGGTCATCGTCTGGTGCCGCGGTAACGCCCGGCGATCGCCGCCGGTGAGCAGGCGGAAGCGCTGATCGAGCAGCAGGACGATCTGATGAGGTGCGAGCGTCTTCACGCGAGCGGCGGCGAGTTCGATCGCGAGTGGGATGCCGTCCAGCCGCCGGCAGATCTCGGCGACATCTCGCACGTTTTCGTCGGTCAACACAAAGCTTGCGTCTACGGCGAGCGCGCGATCGACAAACAGCGCAATACCGCCGTAGGGCAGCGCTTCTTTCGCACTCCGAAGTGACTCGGGCGGCACCTCAAGCGACGGCAAGTAGTACGTCCGTTCACCCGCCACGTCCAAAGCCTCTCGACTGGTCGACAGGATATGCACGTGAGGGCACGACTCAAGGATACCGGCCGCGAGCTCGCGCGTCTTTGCGATCACGTGCTCACAGTTATCAAGGATGAGTAAAGCGCGGCGCGTCTTGAGGTATGCGACGACGGTGTCTACGGCGGAGCCGGTGGCGGAAGGAAGCTGCAGGGTTGTCAATACCGCGCTCGCGACAAGCGATTGGTCCGGGAGCGGCGCCAGGTCGACCAACCACACTCCGTCTGGACAACCGCCGAGAGAGTCGCTCCCAACCTGCACCGCGACGCGCGTCTTGCCGACTCCGCCTGAGCCGACAAGCGTCACGAGCCTGTGTTCACGCACGAGCGCGCCGATCTCGTTGACCTCTCGTTGCCGGCCGACAAAGGATGTTAGTTGATGCGGGAGATTGTGCCCCGGGGCCGCTTGCGCGTCGGGACGTACTATCGTCAACAGTGATGCGTGCAGCGCCTCGCTGCGCTCGCGTTGCCGAGTTGGATGTGCGATGCCTATCGCGCTTCCCAGGAGCGCCTGACGCTCCGGCGGCAGCGCAAGCGCCCGCCCAAGCAAGATCACGGTCTCCCGCCGGGGCCGAGTTCTGGCTCCGCGCTCGAGCAAGCTGACGGCCTCTACGCTCAGCTTGGCACGCTCGGCCAAGTCTTGCTGCGTCAATCCGGCATCCAGGCGAAACTGTCTGAGCAGTGCCCCGAAGTGGGGGCGACCCGCAGCCTCCATCGTATCCCCTGTCGGCAACATCATTGTACGGATATTTGTCCGGATATTTGCACGGGTGTTCCTGGACATCTTCCCAGCTCAGGAAGATAATAAAGAAGGACGGCCACGCTCGCAAGGTCCGCCGGCCGAGTAAACCCGGAAGCGTCCGATTTCCGTCTTGGAATTCGTCAGCTCTCCGGGTCATTGGAGAGAACTCAACCATGCGTATTTCTAACCCAATTGATCGTGCGCTCACCGCGACCGCCGCACTGGCGATGCTGATCGGGCTATCCGGATGCGGTTCGATATCGGCCGCTTTGGCCCCCAGGCAAAACGCAGCTACGGCGACCCGGGCATCACAGCCGCAATCTGTTCAAAACGGTTCTATCAATAACGGCGTTCCTTCGCTCTTCAGGTCACTCAATCCGGTGACGACGCCGAGCTTCATGGATCCCAGCGCCGTAGGCAAGCCTCTCGTGTTCGTTTCCGACGCTGGGCTAGAGCAAGAGGTCGTCGACATTTTCCGGCAATCCGACAATAAGATGGTCGGCCAAATCACCGGTCTTTCCCCAGAAGGCCTCGCGACCGACTCAGCGCGTAACCTGTACATCGCAAACACAGGATACTTGAATGTCTTGATCTACGCGCCTCCTTACACGGCTGTGAAATTGACGCTCGATGATGGTGGCAATATCCCACGGGCAGTTGCGGTTTCGACCAAAGGTCTCGTCGCCGTGGCGAATCTTTGCGCTCTCGCGAACTGCACGGGGAACACCGGCAGCGTGAGCTTTTTTGCCAAGGGTTCGACGACACCGTGCACGACGGTGGCCGATGCGACGAATTTCGCATCCATGGAAAATGCGACGTTCGACGCTGCCGGCGATCTTTACGTCGAGGCTTACGGCGCGGCCGCTCACACCTGGAACATCGGCAAAATCGTGGGAGGTTGCAATGCAAACGCGATTGAGCTCCTCAAGACTCCAAACGTCAGACAATATATTGGCGGCATTCAGATCGACAAAGATCATCGGATCGCCATCGTCAACGCGATTACGGCAGACCAGCCTTTTTACATCGACACCTACAACCCACCGAAGAAGCACTCCCTCGGCTGGCCCGTCTCCGTCACCAGGCTAGTCCGCACAAAGTCGAACATCATAGTGAACTTCGCCTTCCTGCGGTCGGGCCTTGGATTCTATGACGCCGACTCGGAGAACGGTAGCCCTGGCAGCAAGTCGGATGAATTCAATTATCCGACAAGCGGCCCACCGATAAACACCATTGGCGGATTTGAACTTGCGTGGGGCGTCGCCGTCACCCCAGTACTGCTTCCCTAAGCGAATCACGGTCGCATCGAGCTGCGACTCGAATGGAGAACGACGCTTAGGAGCCGTCGATAATGCTCTTGATGATCTGATTCGATATCGACGTGATGGTCGCCCAATCGCCGGAGGGGACCGCTGCAAGGCGGTCCCGCAGGCCAAGTAAGGCCGGCAACTTGCCGTCGAGCGATGGCGAATCTGCAAGTCCGGCGCGAAGAGCGTTATCCTCGTCGACGTGCCGGATGACAGTCGCATTGTATCGAGTTTCAGACACCTGTAGCCCGACGAAAAATGGGCTTCGCGACTCGGACGGTAGCGCGTTGACGAGCTTTATAACGCCCGCAACAAAATGGTCCTGATCGCTGACGTGGACGTCCGGCGTATCGGGCAGCAGAAATCGCCGTAAACCGTCGAGTTCGAGTCGGCCGTCGTCCGTGGGCAGTATCTGTCTAAAACTTGCGAACCAATCGTTCATGAAATCCTGCGCGCCCTGCTGCTTCATGGCATCGCCGTTCTCCGAGAGTTCCAAGATGCGTGCCGCACCGATGCCTAGCCGCGCAAGGCCGAGCGAGTCGTTTCCATACGCAAGCTTCTCCGTTAGAGGATAGCCGGAGGAGTCGCCTATCGGTGCGTCACCCAAACTCGGGTAAGCCGTCGTCTGCGTATCCGCTAGGTGGTCGGCTAGAGCATGTCGGTTCGCATATCGATCTGACGCGTCCGAGGGGAGTCGTGCGTCAGCCGCCGCCGCGGCATCGTATAGAGATTTCCATTTTGTGCCTGCGATGCCGCCGTCCATCGCCGCGAGAAAGACCGCCGACGCGATGGCCGCAGCGACGCTGTGATCCGCATGCGCTACGTCGTGCAATGCCCCCGCATACTGCTCATTTACGAGAACGAAGTACGCAGTCCGACCATCCGGAAGACTTTGCGCGCCGGAATAATGCGCCACCGGGTCCCAGGCAGGAAGTTTTGACGCCGGCGAAATCTCAAGACCCATCAAAAAGGCGTGGTTCGTGGGAATGCCGATGACGACTTGGACGAGCTGCGCCACGTCGCTCGTCGAATAGGATGTTTGGCCGGGAACCGCCGAGCTATTTTCGCATTGCAACCTAAGTATGCGACGGCGCAAAGCAAAAGTCAACAAATCTGCGCCGGTCTATGCTCTGTTCGAGGCTGGGGGAAGAGTCATTCCGCCGTCGAATCGTAGTGAAAATTTTGGGGACGACCGACTATACTACTCCGCCCTTAAAACAGAGGATGACTTGATTATTCCGTCTCGACTCCTTGTTGCCGCAGCGCTCATCGCGGTCGCCAACTCCACAGCGGCTTCCGCTGCTCCGATAAGTTGGAATTCGGGCGCGTCCTTTTACACGACTCGTCCCTTCGTTCGCTTCATGCACGCCCCGCCGCGTCCACCCGCGCCTACCGTTCGCATAACAATGGCCGACGTGATGCGCGCCCGCGCCGGCGGGTGGCAACAAGTCACCGCCAACCCTCCGTTCGGAGCGAACGGCGCCGGTACGGCATTGCTCATGACCGACGGAACGGTCATGGTGCAGGACAACACGTCAAATTGGTACAGCCTTGGGCCCGACAAGAACGGAAACTATGTGCGCGGGAGCTGGACAACCAAGGCGTCGCTCCCCGCCGGTTACGGCCCGCTGTATTTCGCGTCGGCGGTCCTCGCCGACGGCAAGCTGATCATCAACGGTGGCGAGTACAACTTCTTTCACGGAACCGAGACGAATCTCGGCGCGATCTACGACCCGGTCGCCGACGCATGGACATCGGTGTCGCCGCCGAGCGGGTGGGCCGAGATCGGCGACGCGTCGAGCGTCGTGCTTGCGGACGGCACCTACATGCTAGGGAACTGCTGCTACACCTCGCAGGCCCTGCTGAACGAAGGATCGCTCACGTGGATGATGACCGGCTTAGGAAAGCAGGATCGCAACTCTGAGGAAGGGTGGACGCTGCTTCCCAACGGCAAAGTTCTCACGGAAGACGTTTCGACTGAACCAAATTCAGAACGATACAATCCCAGGACCGGGGCGTGGTCCACCGCCGGTGCGATTCCAGTGGATCTGATCAATCAGTCCGAGATAGGACCGCAGGTCTTGCGGCCCGACGGGACAGTGTTCGTCGCCGGCGCAAGTCAGCACACGGCGATTTTTGACACGAACACCGGCCGGTGGAGTGCCGGACCGGACTTTCCTATAGTCGGAGGCCTGCAACTGGACGTCACCGACGGTCCAGCGGCCCTACTCACAAATGGTGACGTACTGCTTGCCGCGAGTCCCGGCGTCTATCAAGCGCCGGCATCGATGCTCGTCTGGGATGGCACGCGGCTTGCGCTGGTGGCGGCGCCGCCGAACGCGCCGAACGACGCGAGCTATAACCTGCGCCTTCTCGTTTTGCCGACGGGCCAAGTTCTGGAAACTGACGGCTCGGATGACGTGGAGATCTATACGCCGGGCGGTGCGCCGGACCGGAATATAGCGCCAGCAGTCACTGCGGTGCCGACCTCGCTCACGCACGGGAACACGTACGTGATTTCGGGCGTGCGCTTCAACGGCTGTTCGCAGGCGAACGCCTACGGCGACGACGCCCAGGCTGCATCGAACTATCCGCTCGTGCGCATCAAGAACAATGCGACAGGCCACGTGTTCTACGCCCGGACGCACGACCACAGCTACATGGGTGTCGCATCGAACGCTGTTGTTTCGACGATGTTCGACGTCCCTAACGCTATCGAGCTCGGCGCGAGTTCACTTGTGGTCGTCGCCAACGGAATTCACTCGCCGCCCGTCGGAGTCATGATTCACTAGCTCGCGTCAGTATCGCGCTCGACCACCTGACACGTCGAATACCGCACCGGTATTCGACGTGCTTGTTTCGGAGCAAAGCCTCAAAGGACCGGAGGCTGCCGGTTGACGCTGGTGGAGGGCTCGTCGTTGACGGCGACGCAATTGCTCTAGTCTTGTGACCGCTATCGCCACCCGATGGATGTGAGTATGCCGAAGATTCCAAGCGCACTCTCTCTCGCCGGCCTGTTGGTTCTGAGCGCCGTTGCATCAGGGGCAACGCCAAGTCCGGCACGCTCGCCAGGATCTGTCTCCGATTGCAATTCGAGGCCCATGGCGCCGGCGTGCGGCGCCGTTCGCGGAGATCGCGCCGAGGGATGGCTCGCACAGAGCCGCTCGCCCGTGTTGGCGCGCAACGGCATCGTGGTCACGAGTCAGCCGCTTGCGGCACAGGCCGGACTTCGAATTCTCATGGCCGGCGGAAACGCCGTCGACGCCGCCGTCGCAACTGCTGCCGCGCTCAACGTGACCGAACCTATGAACGTTGGGTTGGGCGGCGATCTTTTCGCCATCGTCTACATCGCGAAAGAGCACAAAGTCCACGTGCTCAATGCGAGCGGAACCGCGCCGACCGGCGCAACGCTCGCGCGCTTCAACGCGCTCGGCTACAAGTATGACCCGCATGACTGGGGTCCCGGCTCGGGGATGCCGCCGGGTGGCATCCTCGACGTCACTGTTCCAGGCGCTGCTTGGGGCTGGGACGAGATGCTTCGGCGCTACGGCACGATGAAGCTTGATCGCGCGCTCGCGCCTGCGGTGGACTATGCCGAAAACGGATTTCCGGTTTCAGAACGCATTGCGCACGAATGGGAACTACCGGATGCGCTTCCGTTGCGCGGTTGCTGCACGCGGCTCGATCCCGATTCGGTGAAGACATGGTACATCGACGGCGCGCAGCCCGTCACCGGACAGATCTTCCGCAATCAACAGCTCGCGCATACCTTGCGGCTTTTGCAGAAGTATGGACGCGACGTCTTCTACAAGGGCCAGATCGCTCGCGCTATCGTCGCCAAATCAAACGCGCTCGGCGGCACGATGACATTGGCCGATCTTGCGCGATACCACGGCGAATGGGTGGATCCGGTAAGCACGAACTATCACGGCTACGACGTCATGGAATTGCCGCCGCCCTCGCAGGGGTTTGCGGCTCTCGAAGCCCTCAACATTCTCGCGCAATGCGTTCCCAAATTGCTGCCCGGGCAATCGCTCGCGTCGTTGGGGCCCGCGAACCCGCTGTACTGGCACATGCTCGTCGAAGCGAAAAAGCTCGCGTATGCGGACCTCTATGCATACAACGCCGACCCCGACCATGTCGTGGTACCAACAAGCAAACTCTTGTCAAACGCGTATGCGTCGTCATTGTGCGCGAAGATCGATCCGGCGCATGCGGCGAGCACGGGCCCGCCGGGGAAATACGGCGACACGGGCGACACGATCGTGCTGTCCACTGCCGACCGCTTCGGCAACATGGTCTCGTGGGTCAACAGCAACTACGACGGCTTCGGTTCTGGCATCACCGTGCCGGGTTACGGATTCATCTTGCACGATCGTGGAGCGCTTTTCACGCTCGATCCCAAGAGCCCCAATGCGATTGCGCCGCAAAAGCGCCCGTACAACACGCTCATGGCGGGGTTCGTACTGCATGGCGGGCGGCCGTTCATGACGCTCGGTCTCATGGGCGGCGACATGCAGGCGCAGGGGCACGTCCAAGCCCTCGTCGACATCATCGATCTCGGTGCGAACGTGCAACAAGCGGGCGACATGGCGCGCTTCCGGCATTTCCAGATCACCAATCGGTTATACTTGGAATCGCCGTTGTATGAACTCGTCGGCGACCGCCTCAAGGCGATGGGTCATGACGTGCGTTCTTCGGACCGCGCGCCTATGGGCGGATACCAGGCGATCATGGTTCTGCCGAGCGGTGCGTATGCAGCGGGTTCGGATTTCGGGAAAGACGGCGAAGCCGTCGGCTGGTGAGACTTAGTCTACGCCACCGGCCCAAGCCACACAGTCTGCGCATTCGTGAATTCGCGAAGTCCGAAGTATGAGAGTTCCCGGCCGTAGCCGCTGCGTTTCACGCCGCCAAACGGCAGGCGCGGGTCCGATGCGGTCATTCCATTGATAAACACAGCGCCTGACTGCAAGCGCGCCGCAATGGATTCGGCCGATCGGATATCGCGCGTCCACAGATTTCCGCCAAGGCCGTACATCGACAAGTTGGCAAGCGTTATCGCGTGTTCCGTGTTCTGCGCCTGGATCACCGCTGCTGCGGGTCCGAATGTCTCTTCGTCAAACATCGGCATACCCGGCACGACATCCGAAACAATAGTGGGCTCGTAGAAGCAGCCTGGCCCGCTCCGCCGTTTCCCACCGAGAGCGATCTTCGCGCCGAGCGCGACAGTGGCGCTGACTTGCCTTTCAATGTCGTCTCGCAAATCTTCCCGCGCCAACGGACCTATCTGCGTCGCGCGATCCAGCGGATCGCCCATCACGAGAGTTCTTGCGCGCTCCGTGAATGACGAAAGAAACGTCTTATATACGGAAGCGTCCACGATGAAGCGCTTTGCGGCGATGCAGCTCTGCCCGGTATTTTGAAAGCGGGCGCGGACGGCGGTTTGAGCTGCCGCGTCCACGTCGGCATCCGACAGAACGATATATGCGTCTGAACCGCCCAACTCCAACACCGTCTTCTTCAAGGCGCTTGCCGCAGCGGACGCGACGGTCGCCCCGGCCTGCTCGCTGCCCGTAAAAGTCACTGCCGCGACGCGAGGATCTCGAATCACCGAGTCCATCGCGCGGCCCGGAACGACCAGCGTGGTGAAGACGCCGTTCGGAATTCCGCATGCAGCGAAGCTGCGTTCC
>Ga0208849_1000561_pt1 | contig 33947 bp, 34 predicted proteins | sample NGESurdeep072012_10_FD_184470 | JGI IMG/M metagenome (GOLD analysis project Ga0208849, IMG submission 184470) | Arctic peat soil microbial communities from Barrow, Alaska - NGEE Surface sample 53-3 deep-072012 (SPAdes) | ecosystem: Environmental > Terrestrial > Soil > Wetlands > Peat ... | reverse complement strand
CGGCATCGGGCATCAGCCTGCCGGCATTATGACCGGCGCGTGAGGTGCTCACTGGATGGGGACAGGCATTGGCTTGGTTTTCCGGCGCGGGTAACACTCGTGGAGACGCGCACGATCTTCGCCCCGGTTGGCGATCCATGGGATCGAGCGCTCCGGACTGTCCCTGAAAGCATGGCCTGACGCTGAGCCTTGGGGACCAGCTGTCTCCCTGGCGAGAACCGCGGCAGGACGCCGACAGGCGAGCGCGCCTCGCAGGGCGCGCGCTGCGCCGGCAGGTGCAGCTTTTGACTCCGCGTCTGTCGGCGTTCTGCCTCCTTTTTTCTTCCTTTCGAGTTCAGTGAGCGAAGGGAAGCAAACAACACTCCGAACGGTGGGAAACGGGGTCCAGGCTTTTCACTCGCGGCGCGATTAAAAAAATCGCGGCGCGGGAACGGATTGCTTCGTCGCTGGCGCTGCTCGCAACGACGATGGCAGAGTACCCGGTGAGAGAATTGCCGCCGATGAGAGGAGAACCCACATGCGCATTCGCTTTGATTTCGGTTCGCTCACACTTGACGCCGAGCTTTCCGACACGCCGACCGCTAAGGCGATCGCGGCGGCACTGCCGATCGAGGCTTCGGCGCTGACCTGGGGGGAGGAGGTGTATTTCGAAATTCCGGTGCAGGTCGCGCGCGAGAAGGATGCGCGCGCAGTGGTGACGCCGGGCGAGATCGCTTACTGGCCCGACGGCCACGCGATCGCCATCGGTTTCGGCCGAACCCCGATCTCCAAAGGCGACGAGACGCGGCTCGCCAGCCCCTGCAACATCTGGGCGAAGGCGCTGTCCGATGTGAAGGCGCTGAAGGCAGTCAGGGGAGGAACGAAGATCAAAGTCCATCTCATCGAATAGCTTTGGTCGTGGAATAGCTTTGGCCGTCGCGTAGCTTTAGAAGGCTCTATTGGCCTGGCGGGTGCGTGTTGTCGCCGTGGCGCCGCGCGAAGGTGATGGTGAGGTCCCAGGCGTTGCGAATGTTCACCAGCAAGAGCAGCAGGAGCGAAGCCGCGAGAATGATCGGCGCGCGCTGCGACGACATCATGATGAGGACCGCGGCCGCTGCAATTCCCGCGTAAGCGACAAACGGCCAGGCCCCATAGGCAAAGCGGTCGACGAATTCCGATTTGCTGTCGCGAAACAGCCGCACGGTGATCACGACCGAACCGATAAGGCCGACGGCGCCGCAAAGCCCGATGATCGCGCCGAGCATGCGGTCGTCCAGCGCCGGGATCAGCATGACAAGGCTGATAGACAGGACGCTGGCATAGTGCAGGATGATGGGACTGATGTAGAGGCGCGTTCCGGCAGCGCGTTCGGTGGTCAAAAGACCGACGCCGACGGAGGCCGCGACAAAGAGCAGAGCCACCAAGGTGGCCGCCGCTGTGCCGAGCAGTCCGTAGAATTCGTGCCAGGCGCGGAACATGAACGAAGGTTACCCGCGTCCGACAAACGGCATGAGGTTTGCCATCACCGTCATGAACAGCACGTTGGTATCGAGCGGCAGGCTCGCCATGTAGACGACGGCGCGGCCGACATCCTCGGCCGCCATGCGCGGCTCGATCATCTTGTGGCCGTCCGGCTGCAGCACGCCTTCGCCCTGCACCATGCGATCGGTCAGCGGCGTTGCGGCGTTGCCGATGTCGATCTGGCCGCAGCAGATGTCGTACGGACGGCAGTCGAGCGCGGTCTGTTTGGTCAGGCCGGTGACGGCGTGTTTGGTCGCGGTGTAAGGCGCCGAGCCGGGTCGCGGCGTGTGCGCGGAGATCGAGCCGTTGTTGATGATGCGGCCGCCGCGCGGACTTTGCGCCTTCATGATCCTGATGGCTTCCTGCGTGCACAGGAACAGCCCGGTCAGATTGGTGGCAACCACCGCCTGCCAGCGGTCGAACGGAACTTCGTCGATCGGCATCGCCGGCGCGCCGATGCCGGCATTGTTGAACAGAACGTCGAGCCGGCCGTAGGTTTCCTTGGTCTTGGCGAACAGCGCCTTGATCGATGCGGGGTCGGCGACGTCGGCGGCCACGACGAGCGTCGGGCCGTTGGCCTCGCGCGCCACTTCTTCCAGCTTTTCCTTGCGCCTTCCGGCCAATACCACCGTGTAGTCCTCGCGCAACAGCGCCAGCGACACCGCGCGGCCCACGCCCGTGCCTGCTCCAGTCACCAATGCAATTTTCTGCGCAGACATTGCGTCCTCCCTGAATCGTCATTCCGGAAGCCGCGACAGCGGCTGCCCGGAATCCATAACCACGGATCGCGATGTCGCGGAAGAGCCGAGACGATTATTTGAGGGCGGTGATTATGGATTCCGGGCTTGCACCTGCGGTGCGCCCCGGAATGACGGCAAGAATGAACTCGCGGGCGTCAACTCGCCAGCGCGATTTCCGTGTCGGGGCTGCCGACGCGGTAGTCGTCGGGGGAGGCGAGGCGCGCGGTGATGTCGTTTGCCGGCCCGGGCCGGCCGAACCGATAACCCTGCATCGAATGCACGCCGGCGGCGCGCAGGAACAGATGCTGCTCCGGCGTCTCGACGCCTTCCGCCGTGACCTTCATGCGGAGACCGCGGCCGAGGCTGACCACGGCGTGCACGATGGCGGCGGCGTCGGGCGCCTTCTCGATGGCGAGCACGAAGCTCGAGTCGATCTTGAGCTTGTCGAACGGGAAACGCCGCAGATAGAGCAGGCTCGAATAGCCGGTGCCGAAATCGTCGAGCGCAAAGCGCACACCGATCGCCTTGAGCCGCAGCATCGACAGCTCCGCCGTTTCCAGATTGCCAAGAAGCGTGCTCTCCGTCAGTTCCAGCTCCAGGCGGTTGGCGTCGAAATTGGTCTCCTTAAGAATGCGTTCGACCACTTCGACGAAGTCGGGGCGGCGGAATTGCAGCGGCGACACGTTCACCGCAACCGTCAGACCCGGCCAGTCGCGGCCGTCCAGACAGGCGCGCCGCAGCATCCATTCGCCAAGCTGCATGATCAGGCCGGAATGCTCGGCGATCGGAATGAACTCCGACGGCGGAATCTCGCCGAGCTTCGGATGGGTCCAGCGCGCCAGTGCCTCGACGCCGATCACCTTGTCGCCACTGGCGTTGACCATCGGCTGATAAAACGATCGCAGTCCGTTGTTCTGGATCGCCTGGTGGAGATCGCCCTCGAGCAGCTTGCGGTTGGACAGGTCGGCATCCATCGCTGCGTCATAGATGCAGGCGCGATTGCGGCCTTCGTTCTTGGCGCGGTACAGCGCCATATCGGCATAGCGCAGAATGTCGGCGGAATCGCGCGAGCGGCGCTCGATGACCGCGATGCCGATCGAGGCGCCGATGATGATGTTATGTCCGCTGATCAGGTACGGTGCGCAAACCGCGGCGATGACGCGCCCGGCGATCGCCTGCAGCGAATAGGAATCGGATGCGCAGATTGTGATGATGGCGAATTCATCGCCGCCAAGCCGGGCGACGAGATCGTCGCCGCGCAGGATGCGGCTCAGCCGCTGGGTCACTTTGAGGATGAGCGCGTCGCCGATCGGATGGCCGAGCGTATCGTTGACGTCCTTGAAGTGATCGAGGTCGATGTAGAACACCGCGGCCGTCGGACCGCCGGCGCGCACTTCGCCGATGACGTTTTCCAGGCGCTCGCCGAAATAGATGCGGTTGGGCAGGCCGCAAACCGGGTCGTGCATCGCAAGATGGCGCAGCTGCGCTTCGCCGTCAGCCAGCGCTTCGGCGGTGCGGCGCATGTAGCGCATGATCAGTCCGACCAGCAGCGCGAAGCCGGCGAGCGCCACGGCGATGAATGGCGCCACGCTCATCACCACCTCGCGGCCGGGGGTCGACGGCTTCCAGGCGAAGCGCGCGATCGGATTGCCGTGGGCGTCGGCGATTTCAGTGACGTGGTCGCCGGCGGCCGGTGGTACACCGATCTGGTGCAGATCCTGGAGCTGCAAATCGCTGCCGATCTCGCGCAGCATGGCTTCGTCTATATATTTCACCGAAAAGACGACGGGCGCCTGCGCGTTGCCGGCGCGCAGGTCGGCGTCGCTGCCGACCGCGACCGCCGCGACAATCGCCGGCCGGCCGAGGAAATGTTGGATGAGGGCTGTACTCCGCCCCGGCTGCAGCGGATTTTGACGACCGATCACATCGAGCGTTCCGCCCGGCAGCGCGCTCAAGCGGCCACGCAGCAGGTCGAGCCCGGTCGCCAGATCGGTGTGCACGGCGGCGGCCGCCGCGTCGGGTTCGGCGTCCGAGCTGACGAATTTAACTTGATCGTCGCCACCGACGACCAGCACGACATCGTGTTTGAAATAGGTTTGGAGCCAAGTGCCGAGGTGGCGCGCGACCCAGTCCGGTTGGTACTTGGCGCGGATCGTCAGCGCCGCGCGCGGCGTGCCGGCGACGCTGTCGAGCTGGCGGAGCACTCGTATGCCCTTGTCGGTGATCGCCTGCCGGATCAACCACTGTTCGCGATTGAACGAGACATCGTCGGCGCGCTGCGCCGAGGTCAAAACCGCGACGACCACGCAAACGATCGCGACGGCAACGATGACACCGATCGGCAGGACCAGGCTGACGCGGGCGCGGTCCCACCGCGACTGACGCGAGCCTTTGCTCTCTCCGGCAATGCGCTGCTGCAGAGCAAGCGACACGCTTCTATCCTTTATTGCGACTTGTTGCGAACATAGGGAGGAAACGTTGCAAATCGCTTGCAAATTAGACGCGAGCCTGCTTGCAACGGGAACGGGAGGGCGTGCGCCTCGTTTAAGGCTGCTCAATTCGGTTGCAGGATTAATTTCGGGTAAAGACTGGGGGCCGCTTGGCGCGAATTCGCGCTCAGGCGCGCCGGCCGTAAGGCGGCCGCGGGATGCCGATATGGGCCGCGCGCAGCGCCGCCGACCAGCGTTCGCGCAAATCGGTGAAATACGGCTCCCCCGGCTCGATCCGGTATATCAGCTCGGTTTCGCAGGTGTCGCGTCGCACGATCAAAAGGTCGATGGGCATGCCCACGCTCAGATTCGAGCGCAGGGTGGAGTCGATGGAGACGAGTCCGACTTTGAGGGCGTCGTACAAATCCATCTCGAAGCTCACCGCGCGGTCGAGCACCGGCTTGCCGTATTTGTGCTCGCCGATCTGGAGATAGGGCGTGTCGGTCGTGCACTCGATGAAATTGCCGGCCGAGTAGATCATGAACAGCCGCATGCGCTCGCCCATGATCTGGCCGCCCAGCAGAAACGAGACATCGAAGGTAACGTCGGAGGCTTCCAGCGCCTTGCCCTCAGCCGCGTGAATGCTGCGGATGACGGTGCCGACCCGCTGCGCCGCCTGGAACATGGTCGGCGCGTTCATCAGCGTCTCGCGCTCGCCGGTCACGGGGTTATCGTAGCCTTCGCTCAGGATGCTGAGCACCGACTGGCTGATCGACAGGTTGCCCGACGATGCGACCGCCATGATGCGCTTCTTCGGGTCGGTGAAGACGTGCAGTTTGCGGAAGGTCGAAATGTTGTCGACGCCCGCGTTGGTACGCGTATCCGCGAACATCACGAGGCCTTCGCGCACGAGAATTCCGCCGCAATAGGTCATCGCACCGTCTGCTCCGTCAGCCTTGCAAGCCTCCTTATAGCGGCAGCGCGCGAGTCGCGGCAACGCCGGCTACTGGCCGACCTTGATCGCGACTTCGAGGCTTTCCGAACCGATTCCGTAGCGAGTGCCGCGCATCGGCGCCGCGCCAAGCGAATCGAGGCCGATGGCGACACGCACATAAGCGTCCGTCGGGCAGACAGCGTTGGTCGGATCGAAGCCGACCCAACCGAGGTCGGGCACAAACGCCTCCACCCAGGCATGGCCCGCCTCCTGATCGATCGTGCCGTCGGCGAGCTGCAAATAGCCCGCGACGTAGCGCGCCGGGATGGCAAGACAATGCGCTGCGGCGATGAAGATATGCGTCAGGTCGCGGCAGACGCCGCGCTTGCCTGCAAACGCATCGGGGGCACTCATCGGCGTATCGGTCAGCGCCAGATCGTACACGATCTCGCCATGCAACCGCTGCAGCAACGCGTGCAGGCTGGGAAGTGCGGCGCCCCCGCCCGCAATGCCGACTTCCTGGGCGAAATTCGCGATCGCCGCGTCGGCCCGCGTCAGCTCCGTCTCGCGCAGAAACAGGCTCGGCGGAAACCGCTCCACCGTGCCGCGGACCACGCCATCGGAGCTGTGCGTTTCGACTTCGCCCTCGACCGCGACGCTCAGCTGGCTGAACGGCCCGGTAGCGCTGAACACGTGCGTCATGTTGCCGAACGCATCCTCGCGCATCGACAACCGGGCGTCCGGGCTAACGTCGATGCGCCAGCGAACGACGTATTGGCCGTCGTGATTGCGCGGCGTCAGCCGCAGCAACTGGATCGCGCCCGAGGCGGGCGGGTCGTAGTGATAGACGGTCGAGTGGGCGATGTGCAGACGCATTCAGATAAGGGGCGATGGATTTCCGGCGACAATAGGCCATGCGAATGGCGGTGTCTCGCATCGTCCGCCATTCGGTATGTGTCTGCGTTACATCAAATACTGCTGCGCGACCGCGGTTCCGAGACGGTTATTATCTTCGATGAAGTCGCCGATGAACTCGTGCAGGCCGTTCAGGAAGATCTCTTCGATCTTGCTGTTTTCGAGCCGCGCCCGCACCGCGCGGGCTTGGCGCTGCGCGGGACCCTGGCGGCCATAGGCGCCGCCGATCCGATCGAGATTTTGCACCAAGTTCTCGTAACAACTCGCCAGCGACCGCGGCATCTCGTCTTTGAGGATGAGGAGGTCGGCCACGAGCCACGGCTTGACGTTCTCGCGATAGACCCAGTGGTAGGCAGTCAATGCCGACACCGAGCGCAGGATCGACGACCATTGGAAATAATCGAGCGGACCGCCAACCTGTTCGTAGGCGGGCAGCAGCAGATGAAATTTGACGTCGAGGATACGCGCGGTGTTGTCGGCGCGCTCGAGGTGGACGCCGAGCCTGGAGAACCAGTAAGCATCATTGCGCAGCATGGTGCGATAAGCGCTGCCGTCGAAACGCAACGAGGATTCCTGCACCCAGCGCAGAAAGCGGGCGAATTCCTCGCGCGACGGCGGCCCGTTGCCCCATTTTCGCAGTTCGAGCCACGCGCCGTTGATTGTGTCCCACATTTCGATGGTCAACGCGGTGCGTACCGCGCGCGCATTATTGCGCGCACCCTCGAAGCAATTGCGGATCGAGGAGGGATTGCTCGACGAGAACGCGAGAAAGTCGGTGACGGTCTCCTCATTGGCCTCGTTATGGGCGGCAAAGAACGCGCTGGCGCACCCGGCCGTTGCGACCGCGGATTCCCATTCGTTGCTCGCACCCACATAGGCGAGCGGCAATGTGCTCAGCCGCAAAGTGGTGTCGAGGATGCGCGCCAGATACTCGGCGCGCTCGACGTAGCGGGCGAGCCAGTAAAGATTATCGGCGGTGCGCGACAGCATCTGCGATCCAGAACCCAGTCAGCTATCCAAAACCAGTCAGCTATCCAGAACCCAAGTGTCCTTGGTGCCGCCGCCTTGGCTCGAGTTGACGACGAGAGAGCCTTTTTGCAGCGCCACGCGCGTCAGGCCACCGGGCACGATACGCGTACGATCGCGTCCGGCAAGCACGAATGGCCGCAGGTCGACGTGGCGCGGCGCGATGCCCTCTTCGACACAGGTCGGGCAGGTCGACAACGCCAAAGTCGGCTGCGCGATGAAGTTCTTCGGATTGGATTTCAGCTTGGCGCGAAACCCCGCGATTGTCGACTTGTCCGCCTTCGGCCCGATCAGCATGCCGTAACCACCAGAGCCATGGACCTCCTTGACCACGAGTTCCTCGATATGGTCGAGCACGTAGGACAGGTGCTCGGCCTCGCGGCAGCGCCAAGTCGGTACGTTTTTCAAAAGCGGTTCTTCACCGAGATAGAATTTCACGATCTCGGGCATGTAGCTGTAAACCGCCTTGTCGTCGGCGATGCCGGTGCCGACTGCGTTGGCGAGCGTAACATTACCGGCCTGATAGGCCGACATCAGGCCGGGCACGCCGAGCGAACTGTCGGGCCGGAACACGAGCGGGTCGAGGAAGTCGTCGTCGAGACGGCGATAGATGACGTCGACGCGCTTGAGACCCTCCGTCGTGCGCATGTAGACGGTTTCGTCTCTGGTGATGAGGTCGCGCCCCTCGACCAGTTCGACACCAAGCTTGTCGGCCAGAAACGAGTGCTCGTAATAGGCGGAATTATGCACGCCCGGCGTCAGCAGGACCACGGTCGGATCGGACGAGGCAGTCGGCGGCGCCACCGATTTCAGCGTCTGCAGCAATTCGTCCGGGTAGTTTTCGACCGGTGCGATGCGATAGCGCGAGAACAGCTCGGGAAACAGCCGCAGCATGATCTCGCGGTTTTCAAGCATGTAGGACACGCCGGACGGCGTGCGCGCGTTGTCTTCGAGCACATAGAAGTTGTCGGCATCGACGCGCACGATATCGATGCCGGCGATGTGGACATAAATGTCGTGCGGCACCTTCAGGCCGTTCATCTCCGGGCGAAACACCGGATTCTGAAACACCAGGTCTTCGGGAACGATGCCGGCGCGAAGGATTTCCCGGCGATGGTAGACATCCTTGATATAGGCGTTGATCGCCTTGACGCGCTGCTCGAGCCCGCGGCGCAGCGTCTCCCATTCCGCCGCCGAAAGAATGCGCGGAATGACGTCGAACGGAATGAGGCGCTCCTGCGCCTCGGGGTCGCCGTAGACCGCAAAGGTAATGCCGATGCGGCGGAACAGCAGTTCGGCTTCGCGTTGGCGGAAGCCCAGCACGTCGGGCTTGATCTGCCCGAGCCAGTCGGAAAGCGCCGCATAGGCCGGGCGCACCGCGCCGCCGCCGTCCCCGATGCCCCGCATCTCATCAAACATCAGCACGCCCCGGCGCGGCCAGACTGCGCTGCCGCCCACCCCGTCCGTAGCAAGCTTCGCGCCATATTGGGCGGGCAAGGCGAGGGGGCAGGCAGCCGTCGCTGGGCCTATTATTGCTCATCTTTTAGGCGGTGTGACTATCCCGGCGGCGCATGCCGCTTGCCGGCCCATGATCCGTTACTCCAGTCCGCCGCGGAACAGCCAGGACGCCGACGACAGCGTTACCGCGGCGATGATCGCCATCGGCCACAGGTCCGGCACAAGCTGACCGAGACCGGCGCCTTCCAGATAAACCCGGTGCGCAATATCGATCGCATAACGCAGTGGATTCAAATAGGTGAAGTCCTGAAATATGTCCGGCATGTTGCTCAGCGGTGTCGTCAGCCCGGAGAGCAGCGCAAATGGCAGCATGATGACGAAGGTGTAGAGCATCGCCTGCTGCATCGTGGCGACGACGGCCGACAATATCAGCCCCATGCCGACGGCGGCAAGCAGGAACAACAGCAGGCCGGCGTAGAGCGTGACATACGAGCCGGCGAATGGAATCTGGAACCAAAGCTGCGCCACCAAGAGGATCAGCGTCGCCTGAATGAGGCCGATCAGCACCGAAGGCACTGCCTTCCCGACCATGATCTCGAACGGGCGGAACGGCGTCACCAAGAGCTGATCGAACGTGCCCTGTTCGCGTTCACGCGCGACCGACATTGCGGTCAGCAGCAGCGTTTGCAGGAACGTCAGCGTGCCGATCAGCGCCGGCACCATGTACCAGCGCGTCTCCAGATTGGCATTGTACCAGGCGCGCATGGTGACTTGTAGCGGCGGCGACGGCGCGCCGTGATTGGCCGCCCAATTGGCATTGAAGCTGTCGACAATCGCCCCGACATAGCCGAGCGCCGTCCCCGCGGTGTTGGAATTGCGGCCGTCGGCGATGACCTGTATGTCGGCGGGCAATCCGGCTGCCAAGCGGCGCTGGAAATCCTGTCCGATGACAACGACAAGGAGCGCGGTCTCCTGGTCGATCACCGGCGCGATGTCGTTCTGATTGTGAAGCTGTGCCACACGGTGAAACACGCCCGACCCGTCGAGCGACGCCAGCAGCTCGTGGGACGCCGCGCTGCGGTCCTGGTCCAGCACCGCGTAGGGGACGTTGCTCAGATCGTAGGTCGCCGCATAGCCGAAGATCAGGCATTGCAGGACGGGCGGCAGGAACAGGCTGACCCGGCTGCGCGGTTCTTTCAGGATCGTCAGCAGCTCCTTGTGGATGAGCGCCAGAATCCGCAGGATCGCATCTGCCATGGTCGGCCTCACACCAGCCGCTTCGCCGTGACCACGCGCGCCAGCGCCATCAGCGCGCCAGCCATGACCGCCAGCACCGCCGCATTGGGCAGCACAACTCCCCAGATATTGCCGGCCAGGAACAGCGTCTGCAGGAGGCTCACATAGTACCGCGCCGGCAGCGCGTAGCTGATGGCGCGGATCACGGTCGGCATGCTGTGCAGGTCAAACAGGAATCCGGACAGAAACACGGCCGGCAGGAAGGTGATGATCATGGTCGCCATGCTGGCGACGAACTGGCTCTTGGTGATCGACGAAATCGACAAGCCGATCGCCAAGGCCACCAACAGATAAAGCGTGGAAACGCCGGTCAGGATCAACACCGAACCGCGGAATGGCACGTCGAACACGAATTTGGCGGCAAAGATGCACAGCGCGAGCCCGACCATGCCGAGCGCAAAATAGGGGATCATCTTGGACAGGACGATTTCGCTAGAGCGCACCGGAGTCACAAACAGCGCCTCCAAAGTGCCGCGCTCCCACTCGCGCGCCATGACCAGCGTTGTCAGGAACGCGCCAATCAATGTCATGATCAGGACGATGAGACCGGGCACCAGAAAATAATGGCTGTCGTTGGCCTCGTTGAACCACAACCTGCTTTGCATCACGACCGATGCGCCGCCAGGTGACGGATGCCCTTCGGCGGCGCGTCGCGCCAAGTACTGGGCAATGGCGCCCTGGGCGTAAACCTCGATGATGCGAGCACGATTGGCGTCGGTTCCATAGACCACGAGTTGGATTTGCCCGCTGCCGCTGTTGAGCTGACGGGCAAAATCCGAACGCAGCCGAATGATGCCATCGACCTTTTGCTGCAGCAGAAGCTCCTGTGCCCGCGCCATCGACGTTGTCTCTTGCGTCTCGAAATAGGGCGAGAGCGCGAAGCCCGCGGCGAGCTCCGTTACGGTCGGCGAGGGCGCCTCGAGCACGACCGCGACCGGAACGTTTTTCACATCGAGCGACAGCGCGAAGCCGAATAGGAAGATCAAGAGCGCCGGCATCACGACCCCGATCGCGATCGCGCTCGGATCGCGAAACAGCTGATAGCTTTCCTTGCGGACCAGCGCGGCGAGCCGGCGCAACCGCGCCGCTGCGGCGCCCTGCGAAGACAATTTCCTTGCCATGCGCTTGGTCATGACGCCACTTGTGGTCTGTGCTCGCGAGCCCGCTCGACGATGCCGATAAAGGCGTCTTCCATCGTCGCCCGATGCGCCTCGCGCGATGCCTGTTGCCGCACGCTCGCCGGCGTGCCCTCCGCCAGCATGCGGCCGCCGTCGAGGATCGCGATCCGGTCGCAATATTCGGCCTCTTCCATGAAATGCGTGGTGACGATGATGGTGACCTTTTGTTGCGCCAGCTGGGTGATGCGCTGCCAGAACTCGCGTCGCGCCAACGGGTCGGCGCCGCTTGTGGGCTCATCGAGGAACAAGATTTGCGGCGCGTGCAGCAACGCGGTCGCCATCGCCAGGCGTTGCTTGTAGCCGCCGGGCAATTGGCCGCTCGCAAGCCGCATCAGCGGCTCAAGTTCGAACTGGGCGAGCGCCCAGGCGATGCGCTCGCGCTTGCGGGAGCCGCGAAGCCCATAGGCGCTGGCGAAAAAATCGAGATTCTCGGCCACCGAGAGCTGCCCGTAGAGCGAGAATTTCTGCGCCACATAGCCGACTTGCTGGCGCGCGGACGCGCGCGCCAGGCGCAGATCGAAGCCGGCGACGCGCAGCGTTCCGGAGGTCGCCGACAGGAGCCCGCACAACATCCGAAATGTCGTGGTCTTGCCCGCGCCGTTCGGACCGAGCAGGCCGTAGATCTCGCCGCGACGGACTTTGAAACTGATGTGATCGACCGCCGTGAAACTACCAAACTTGCGGACCAGGTCGCGCACCTCGATCACGTTCTCATCGGTCGCGGCTCCGGTCGTCGGCGGGGCAGCCGGCAAACCGGACGGCCGGGATCTGTCGCTGCTTTGTCGCCGCAGCAGCGTCATGAAGCCATCTTCGAAACGCGCGGGCACGGCAACGACGTGCAATCCGCTCAGCAAGCGATCCGGCTCCGCGCTGGCGCCGACGAAGTGGACCCGTCCGGCTTCCGGAACGGCGTCAATAATCGCGGGATCGTCAAGCAGCTGCGACTGCAGGTTTCGCGCCGGCTCGCCCGCGGGCGGGTCGGCCTCGAAGCTGTGGCCTTCGGCGACAGCGGTGACGCCTTCCGGTGGTCCGCTCGCGAGCAGCTTGCCCTCGCGCAGCACAAAGACCCCGTCGCAGCGTGCGGCTTCATCAAGATAGGATGTGCTCATGAGCACGGTGAGGCTTTGCTCGCGCACCAGTCGCGCGATGATGTCCCACAATTCGCGGCGCGACAGCGGATCGACTCCGACCGTCGGCTCGTCCAGCAGGAGAATGTCCGGCGAGCCGATCAGCGTGCAGGCAAGCCCAAGCTTCTGCTTCATGCCGCCCGAAAGGTTGCCGGCGAGCCGCTGCGTAAACCGCGTCAAGTCGGTCATCTGCAACAGCTCGGGATAACGCTGGCTGCGTTCCTGCGCAGTAACGCCGTGCAGACTGGCATAGAGGTCGAGATTTTCTCGGACGGTCAGGTCTTCGTAGAGTCCGAACCGCTGCGGCATATAGGCGATGCGGTCTTGAACCTGTTGCGGCTCCCGCGTCACGTCGATGCCGTCCACCGTCAACGTCCCGGCCTCAGGCCGCATCAAGCCGGCGATGAGCCGGATCAGCGTGGTCTTGCCGGCACCATCGGGGCCGACTAACCCGGCAAGCGTGCCGTGCTGGACTTCGATCGACACGCCGTCGAGCGCGACAACGATCTCGCCGCTCTCGCGGCGAAATTGTTTGCGAAGATTGCGGCCGAGCACCGCCTGATCGCCGTGCTGCTCCGAGCTCACGGCCGTCCGTCCGCTGCGGAGCCTGATGGCGGCGCCGCGCTCTGCGTCAACGGCAAAGCGACGGTTGCAGGCATGCCGAGGCGCAAATCGTCGTCCGGGTCTTTGACAAACACCCGCACCTCGTAGACGAGGCTCGATCGCAGCTCCTCGGTCTGCACCGTCTTTGGCGTGAACTCAGCAACTGGCGAGATGAAGCCAACCCAGCCCGGGAAACTGCGCTTAGGGAACGCGTCCACCGTAACGGACGCCGTCATGCCGGGATGGACATGGCCGAGGCTCGGCTCCGAAACGTAGGCGCGGACCCATTTGGGATCCATGACGGCGAGCGAGAATACCGGGCGCTGCGGTGAAGCCATGTCGCCCGGCTCCATCAGCCGCGAGCGAACGATGCCGTCGACCGGGGCTTTCAGCTCCGCGTCCGCCAGTTGTTGTCGTACCAGCGCCAATTGCGCTTCGTTGCCGCGGAGCTGTGCCTCGGCTTGCGCGATATCCTCGGCGCGCGGTCCGGCGATGGCGAGGTCTAGCGCCTTTTGGTTGACCTCGACCTTGGCATCCGCCACGTCCATCGCGGCCTTGGCGTTGTCGACATCCTGCTGGGTCGCACTCGCCTTTGCCAGGAGGCCTTTCGCGCGGGCATAGATGACGTGGGCGTTTTCGGCGTCGGCCTTGGCGGAAGCGACGTTGGCGCGGGCCTGCGCGATCTCTTCGGGCCGGCTGCCGTTGTGCAGCCGCCGCACGGCTGCTTTTTGCGCCGCGGCCTGCGCCTGAGCGGCTTCGAACTGCGGCTGCAGCCGGCTGGTGTCGAGCCGGGCCAGCACGTCGCCCTTGTGGACAACGGCGCCTTCCTGGACGAGCACTGAGGCGATCCGCTCATTGCCGTTGAAGGCCAAGTCGACCTGACGCAGATCGACATTGCCGTAGAGCACGAGTTGGTGCGCCTGCTGCGTCGGGCGCGTGTACCAATAGGCGCCGCCAGCCGCGGCCGCGGCAATCAGCAGCGCAACGGCAACGATTGTGATCGTGCGTCTCACGATTTTCTCCGCCGCGATAATTTTTGCTCCGGCGCGAAGGCGGCCGCGATTTGTGTGCGCAGCACGCGCTTGACGAGCTTAAGCCGCTCACCGTCGAAATCCCGCCAGCCGGTCAGCCGCACCGCCGCTTCGCGCGCCGTGCGGAAAAACACGAGTTGGCCGATCAGCGTGAAGGTCCGGATACGGACCTCCATGTCGGAAGCCGGGCGCTCCAGCAGCCGTCCGACGAGGGTTGCGAGGGTGTTGAACGTCCGTTGCATCACCCGTTCGAAAATAATGTCAAACGCCTTGGTGGGCTGCGCCTGCTCACGAATGATGAACATCACCCACTTCTCTAGTTCGTGCCCACCGAGGAAGAAATCGGCGAAGCCGTCAACGAGCGTCAGCAGCATGTCAAGCAAGCGGGCGCGCGGCGGTGGCGCGCCCGCGAGCGCGTTGGCTACATCGTGGGTCAGCCCGCGGAAGCGCCCATCGAGTTGTTCGGCGATATGCTCGGCGCAGGCGAGATAGACGCCCTCCTTGCTGTCGAAATAATAGTGCAGCGCCGGCAACGTGACGCCGGCGCTCTCGGCGAGCATCCGCGTCGACGCGCCGCCGAAGCCGTGCGTGCCGAACACGTCGAGCGCGGCGGAAATGATCCGTGCCCGCGTCTCGTCGCCGCGCGCGTAACCGCCGTCAGCCGGACGCCGGCGTCTACCGTCTTCGGCGTTCGCCCTGGCCTTGGGCATAACCGGGCTCCGAATCTTCCCGTCGAATATCTATCAAACGATAGATATTTGTCCCGGTCAAGGCCGCCATTGTGCTTCGTTAGCGTGTCGCGGCGCGCCGGCGATGGCGCTGCGGCCCGGACCGGGGCCCGTGCTTGAGCCGCCATCGCCGCCGCGCTACAGGAAGCGATAAGGATGGAGACTTTGCCAATGGCCGAGACGGTGGCCGAGACGGTGGCCGAGACGGTGGCCGAGACAGTGGCCGAGACAGTGGCCGAGGGTGCCGGTGGTGTCGTGACCGCCGCGCTGCTCGTGATCGGCGATGAGATTTTGTCCGGGCGCACCAAGGACAAGAACATCGGTTACATCGCCGAGTATCTCACCAACATTGGCATCGACCTCAAGGAGGTGCGCGTCGTCCCCGATGAAGAGCCGGAGGTCGTTACCGCGCTCAACGCGTTGCGTGCGCGTTACACTTATGTGTTCACCACCGGCGGCATCGGGCCGACCCATGATGACATCACCGCCGACTGCGTCGCCAAGGCCTTCGGCGTTGCCATCGGCCACGACCCGCGCGCGGTGGAGATCATGACCACGCGGGTGCGGGAGACCGGCGGCGTGATGAACGAGGCGCGCATGCGGATGACGCGCATTCCCGCCGGCGCCGAATTGGTGCTCAACAAGATCTCCGCGGCTCCCGGTTTCTGGATCGGCAATGTCATCGTCATGGCCGGCGTCCCGCATATCATGCAGGCGATGCTCGAATTTGTGACACCGAGGCTCAAGACCGGGACGCGCATGCTGTCGGAATCGGTGCGCGCAGACTGCAGGGAAGGCGACATCGGCACCGAGCTCGGCGCTGTCGCCAAAGAGCATCCCGACGTGGTGATCGGTTCCTATCCGTTCATGGACGAGAAGATCGGCGGCAACACCCACGTGGTGGTGCGCTCGCGGGACGTCGCAAAGCTTGCCGCGGCCAAGGTGGCCGTCGAGGCGATGCTGGCGCGGGTCAAAGCGGAGATTGCGGCCGGCAAGAGGTAGCGGCCGCGACCGGCCGCGCGACAAGGACGCACATGCCAATGCCGGAGCCTGATCGGACCAGCGAGGCGCACGCAGACAACATCCCGGCGCAGAAGGATGCAGCCCCGGCCGCGCCGCAAAAAATCTTTCCCGTCTCCTGGGACCAGTTCCACCGCGACTCCCGCGCGCTCGCCTGGCGGCTCAATGGCGTCGGCCCTTTCGAAGCGGTGGTCTGCATAACCCGGGGCGGTCTCGTTCCGGCGGCAATCGTGGCGCGCGAACTCGGCATCAGGGTGATCGAGACGGTGTGCGTGGCAAGCTATGCGCACACCCAGCAAGGCGAGTTGCGCGTGCTCAAGAACATTGCGAGCGAAGTCGTCGCCGCCGGCGGCGGGGAGGGCGCCAGCGTGCTCATCGTCGACGATCTGGTCGACACCGGCCAGACCGCCAAGATCGTGCGCGCGCTGCTACCGCGCGCCCATCTCGCCACGGTTTATGCCAAGCCCATGGGCCGTCCCATGGTCGATACCTTCATTACGGAAGTGTCGCAGGACACCTGGATCTACTTTCCCTGGGATACCGGGCTTGCCTTTCAGCCGCCGATCCGGGAAGCCGGGCTGTAGCCGGCCGGCTTTTCACGCCGCGGCTTTGCCGCTTTTGTTGGCTTTTTTCCTTGTCCCGATTTGCGTGCGATCAGGTATGATGGGGGCAACAAATACCCCTGAACCAAGGAGGGTCTGTCATGGACGCCGTCACCGCAAACGCCCGGCACGACACGCTCGACACGCATTCGCACGTCGTGCGCCCCGCCACGATGGAGTGGAAGAAGACGCGCTTCGCCGGCTGCGAAGTCAAAGGCCTGTTGTTCGACAAGGAGAGCGGGCTCGTCACCGCGCTGATGCGCTTTGCTCCGGGCGCCGTGCTGCCCGACCACGAGCACGTCAAGATCGAGCAGACCTACGTGCTGGAAGGCAAGCTGTGCGACAAGGAAGGCCCTGCGCAGGGTCTGAGTGTTGGCCCCGGCGAGTTCGTATGGCGCGAGGCCGGCAGCCGCCACGTCGCCTGGACGCCCGAGGGCGGCCTCATGCTGGCGATGTTCCAGATTCCCAACAAGTTCTACGAGAACGACGGCCGCGTCACCGACATTTCGGGCACCGACTGGGACGAGCTATGGAGCCACATCTTCAAGGAATGACCATGCTTTTACGACGGTTGATCCTGGCTGGTGTGGCAGCCGCGCTGCTGACGGCGCCCGCCGTCGCGCAGATGCCGGCGCCGAGCTTTCCGCTCAGCAAAGGCCCAAAGGAGCTGACCCCGGCAGAGCGAGCCAAGCAGAAGGCGATCGATGACGCCTACCGGGCAGCGCTGCCGAGGATTCAGGAGAAGAAGGGCCCGACCGATCCCTGGGCCGGCGTGCGGCCCGACCCGGCCTCGCCGTCAAAGCGGAGCAGCAACTGACGCAGTGCATGAGTGGCGTCGTGGCACCGGCGAATTCGCCATTTTCGCCGGTTCAGCGGCCCGTGATAGAACTCTGATGGCGTGGGCTCACGCGGGCGTAGCTCCGTGGCCGCGCTAATGTTGCCTTCGGACTCCTTGCGGGTCCGCTCCGCGGACGTGGCGAAATGGTAGACGCAAGGGACTTAAAATCCCTCGGGGAGAAATCCCTGTGCCGGTTCGAGTCCGGCCGTCCGCACCAATAATTGCGCGCAATTGCTGGGCCAGCACACCGCGCAAATGAGTAAATTATGCTGACGACGTCCCTCATCAACGGTTAGCTCAACGGGTTTAATGCACTGTCACCGTAATTCCATCCGTAATTCCATCGGTGACGTGAATTTCGTGCGAGCGGACGGGTTCGGCCCATACAGCCGAGATGTTTAGCACGAGTGCGAGCAAAGAAAATGCGAAGAGCTTCACGGTGGCGCTGATCCACTCGAATGATGCTCGGCGAGCGAACGCAGCTTGTCTTTCGAGATAGCTGCAATGGCGGGCAGCAGGATCGAATGAACGGAGCCCATCACGCGCTGAGCAGCCAGACGAAATCCATTGAGCCGGGCAAATTCGCGTGGTTCGAGCAGTGCCACGCTGTCAAATCGTTCAATGCGCGCTAACACGTCGGGATGCGTATCAAGGGTTGTCTCAGAAGCATTTCCGAATAGTCGCTGAACATCGCGCAGGGTGTCGAGCGCCAAGAGCATGACGACTCCACCCGCACCGGATTTGAGATACGGATTTTCTAGCATTGGCGGGAATTGCTTGACCGCACCAGAGATTTTCAACGCGAACTGATCGGCCTCGAATTCTTCGGCTTGTGGATCGCTTCCCAATCCTTTTCCATGGGCATGGTGGTGATGGCCATATTCGTGCGCGATCACAAATATCTCCATCGCGCGGGCGATATGCTCGAACACTAACACTTCAGATGGCGTGGCGGGCTTATAGGGCACGTTGATGTGCGTGCCGGTCAAAGCGAATGACATATAAATCTGGAGCCAGTAGCGAAAGAGCTCAGGCGAGGTTTGGAAGTATTCATGCACCGTTTTCTCCGAGAAGTCTTTGTGCTCCCAGATATACGGGTTGAGATGCAGCGTGCGGGTGAAGGCGCGTGCGATCAGGCCGCAGAACCGAAACAGGAATGCGCTGACGGTTACGATGCTTTCATCCGTCGTGATGACATTTATCTTTGATGCAGAAGCCCATGCGCGGGGCTCGACGCCGCGCGCGACTTTGGCGTGCGAGTCCATCTTGAGCCTGTCCATTACCTCTTCAACATCATCACAGAGCTGTTTGAGTTGGCTTTCAACGAACGGATTGACGCCGGGACTTGTAACAGGCGCGCTAGCTTCCCTTTGCCGGTGGATTTCAAACCGCTGGTCAATGTGCTCGTCAGACCATCCAGCAGATTTAAGCGCTGCCCTTGCGCGTGCATCGTCATCTGCCGGGTTGTAATTAGCATCTACAATCGCCGCGTCTTCCGCTTTTGCGGCGCGTGCGTAGAGCTGGCCCCAGACTTCGTTTGCGATGTCATTAGACTTTTTGGGCATCAAACGATCCGACAATCACGAAATAGAAAACACAACACAATTAAACGGGCCTGCGGCCCCCGGCCTTCAAGGCCAAGGCGAGCGCCGCAAGGGCGGCGGCCTTGACGGCCTATCCCCGCTCATTGGCGCGGCCTAGTCCGGTTGCAGGGCAACCGGGTTGATTAGGAACAGGGGCGAAAAGTTAAGATTTTCTGCCGGTCCAATGTGCGGTGCTGGATTAGTGCAGCAGCCACAGCGTCGAGCCAAGCGCGATGTGCGGCTAGTAGCTCCGTTGCAGAAGCACGGGCGTTTTCGAGATAGCCGTCACGATCTTCCATGCGCACCAGTTCAGTAATAAGCCGTTCTGCAATTTCTAGGTCCGTTTCGTCCGCGATGTCGTGCTTGCGGCCCGGCTTATAGAGGTTATGCGCAATCGTCCCGGCCAGCTCCGTGAAGACCCGCTGCCTCGCCAATTCTTGCTTGGCCGGTGAGTTGTCGAAATACTCGAACTGCCGCGTTTCAGGCTCAAAGTGGACTTCCCCAGCAATAGGTCCGTTAGGCACGATGGTGGCCGTTAGCGGCAGCCGATTGACGAGGCACCCCATCACAGCGTGCCCGGCCTCATGATAGGCCGTGTCCAATTCATCCCAGCTAGGCGGGGGGGTGGTGGTTGTCATGGGTGTAAGTGTTCTGGCATTTAGGGATTGTATAGGTAGTCCTGCATATGGTGCTGCAGCAGCCAAATTACCGCGATTTACACAGCTTCTTACACATAGTCCTGAGAACAGCTCAGATAGGCCTGTAAAATAAGGGCTTCTGAGAATTGACAAGGGACTTAAAATCCCTCGGGGAGAAATCCCTGTGCCGGTTCGAGTTTGGCCGTCCGCACCAATAATTGCGCGCAATTGCTGGGCCAGCACACCGCGTAAATGAGTAAATTATGCTGACGACGTCCCGCACCAGCGGTTAGCTCAACGGGTTTAATGCACTGTCACCGCAATCTGGGTCTGTCACCGCAATCTGGGTCATAGACCGCACAGTTTCATTGGCCGGCGGTTACTTGAAAGACGAAGCGCCTACCTTCGGCCCGTGGCTAGTTTGGACCCGCACGCGCGAGGCGGCGATGCGACTTGCCGAATGCCGCGATCCGATTCCGCAGGCGGTCGCCGTCAGTTGGACCGACGTGGGCGATGTGCCGGTCAGAAACTAGGCCGCCGCTGAAGAGGTGAGTGTTCTTTCTGAGAACGTTGCTCGATGACGCGTTACGGAAAATCCCTATCGGGCTCGTCGGGATAATAGCGTTCCCACGGCGAGTTGACTGTTCTTCGCGTATAGAAGGCACCATCTGGCATCGTCATGGAATATGCACCGTCCGACCAATGGCAATAATCTACTTCCTGCGCGGTGTGGCATGTTGACGTTAGTTCTGGTTTTGGAGGGGACTGAGACCACCAGGAAAGGACCAGGAAGAGTAGAACAATACCAAAGAAAATGCGCATGGCGCTTCCATCCCGGGCGTTTGCCCGTCGGCGTAACAATCGCGCCCTGCGCTACATGCTTACCGCCAACCTTTACGTCCAATGACAGGACAATTGTGCGTCACCAGAAAGCGCGCAGACGACAATGCTCCTCTGCTGACAAGGCTATTCCAGGCGACTACGCACGCCGGAATAACATCAGCCTGAAGTTTGCTGGGATTTATCAGCCATCCTTTTCGATACATGACCGGGCAATCAACTTCTATCAGCGCTCTGGCGTAGCCAAGCACATCACGGGCATCGAGATCATTCCATGCGTCTCGGCAACCTGGAACCTCCTGTGCTTGAGCAAAGCCCCCAAAGGACATTGCCGCTGCCAACAGCAAGAGTGCGGCGATACTGCCAATGAGAAGACCACGGGCCATTTTTTCCTCGCGCGAGCCCCGCGCACGTGATGCAATCAAATTGCTCAGGGCGCTGCGGCCAAGTATCTACGGTAGGTTGTAATTGCTGAGAGTCCGTTGAGGAATTGCCTTTACTGAATGTGAATGAATCATGTGCTATAGCCCGTGGTTTAGTAGCCTTCCGCGTGCCCGCCTTGGAATATCTCGACCGCCACGCGTTTCCAGGCCGCAATCTGGGTCGGACGCAGCTCGTGCTTGCTCGCCAGCTCCGCAACCGTCTCGTGGCCCTTGATAGCTTCCAACGCTACTTTGGCTTGAACTCAGCCGAAAACCGTCTCGGTGTCCTCATGGTGGTTCGTCCTCTGCATCGGCGAATCCACCTTAGCCAAGCCGCCATTCCGTTCCGGAAAGTGGGACCACCTCTGTCGTGCACGAATCAGTTTTTACCAGATGTCTTTTCGGGGAATAGCCCCGGCATCCAGCGCGAGGCGAGGGCGGCCGGGAAGGCGAGCCGCAACGGATCGCGCGGCCCCTTCGAGTGGAGCGCTCCTGATTCAAGGAGAGCCGACACGATCCGGCGCGTATGGCGCGGCGTCAGGCCGAGCAAACCCGCGACATCGCCACGCGGCAGTTCGCCCCGGTACAGTACGGCCTCCAAAACGCTGCCGACCTTGGGCGGAAGCTTGTTCAGCCGCGTTTCTTCTTCGGCCCACATGAGGATGCGCGTTCGCAGCCGCTCGGGCTGCATCAAGCCTTCCATGAAGGCGACCTGATCCAGACAGGTTTCGAGGAAGAAACGTGTAAAGGAGGCAAGTGCTTCCTCGCTCAGATTGCCGCGCCCGTCGAGATCGTTGCGCCGAGGCAAGTCGCATTCCGCAAGGTGAGCTTTATAGGTGCCTTCGCTGCGCGCTAATCCGCGCGCCACGGACCACACTGCGCCGGTGTCGAGGCTTTCGAGCAGCATGGCGTGCGACATGAGACGCGTCACGCGTCCATTGCCGTCGAGAAACGGGTGAATCCAGAGAAGCCGATGATGCGCCGCCGCAGCCGCGAGAATTGCATCGGTTTTTCCGAGGCGTTGATAGGCGGCCTCGAATTCGCCGAGAAAGCGCGGGATGGCTCCGGGGCTGACTGGGATATGCCGGCTCACGCGGACACATCGCGTCGGCGGAATTCTCCGGGAACAACGTTCAAGCGCTCATGCGTATCGGGCTCTTCCACCCAAAGCATATCGGGGGGTAACAGTTCGCAGAAGCGGCGGTGAATCTCGCGGATGCCGTCCGCCGTCACCGCGCGGCCCTGAAAATTCCCTTCGTCGATCCATCGCTGAACGGCGATATGTGCCTTCGCTTCCAGTTGTAGGTCGCGCTTTTTGGGATCGCGGCTATAGTCATTTTTAAGCGCGCGCTCGATGTCGACCGGATGCGTGTCGTGCCCTTCGATGAGATTGCTGTAGTAGCAGTTCATCGAACGGACGAGTTCGGCGAGCGCGGCCGAGACCCCCGCCGGAAGACTCCGCCGGAAGCCTGTGGATCTAGCCGCGAGATCAAGCGCAAGGTCCGTCAGGGCAATGCGATGGCGGGAGTCCTGCCCCAGCACCATGGGCGACATCGTCGTGATCGCTTCGTGCCGATCCACGACCTCGGAAATGTCCGCTCTTTTGTCCGTTGATGCGTTCATAATAGCTTATATATATCATATACTTGTGAAAATTTCACGAGAATTCATTGAGGTCGAATGTCCGCTTCTAAGTCCTTATTTCGCCAGCATTAAATGTCCCACAGCGCGGTGCCGGTGGTACAGTTCCGGCTCCTGAATCATTCTACCGGCCATGCCAGTCCCGACCGCTGCCGACGAACGGCAAAAGCATCTTCTGCGGCGCTGAAACTCTGCGCGGGCTCCGCGACCTTGCAACGCGCGCGTTGAGGGAAAGCGATGTAGCGGGAGCGATTGAACCGGAAACTGTCTATGCGGGTTTCGAGTGTCTTCTTGTTCGCGCCCTTTTCGGCGAGCGCCAGGTGCCGGACGAGGCGCTGGAGGGGATGCTGTCAGGCGCGCCTGTTACTGAATGTGGATATTCCGCGCCTTGATGACACGCGCCCACAGGGTGGTTTCGCGCGCGATCCGCGCTGCAAATTGGTCTGGCGCCTCGATGGTGACTGTCAGCCCCTGGGTCAGCAGCTTGTCTTTGATGGCCTGAGTGCCGAGGGCGTCGCGTGTGACGGTGAAGATGGCATCGCGGGTCGATACGGGAATGCCGTGCGGCGCCAGCATGCCGTACCACGACGTGACGTCGATGCCTTTGACTCCGGCTTCCGCGAGAGTCGGCACTTCGGGCACCAGCGCGCTTCTTTCCGCTGTCGTCATCGCGAGCGGCACGACAAGTTTGCTCTTGATGGCGGGAAGCACGGACGGAAGGTTGCTGGACAGCACGTCGATGTGACCGCCGAGCAAATCTTCCAGCGCCTGCGGCGAGCCGCGATAGGGCACGTGGACGATGTTCACTCCCGCGATCTCGTTGAACAGCTCCATGGCGAGATGCAGCTGGCTGCCGACGCCGGGTGAACCGTAGCTGAGTTTCGTCGTCTTGGCCTTGGCGATGAGCTGCTGGATCGAGGTGACGCCAAGTTTTGGCGCAACGACAATGATGTTCGGCGCGCTTGCCAGCATGCAGACCGGCGCAAAGTCGCGTTCCACCTTGAACGGCAGGTCCGGCATCAGCGTCGGATTGATGGTGAGATTGCCGGCCGGTATCAGCAGCAAGGTGCCGCCGTCAGCGGCGGCATGCTGGACCACCTCAATGCCGATATTGCCGGCGCCCCCGGTCTTGTTTTCGACGATCGCTGCGTGGCCGGAACGGACCTGATAATCCTGGGCCAGCAACCGGCCAAGGATGTCGACGGGGCCGCCCGGACTGAACGGCACCACCAACGTCAGCGGCCGCTTCGGGAAGGCATCCGGCACCGCGTCGGCGCGAGCGAGCCGGGCGCCAAAAACGGGCACTGCGGCCATCAGGGCGAGCGCGGTGCGGCGAGTCAGAATTCGTCGTTCACTCTGCATGTGTTTGTTCCCATTTTACGGCGGTGGCGTCGTAGCCATAAACCCAATCGGCATTGCCGCCTTCACGCAGCCATTCGTTGCCGCGCGATCCGATCTGTACGCGCGCGGTTCGTTCCTTGCGCGCGCCCTCGTAGTGCTTGAGCGCCAGGCCGATGTCGGAACGCCCGATGCCGGCCATCGCTTTGCCGAGCACGACGGCATCCTCGATCGCCATGCATGCGCCCTGCGCCATGAACGGAACCATGGGATGGCAGGCGTCGCCGAGCAAAGTCACCGCACCGCGCGACCACGCGGGCAGCGGGTCGCGCACGTAAAGAGCGGATTTGGTGACACTGTCACAGGCCTCGAGCAGAGCCCGCGCCTCGGGGTGAAAGTCGGCGTAAGCCCGGCGCAGCTCCTCGACGTCGCCGGGCATCGTCCAGGATTCATGACGCCAGTCCGGCTGCGCGGTCGTGGCGAACACGAATGTCTCGCGTCCGCGATTGAGCGGAAAGGTGACGATCTGACGATCCGGAGTAGGGCCCCACCACTTGGTGAAAGCATCGAGGTTCGGCAACGACAGCTTCGTGCGATCGACCACGCAACGGTATGAAACCAGGCCGGTAAATTCCGGATGCTCGGGGCCGAACAGCGCGGTGCGGGTCGGCGAATGAATGCCGTCAGCGCCGACCAGAAGTTCAACCTCGCGTTCCGCTCCATTGGCAAAACGGATCCGGGGATGAGCGGTGTCAGGTTCGATGGTCTCGATCCGATGGCCGAGCTTGACGACCGTTTCGGGGAGCTGCCGCCGCAAGGCATCGAGCAAGTCGGCGCGATGACTGGTGAGCTGTGGTGCGCCGTATTTCCGGACGGCTTCGTCCGCCATTTCAAGCCGGGATGTTTCTTGGCCCGTGTCCCACATGCGGCTGATGCGGTGCGTCGGCCGCGCCGCGGTTTCCTTGATTGCAGCGACCACGCCCAGCCCATCGAGCGCATGGACCGCATTCGGCGTCAGGTTGATGTCGGCGCCGACTCGCCTGTAATCGGTTGCCTGTTCGAAGACTTCGACCTCGTGTCCGGCCTTGATCAGCGCGATCGCCGCGGCCATACCGCCAACGCCGCCGCCGGCTATTCCGATCTTCAGTCTCGTCATGTTTTTTTGTCCGCCTCGCGCGCTTGGGCTCGCCATCAATGCAGAGAAAAGCCGCCGTCGACGGCAAGCGTTTGTCCGGTGACGTATTTGGCATCATCCGAAAGGAGAAATGCCACAACACCGTCAAGGTCGTCCGGCTGCTGTTTGCGTTTGAGGATCGCGCGTTCGGCGTAGTCGTTCCACCGCGTCTCCGGGATATCCTTGGTCGCCTCGACTACGGTGAGGCCGGGCAGCAGGCAATTCACCCGAATCATCCGCGATCCCAGTTCCCGGGCGAGCGATCGGGTCATGCCCACCAGCGCCGATTTGCTGGTCACGTAATGCAGCAGGTTGGGCGCACCCCAATAGATGCTGTCTGACGACACGGTGACGATCGCGCCGCCGTTCGTCATTCGCGGTCCGACCGCGCGCACCGTAAGCCAGGTGCCGCGCACGTTGATCGCCATCATGCGATCCCAGACATCGGGCGCGATCTCGTGATAGGCCTTGCCGCCGACATTGTTGGCCCAGCCGGCATTGGCGACGAGGCCGTGAATGCCGTCGCAGTTTTTTGCGGCCTCCCGCGCCATCGCTTCGACAGACGCCTCGGAGGAAATGTCGGTTTCGACGAAGCGCGCTTCGATGCCGGATTTGGCGAGCTTGTGTTCCGCCTCGGTGCCGAGAGCGCTATCGATGTCGGCAATGACGACGCTGGCGCCTTCGCGTCCCAGCCGCTCGGCGAATGCAAATCCGAGACCCCGCGCCGCGCCGGTCACGATGACGCGCTTGCCGGCAAATCTTTTCGTCATGCTGTGGGCCCGCTTTCCCTCACACGTGATCGCCCGGAGCGACGACGGCATATTGAAAGAAGTCGCGCTGGTCCCGGCTATACAGCGTGACCGAGCTCCCGCCGCCGGCGCGACCCGAAAACGGCTCATCGCTCGAATGGTCGTAGCCGCGAAACCCGATGTCGCCGACCAGCGCCAGATCGATCGTTGCCTGCAACGACGGCACGACGATCTGATCGCCGTCGATGCGCACCTTCAGTCCGGATACCACGTCGAAGAAGCCATCGTCGCCGGGCTCGATCGCAAAGGTTTCTCCGGTGCCGAGCGAGTGCACGCACACCGGACACTGCCCGGTGCGCCGCCGATGCGCCTCGACGGCGACGATGCGTCTGATTTCAGGCTGCATGGTGTGATGAGGCTTCTTCCTGCCAATCGCTCTTATGCATGGCCGCGGCCGCTTTGGTCGACCGAGGCCATTTGCCGGCGGGTCTTGCCGTCGATGCCGCCGACGATCGCCCATTCGGCAAACAGCTCGGGCTTGCGCTCGTGGGTGCCGGGCTTCCAGTCTTCCGTGCAGAAATCCTCGTCCGCCATGATGCACCTTTACCCGCCGCGCGATCGGCCTCGCCGACCGCGCCTCGTCCCGAACGTGCGAAGGCGCACCGCAACACAGAGCAGCGCGTCACCTTCGCCTAGCGCTTCACTTTCGCCAGCGGATGATCGGGCGGATACGTCGGTGTGACCGGCTTTGGCGAACCGATCATGACCATCATGACCGCTTCCTCTTCGCCGACGTTCATCTCGCCCCGATAGACGCCCGGCGGCACCGACACGCAATCGCGCTCGCCCAGGACGGCTTCCCAGCGCTCACCGTCCTTTTCAGTCATGACTTTGATCTTGCCGCGGAGCACGAAGAACACCTCTTCGGCATCGACATGAAGGTGCATCGGCCCTTCGGCGCCGGGCGGCAGGATCATGTTGGACAGCGTAAAACTCTCCGCCGGAATGACGGAGGAATCACTCGCCACGCCCGTGCCGCCGGTGCCGATGAATCGCTTTTGCGCCCTGCGGTATTTCGGATCGAAGTCGGCCTGAAACTTGAGTGCGTTCCAATCGTACTGGCGGTCGGCAACGCGCGCCACGCGGCTGTTCATCCACGCGTCGTAGCTTGCGTCTTCCGGGCGATCCCAGGATCGCTTGGGCTGTTTGCGGGTGATGTCGTCCATCGTCGTTCTCCTGTTTGATCGGTTATCTTATTGGTCGGTCATCTTGTTAATCGGGTAGCTTGGCAGCATTGCCCGGCGTGCGCCGGCCTTCCAGTTCGGTCTCATTGCGGATTGCGTTGCCCCAGGTCGCGCGAGATCATCGCCGCGGCGGCGACAACTTCATCTTTCAGCGGTCCGTTAAGTTCCGCCTCGGACAGCAGCAAGGCCACCGCCGAGACGTTGATTGCCGCGACGATGCGATCGGTGACGTCGCGGATCGGCGCGGCGACGCTGGCAACGCCCGGTTCATAACCGGAGTTCTGCACGACAACGCCGTTCGTGCGGTCGGCGGCGATCTGCTCAAGTAATTGCGGAGTACCGGCGAACGGACTGAGATTAAATGATCCTGCCATGTCCTCCTGATACCGCTCTCGGATGTCATCGTCCGCGAGTCCGGATAGCAGGATCCGCCCCATCGTCGTGGCATGCGCCGGCAAGCGCGTCCCGACATGAACTGTACTTGATACCAGGCGGCGGGTCGGTATCCGGGCGAGATACACCACTTCGCGGCCGTGCAATTCGCCGAGATGCGCAGAACATCCGGTGCGGTCGCGCAGCCGTTCGAGGTGCGGCGTCGCCACCTCGGTAATATCGCGTGACGCCAAGTAGCCGTAGCCGAGGGCGAGTACCTGCGGTCCGAGAGCGTAGGTTTTTGTGCGCGCGTCGTAGTCCACGAAGCCGAGGTGACCGAGCGTATAAAGCAACCGATAGGCTGACGAACGCGTCACCGCGAGTGAAGCAGCCACCTCCGAGAGCGTCGGATTGCCGGGACCGCTCGACAGGGAGCTGAGAATGGAGAGCCCGCGAACCAAGGCCGGAACCAGATAGCGCTCGTCCGGTGACGCTTGGCCGCCGGTGGCGAGGGGAGTGGCTGGGTTGCTGTCCGGCACGTAGATCATCTGCCAGCGCCTAAATGTTTTATATGCTAAACGCCGTATACTATGCGAAACAAATATTGGCAAGGGTGATGGGTTTGGCGCAGCTTTTCCTGCGGCCGAGTCCGGTGTCCCAGGCAGTATCGGCTCGACCTCGTGACTTTAATGATTTCTTTACGATCTTGACTTGGAACTGCGAGTTGTCTATGATGAGAACATATAGTTCAAATCTGAACATATCGGACATGCGATTGGCGCCTTCATGACAGGGCAGGATACCGTCGCTGGATTACGCCGCGAAGTTGCCGGCGGCATCGCTTTCTTGCGCCGCGCCGGCGAGGCGCAGGGCCCGACGGTATTGCTGTTGCACGGTGTCGGCAGCAACGCTTCGAGTTTCGCAGCATTGGCGACAGCGATGCCGGCTCCGATGAATGTCATCGCGTGGGACGCGCCGGGCTATGGCGATTCAGCGCCGCTCGCCGACGCGATGCCGACGCCGCGGGCTTATGCGGATGCGCTGGCCAAATTTCTCGACGCGCTTGAGCTACGGCGGATCGCGCTTGCCGGTCATTCACTTGGCGCGCTGTTCGCTGGAAGCTTTGCCGTCCATTATCAAGATCGTGTCAGCGCGCTCGCACTGATTTCGCCGGCGCTGGGTTACGGCATACAGCCGGGCGGCACGCTGCCGGCCGGCGTGCAATCGCGCATCGATGAGATCAACGAGCTTGGTCCGGCCGCCTTTGCCAAAAAGCGTGCGGCTCGGCTGGTCGGCGATCCGAATGCGCGGCCGGACATCGTCGCTGCGGTCGAGCGGGGGATGGCCGCGGTTCATCCTCGCGGATATGTCCAGGCTGTCCACGCGCTTGGCGCCGGACAATTGTTGCTTGACGCAAGGTCGATCGGCGCGCCGACCATGGTGGCCGTCGGTGCACGCGATGTGATCACGCCGCCGGCCAACGCAAGCGAACTGCATGCGGCGCTGCCGCACGCCGTGGGTATTCATCAGATCGCCAACGCCGGGCACGCGCTGCCGCAAGAAGAGCCGGCGGTTCTTGCAGCCCTTCTGGCACGAATCGCGGAGACAATGGCCCATGCCTGAAAGCGACGCCGCCGCGTTGAAGGACGATCTTTACGCGTCGCCGCCGGTGCAGCGCGTGGCGCGGTTGTTGCGCCGGATCGCCGAAGGCGATGCGGTGACGAACATGTCGCGCACCGCTCGTGAGCTCGGCATCAACAGAACCACGCTGCTGCGGTTGTTGCATGCGCTTGAAAGCGAACGATTCATCGAACCGCGGAGCGAAGGGGAGGGGTGGCGGATCGGCGTCGGCCTGATCACGCTCACGGCGCAGGCGTTTTTCTCCGAGGATTTGGTGCAGACGGCTGTCCCGGTGCTGACACGGCTGGCCGCTACGACGGCGTTGTCAGCGCATTTGGCCGTGCTCGACGGTCACGAAATCGTTTACCTCGTCCGGCGCGTACCGAACCACGCGTTCGCCAGCAATATCAGGATCGGCAGCCGCCTTCCGGCTCACGCCACGAATATGGGGCGTAGCATCTTGGCGAATCTGCCGCGTGATCGCGTCGATCGCCTTTACTCCGGGTTCGATCTGCGGCCGGTAACGCCGCACACGCCGGTAACGCCGCTGCAGTTGCGCACCCAGCTCGATGCGGATCGTACGCTGGGTCTGGTTTGGAGCGACGGCAACTACGAGGCCGGCATCAGCTCCGTGGCGTCAGCGATCTTCGATGTGTCCAATACGCCGGTCGCTGCCATTAACGTCACTGGTCAGACCGCGCAGTTCGAAGGCGCCGAGCGGCGGGCACAGATCAGCGGCGCGGTCAGAGAAGCCGCGCGGGAAATATCGATGCGACTTGGCTGGCATGACGCCTTGCAGACCAACGGATCGGCTCAACCTGACGGCCGGCCGGCGGACGCTGCCGATAGCAATGCGAGAGAGCAATCGTGGACCTTGGCCTGACCAACAGCGTTGCGGTCGTGACCGGCGGTAGCTCGGGCATCGGCCTCGCCACCGCGAAGTTGCTGCTCGCCGACGGCGCGAAAGTGGCGATCTGCGGCCGTGATGCGTCTCGTCTCGCCGCCGCGGTCGCCCATCTGGCCATGCCGAACACCGAGATGCTGCTGGCGCAACCTTGTGACGTGCTTGATAGCGATCAGGTCGAAGCATTTGCGCACAAGATTGCACAATGGGGCGGCGGCCGCGTCGACCTTCTCGTCAACAATGCCGGTCAGGGTCGCGTCTCGACCTTCGCCAATACGACCGACGCGCAATGGCGCGACGAGCTTGAACTGAAGTTCTTCAGCCAGATTCTGCCGATCAGGGCATTTCTGCCGCTGCTGGAGAAGAGCGAGCGGGCGGCCATCGTGGCAGTCAATTCGCTGCTGTCGGTGCAGCCCGAGCCGCACATGGTGTGTACCTCGGCCGCGCGGGCCGGTGTGCACAACCTGTTGAAATCCTTGGCAAGCGAGTTTGCGCCCCGGATCAGGGTCAATTCGGTGCTTCTCGGTCTGATCGATTCCGGTCAGTGGCAGCGCCGCTTCGAGGCGAGGCCAAACCGTTCGCAGTCGCGCGCAGAATGGATGAGCGAGCTTGCGGCCGAGAAGAAAATTCCGCTCGGCCGGCTTGGCGATCCCGATGAGCCGGCGCGCGCCATCGTGTTTCTCGGTTCGCGTGCCGCAAGCTACATCACCGGCGCAAGCCTCGAAATATCCGGCGGAGTGTCGCGCTCTATCTGAAGAGGAATGCAAGCGATGAACCAGGACATCAGCACCCGCACAGTCAGCCGAGGCGCAGCGTCGGCGGTGACCGAGTACCCGGTCGGTGATGCCATTGCCGCGGCGCTGGCCGATATGGGCGTTACGACGGTGTTTGGCGTCATCTCGATTCACAATATGCCGATCCTCGATGCGATTGGGCGACAGGGTCGGATTCGCTTTGTGCCGGCGCGCGGCGAGGCGGGCGCCATGAACATGGCGGACGCCTTTGCACGCGTGTCGCGGTCGCTTGGTGTCGTCATTACCAGCACCGGAACCGCGGCCGGAAACGCGGCCGGGTCGCAGGTCGAGGCGCTTACCGCTGGTTCGCCGGTGCTGCACATCACCACGCAGGTCGATCGTGAATTCATGGACCTCGACCGTGCCGCGATCCACGACGTGCCGCGACAACCCGATATGCTCAAAGCCGTGAGCAAGCACTACGTGCGCGTGCGTGAGGCGGTCGGCGCAGTTGATGCGCTGCTTGAAGCCGCGACCGTGGCGCTTACCGCGCCCTCCGGTCCGGTCACCTTGGAAATCCCGGTCGACGTGCAGCGCCTCAAAGTCACGGCGCGAAAGATCGACGGGATGCCGGCTATTCCGCTGCGGATGCCTGACTCGGTGCGCCTCGATGCGCTTGCCGATCTCGTCCGGTGCGCCAAACGGCCAATGCTTTGGCTCGGCGGCGGCGCGCGCGGCGCAGCCGCTGCAGCGACCGCGCTGGCCGAGCGCGGCTTCGGCATCGTGACCAGCACCAACGGTCGTGCCGTGGTCCCGGAAGGTCACGCCCACAGTCTCGGCGCCTTCAACATGACGAAAGAAGCCGAACAGATTTATGGCAAGTCGGATTTGATGATTGTCGTCGGATCGCGGCTGCGCGGCAACGAGACACAGAACAATAAGATGCGGCTCCCGCGCTTGGCACAGATCGACGCCGATCCCGCGCAGGCTGGCCGCAACTATCCGGTTGAACTCTTCATCGCCGGTGACGCGCGGCTGGCACTTGAAGGCTTGTTGGCGCGGCTGCCGGAGAAGCTTGCCAGCGACCCGTTGTTCCTCGCCGACATTGGTGCTGCCCGGAAGAGTGGCGAACTGGCGTTGGGCAAGGCGCTTGGTCCGTACGCGCCGCTGGCCGATGCTCTCAGCCGCCGAGTCGAGCGAGATGGGCACCCGTGGGTGCGCGATGTGACGGTCTCCAACAGCACATTCGGCAATCGCTACGTCCGTTTGGCCGAACCGCGTCTCGGCGTTCACGCGCTTGGCGGCGGGATCGGGCAGGGCATAGCGATGGGCATCGGCGCCGCCGCGGCGCGTGTTGCGGCCAAGACCATCACGCTCCTTGGCGACGGCGGCGCGCAGTTGATGATGGGCGAACTGGCGACTGCCGTGGAAGCGCGCGCCAATGTCGTCTACCTCATGATGAATGACCGCGGCTACGGCGTCATCCGCAACATCCAGGACGCACAATACGACGGCCGCCGGATGTATGCTGATATTTTGACGCCGGACTTTGGCCTGGTTTGCCAGTCAGTCGGACTGCCGCACGAGCGCATCGTTCGCATCGCGGACTTCGAGGCAGCGCTCGACCGCGCCATCGCCGCGCCCGGTCCGCGGATGATCGAGATCGACATGACCGCCATTGGGCCTTTCGGGCAGAAGTTTGCCGGGCCGCCGGCCGGCGCAGCGGGACAACCGTCGTGAGCGCCATCGACACAGCGCAGATCGAGGCCATGAAAGCTGTGGCTGCAAACAAATCTCCTGCCACCTTGCAGGTGCGCGTGAGATCGATGAGATGGGAAGCGCCGGGCGTGCTTTCGCTCGATCTCACCGCGCCGGACCTATCGCCGCTGCCTGGCTTTGAGCCGGGGGCCCACATCGATCTGCACCTGCCCAACGGTGTAATGCGGCAATACTCGCTGTGCGGAGATCACAGCGACATGTCGCGCTATCGCATTGCCATCCGGTCGGTTAGCGGCGGGCTGTCGTCGCAATTCATTCATCGCAAGCTGCGTCCCGGTGAACTTCTGACCGTTAGCGCGCCGCGCAACAACTTTGAATTCGCCGACGCTGAGAATTATCTTTTTATTGCCGGCGGCATCGGCATCACGCCACTGCTTCCGATGATGCGCAGGGCGGCCGTGGTGCGGAAACCATGGACCCTGCTGTTCTGCAACCGCAGCGACGATGAAGCGCCGTTTCTCGATGAGATCAGAGCGCTTGGCGGAACGATCAAGTTTCACAGCAAGGCGGCAGGCACCCGGCTCGACGTCGCGGCGCGGTTTACCAATGTCGAAGCCAATACGCTGGTTTATTGCTGCGGACCCGAGCAACTCATGCTGGCCGTCGAGGCGGCGACCGCTGCCTGGCCGGAGGGCAGCGTTCGCTTCGAATGGTTCGCGCCGCGAAACCGTCCCGCCGACGAAGCATCCGGCAGCTTCGAAGTAGTGTGCCAGGCGTCCGGCGTTACGCTCACCGTCCCGCCTGACAGGACCGTGTTGGCAACCCTGAACGACGCCGGCATTTTCGTGCCCTGCTCCTGCGAGCAGGGCATTTGCGGCACCTGCGAAGTGCGGGTGCTGGGAGGCGAGGTCGACCACCGCGACAGCATTCAGTCGCAGGCCGAGCGTGCCGCCAATCAGTCGATGATGGTGTGCGTTTCGCGCGCGCGCAGCCCGCAACTGCTGCTCGACATTTAGGAATGCAGGATGGACAATCTCGCTGCATTTCGCGACGGACAACCGATGCTATCGCCGGCAGCACAATTCCGGAGAATCAGATGACTTATCAGTTTCCGTATCTCGATCCGCACCAGACGCGGACGCAGGAGCCGACCGCCTGGCAGCAGGAGTTGGCCAATGCGATCGAGTCCATCTTCGCCAGAGGCGCGCATGAACTCGACGAACTGATCGCCGGGTTGAACGCGTCGCGTGTGCGCCCTCCCGACGGCGCCAAGTGGACCGAACAGAATTTTACCGCCGTCATGCACGAGCTCGGAGCCTGACATGTCAACCGTGACACTCGATCGTCCCCGCACCAACACACCCGGACCGACCGATCAGCAGGTGCAAGCCTATCTGCGCACCGGGTTGCGCAATCGCTGGTGGCCGGTGTTGCCCTCACGCTTCGTTGAGGCCTCAGGAAAGCCGCTTGGACTCACGCGGCTCGGCGAACGTATGGTGCTCTGGCGCGATGCCCAGGGCGTCATTCACGTTCATAATGACCGC
>Ga0208849_1000560_pt1 | contig 34029 bp, 31 predicted proteins | sample NGESurdeep072012_10_FD_184470 | JGI IMG/M metagenome (GOLD analysis project Ga0208849, IMG submission 184470) | Arctic peat soil microbial communities from Barrow, Alaska - NGEE Surface sample 53-3 deep-072012 (SPAdes) | ecosystem: Environmental > Terrestrial > Soil > Wetlands > Peat ... | reverse complement strand
GAATTCCTGCGCCAGTTCGTCGTGTCACGGCGGCGGCGGTGCGAAGCAAAACCAGTTTCTCGTCTGGTCGTTGAAGGATTTTCATTCGCAACGGCCGCCGGCCACGCTCACCACCGCGCGCTCGAAAGAAATCGCCGACGCGCTGGAAATCAAGGACCCGACGGCGGACGCGCGCTGCACTTCCTGCCACGCACCGCTGGCTTCCGTCCCCGAAAACCGGCGCGGAGAAAATTTCAAGGTGAGCGAGGGCGTTTCGTGTGAAAGCTGCCACGGCCCGGCGGAAAACTGGCTGCGTTCGCACACGCGCACGGATTACACGCGCGCCGACCGCACGGCGGCGGGAATGCGCGACCTACAAAATCTTTACGTCCGCGCCAACGTCTGCGTCGCGTGCCACCAGAATGTGGACGCCGACATTCTCAAGGCCGGCCACCCGGAACTGATGTTTGAACTCGACGGCCAGAGCGTGGCCGAACCGAAACATTGGAGCGCGGAGAAAAATGGCAACGGCGCGCAAGCATGGCTGGTCGGGCAGGCCGTCGCGCTGCGCGAAATGAGCTGGCAACTATATTTAGCTGGTCCTAGCTCGAATTCTCCGGAAATAGTTAAGTCTCCTGCTGCTGATCGTTATTTCGGTCTCGCGCCCTTGATTTCGAAGATTTCGGAAGTGCTTGGAATTCCAACACCAGAACCAGTGAAGAACAACGGGGTGGGTTTCAAGAATGCACAAGTTTGGAGCGACAAAGTCGCAATTGCTGCGGCGGGTATGGATTGGTCGGATGTAACGACCCGCAAATTTTTATATGCGCTGGCTTCAAGCACAGATTTCCACGACACGTCCGTTGCACAGCCGTTGCAAGCCCACCGTGCCGAGCGTTTGGTTCTCGCGCTCGACCGCCTTGTCGCCGCGCTGCCGGAATTGAAAAACAACGAGCCGGTGCAGTCCGCGCTCAACCAGTTGTTCCAGCTCGCACAGTCCATTCCGGACTTTGATTCCGCAAAGTTCGCCGCCGCGCTGGAAAATTTTTCCCGCGCACTGGCGCGACAGTAAAAATGCGTCCGTTCTGTTGCGCGCCGCTTTCGGGAACATCCAACCGGACTGGCTTTGAAAATTGAGCGTTGAAAAACGACGGCGGCTGAAAACTGACGCTGAAAAGAAACTGCTGCGCGAGGCCTGACGGCAATCCGTTTCAAATTTCAAAATTCGGGTTGTCTTTCTCCGCCTGCTTGACTCGGCCGAACGAAAGCTTTTCCCAGATGCGTTCGTGGACGTAATACAGGCCGACCTTGGTGAACAGTTCCACGCCGCTGATGGTGAACGCCCATTTCAATTTTCCCGTGATGAGAAAGGAAATGATCAGCGTGTCCATGCTGCCGGTGAGACGCCACGAGACAGCTTTGACGAAACTGCGATAATGTTTGTCGGCCATGCCGCGACACAATAGGCAAGCCCGCTGCGGAGTCAAACAAAGTTCATATCGAATAATCGTCGGAGAAAATCTTCACGTTCTTCAGCTCCACAAAAACCTCCTCGCCGGCTTTCGGCTGCAACTGCTGGAATTCCTCCTTGCTCAACTGCGCCGAGAATTGTCCACCACCATCAAGCCGCTCCAATTCAAGGTTGGCCAGCGGCCCAGCGGCATTGCAACGGACGACGCGCGCAGGAAAAGTCTTCTGGCCGTTGGCGTCGCGCGTGATGCGAATGTCATGCGGACGCACGAATGCAACCGCATCCGTGTCCGTTTCACCGGCGGTTTCCGGCACGGCAAATTCTGTTTCGCCAATCGTCACCGTGCCTTCGCGGACACGTCCGCTGAACAAATTGACGTTGCCAAGAAAATCATAAACGAACGGCGATGCGGGATGATCGTAAATTTCCTCCGGCGTGCCGATTTGCTCAATTTTTCCGTCCCGCAAAATGGCAACGCGGTCGGCAACCTCAAGCGCCTCCTCCTGATCGTGCGTCACAAATAACGTCGTGATATGTATTTCATCGTGCAATTTTCGCAGCCAGCGGCGTAATTCCTTCCGCACTTTTGCGTCGAGCGCCCCGAATGGTTCGTCAAGCAACAATACTTTTGGCTCCACGGCCAATGCGCGGGCGAGCGCAACGCGCTGGCGTTGCCCGCCGGAGAGTTGCGATGGAAACCTTTTGGCAAGCGGTTCGAGTTGGATCAATTTCAAAAGTTCGCCGACCCGTTCGCGGATTTTTGTCTCGCTTGGCCGCGTTGTTTTCGGACGCACGCGCAAGCCAAAGGCGATATTTTCAAAAACGCTCAAATGCCGGAACAGCGCATAATGTTGAAACGCAAAACCGGCCTTGCGCTGGCTCGCGGGAATTTGTGTCACGTCCTCGCCGTAAAATAGAACCTGCGCGTCGCCGGGGTCGGGAAATTCCAGGCCGGCAATCGTGCGCAGCAGCGTGGTCTTGCCAGAGCCGGACGGACCGAGCAGCGCGACCAATTCACCGGACTCGACCTTGAGGCTCACGCCGTCAAGCGCGGTGAAACTGCCGAATTTTTTTGTGACGTTTTTGACTTCGACACTCATAAATGTTCATCCGACTTTTTTTCCAATCGGCACGGGCGTAAAGGCCGTTCCGCGCAACGCGGTATTTTTGTGTTCAACCCACGTTTTCAAAATGAGCGTAACGAGCGCGAGAAATGTCAGCAGCGACGCCACGGCGAACGCGCCTGTGGTATTGTTCGATTCATACAAAATCTGGACGTGCAGCGGAATCGTGTTCGTCAGGCCCTGAATGTGGCTGCTGACGACCGAAACCGCGCCAAACTCGCCCATTGCGCGCGCGTTGCACAAGATCACACCGTAAATCAGACCCCATTTAATGTTCGGAACCGTCACGCGCCAGAAGGTCTGCCAGCCGTTGGCGCCGAGCACCCGCGCAGCCTCCTCCTCGATGCGGCCCTGCGCCTGCATGAGCGGAATCAATTCGCGCGCGACAAACGGAAACGTGACGAAGATTGTAGCCAGAACAATTCCAGGCACGGCGAAAATGATTTTCATGTTGTCTGAAAACCGCGAGCCAAACCAGCCCTGTGCGCCGAAAACCAGAACGTAAATCAAACCGGCGATCACCGGCGAGACGGAAAATGGCAAATCAATCAGCGTGAGCAGGATATTTTTGCCGCGAAAATCGAATTTTGCAATCGCCCACGCCGCCGCGACGCCGAAAACGCAATTGAGCGGGACGGAAATCCCGGCGGCGATCAAAGTCAATTTGATTGCGCTCAACGTTAGCGGGTCGTGGAGCGTTTGAAAATAGAAGCCAAAGCCCTGTTGCAAGGCCTCCGCAAAAACGGAAACCAGCGGCACAACCAGAAACAGCGCCAGGAACGCCAGCGCGATTCCAATGAGCAGCCGCCGCACGAATGGCGGTTCGCTCATGCGGCGCGGCGCGTTGATTTTTTCGGCGGCGGTCATGCTAGATTATTTGTGTTATGACGATTGCTCCACCATTGCAGCAGGTTGACGGCAAGCAGCAGCAGGAATGAAACGACAAGCATCATGACGGCCAAGGCGGTCGCCTTGGCATATTGAAAACCGTCGATCTCGTTCATGATGAGCAGCGGGACGATCTGCGTCTTCATCGGGATGTTGCTGGAAATGAAAACGACCGAGCCGTATTCGCCGAGCGCGCGTGCAAACGCCAGCGCAAAGCCGGTGAGCAGCGCCGGTGTCAGCGTCGGAAATATGACGCGCCAGAAAATCTGCCACCGGTTCGCGCCGAGGCTCGCGGCGGCGTCTTCGAGTTCGGGGTCAAAATCTTCCAGCACGGGCTGGACGGTGCGAACAATAAATGGCAGGCCGATGAACGTGAGCGCGACGAAAATTCCGAGTTGCGTGTAGGCGATTTTAATTCCCAACGGCGTGAACAATTGACCAATCCAGCCGTTCGGCGCGTAAAGCGTCGCCAGCGTGATGCCCGCGACGGCGGTCGGCAGCGCGAACGGCAAGTCCACGATTGCGTCCACAAATTTTCTTCCAAAAAAATTATAACGCACCAGAACCCACGCGACGATCAAACCGAAAACCGCATTGACCAGCGCTGCGAAAAACGACGCGCCGAAGCTCAAGCGATACGCCGCCAGCGCCTGCGGCGAAAAAACGGTGTGCGAAAATTGCGCCCACGTCAGCGTGCTGGTTTTGATGAACACCGCCGACATCGGAATCAACACAATAAGGCCAAGGTAAAACAAAGTGAAGCCGAGCGTCAGTTTGAAGCCCGGCAACACTCTGAATTTTTTAGCTCCAATTTGTTTGGTCGCCACGATGATTATCGGTTCAAGGCTGGAAAATCTGGTCGAAAACGCCGCCGTCGGCGAAATGGGTTTGCTGTGCCTTCGCCCAGCCGCCAAATTCCTGGTCAACCGTGACCAGTTTCAATTGCGTAAAATTGGCGGCGTATTTCACGGCGATGGCGGCATTGCGCGGGCGGTAAAAATTTTTCGCCGCGATTTCCTGGCCTTCGTCCGAATTAAGATAATTCAAATACGCCGTGGCAACTTCCATCGTGCCGTGGCGCTTTGCATTTTTGTCAACGACCGCGACCGGTGGCTCGGCCAGAATGCTCAACGACGGCGTGACGATTTCAAATTGGTCCGCGCCAAATTCCTTTTCCGCTAAATGCGCTTCGTTCTCCCATGCGAGCAAAACGTCGCCGATGCCGCGCTGTGCGAACGTGATGGTCGAGCCGCGCGCACCGGAATCGAGAATCGGAACATTTTTGTAGAGCTTCGTGATGAAGTCCTTCGCCTTCGCGTCGTCGTGGCCGTAAGTTTCCAGCGCGTAAGCATAAGCCGCGAGATACGCCCAGCGCGCGCCGCCGGAAGTTTTTGGATTCGGCACGATGACGGAAACGCCGGGCTTCACGAGGTCGTCCCAATTTGTAATTCCCTTTGGATTTCCCTTGCGGACGAGAAACACAATGGTCGAGGTGTAAGGCGTGCTGTTGTGCGGTAAACGCCTTTGCCAGTCGGCGGGAATCTCGCCCGTTTTTTCGGCAATGGCGTTCACGTCATACGCCAGTGCGAGCGTAACGACGTCGGCTTCGAGTCCGTTGATGACCGACTGCGCTTGTTTTCCGGAACCGCCATGCGACATATTAACGACCACATCGTCGCCGGTTTTGGCCTTCCAGTATTTGGCGAACGCAGCGTTGTATTCCTGATACAACTCACGCGTCGGATCGTAGGAGACGTTGAGCAGTTTGACTTCCTTCGCGCTTGCGGAAATCGCGAGCGACGAGGCCAGCAGAATTTTGAGAAATGTTTTCATGTTGTTTGTATTTTTGAACGGATTTGAATTAAAACTTGTATTGCAGGCCGAGCGAAACCACCTGATGTTCAAAGTTGCGGTAGTCCGATGACAGCGCCAGATTGCCTGCCGGCAGATTGTTCAGGGCGTTTTTGCCAAAGTCATAAGTGTAAGCCAGGTTGGCACTGAAATGGGTGTTGAAGGCGTAGGTCACGCCGGCGGAAACCTCATATTCCACATCATCCCGCAGGCTTGAATTCTGTGAGCTCACTGTCACTCCATTTTCATTGCCCCCGGTATAGTCAGCCTCCAGAACCTTGCCGCCCAAGTCCAATCCCAGTTGCTTGGTCGCCTTCCAGTGGTAGGTCAGGGCGTAGGTGCTGTCCAGATACGGCACTTTGCCGGTGCTGGAAACCCACTGCCACTGCTTGTAATTGAACGTCACCGTCTGGCTGGGCGTCAGGGTCGCCGTCAGGACGGCCTCGCCGTAATACTTGACCGGATTATGATCATTGACTGGTGCCAGGGAATTGTAGCTGCGGAAATCCGGGCCGCCAGCCAATTTCACATTCAGCCAGCTCCACGGCTTGCCCTCCAGTCCCAGCAGCACCCGCTGATAGTCACTGGACGCATGATGATTGTCTGAATCAATCGTCCCTGGAAGCTGTTGCTGATATTGTGAGCCGTAGCGGTAGCCCAGCGTCACGGCCAGCTTCGGTGTCAGCTTGTAACCCAAATCCACGCCGCCATTCACGTCAGAACGATCCACGTAGTTTTGATAACCTTTCCACGGACTGTTCTTGGAGTTGTGCCAGTCGGTATTGAGGTCGTAATACAGCAACGAAGCCACCGGCCGGATAAAAAATTTGTCCCAATCATATTGCAGCAGCACGGTGGCGCGGTCTTGAATCTGTGCCAGCCGCTCGCGGGGGACGGCCTGGGCAAATTTGCTGCGGTATTTATCATACTGGCCAACTGCGGCTGCGCCCTGATTCAAGGCATAAATCGGAGCCTGATGGTTGCCGTCGTTGTCGAGAAAGGCGTTGACCAGCGAGTATGAAAAATCACCGGCATGGCCCTTGATCGTGTCGCCAATCTTGTGCGCGTCGTAACTCTGCGACGGAGCGTCGTGGTAAACATTGAAATCAGGCGCATAAACCAACGACAGCGTCTGCAATGTATTTGTATTTTGATTCCCCAGCAGCGGCGCGAAATTGAAGCCAACCTTCGGCGACACCGTGGAGACCCATGACAATTGGGGGGCCAATCCATGACCGGACACCAGCAGCATATTGTCATCATAGCTTTCCTTCGCGTCGAGAGACAAATCCGTCAGCCAATCTGGTTTTTGCCACGCCGTCGAACCGGAATCAGCCACTGGAGTTTCTGCGCCATACGTCTTTGAAAGCAATCCCGCAACCCCAAACAGAATGAGGCCGGAATAGATTGTCGTTTTTGCGTTTTTCATTGTTTGTTTTCGTTTCACACGGTTTCCGGTTCGTCTGGTCAACCGCTATTTTATTTGTTTAGTTTGCGCCTCCAGATTTCTGGTCGGCGTTAAATTTTTCGCGGCTTGTCCGGCCGCACGCGCTCGGTCTTCTCGATCTGCGTCACCTGCGAATCATGCACGACGATTTGCACCATGCCGTAACGCAATGAGCCGACCTGCCGCCGGACAATTTCCAGCCAGTCCGGCTTCTCACCTGCATCAGCACTGGTTCTAATCTGAGTTGCGTTCATAGCTGTGTAATAACGACTATATATGTCGTTATTATCCACAAATCAATTTGTTCGTCAACCTTTTCTTTGAATAATTTTAGATGCCTTCTCCGCCGATGAATCCGGTGGAAAGTTCCTGCCTTGAAACCGGCAGCCCTTTGGCCACATCCGCCAGCGTCGAGCGGTCCATCAATCCGGCCACATAATTGCGCACGTCCAGAAAGACGCGACGAAAACGGCAGAGCGGTTCCTGCGAACAACGTTTGTAGCCCCGGACGGAAACACATTCAATGGGAGCCAAAATGCCGTCAAAGTGCCGCACCACCTCGCCCATCGTAATCTTGGCCGGACTTTTCGCGAGAAAATAACCGCCGCGAATTCCCGCCGAGCTGTCCACCCAGCCCTGGGTTTTCAGTGCGAGCATGATCTGTTCGAGAAAGCGCTTGGGCACGTCATTGCGCCGCGCCAGTTCACGGATGGGAATTGGCGCGCCGCCATAATGATCTGTCAGCGTGAACAACGCGCGCAGGGCATAATCAGTCTTTTTGGAAACCCACATGCAAACAACGATAAACCCGGTTGCTTTTTAGTCAAGTGGGCAGTTTTTTGTGATTTTCTTCCAAGCTTGATCAGCCAACAATGCGGCCGCCTTCGTTGAGGAAGATGCCCTTGAAATTCATTTCCAGCGCCTGCGGATTGCTGGCCTTGGCGAGCGCCTCCTTTTCGGTGACCTTGCCTTCCTTGACCAGATTGAAAAGCGACTGGTTGAACGTGAGCATGCCGTCGTCCGTGCCGGTCTCAATGGCGGCAGTGAGCTTGTCCAGCCGGTTTTCCTCCAGCATTTTTCGGATGAGCGGCGAGTTCACCATGATTTCCAGCGCGGGCGTCATCCGGCCGTCCACGGTGGGCACCATGCGCTGGCAGATCACGCCGCGCAACGTGCCGGCAAGCTGGCGGCGGACCTGTTCGCGCTCGTCCGCCTTGAAGAAGTCGAGGATGCGCGTGATGGACTGCGCCGCCGTAGTCGTGTGCAGCGTGGACAAGACCAGGTGGCCGGTGTCCGCCGCGCTCATCGCCGCGCCGAAACTGATGTCGTCGCGCATTTCACCGATCATGATGATGTCCGGGTCCTGGCGCAAAACGTGTTTGAGCGAGTGGTGAAAGGAAACCGTGTCGAGGCCGACCTCGCGCTGCTCGATGACGGACTGGTTGTCCTCGAACACAAATTCAATCGGATCCTCGATCGTGATGATGTGCTTTTTGAAATTGCCGTTGATGTGTTCGACCATCGCCGCAAGCGTCGTGGATTTGCCGCAGCCGGTCGAACCCGCCACCAGCACAATGCCGCGCGGCGACTCGGCGATGGTCTTGATCTGCTCCAGCAGGCCGAGATCCTCAAAACTCGCCACATGGCTTTTGACGTGACGCATCGCCAGCGCCCATTGGCCGCGCTGCTGGAAAAGATTGGTGCGGAAACGGCCGACGCCCGGAATGAAATAGGAAAAATCCACCTCGCGATCCTCCTCCAGCCGTTTCTTCAAATGCACCGGCGTGACGGTTTCAACCACTTTGTTCATCCACTGCTCGGTCGGCACCGGACACTCGATGGAAATCAGCTCGCGGTTGATGCGGAAAATGACCGGCGTTCCGGATTTCATGTGAATGTCCGACGCGCCGCCGTCAACGGCCGTCTTGAGGATTTTGTTGAAGAGTTGCATGCGCGAAGAATAATCCATTCCACGCCAAACGCCAGCCGAGAAAACGCTGGCGGCGACCGTCGCCTCGCGGCAAAATTCCGCCATGTCAAAACATCGGATCGGCATCATCGGCGGCAGCGGCCTCTATCATATCGAAGGCTTCACCAACCAGAAATGGGTGAAGGTCAAAACGCCGTTCGGCCCGCCGTCGGACGAATTTCTCACCGGCACGCTCGCCGGGCGCGAAGTGGTTTTTCTCCCGCGCCACGCGCGCGGCCACCGGATTTTGCCGAGCGAACTGAATCATCGCGCCAACATCTGGGCCATGAAAAAACTTGGCGTCGCGTGGATCATCAGCGTCAGCGCCGTCGGCTCGCTCCAGAGAAAATACAAGCCGTGCGACATCGTGTTGCCCGACCAGTTTCTCGACCGCACCAAGCGCGATTTTGAACATACTTTTTTCGGACGCGGCATCGTCGGGCACATTGCCTTCGCCGATCCGGTTTGCGAGGAATTGCGGCAACTGCTTTTGAAGGCCGCAAACTCGCTCAAAGTGCGCGTTCACGATGGCGGCACTTATGTCAACATGGAAGGCCCCGCGTTCAGCACGCGCGCCGAATCGCTCACCAACCACAAGCTCGGCTACGATGTCATCGGCATGACCAATCTCGGCGAAGCCAAATGCGCCCGCGAGGCCGAGATCGCCTACGCTACAATGGCAATGATCACCGATTACGACTGCTGGAAAGTGGACGAGGCGCACGTCACCGTCGAAATGGTCATCGCCAACCTGATGAAGAACGCCACCGCCGCCAAGCTCATCGTGGCCAATGTCATTCCGCAGATTCCCGCCGAACCAAACTGGCCGTGCCACTCCGCGTTGAAAAATGCGATCATGACGGACAAAAAATTCTGCCCGAAGAAAACCGTGGCTGAATTGAAACCAATTCTAGCGAAATATATTTGAAATGAAATTCAACCACGGATGAACACAGATCACACGGATAAAATCAAAACCTTCCAACACGCAAATTTGGCGGCAAAACTCCGTAGGAGTGAAATCTTTGTAGAAACCAAATTGAAAATTCAAATTTAGCTCCGGCAGGAGCGACATATAAATTTCGCAAACCCGAATATGCCGCTTCTGACGGAGCTTGAAAATGTTTTGAATGTGTTTCTACAAAGATGCCGCCCCTGACGGGGCTGGGTGTTTGCGAACCAATTTTATGCGCAAACGATTGTGGGTGGCAAATGGCTGTGCGTTGTGGTTAAATATCTGGAGAGCGATGCGTTTGTGGTCACGGCCTATTTGACCGACAAGCCCAAAGCCGGAGATGATTTATGGCCGACAAAATAAAAATCTGGTTCGATGCGGAAGCTGATTATCTCGAAGTGAGATTTTCGGACGCCGCCGGTCACATGAAAGAAACTCCGCATGACGCCGTAATGGAACGCGTGGATCAGCAACGCCACGTCATCGGCTTCAGCATTCTCGGCGTGAGCCGCTTCAAAAAAGACAAGCCGTTGGAAGCGGATTTGGTCGCCGCTTGATTTTCCAATGGCCGCAAAATACTCCAAGACATTTCGCAGCGGCACACCAGAATATCCGGCGCCACGCTTGCTTGTAGAGCGCATGGTTGCCGAGTTGGTTAGCTCCCGGCAATGGGGTTGGGTCACGTTTGAGACAAAGCCCATGAAGCATTTTGTAGAAGTTGCACTTGAGGGCGATACGGATTTGGTCATCAACGCGGCCTACGGATTTTCGGAGGATTACCAGACGTTGTTCGCCCAGCAGAAAATAACAATTCCAGATGGCTGGCTCGTGAGCAAGTTCAAGAAGAAGGGCTGGCTCGGAGCAGGCACGATGCTTTTGATGACGGGCATTCGGGACGTTGACCGCATTGCAGAGTTCGTTGACCGGCTCTTTCCGGCGCTTTATGGTGAGCAGCCAAGTTATCAGTTGAGCGGAATTTTTCAATCATCACCGTGATGACTAACATTTAGTCAGTCCGCAAAATTCCACACGCCCGCCAAAAAAACTTTCCCGTTCCCTCGCCGCCCGCTACTGTTCGTTCAGGATGTCTTCGATACTTGAGTTGCTTGGCGAACGCGAGGTGCGCCGGTTCGATGCCGGCGAGCTTGTCATCCGTCAGGGCGAAAGGACGGAGCACCTTTATTTCCTCATCGAAGGCGCGGTCGAGGTCTTGAAGGACGATGTGCCGGTCGCCGTCGCCTTGCAGCCTGGCGTCGTGTTTGGCGAAATGTCGGTTTTGCTTGGCGAACCGCACACCGCCACGGTGCGCGCCGAGAAGCCCAGTGTCTTTTACGTCGTCGAAAATCCGCGCGAATTTCTCAAGTCATCGCCCGCCATTTGCCTGCACGTCTGCGAACTGCTGGCGCGCCGGCTCGATTCCCTCAACAAATATCTCGTGGACGTGAAGCATCAGTTTGAAGGCCACGACCACATCGGCATGGTGGATGAAGTTCTGGAAGCGCTCCTGCATCGCCAGCCGCGCGCCCGCGTCCGCCCCAAGGAATCAACCATCCGCCACGGCCAGTGACCGGACTGACTGGCCTTCGAGCGAAATCCACTCGGCCGTCATCGCGTCAAGGTCGAGTGCAATATGGGTCGGACACGGGCCGATTTGTTTGCCGGGATTGAACACCCACGTCTTGCCGATGCGGTCCACCCACGCGCCTTCCGCGTAGAACGGCGAATTGTGGATGTGCCCGCTCAACACGATGTCGGGCTGGAAACGCCGGATCCATTCCAGCAAAACTTCGTCGCCGACAAATTTTTTTCCCGTCCAGCAAACCGGCGAACCCGCCGGCGGCGCATGATGAATCCAAATCCATTTGCCGCGAACTTTTTTTGCTTCGTTCTCAAGCAACGTTTCCAGTTCCGCGCGCGACGCCGGGCCGTCCCACCACGGACAAATCGTCACGAGCGCGCCCGGCAATTCCATGCTGTCGCCGTCCACGAACAGACCTTCCGCCCGCGATTCCTGAATCCATTGCGCCACCGATTCGTCCGCCGCGCTGCGGCTGTCGCCGTCATGGTTGCCCGAACTGACAAGCAGCCGCGTTTTTTGCCGGATCAGGCCGAGATATTTTTCCATCACGACAATTTGCACGTCGAAATCGAGGCTTGAGGCGAGGTCAAGCAAATCGCCGCCGATGACGACCGGATTGAAATTCGCCGCATTTGCGACCAGCCAGTCGAACTGCTTGAGCGCATAATGCAGATCGGCCACGAAGAGCAGCTTCATAAAAGTCGGCGGAGTATGCGGAAACAAATCCGGCGCGTCCACGCCCAATCGCTTCCGCCGTCTTTAGTGGTGCCTCTGGACAAGGTTCTTATTTCCCGGCCCGTAGCGCAGATTGGTAATCTGCTGTATCGCGGATTTTCAATCTGCCAGGTGTCGGCGGTCCAAAGGGCTTGGGTTTGGCGGCGCGCTGCCGAATGCAATTCGGCGATACACAGATTACAAATCTGCGCTACCTCTGCGGGTCGCAGGAACGGCGTCCAGATGCACCCGTCTTTAGTCGGTTGTGCTTTACAGCCGCTTGCAAAAGTTGAAAATCCGGCCATGAAAACGCTGGTTTCAACTCTGGCCATGCTGGTGGTCGCCGTCAGCCTTTTCACCGCACAAACCGCCACGGCAGCCAACACGCCGCCGCCCGCCGCCAAAAACACACCACCACCCGGCGTGGGGATTGCGCAAACGATTTCAACGGTCACCGGCGTTGCCATTTCGCCGCTGCTCGGCGTCAGCGCCGTAGGTTGCTACCAGTATTTCAAGGCCAAGACCGACGAGCAAAAGGCGAAGCTGCCGTGGTTCGCCAATCCGCTGTTCTGGATTCCGGCGCTGCTGCTGGTCGGCGCGTGCGCTTTGAAAGATGCGGCGGGCGTCGGTGCCCTGCCGACCGTCTTGAAAAAACCGCTCGACGTGGCCGAGACCATCGAACACAAAATTTCCGGCCTCGTCGCCACTGGCGCGTTTGTGCCCATCATGGTCAACCTCATTCGCGAGGCAAATTCCACCGGCGGACAGCCCACGCTGTCCATGAGTTCGCTCGGCTTTGCCACGATTGACTTTCACGCCATTTTTTACGACACGCTCATTACGCCCATCGCCATGGCCGCCTTTTTCGTTGTCTTCCTCGCGTCCAACGCCGTCAACATCCTCATCCTCATCAGTCCGTTCTCGACCGTGGACGCCGCGCTCAAAAGCTTCCGCACGGCGATGATCGCGAGTGTCGTCGTCAGCGCGTGGGCCAATCCGTGGATGGGCGCGGCTTGGGCGCTGGTCATCATTCTTTTTTCCTGGCTCATTGCCGGCTGGTCGTTCCGGTTGTCGCACTTTGGCCTCATATTTCTCTGGGATTATTGCACCGGACGGAAAAACCGCTTCAAGCCCGACGCGAAGGAAAACAAACTTTTTCTCGGACGAAAAATCCAGAAAGTTCCCGCCCGCACCTATGGCAAACTTTCGCGCAACGACCAAGGCGAACTTATTTTGCACTACCATCCTTGGCTCGTCCTGCCGCCACGCACGCTCGTCTTGCCGGAGGGCAGATTTGAAACCGGGCGCGGCGTTTTCTACTCCGAAATCCTCCGCATCGAAGGTGATTTCGCCAAGACCACGATGCTGCTGCCGCCGCGTTATCTTGGCCACGAGGCGGAGATCGCCCGAATTTACAATTTCGCCGGCACGCGCGACGTCAGCTTGCGCGCCGCGTGGGCGTGGTTCAAAGCCCTGTTCACCGGCAAGACGGCGGCGGCGTGAGCAAAAGCCGGGACGGACATTGATTAAATTGGTTCGACCGGAGAATTTTGACAAGGGCGAAGCCGAGGGCGGGAAAAACCAGCGAAACGGTCAGCCAGAAAATCTTTGCGAACTGCCCGTGCCGTGAAAATGAATGCAGAATCACATCTGGCGCAATCGGACGCCCTTTAGGCGAAGTTCACTCCGTCGTCGCTTGCGTGCGCGCCCAACGGCATGGGCGAGCCGGCCCGAACGTCAGCGTGCTCGGAAATCTTCGAAATATAATCGGGCAAATTGAGTTGCGGCGCTTTTGTCATCGTTGCCATAAAATTTCCTAAATGAATATGAATGGCGCAACGGGAGGTTGGCTATGGGGTGAAACCCGACCGTGGAGGCTGCGGGAAATTTTAACCGCTGATGAACGCAGATTGACGCTGATAAATTTTCCGCGCACACTTGCTTCGGCATATCGCCATACTTGCAATGAAACAGAGGCCATTTGATAGGGCAGAACACGTTTATCGAAACGATGCGTTCGCAGAGTTGGTCAAAGATGCCGTCAGATTTTTCAACGGCACGCCAGTTCTGACTCTGCCGCCGCCAGTTTCCTTTCATGGGCGCGGCGTTTATGCGATCTACTACATTGGCTCGAATAAGCTTTACGCGCGCTACGCAGAACTCAATCGCACGGCGTATGAATTTCCGATTTACGTCGGCAAAGCCGTGCCGAAAGGCTGGCGGCAATCACGCACTTCCGACGACGCAGAAAATCAATCCAGCGAACTTTTCAGCCGTCTGCGTCAGCATCACAACAATTTGAAAATCGCTCCGAATCTCAACGCCGATGATTTCATGTGCCGATTTGTGATTTTTGAACATACGGGTTCGGACATGATTAGCACCGTCGAAGCTGCTCTCATAAAATTAAATCGTCCGCTTTGGAATACTGCCGTTGACGGATTTGGAAATCATGATCCCGGCAAGGGCCGTTACGAACAGGCACGATCCGATTGGGACGTGATTCATCCCGGAAGAAAGTGGGCGGACAAATGCAACGGCGTTCCAAAAACCAAAGCCGTCATCTTGAAGAAAATCAAAACCCATCTGGCCACGCTTGGTAAATCAAAATGAAATCGCTGGAACTATTTTCAGGAGCAGGCGGCTTGGCAAAAGGACTCGAACTCGCTGGATTCGAGCACAGCGCGTTCGTCGAGTTCAACGAGGATGCCTGTGCGTCGCTGCGGCGGAACTTTGACCCTGAAAAAGTTTTTGAAGGCAACATTCAGGATTTTGATTTTCACCAGCTTTCAGAAATTGATGTTGTTGCCGGCGGTCCGCCGTGCCAGCCGTTCTCTTTGGGCGGAAAACACGGGGCAAACAATGACTGTCGCGATATGTTTCCCTACGCGATAAAAGCGATTGAAACGCTGACGCCAAAAGCTTTTGTTTTTGAAAACGTCAAAGGCTTGCTCCGCGAAACATTTTCGGATTATTTCCGCTACATCATTCTCCGGCTCACCTTTCCCGACGCGCATCCGGCTTTGAAGGCGACTTGGCGGGAACATTTCAAGTCCCTGCAAAAAATAAATTACGACCGTTACGACGGCATCAAATACAAAGTGCGGCACACTTTGGTCAATGCCGCCGATTATGGCGTCCCGCAATGCCGCGAGCGCGTGGTGGTTGTCGGCATCCGGTCTGACTTGGACGCCGTTTGGGAATTTCCGTCACCGACTCACAGCGAAGAAAGATTGCTGTGGGATAAATTTGTCACGGGTTTTTATTGGGACAGCCACAAAGTTCCGAAGGTGCAGCGCGAAACCTGCCTGAATGGATTGCGGGCGCGGGTGAAAAACCTGCGGGACACTTTTGGGTTTTTTGAGCCGGAACTGAAACCGTGGCGCACCGTCCGCGACGCGTTGAAAGGCGTTCCCGACCCGCGCACCAAGCATGGCATCGCCGACCATATCTTCCGTGACTTGGCGCGGACGTATCCCGGCCACACGGGAAGCGATTACGATGCTCCGGCAAAAACTTTGAAAGCCGGAGGCCACGGCGTGCCGGGTGGAGAAAACATGATTCGTTATCACGATGGCTCGGTTCGTTATTTCACCGTGTTTGAAGGCAAACGCATCCAGACATTTCCCGATGATTACCAGATAACGGGAGCATGGACGGAAGCCATGCGGCAAATTGGAAATGCCGTGCCGGTGCTGCTGGGAGAAAAAATCGGGGAAACTTTGTTTCAGAAAATAATTTCCGAAACAACTTTGAATCCGCATCCTCATGAGTTTGCCTGACGAATAAAACGGGTCTCGGCGCTGGCCTGCCTGATTCATAATTTGTCGCTCGCATTGTATTTCCTCATCTGGTAAGAAACGCCCCATGTCAAATCCGCTCAACACCCCGGTATGGAAGGAAGCAAAAATCTCCACGCTCTCTTTGGTGCTTGATGTTCAAAATCCGCGCATTGAAGTGAAAGAGACAGCCACGCAGGACGAAGTGCGCCACGCACTATGCGCCACCGAAAAAGTTGGCGAGTTAGCGAAAGGGATTGCGAATACTAACGGATTGATGGCTGGTGAACGCATCATTGTTGTCGAAGAAGAAGGAAAATATATCGTGCTTGAAGGAAATCGTCGCGCCTGCGCTTGCCAGATGCTTCTGGATGCGAAATTGATTCCATCGGCATTAAAATCAACCATTCCAGCTATTCCAGCACAAGTGACGTCCGCAATTTCCGAACTTGCAGCCGACGTTGCCCCTTCCAGACAAGCCGCCGAAATTATTATTACGCGCCGCCATACTGAACCGGGAATTGAACAATGGAGCGTCTTGGCAAAACAACGCCGCATTCTTCGCCTTCTCAAGAGTGGTGTGCCCTTGAAAAAAATTAGCGAGGATTTTGGAATGTCGCCGAGCAAGCTCACCAAGCTGCTAAAGGAAATCAGCATTATCGAGGACACAAAGCAACTTGCCTGTTGGAACGATGAAGAACGCAAGGTCTTGGAGAATCCAGAACTTAAACCCAATGCTTATACGCGCTTTTTTACACTGAAGGGCGTAAAAGACACATTGGGCATTGCGTTCGATGACCAAGGAAAAATATCGTCGTCACTTCCGTCTCCAGCTTTCAAGAAAGCGCTTGAATCACTTGCACGTCGTTTTCTGATTCCCAATTCAAAGGACGAAACAGAGTTTAACACCCGCGCAACACCGGAAGAGGTTTTTACAGACATAGCTGCAAACGATAAGCCTCTTGGAAAAAAACTTGGATATTCAGGAAAAACTTCAAAGGCAAAGCGGCGGTCAACCGTGGGAAAATTTTTTGAGTCACTCCAGTGCCCTGTTTCCGACGGACAACTGCGCGTCATTACAAAAGAAATTTCAGGCATTGATTATCACAATTTCCCGACGGCTGCTACGTTTCTGTTGAGAGCATTGATTGAACGCACCCTTAATTACGCAATCGGTCATGCAAATTTACAGCACCAATTAAAAAAGGAGTGGCATGCAACGGGCAAAAATCATCCAGAACCCGGCTTGGATTTTATCGTGACGTTTTGCATCAACCATAAATCTGAAGTTTTTTCGGGGCGAGTGGATAGTGCGCTTCAGCATTGGCAGCGAACAAAAGACTTGCATGATTTAATAATCCACGGGAAATGGGCGAAAGCGCATCCCACGACTCTCGAACAAGCCGCGTGCGTAACGCGCGATTTGGTGGAAAAAGTTTTCAGCGGGGAGGCGTTGAAGCAATGAGCCTTTCCAAAACACCTCTGCGTTATCCCGGCGGCAAACAGCGATTAACGCCGTTTGTCTTGGAATTGTTGAAGGAAAACAATCTGGTTGGGGGCGATTATGCCGAGCCTTACGCTGGCGGTGCCGGTGTAGCCATTGCACTGCTACTAGACAATCAAGTTGCAAACATTCATTTGAATGATTCCTGCACCGGCATTTATGCTTTTTGGCGTTCACTTTTGAACAAGACGGACGAGCTTTGCAAACGTATTACTGACACGCCGCTGACTGTCAAAGAATGGCGACGACAACAAGAGATTTTATCAAGACCCGCAGAGTTCAATCAAATTGATGTCGGGTTTAGCGCGTTCTACCTAAATCGTTGCAATCGTTCGGGAATTTTGTCCGGCGGTCTGATTGGCGGATTAAAGCAAGATGGGGAATGGAAAATGAATGCGCGTTTTTCCCGTAAAGATTTGGTTGGTCGTATCGAGGCCATTGCGGTGAAGCGAAAATCTATCGCGGTGAAAAACATGGATGCGGAGAAGTTCATCTTGAAATATCTTCCGCAGTTGCCGGAGAAAACATTGGTATATTGCGATCCGCCCTATTATCACAAGGCAAGCCGTCTCTATCTGAATCATTACAAACCAAAAGACCACGCCCAGATAGCGCGCGTCATCCAAAATAAGGTCGGTCATCATTGGATAGTTTCTTACGACGGAGCGCCAGAGATTTTGAAATGTTATTCAGAAAGACGTTCGTTTCTTTATGACCTGCAATATAACGCCGCAAAAGCATACAAAGGCAGGGAAGTTTTTTTCTTTTCTGACGATTTGAAACTGCCAAAAACATCAGCCATTCCGAGTATTGCTACGGCGTTGCAAGTATCGTTTTAATTCTCATTTGCGCCTTCAGCTCATAGAAAAGCGGCCTCCGTTTCCGAAGGCCGCTTTGCGTTTTCAAATTTGATTTTACGGCTTTGGTGTCGCGGGCGGCGGCGTGGGCGCGGCGGGCGCGACGTGATGATCCGGCGGGAAGATGCCCAGTTTGAATTCGGCGCGGGCGGGGGCGTTGGCCGGGTCGGTAGCGGGAAATTCCAGATCGGCGGCGTTTTGGATGGTCAAAATGTGTTCGTAGGCGTCGGCGGCGTCGGTGGCTTTCACGCCGGTCGCCTTTTTGGCGTCGCTCTGGCCGGATTGCTGCGTGGTGGTGCTGGCGGGAAACGTGGCGCGCACGGTGGTGAAGGTCTGCGTCTCGGCATCCGTCCAGCCTTTGAGTTTCATCGCGGGCAGGTTCGCGGCGGTTTGCACGGAGGCAAGGATGATGTCGGCGCGGCTCAACACGGCATTCAGCTCGTGCGAATCGTGGATGCCGATTTGAAATTCCTGATGCAGTTTCACGGTCTGGCCGGGAAAGGCGAGCTTGGCGGTCTTGCGCGCCTGTCCCATGCAATGCAGCAACTGGTCGAGGTTGGCCTGCTGCGCGGCGGTGAGATTGCCGGTTTCACCCTTGGCAATTTTCTGGCCGGTCACGTCGGCGGGAATTTTGCCGAGGGCGGTCGTCGTTTCGGTGAGATAATTCGCGGGCAATCGCGCGGCGACGGCGGGATATTTCTGCGCGGCGGCGACGATGAGGTTGCCATTGTAGGTGATGACGGGGACGGGGCAGTGCGGTTTATGGTTCATAGTCAGTTTTTAGTTTTGATTTTGACGGTTGCGAGCTTTAAATCATCATAAATGGCTGGGGAACAGACTTTTGTAAATGATGTCGGCGGCAGAAAAATTGGGGAACGTGGCCGGAAAATTGGGGAAAATCATCGGTGCAATGGGAAAAATCGCAGAAAAATTGGGCGCGCCGACCGGTCCTGTGAGGACGGCGTTGCCTCCAGTGGGGACGAGGGCTTTTGCATTGCAGAAATATCGGGAAAATGGGGACAAACGCAGGCCGATTGGGGATGGCGCGAGACGATTTGGGGATGGTGCTTCGTAATTGGGGAAGCCGTCCGGTTTGGGGTATAAAATTTCTCCGGTCAGGGCGCTTGACTTTGGCGCGGTGGCTTTCACTGAAACTTCCGACTGTTGCCCGGTTCCTCATGGAGTGCGGATTGAATTTTCTAAAATTGACGGCAGGCGTCAAGAAGCATTTGAAATTTTTCGGAAAATCATCATCTGCATGGCTTGCGAGCCAACAAATGCCAGAAAAAGTCTGGCGTGGTTGTAAGCTGGTTCAGCCGCCGAGGTGTAACGCGCCTCCGGCTCCTGCGGATTTTAATCTTTGTGCTCGCCACCCGTAAAGATGTCGTCAATGCCGTGCAATGTCTCCGAAGGCGGCTTGTGCGACAGCACGCGATAAAGGCACCAGACGAACAAAACGGTCACGGCGCCCACGGAGGACAGCATGATGATCCAGCCGGCGGTGGTCATGGTTTTGGCGGGTTGTTGGATTTGGATTTTTCTTTGTCCCAGCGCCTGCCCGCCAGTGCGGTGAGCAAGCCGAAGAAAATCACCGTGATGGCGAGAAACAAAACCGTCACCCGCGCGACGACATTGGGATGGGGACCGACCAAATCGGCAACGTAGCTGGTCGGCACAAACTTTTGGGTTTGCGGATCCCAGCCAAACACTTTGAACCAAACGAACATTGCGAAAATAATCAGCAAATACGCGGGGGAAACGAATTTCATGATGAATTTGTAAATGCCGGGTATTTTCATTTCCGCGCCGCGATGCGCCTCCTCAAAGCCGCGCTCGATGCCCATGCCCCAGCCAAAGTAAATGATGATGACCGTGGCCATGATGAAGATGAAGACCGTGCCGACCCAGAAATCCATGGTGTCCAGCGCCTTCAAATCCTTGCTGAAATAAACCACGAACGTGCAGCCGATGGCGGTGAGCAGTCCGAGCAGCGTCGTGGATTGTTTGCGGTTCAATCCAAGTCCTTCCTCCAAAAACGCGATTCCCGGCTGCAGCATCGAAAGCGAACTCGTGATGGCGGCGAGAAACAGCAGGAAGAAAAACAAAAATCCAAACAGCCCCGGCATCGGCAGGTGCGACAAGACCAGCGGCAACACCTTGAACCCCAGGCTGAACGTCCCCTGGCCGACCACGCCCGCCGCGCCGAGAAAAATAAACGCCGCCGGCACGGTGATCAGCCCGCCGAGGGCCACTTCGCAAAATTCGTTGGCCGCGTTCGCGCTCAAGCCGCTCAACACGACGTCGTTCCTGTTCGAGAGATAACTGGCGTAGGTGATGATGACGCCGAAGCCGACGGAGAGCGAAAAGAAAATCTGCCCCGCCGCCGTGAGCCAGAGCTGCGGATTTTTCAATTGCGTCTGCCAGTCGCCGGGGTTCCACATATAGCCGAGGCCGGTCAAAACGTTTTGATCCGGCCTGGCGGCGTCCGGCGTGCCGAGCGTAAGCACGCGCGCCAGAATAATCAGCGCGATGACCATCAGCGCGGGCATGGCGTATTTGCAGAAAAATTCAATGCCCCGCACCAGTCCGCGGTAGATGAGGAAAAAATTCAACGCAAAGACGATGAGCAGAAACACGATCGCCGCCTGATGTCCCGGCAAAAACGTCGCGCCATCGCCCACCGCTCCGACATAATTTGCCCAATAGCTGCCGTAAGCTGAAACGTCATTCCCCAGGTTGAGCCTGCCCGTCAAAAAATACCAGCCATACGCCACGCACCAGCTTTCAATATAGACATAATACATGTAAATGACGACCGGAATGATGATGCCCAGCATGCCGAGGTATTTGCCGACCGGATGGCGGATGAGCGCGTAAAAAATTCCGGGGCTGGAACGAAAACCTTTTTGTCCCGCGTAACGACCGAGCGTCCATTCGGCCCAGCAAATGGGAATGCCGAGCAAGACGAGGGAGACAAAGTAGGCAATCATGAACGCGCCGCTGCCATATTGCGCCGCGAGTCCTGGAAAACGCAGAAAATTTCCCAGGCCGACGGCGCTTCCGGCCACGGCAAGAATAACGCCAAGACGCGAACTCCAAGCTTCCTTCGAGGGATTGCCGCTCATCGGATGTCTTTTTACAAGCAAGACCGGCGCACTGCCAGCATAAAATTGGACTCAATTGCAGGGAAACCCGAACCGCAATGCTGCCAGAGACCGCCCTCTAAACAAAATTTTCAAACAAGTGTTTGACAGGCGCGGGAAAATTACTTACCGTTCGGTAGGTTTCATGGTCAAGGCCGCGAACAAATCCATAAACAATTCCGCCGCCCGCAGGCAGATTCTGCGCGCGGCGTTGAAGCATTTTGCCGACGGCGGCTACGCGGCCACGTCCGTCCAGCAGATTGTCGGCGACGCGAAGGTCTCCAAGCCGGCGCTGTATTACCATTTCAAGGACAAGGCGGCGCTGTTTGAGGCGCTGGTCAACGAGGCGCACGACGGACGTTTCCGTGTTTTGGAAGAAGCCTCGGCGAAGGCGCGCGACATTCGCGGGCAGTTGTGCGCCATGCTGGTCGCGCTGTTCGGGCATTTCCACAAAAACCGCGAGCTGACGCGGATCGCATTTTCCACCGCCTACGCCGCGCCCGGCGAGGTGCCGCCCGGCCTTTGCCATCTCGACAAGTGCCGGCGCAACCTGGAGTTCATCCACGCGCTCATCAAACGCGCGCAGGCGGCGGGCGAACTGGACGACCGTTTTGACAGTTGGGAACTGGCCTACGGTTTTTACGGCCAGACGAATTTTTACATCACGGCGCACTTGCTCATGCCAAGTTTTCGTGCGAATCGTAAAGCCGCCGAGCGCGTGGTGGAATTGTTTTTAATCGGCGCTGGTGCGAAGAAAAGGCGGAAAAAATAATTTTTGCGGGAAACAACCATCCATTGAACATGAACTCCATCAGGCGACGAAACATCATCAAAAAAACAGGTGCGGCTTTGGTTTGGAGCGCAATGACTTCGCTGGCCTTGCTGGCGCTGGCCGGCTGCGGACGCGAAAAGCCGCAAGCGGGCGCGACACCGCCGCCACCGGAGGTCGGCGTGATCACCATTCAATCCGGAGCGTTGCCAGTCACGACGGAATTGCCCGGACGCATGGATGCGGTGCGCACGGCGCAGGTGCGCGCGCGTGTCGCGGGCATCTTGCTCAAACGGGTTTTTACGGAAGGGTCGGACGTGAAGGCGGGCGACGTGCTGTTCCAGATTGATTCCGCGCCTTACAAGGCATCGCTCGACAGCGCGAAGGCCAGCTTGTTGCAGGCACAATCGGTGGCACAACGTTACAAACCGCTGGTGGGCATCAATGCCGTGAGCAAGCAGGATTACGACACGGCGGTGGCGGCGGAAGCGCAGACCAAAGCTGCGGAGGAAATTGCATCGCTCAATCTCGGTTATTGCACCGTCACCGCGCCGATTTCCGGGCGCATCGGCCAGGCGCTCGTGACGGAGGGCGCGCTGGTCGGCCAGGGCGAGGCCACGGAACTGGCGTTGATCCAGCAATTGGACCCGATTTATTTTGATTTCACGGAATCAAGCACGGAACTTTTGAAATTGCGCCAGCAATTTGACAATGGCCAGCTCAAAAAAGTCGCGCCCGATGAAGCGAAAATTTCATTGCTGCTCGAAGACGGCACAGTTTATCCGCACGAAGGCAAGCTGCTGTTCTCCGACGTCACCGTGGACCCGACGACGGGCATGGTGACGTTGCGCGCGGAATTTCCGAATCCCGACGATTTGCTGCTGCCGGGAATGTTCGCGCGAGCGCGGCTGGAACAGGCGGTTGACAGCAACGCCATTACCGTGCCGCAACGCGGTGTGGTTTATGGCGCGGACGGCAAACCGACCGTGATGGCGGTGACGTCGGACAATAAGGTGGAAGTTCTTCCGGTGACGGTGAGTTCGGCGGAAGGCAATAATTGGATTGTCACAAGCGGATTAAAAACCGGCGACCGCGTGATTTTGTCGGGACTGCAAAAAATCCAGCCGGGGATGACGGTCAAACCCGTGCCATTTGATTCGACAAACGCCCCGGCGGATGACGCTTCCAAGTAAAGGAAACTGCCATGCCACGATTTTTCATTGACCGCCCAATTTTTGCCTGGGTCATTTCCATTTTGATTCTGGTCGCGGGGGCTTTGTCGCTGACGAAGCTACCGGTTGCGGAATATCCGAGCATTGCGCCGCCATCGGTCAGCATCACGGCGATGTATCCCGGCGCGTCCGCCGAGACGCTCCAAAATACGGTGACCGCCGTGATCGAACAGCAGTTGAACGGCATTGACGGGCTGCTTTACATGGGGTCGGTCAGCCAGTCTTCCGGCCAGGCAATCATCACCATTTATTTTGTGCCGGGCACCAATCCCGACATCGCGCAGGTGCAGGTGCAAAACAAACTGCAACTGGCGATGCCCAATTTGCCGGCGGCGGTGCAGCAGCAGGGCGTGACGGTCGCAAAGGCCACGCGCAACTTCCTGATGTTTTTTACGCTGTCGTCAAAAGCCGGCGACATCAATGAAATCGCGCTGGGAAATTTCATCGCGTCCAAAGTGCTCGACCCGGTTCGCCGCGTGAACGGCGTGGGAGAGGCGGATTTGTTTGGCGCGGAATATGCGATGCGCATCTGGCTGGACCCGGCTAAATTAGAAAGTTTCGGTCTGACGTCGGGTAACGTGATCAGTGCCATTCAAGCGCAAAATGTCCAGGTTCCCGCCGGCCAGTTGGGTGCGCGCCCGGCCGTGGATGGACAGCAATTGAACGTCACGCTGCAAGGGCCGAGCACGTTGGACACGCCGGAGGAATTCGGCAAAATTTTGCTGCGCGTCAATCCCGACGGCTCACGCGTGCTGTTGCGCGACGTGGCGCGGGTGGCGCTGGGTGGACAAAATTATTCCGTCCAGGTTCGCGTCAACGGCAAACCGGCGTCGGCGGTCGGCATCAAACTCACGCCGTCGGCCAACGCGCTGTCCACGGCGAACGCGGTGCGCGCCAAAGTCAAGGAGCTTTCCAAGTTTTTCCCGTCCGGCGTCGCCGCCAATTTTCCGTATGACACTTCGGAGTTCATCCGCATCTCCATCCAGGAAGTCGTTGTCACGCTGATCATCGCCGTCGTGCTGGTGTTTCTGGTGATTTATTTGTTCCTGCAAAATTTGCGAGCGACGCTCATTCCCACCATCGTCGTGCCGGTGGCGTTGATGGGCACGTTCATGTTCATGCGGCTGACGGGATTTTCCATCAACGTGCTGACGATGTTCGGCATGGTGCTGGCCATCGGTCTGCTCGTGGACGACGCGATTGTCGTCGTCGAAAACGTCGAGCGCATCATGAGCGAGGAAGGATTGTCGCCGCGCGATGCGACGCGCAAATCCATGGGTCAGATCACCGGCGCGCTCATCGGCATCGCGCTCGTGTTGACGGCAGTGTTCATTCCGATGGCGTTTTTCGGCGGCTCGGTCGGCGCGATTTACCGGCAATTTTCGATGGCGATGATTTCGTCCATGCTGTTTTCCATTTTTCTGGCGATGTCCTTCACGCCGGCATTGTGCGCGACGATGCTCAAGCCGGTGGAAAAAGGTCATCACCACGCGAAAAAAGGACCGTTCGGCTGGTTCAACCGCGGTTACGCCGCCAGTTCCAAAAAATATCAAACGTGGGTCGAGCGGATGCTGGCGAAAGCGCCGCGCTATTTGTTCGCTTATCTCGCCATCATCGTGGCGATGGGCTGGCTGTATGCGCGGTTGCCCTCGTCGTTTTTGCCGCAGGAAGACCAGGGTTATTTTATCACCAACATCCAATTGCCCGTTGGCGCGACCCAGGAACGCACCCAGGACGTCCTCAAAAAAATGGAAGCGTATTACTTGAAACAACCGGAAGTGCAGGACGTGATTGACGTGGCCGGTTTTAGTTTCAGCGGTCAGGGCCAAAACGCCGCCGTTGCGTTTGTGCATCTCAAGAACTGGGGACAGCGACACGGCGCGGCGCATCATGTGCAGGCGATTATTCAACGTGCCATGATCGGGTTGTCGCAAATCAAGGACGCGGTTATTTTTCCGCTGAACCCGCCGCCGATCCCGGAACTCGGCGTCTCCGCCGGCTTCGATTTGGAACTGGAAGACCAGGGTGCCCTCGGCCACGACGCGCTCACCGCCGCGCGCAATCAATTGATCGGCATGGCCGCGAAAAATCCCGATGTCGCGCAAGTGCGTCCCAATGGCATGGATGACGCGGCGGAATTGAAAATTGACATTGACTGGGACAAGGCTGGCGCACTCGGCGTCGCACCCGCCGACATTGACACCGCGCTCTCGGCGAATCTGGGTTCCGCCTACGTCAACAATTTCGTGGACGGCAATCGTGTCCAGCAGGTGATCGTTCAACTGGACACGCCGTTCCGAATGCAGCCCGCCGACATCGGCAAAATTTTTGTGCGCAACAGCAGCGGCACGATGGTTCCGCTCTCGACGTTCACGGCATTGCGCTGGACGTTCGGCTCGCCGCGGCTGGAGCGTTACAATGGATTTCCGTCCATGGAAATTCAAGGCGCCGCCGCGCCCGGCAAAAGTTCCGGCACGGCGATGCAGGCGATGGAAGACAGGGCAAAAAAACTGCCCGCCGGCATCGGCTACGAATGGACGGGACAATCTTACGAGGAACGGCTGGCCGGCTCGCAGGCACCCGCGCTTTACACCATTTCGCTGCTCGTCGTGTTTTTGTGCCTGGCGGCGCTTTATGAAAGCTGGGCGATTCCCGTCGCCGTCATTCTCGCCGTGCCGCTGGGCATTTTGGGCGCGCTGCTCGCCGCTCATCTGCGCGGTCTGCCGAACGACGTTTTTTTCAAAGTCGGCCTGATAACCACCATCGGCCTTGCAACGAAGAACGCGATTTTGATCGTTCAATTTGCGATCAACTTGCAGGAGCAGGGCAAAGGTTTGATTGAAGCCACGCTCGAAGCCGTGCATATCCGGCTGCGCCCGATTTTGATGACGTCGTTTGCATTCATACTCGGTGTGATGCCGCTGGCGGTCAACAACGGCGCGGGTTCGGCCAGCCAGAACGCCATCGGCACCGGCGTCATCGGCGGTATGTTGGCGGCTGTGCTGCTGGGCATTTTCTTTGTGCCGATATTGTTCGTCGTCGTGCGCCATATTTTCAAAGGCAAAGTGGAACAACCTCATCCGCCGACAACCGAAATTTCCGGCGATTCCAACGCCAACCATTAAACGCATGAACAAATTTCTTTTACCCATCGCGTTGGCCGCAGTGACCTTGGCCGGTTGCACCATGATTCCAAAATATCATCAGCCTGCCGCGCCGGTTTCAAACAATTGGCCTGGAAACGCCACCACGAATAATTTGCCGGATTCCACGAACGCCGTCGCCGACATCGGCTGGCGCGAATTTTTTCAGGACGCGCGCCTGCAATCGCTCATCGGACTGGCGCTGACGAACAACCGCGATTTGCGCGTTGCCGTTTTGAACGTGGAGCAAACCCGTGCGCAATATCGCATTCAGCGCGCGGCGCTGATTCCCACCGGCAGCATCAACGCCAGCGGCACGCGCCAGCGGACGGCGTATGGTTTCAACGGAAACGGTGGCGGCGCGACCTTCAGCCAATACAATGTCCAGCTCGGCGTTTCCTCTTACGAAGTGGATTTATTCGGACGCGTTCGCAGTTTGAAACGCGCGGCGCTGGAAAATTATTTCGCCTCGGAAGAAACCCGCAAAAGCGCGCAAATCGCCCTCGTCGCCGAAGTCGCCAATCAATATCTCGTCGAACGCGAACTGGACGGCCAATTGAAGATGACGCAACACACGCTCGACGCCGTTCAGCATTCCTACGATTTGATCAAAGCCCGTTACGATGCCGGCGCGGCGTCTGAACTGGATTTGAGTTCCGCCGAATCTCAAGTCGAGACGGCCAAAGCATCTCTCGCCGCCGACGAACGGCAGCGCGCCCAGGCCGAAAATGCGCTGGTCCTGCTCGTCGGCGAACCGTTGCCGGATGATTTGCCGTCGCCGCAACCATTGAACGGCGAGAATTTGCTGACCGATTTGCCGCCGGGATTGCCGTCGGATTTGTTGCAGCGCCGCCCGGACATTCTCGCCGCCGAGCGCGAATTGAAGGTCGCCAACGCCGACATCGGCGCGGCGCGCGCGGCGTTTTTTCCGACCGTCACGCTCACCGGCGGGGGCGGCACGGCCAGCACCGCGCTCGAAGGCCTGTTCCTGCCCGGCTCGCAAATCTGGAATTTTTCGCCGCAAATCACCTGGCCGATTTTTGCCACGGGCACGGCGAAGGCCGCACTGGATGCAACCAGGGCGGGCAAACAGATTCAAGTCGCCGATTACGAAAAAGCGATTCAAACCGCGTTTCGCGAAGTGGCCGACGCGCTTGCCGCGAAAAAATTTCTGGACGAGCAGCTTGCCGCTCAAACCGCGCTGGTCAAGGCCGGGCAGCGCCGTTACGACCTGGCCGACGCGCGCTACAAAAACGGCGTGGACAATTATTTGACCGTGCTGACGGCGCAGCAAGACCTATACGGCGCGCAGCAAAATCTGATCACGACGCAATTCGCCCGCTTGTCCAATTTGATCGCGCTGTATCAGGCGCTCGGCGGCGGCTGGCTGGAAAAATCGCCGCAACATTAAAATCGCTTGCGTTATGAATGAAAATCCACCCGCCGGCACCCCGCCCGTGAAAAACGGGAACGGCGGTTCGCTGTCAAAATTCAGTTCGCCAATTTTTCTCTGGCCCGCCGCCGTCGCGCTGGCGGTGCTGCTGTTTTTCGGCATCTTATATCTTGTGGAGGTGTTCACGCACGAGTCCACCGACGACGCGTTCATCGCCGGGCACATTGTGTCCATCGCGCCGCGTGTGGCCGGCCAGGTCGCCGCCGTTTATGTGAAGGACAACCAGCTTGTCCACTCGAACGAATTGTTGCTGGAAATTGACCCGGCGGATTACGCCGTCACCGTCGCGCAAAAACAATCGGCGGCCGAGGCGCAGGACGCGAACGTCAAGACCGTCCTGGCGGCGGACGAATTGATGCGCAAAAAAGTCGCGACCGCCGAGGCCAGCGCGCGCGCGGCGGAGGCCGATGCCAACGCGAGCGCGGCCAAGGCGAAACTCGCCGCGTTGAATTTCGAGCGCGCCAAATCCCTGCTGGCGGACAAGACGGTGTCGCAGCAGGAATTTGACGCGGCGCAGGCGGCGGACAATTCGGCGCAGGCGGATTTGGTTTCCGCGCAGCAAAATACGGCGGAGCAAATTTCCAAGGTGGACGAAGCCCGTTCGCAACTGGCGGCGGCGGAGGCGGAACTCGGACTGGCGAAGGCGCAATGGGAGGAATCACAGACAAACATCGCGTCGGCGCAATTGAACCTGTCCTACGCAAAACTTTTGGCTCCGTGCGACGGACGCGTGACGCGCAAGCAGGTTGAGGCCGGAGACTATCTGCAAACCGGCCAGCAAATCATGTCCCTCGTGCCGGAGGAAGTCTGGGTCGTGGCGAACTTCAAGGAATCGCAGTTGAGAGAAATGCACCCCGGCCAGCCCGCGCTTGTGGAGATTGACGCGCTGGGCGGCAGGAAATTTCGCGCGCACGTGGACAGCGTGCAGGCGGGCAGCGGTGCGGCGTTCAGCCTGCTGCCCCCGGAAAATGCGACGGGCAATTTCGTGAAAGTCGTCCAGCGCGTGCCGGTGAAAATTTTTTTCGATGAGCCGCTGCCCGCCGGCCATGTGATCGGCCCCGGCCTGTCTGTCGCGCCCAGCGTGCAAGTCAGCAAGTTCAGCATTCCCAACTGGGCAAGCGCCCTGACCTCGATTTTATTGGCGATTGCGGCGGTCTTGATTTTCAAATTCTTTTCGCGCAGGAAGACAAATCCCGTTCCGCAATAAAGAAACAGGCTGCCAGCAATGTGGCATTTTTAGTTTCCAATTTTTAATTCCATGTCCGACGCGCCGAAACAGGAATGGCATCCGCGCCACAATCCGTGGCTCATCACGCTGACCGTGATGATGGCGGTGTTCATGGAAGTGCTGGACACGTCCATCGCCAACATCGCGCTGCCGCACATCGCGGGCAGCCTGTCGGCAACGCCGGAGGAGGCGACGTGGGTGCTGACGAGCTATCTGGTCGCGAACGCCATCGTGCTGCCGATGACCGGCTGGCTGGGAAATTATTTTGGCCGCAAGCGCGTCCTGCTCGCGTGCATCACAATGTTCACGATTGCCTCGGTGTTGTGCGGGCTGGCGTGGAGCCTGCCGACGCTGGTGATCGCGCGGATTTTGCAGGGCATCGGCGGCGGCGCGATGGTGCCGATCGCGCAGGCCATCATGCTCGAAAGTTTCCCGCCGCAAAAACGCGGCGCGGCCATGGCGGCGTTCGCGCAGGGCGTAGTGGTCGCGCCGATTCTGGGTCCGGTGATCGGCGGCTGGATCACGGACAGCTATTCCTGGCGCTGGATTTTTTACATCAACGTGCCGGTGGGAATTTTTGCGGTGTTGATGGCGAAATGGGTCGTCGAGGATCCGCCGTATATCAAGCGCAACGTCGAGGCGACGATTGATTACATCGGGTTCGCGCTGCTGGCGATATGGCTGGCGACGATGCAGATCGTGCTGGACAAGGGCCAGGAGGCCGACTGGTTCGGCGCGGAATGGGTGTGCTGGTTCGTGGCGGTGTCCGTCGTTTCGTTTGTCAGCTTCATCTGGTGGGAATTCAAAATTGACCATCCGCTGGTGGACTTGCGCGTTTTCAAAAACCGGAATTTCACCATCGGCCTGATTTTGATGACGTCGCTCGCGGCGATTCTTTACGGAACCACCGCCTCGCTGCCGTTGTTTCTGCAAACACTGATGGGCTATCCGGCGCTGCAAAGCGGCTACGCCCTGGCGCCACGCGGCGTGGCGGCGTTCGTCGCCACCTTCATCGTCGGGCGCATCGTCGGGAAAATCCGCCTCCGCTGGATGCTCGGTTTTGGTTTTGTGACGCTGGCCTATTCGTCGTGGCTGCTCGCCAGCATCAACCTCCAGGTCAGCATGGCCACCGTCATCTGGCCCAGCGTCATCAACGGCATTGCCATCAGTTTCATCTTCGTGCCGTTGACCACGGCGACGATGAGCCAGCTCGGCCAGGCGCAAATCGGCAACGCCAGCGGCCTTTACAACCTCATGCGCAATCTCGGCGGCAGCATCGGCATCGCGTTTGTCACCACCATGCTCGCGCGCGGCGCGCAGACGCATCAGGCGCAAATGGTGCAACATCTGACGCCAACCGATCCGGCCTATGTCCGGCGTCTGGAAGCCGCCACCGCCTTGCTTTCGCGGCACGCTGATCCCGTCACCGCCAAAATGCAGGCTTACAGCGCCGTTTATTCGCTGCTCGACCAGCAGGCGCGCCTGTGGGCGTTCGTGGACAATTTCTTCATGTTCGCCCTGGTGGCGCTCGCGGCTTTTCCATTGATTTTCCTGTTCAAACGCCCGAAATATATGCAAAGTGCCGCGACCGCCGGGCATTAAATTATTTTGAAACAATTTTCCCGCCGCGCCGTCTCATGCAATGAATTGAATATGAAAAAAACAATCTTGATAAAAAGTGTTTTGATCGCCGCCAGCCTTCCGCTCCTCGCGGGTTGCGTGGAACGCGAGGTGGTTTATCGTCAGGCTCCGCCGCCCGGCACTGTCACCGATGACGAAGCCCCGGCACCGCCGCCACCGCAGGCCGAGGTCATCACGGTCGCCCCCGGCCCGCTTGATCTCTGGCTCTGGGTTCCGGGCACCTGGGAATGGCGCGGACGTTGGGTCTGGACGGTCGGTCGTTGGGGAGCCCGTCCCCATCCCGGCGCAGTGTGGGTCGGACCCCATTGGGGTGTGCGCGGCCATCGCCATGTCTGGGTTGGCGGCGGCTGGCGCTGAAAATCAAACGCTGATTTTGGCGAGCGCGTTCGTGGTGATTTCACGGGCGCGCACGTCTGAATCCGCCTCGGCATAACAGCGGAACTCCGGCGCGTTGCCGGACGGACGCAGGTGGATGATTTCCTCGTTGTCAAAAACAATTCTCAATCCGTTCGTGCGGTTCAGGCTGGCGACGCGCCCGCAAATTCCGCCGAAGATTTTTTCAATTTCAATTTTGTCTCCGGACTCGGAACCGGAATTGAACTTTGCCAGAATCGCCGCGCTTTTTTCCGCCGCAAAATTTTTCAAGCGGTCGCTCGCGGTGAATCGAGCGGGCAGGGTGGTCACCAGTTGCGAGACGGTTTTGCCCGGCGATTTTGCCAGCAGCAAAACTCCGAGAATCACGATCACCGCGTCGCGCGTCGGCAGCGCGCGAAGTTTTTTTCCGTCTTTCACAATGTCCGAGTTCAGCAAAAAACCGCCGTTGGCCTCATAACCGACCGCTCGCTTTGCGCCACCGGCCATTGCTTCCATCATTGAAACAACGACGAACGGCGAGCCGATGCGCGTGCGGCGGATTTCCTTGAACCAGCCGCATTTTTCCACGGCGGTGTTGCAGCTCACCGGCGTGCTGATGGAATCGGCCTCCAGGAATTTCGCGCACAAAATTCCCGCGATGTCGCCGCGCAGCCAGTCGCCGTGTTCGTCGCCGACCAGCGGACGGTCGCTGTCGCCGTCGGCGGAAACAATGGAATCAAATTTGCCCGTCGCCGCCCAGTCGCGAGCAAGCTGCACGTCTTCGGCCCGGATGGCTTCGGTGTCCACCGGAATAAATTTTTCCGAACGGCCCAGCGGCGTCACTTCCGCGCCAAGGCCGGAAAGAATTTTCACCAGCACGTCGCGCCCGACGGCGGAATGTTGATACACGCCCACGCGCAGGCCCTTGAGCGCGTCCCGCTCAAAAAAATTCAGGTAACGCTCGATGTAATCGTCCACCGCGTCGCCGGAGACTCTTCGCCGGACGGGAATTTGTTTTGCAAAATTTCCGTCCGCGCCGAACAGCGCGCCGTCCAGTTCGACCACCTGGCTGCTCATCCCTTTTTCATCGTCCCTCAAAACCTCGCCGGTGCATTTGTTGAACTTGATGCCGTTGCGGTCGTCGGGAATGTGGCTGCCGGTGACCATGATCGCTGGAATTTTATTTTCCAAGCCGAACAACGCGAGCGCCGGTGACGGAATTTTTCCGCAGTTCACCGCTTGATAGCCCATGTCCTCGGCGGCGCGGCAGACGGTTTCCATCACGCGCTCGGTGCTGGGCCGCAGATCGCCGCCAACGGCCACCGGTTCCTGCGCGCGTTTCAGTTCGCCAATGGATTCAAGGTATTGCAGAAAGCCTTTTGTGTAGGCGTGGCAGACGGAATCCGTCATCGCCGCCGCCAGCCCGCGCGCGCCGCTCGTGCCAAAGGCCACGCCGCTGCGCGTCATGAGTTCTTGAATGGAAATTTTCATTTCAAATCCTGGCGCGCAGATTAGCGCACCCAGCCGGCGCGCGAAATAATTTTTCCGGCGGCCGATAAATTCCTTTGCGCCGCCGCGCCGATGCGGGAAACTTTCCGCGTGCAAGCGCGTTTCCTTCTCGGTCCCGCCGGCAGCGGCAAGACGTTTCGATGTCTTGCTGGAATCCGCGCCGCGCTGGCGAAATCTGCCGACGGCCCGCCGCTCATTCTGCTGGCTCCGAAACAGGCCACCTTCCAGCTCGAACGCCAGTTGCTGGCGGATGGAAAAATTTCCGGCTTCACACGGCTGCAAATCCTTTCGTTCGACCGGCTGGCGCAATTCATCTTTGAAAAACTGAACGTTGCGCCGCCGAAACTGCTGTCCGCCGAAGGCCGGCTCATGGTGCTGCGCGCCCTGCTGCGACGGCACGAAAATGAATTGAAGCTGTTTCGCGGCAGCGCCCGCCGCGCCGGTTTTGCGCAGGAACTGGGCGCGCTGCTCGCCGAACTTCAGCAGCAGCGGTGCAATCCGGCAAAACTTCAGTCGCTCGCTGGAACAGGCAAATTTCGCCCCGAACTCCGCGACAAACTCCACGATCTTGCGCTGCTCTCGCAAAAATACGCGGACTGGCTGCGCGACCACGAATTGCACGACGCCAACCACCTGCTCGATTTTGCCACCGAAGCGTTGCGTGGAAAAACCTCCAACCCTCAACCTTCAACCCTCAACCTTGACGGCCTCTGGCTTGACGGTTTTGCCGAAATGACGCCGCAGGAACTGGCCTTGCTTGCCGCTGTCATTCCGTTGTGCGAACGCGCCACGCTCGCCTTCTGCCTCGAAACCGGGCCGACACCGGAAGCCTCGTGGCTCTCCATCTGGTCGTCCATCGGAAAAACTTTCCAACAATGCCGCGCGCAAATCAGCAATCTGCCGGGCTGCGAAGTGAAGGTTGAAATTCTCGAACGCGAGCCGGAAAAAAATCGGTTCACGGAAAATTCTGATCTGGCGGAATTGGAAGCCGTCTGGTCGCTGCCGAATCACATGGCGGAAAGCCGGTCTCCGACCCGGCGCGTCGCGGGACTAGCCGGGTTGGAGACCGGCGCTCCGTCCGGCATACGCATCATCGCGTGCGCCAATCCTGAAGCCGAGGCCGTTTTCGCCGCGCGCGAAGTTTTGAAATTTGTCCGCGCCGGCAGCCGTTTCCGCGACTGCGCCGTGCTCGTCCGCCAGCTTGACGGTTATCATCAGCCGCTGGCGCGGGTTTTCCGCCGCTACGGGATTCCGTTTTTTCTCGACCGCCGCGAAAGCGTCGCGCATCACCCGCTGGCCGAACTCACGCGCAATGCGCTCCGCACCGTCGCGTTCGACTGGCAGAACGACGACTGGTTCGCCGCGCTCAAGGCGGGCTTTTCGCCTGTGACCGAGGATAAAATTGATGATTTGGAAAACCAGGCGATGGAATCCGGCTGG
>Ga0208849_1000558_pt1 | contig 34056 bp, 32 predicted proteins | sample NGESurdeep072012_10_FD_184470 | JGI IMG/M metagenome (GOLD analysis project Ga0208849, IMG submission 184470) | Arctic peat soil microbial communities from Barrow, Alaska - NGEE Surface sample 53-3 deep-072012 (SPAdes) | ecosystem: Environmental > Terrestrial > Soil > Wetlands > Peat ... | reverse complement strand
GCCGCATCCCGATCTGGCCGCCGCCTATGGCGGGATTTACGCCGACGAGACCGATCTCGCGCGGGTGCAGCGCTTCGAAAAACTCCTCGACCTCCAGCCCGAGAATCCCGAAAGCCGCATCGCCCTGGTGCGGGCGGCATTGAAGGCGCGGCTGTGGGGCGAGGCCAGGCGGCACCTGCAGGCGGCCGGCGGCGAGACGCCGCGCATCGCGCGGCTGTTGGCCGAGATCGAGGAGGGCGAACATGGCGACGGGCCGCGCGCCCGCGCCTGGCTCGACCGGGCGGCGCGCGGCGAGCTGCCCGATCCGGCCTATGCGTGCAACGCCTGCGGCTATTCAACGGCGGGTTGGTCGGCGCTCTGCCCGCGCTGCCGCGGCTTCGATCAGCTCGTCTGGCGCAAGCGGCCGGGCGCATTTACAATTCCGGGGATGCTGGCGCCGGCGACGCTTCTGGTCGGCGGCGAGCGGGCTCAGCTCTTGGGGGCCGCCGGCCGGTCGAGCAGCACGCCTTCGAGCTTGTAGCGGTCGAGATAGATCGCCTGCAATTCGCGCCAGCGTTTCCTATGAGATGCACCTCGACGCGGCGCGGATTTCGGTCTCGCTGGCCACGGTGGAGTTCAAGCCGGCGGGCGGCGGCACGCGGCTGATCGTCACCGAGCAGGGCGTGTTCCTCGACGGCTACGAGGACAAGGGCTCGCGCGAGCACGGCACGGGCGCGCTGCTCGACCGGCTGGGCGCCGCGCTGCAGCGGTAAGCGGCAATTTCAGGAATAGGGGACGGCGTGGATCGATCCCGCGTCGATCGCCGCCCGCATTTCGGCGCCCGGGGCCAAGCCCAATTCGCGCGCCTGCCGCGTCATGACATAGGCGACGAGATTAAAACCGCAATCGACGGTCACCTTCGTCAGCGTTCCTAAATTCGCCAATCCGACGATCCGGGCGGAAAGTTCGTTGAGCCCGGGCGCGGCGCCGGCTTCCGGCCGCGCCGCCGAATGGAGGCTCACATCCTCCGCCCGGATGCACACGGTGACACGCTGTCCATCGCGTTCGTCGCCGGCGCTTCTTGCCTGCACGGCGCTCCGGCCGATGGCGATCCGCAGATACTCGCCCGTGCGGCCTTCGATGCGACCCGGGAGCACGTTCTCGATGCCGACGAAATTTGCGACGAAGGGATTGATCGGCCGATGGAATATCTCCGTCGCACTGCCTTCCTGAATCACGGCGCCGTCGTCGATGACGGCGATCCGATCCGCCAGCACGCGCGCGTCGCTATGGTCATGGGTGACGAAGACGGCCGGAACCCCCGAGGCCCGGACGAAATGATCGAGGTCTTCGCGCAGCTGGTCGCGCGTGCGCGCGTCGAGCGCCGAAAACGGCTCGTCGAACAGAAAAAGGTCCGGACGATTGGCGAAGGCGCGCGCCAGGGCGACGCGCTGCTTTTCGCCGGCGCTCAAACCCCGCGGATCGCGGTCGGCGAGATGCGAAATCCCGAAATGCGCGAGCAGCTCCGGCACATCGCCGGGCACGCCGCCGGCGCCGGCATCGGGCGCCGCGCGGCGCGCATCCAAGCCGATGGCGACGTTGCGGGCCACGCTGAGATGCGGAAAAAGACCGAAATTCTGGAACACCAGGCCGACCCGCCGGTCCTCCGACGGCAGCCGGGCAATGTTCCGGCCGTGGACCAGAATCCGTCCGCTTTTCGGCTGGTGAAAGCCGGCGATGGTCTCAAGGGTCACCGATTTTCCGGCGCCGTTCGGGCCGAGCAGGACGAGGATTTCGCCCGCCGCCACGCTCAAATTGAGATTGCGCAGGGCGAAGGCGCCGACCCTGACGGAAAGGTTCTCGACAGACACGGTGACGCCGGTCATCGCCCCTCTCCCGGGCGCGAGCCGCCGCCATAGGCGACGTAGCGAAACAGGATGAAGAGCCCGATGGTGATGATCAGCAGCAGCACCGCCGCGGCCGCCGCGTCGTCCAGCCCGAAGCGCAGGAACATGTCGTAAATCCGCACCGGCGCGGTCATCGGGTAATAGGCGATGATGACAACGGCGCCGAATTCGCTTATGGCACGCGCGTAGGTCAGGGTGAGCCCGGTCGCGATGCCGCGCCAGGCCAGCGGCAAGGTGATCGCGAAAAATGTCCGCCACGGCCCCAAGCCCAGCGTCCGCGCGACTTTTTCCAGCCGGGGATCGACGGCCTCGAAGCCGATGCGGGCGGCATTGACCGCATAGGGCGCGGACACGAAAAGCATGGCGGCGACGATGCCGGCGATCGTTCCCCAAAATTTCATCCCGGCCAGCGCGTTGGCCGGCTCGCCGAGGATGCCTTCACGGCCGAGCACGGTGAGCAGCGCGATGCCCGATACGGTGTGCGGCACGGTGAGCGGAAGGTCGATGACCGCGCCGAGGATCGCCTTTCCCGGAAAGCGCGTCCGGGCGAGCACATAGGCGAGCGGCACGCCCGCGAACCCGGCGATGGCGACGGTGATGAGCGAGGCCTCGATGCTGAGCCAGATTGCCTGCTGCACATCGGCCATGCGGGCGACGCGCGCCAGGCTCGCGCCGGTTTGCGTCGCCCCGAGTCCGATAAGCGGCAGCACCATGAAGGCGACAAGCAGGCTGCCGATCAGCCAGAACGTCAGGAATAGCGCATTCGGCCGGCGCCGTCGGAGCACAGCCGGCCACGGCCCTTCGGATTTCAACGGCCCGGTCGTGGGCGATAAATCCGCGGCGGCGCCGCTTCCGGCCGTTGAATCCGGATCACGATGAAGGCCACGGCTTGACATGGGCGCGCAGCGCCGCCGGCATTTGGTCGGGCGCGACCGCATAAGCCGGCGAGAAAGTGCCGAAGCCGTTCTGCTTCATCACTTTCTGTCCCTCGGGCCCGAGCAGCAATTGCAGATAGGCTTCGCCCAATTCGGGATGTTCGGCGCCGGCCGGAATGGTGGCGGCATAGACGATGGGCTTGCCGGCAAGATCGCCGTTCTTGGTATGCGCCACGCCGGTCGCGTAGAAGGACGCGAATTGAGGATCGCTGAGATCGATCTTCGGCGGCAGCGCGATGTATTTGAAATGATGCTGCAGCGCGTCGGAGCGGTAGATCGCCAGATAGTCGATCTGGCCGAGCTGCAGGGCGGAGATCAGCGATGTTTCCGTATCGCGCATATTGGCCAGTGGCGCGTTTGCCAGGATCCGGGCGGCAATGCCGGGCGAATTGTAGAACTTTTCGGCCAGGCTCAGCGCCTGCACGGTTTGATAGCCGGATGGATCGGTATCGGGATCGGCGCGGCCGATCTCGATCCCGGGCCGCGCCAGCACCCGATACCAGTTCGCGGAGGAAACTTCGCCCGCGTATTTGCTTTTGTCGGTATAGACGAAGGTGACGGCGTTGCGCGCGAAGCCGACATACCATGTCGCGTAGCGGGCGTTGCCGTCCGCGCCGAAAAGATATTTGGGGATGACGCTGTAATCGGCGACGGCGATGAGGTCGGCGGGCTGGTGCAGCTCAGTGATCTGCTTCGCCATCTTGACGCTGCCGCCGAATTGCGGCTGCACCGCGACATTGGGATGCTGGCGTGCGAAAATGTCGGCGAGCTGCTTGAACGGCACCGCCAGCGTGCCGGCGGCGAAGATGGTCAAATTCATCGGCTGCGCCGCCCGGGCGATGGCGGGACTGCCCGCGACCGCGGCGGCGAGGACCACCCGGCAGGCGATGGCGAAGCATCGTCTTTCGCGCCGCGTCATGGCTTGGCTCCCCGATCTCAGTTTTCTTGGGTTTATATGTGCATATAAAATCATTATTTCGAAAGTCTGTAATTTATGCATAATAAAACATGGGATTTGCGCGCGCCTTCATGACGACGGCAGAAATCGCCGATTACCTCCGATTGAAAGAGCGAAAGATCTACGAACTCGTCCGGCTGCGCCGGATTCCGTGCTCGCATGTCACCGGCAAGCTGCTTTTCCCCAAGCAGGCGATCGATCTCTGGGTGGCCGGCCATACCGAATTCGATGGGCCGGAATTACGCTCGCCGCCGCCGGTGGCGGCGGGCAGCCACGATCTGCTGTGGGAATGGGCGCTGCGCGAATCGGGAAGCGAGCTGGCGCTGCTGGCGGGCGGCAGCGAGGACGGGTTGCGGCGGCTCGCCGGCGGTCAAGCGGTCGTGGCGGGTTTGCACATCGTCGATCCGGAAAGCGGCGAATACAACATTCCGTCCGTGCGCGCTCTGCGCGGCATGGCCGACATCGTCCTCATCGAATGGGCGTGGCGCCGGCAGGGGCTGATCGTGGCGCCGGGCAATCCGCATGGCATCCAATCCCTTGCGGACCTCGCCGGCAAGCGGTTGCGCGTCGCCCGCCGGCAGGACGGGGCCGGCGCGCATACCCTGTTCCGCTATCTGCTGGCGCGCGCGGGACTGCGCTATGAAGACCTCAACCTGCTGGAAGCGCCCGCGCTCACCGAGACCGATCTCGCGGCGGCCGTGCTCGATGGCAACGCCGATTGCGGCCTGGCGATCGAGGCCGTCGCCAAGCGGTTTCGGCTGATCTTCATTCCGCTGCACCGGGAGAGATTCGATCTTGCCATGCGCCGGCGCGATTATTTCGAGCCGCCGGTCCAGGCCATCCTGCGCTTCGCGCGCATGCCGGCCTTCCAGGCGCATGCGGCGGAATTGTCCGGCTACGAGCTGAGCGGTTCCGGCCGTGTCGCGTACAACGCCTGACGGCGGCATTAATAAATAACCGCTGCCGCGGCCGGTGGCGGCCCGACGCCGGGTAGATTGACGATGCCAAGGGCGCGGCTATAAGTTCCGCAGCCTGAAGCGGCACGCCGACGTAGCTCAGTGGTAGAGCAACTGATTCGTAATCAGTAGGTCCGCAGTTCGAACCTGCGCGTCGGCACCATTAATCCCAAAGACTTAGTCATCATCATCAGCAAGAACGAAACGCGTTAGTAGGCGCATAGTAGGCAGGCGCTCACATTGTATTTTTTTTGAAGCAGAAATTGGCGGAGGGGATGGGAGAAGATCGCCACTTCGGCATAGCCTCGGAAACCCCGGCGTTCAGCCGATGTCTCACAACCAATGCGGTCCTTAATGTACCAGCTATGACTTCCACCTGCCAACCAATCGCCTTTAATTTCGCGGCGTTTCTTCTATCACGTTCGACGTTCGCCGATAGTTTCGGACCCCAGAAATCTTGTCTGCTCTTGGGGCTATATGCCAACTTGCACCCAGCATGCTTATGCCAAAAGCAGCCATGCACGAAAATTGCCAGCCTATACCGAGAAAGAACGAGGTCTGGCTTTCCAGGCAGGCCGCGCTGATGTAACCGGAACCTGAACCCTATCGCATATAGTAATCGCCTCACGGCAAGTTCAGGGCCCGTGTCCTTTCCCCGAATGCGCGCCATCAGCGCGCTGCGCTTCTCCACCGACATGATGTCCCCGCTCGGACGCAGCGGAGGCGGCTTCGGTGGGCTGCTGAAAGCCCGATCACCCGACCCAGCAGTGCCGTCGCCTCGTCGTCGCGACCCTGCATTTTGTAGCGATCCGCCAGCCAGCACGAGCAGGCGAGGAATGCAACCTCTTCGCAGACATTCGGCTTCGGCGGCTTACGTCGTACCAGCCCACCCTCCATCAGGTCGCGCTCAATCGCCGCGACTGTGCTGGCAATCAGCTATGCCGTGTCCGGCGCCAGAGCGGCGTCGATAGCGCCGAGGCCGAATACGATCGCGGTCCCGACCAATAGGCGGCGGCGTCCGAAACGATCAGCGAGACTCCCTCCGGCCAAAGCGCCGCCCAGCGATCCCAGCAAGACCGAACTGGCGACGATTTCCTCAAGACCGGGGGAAAGCGAGAAATCTTTCTTGATGAACAGGATCGCCCCGGAAATGACGCCGATGTCGTAGCCGAAGAGCATGCCGCCCAACGCTGACACCGCCGCAGCGAGATAGACGAATTTCCGGCCGTTATCCGCAGCCATCGGCCGCCTCTCGAGATGCAGCCCGGCGAGCCACGTCTTCGGCTGCCTTGTCGAACTCGCGCTTATAGGCTTGTGCTGCGAGCATGATCGCCTCGGATTGCGCCGGGTATGTATGCACCACCTCGGCGAGGGCTTTCATGCCGATGCCGGCGCTCATGATGACGACCATTTCGTTGATCAATTCGCTTGCCCGCGAGGCGACGATGGTCGCGCCCAAAATTCTGTCGGACCCTTCCGCAACATGAATCTTGACGAAACCGGTGTCTTGTCCATCCGTGATTGCGCGATCGACATCGTGCATCATCACGGTGAAGCTCTTGATGGGGATCGATTGCTGGCGCGCTTCCCAGACGTGCAGGCCGATATGCGCGATCTCGGGATCACAAAAGGTGCACCAGGGTATGGCCGAACTGCTCCATCGCAACTGTGCCTGCATCAACGCATTTTGAACCGCCATACGGGCCGAGAACTGCGCGGTGTTTGTGAACTTCAACGCCAGGCAGGCGTCGCCGGCTGCGTACACGTTTGGATTTGTGCTGCGCAGAAAATCGTCGATCTTGATCCCCTGATCCGTGTCGAACGCGACGGCGGCTGCTTCAAGGCCAAGCTCCTCAACATTGGGAACCCGCCCGATACTCAACAGAATTTCGTCAGCCTGAATATCGCTTTTGACATCGTTGTTGACGGTCTCGAGAATCTTGACGCCGCTCTCGCGTCGCACGCCGACGACTATGGTGTTCAGTCGGATTTCCACGCCGTCGCGCGCCATGGAGCGGGACAAGATCTCGGCGGCGTCACGTTGCTCACGGGGCAGGAATTTCGGATCGTTCTGCACGATGGTGACGTGCGAGCCCAACCGGCAAAAGGCTTGCGCCAGTTCGCAGCCGAGCGGACCTCCGCCGATGACGGCGAGGCGCTTGGGCAGCACCGCCATCTGGAAGATGGAGGCGCTTGTGCGATGGTCCACCTGGTCGAGGCCTGGAATGGCGGACGCCTTGGGACGCGCTCCCGTGGCGATGAGTGCCTTTTTGAAATGCACGGGGGTGTCGCCGACGAGAAGCAAGTCTGCGTTCGCAAAACGGGCGGCACCGAAAAATACGTCCACGCCCAGCGCGGTGAGTTCGTGAACCGAATGGTATTCCGATATTCGCGTGCGGATCCGGCGCATGCGCGCCATCACCTTGCCGAAGTCGAGCGCCGGCTCGCTCGGTACGGGCGCGCCATACCCCTCGGCATCCTGCATCGCGCCATAAACGCGCGCGGTTCGGATGATGGCCTTGGATGGCACCGACCCGACATTCAGTGAATTTCCGCCCATGCGATTGCGCTCGATGAGTGCAACGCCGAAGCCGAGTCGCGCAGCGGATTCCGCGGCCGCCAGTCCGGCTGGGCCCGCTCCCACGATCACGAGATCGTAGACACTCCGCGGTACGGGGTTCGTCCAATCTTCCGGCCGCACACGGCGCATGAAGGTTTTCTCGTCGTCGGGTTTCGCTCTTGACGTACCGCTTTGCATCGCTAGAGCCACCCGCCTTCGAAACCGGCGCGCTTGAGCCCGTCGCACACATAGCTACAGCGCCGCATGGTCTCCCAGATCAGGCCGGTTCGATGATTTTCGACCATCATCACGAGGAGGCCCTGATCGAGCCCGTACCATCCTTCGGAGAGCCAGCCGCCGGTATCGCTCTGGAACGTCGGATTGAAGCCGCTTGAAAATCTGTCCTGGCCGCAGACTTGTGGATAGTTCTTAAGAAGACGGCGGGTGCCCGTGAGCGCAGCTTCGGGCGCGAAGGGCAGTGTTGCGAGCATCGCCCAAGGTGCGATCGTGCCATCATCGGGACCGTAAGGCACGCCACGCGACATATAGCCGAAGAAGCGGCGATCCCTGCCATTCTCGCGCAATTCTGGATCGATCGGGCCGTCTCCCGCCGTTACGCCCCAAAAATCGCCGCTATAGCCTCTGAACCCGTGCGGGTTGCGTTCGCCGTATTCGCGATGGATGGCGATGGCGCTTTTCGTATTCTCGAAATAGTCGCTGGCCTTCTCGCGCATGAACGCATCGCGGATGCCGCGAAAATCGATCCACGCATGGGAGAACAGGTGCGTAAAAAGCGGCCCCGAGTAGAGGACATCTGGGCCGAGCAGGTTTTCCCACTGATAGGTGAGGCTCCATGTGACGTAGCCACTCGACGTGAGCGGGAAGGTCGGCGAGCCAAGGCCCAGTACATATAGGATCGTGGCTTCGTTATATCCCTCCCAGCCATAATGGAGAAAGCCGCATTCGGGCTTCCACCCTTGCGAGAGCCCTGGCGCGCCGTTCTGTGCCCAGTGCCAGTCGACACGGCGATACATCGCGTCGGCGAGCTCGCGGATTTCGTTCTCCTCGCCACCGCCGTCAAAATAGCGTGCGGCCACCAGCACGCCCGCGATCAGAAGCGCGGTGTCGATCAGCGAGAGTTCGCATTGCCAGACGCGCTTGCCCGTCTGCATGTCGAGGAAGTGATAGTAGAAGCCCTTATAGCCTGTCGCATCGGACGCATCGCTTTGGGTGCTTTGCGCGAAGAACTTGAGGACTTTGAGCGTCCGGCTGGCGGCATCCGCACGCGACAGCCAGCGGTTGCGGACCGCGATGGGATAGCAGGATAGTGCAAATCCAACCGCCGCGATGCTGCATGGCGATCCCTGGCGGGAGGTGTCTGCGACGAGGCCGGTATCGGCATCCGCGTAATCGACAAAATAGGAAAAGGCCGCACGCTGCAGCCGGATGGTCAGCGTCTCGTCGGAGAGCCGTGCCCAATCGATCGCCATCGCGTTCAATTCGCGAAATGAATTGTTGCGACTGATTGCGGCGGCATCGATACTTCAAGGCTCAACATGCCAGCTTCGTATTTGACCGGAACCGGTTCGCTCTGGAGCTGCGACAGGTGCTTGAGTTCATCGACCATCGCGGTGCTCAGATATTCGGGCTTGCCGAGTTGTTCCCAGTGACGCTTGGCATTTGCATGTTCAAGATCGATACGCTGAATGGACGCCATCGTTGCGGACTTTGCGGATTTGAGCGCGAAGGAAACCTGCTGTGTTTCGATGGGATGACGCGGCAGCGCAAAGTTCGTCAGCACCACCGTGGAGCCTTGGTCGCCGCACACGAACCAGGCATCGACGGTTTCGTGGCTACCTTCGACGGGCAGCATCTGCGTGCCCAGTTCGTGCAGTAATTGAAAGGCGCGATAGGCCGGCTTGGCGATGCCGTGAATATTCAGGAGCCCGAAGCCGCCTTGGAAAGGCACCGTAGGAAAATAGTTTTCCTCGAAAATGTCCGAGAACGTCCAATAGCTGTATCCCTGAACTAGCCCGTTCGCTTCAAGGATAGTTTTGACGATAAAGGCGGCAGCATAGGGATCGTCGTGCATGAAATCACGCGGATTGGAGGATGTGCACCACTCCGTATAATAGACCGGCAGATCGCCTGCCTTCTTTCGCACTTCGCGGGTCTGTTCGCGCAGAATGCTGCGCGTACTGTCCGCCAGTTGCGTTATGGTGTCGTCACCCGGTTTGCCGAACGCGTCGGTGGGATAGTGGTGCGTACTGATGAAATCCGCCGGCAAATCCTGGGTCCTGCAGAACGTCAGAAAGTCGTCGATCCAGGCGTTTGCCGCCGTCGCGGGACCGCCAACCTTCAGCATCTTATTGACGCCTTTGATGGCTTCCACGGTGTAGCGGTAAAGCTCGAAATAGTCGCTCTGTTTTCCGCTACCGAACGCCGTCAGGTTCGGCTCGTTCCAGACCTCGAAGAACCACTGCCGCACTTCGCCCAATCCATAGCGGTCCACCCAATGCTTCACCAGTTTTCTGATGAGCACAGCCCATTGCGCGTAGTCCTTTGGGGGCGTGACATTGGCCCGATAGTGAAAAACCGTCTGATCGCCCGAGGAAAGGATGGACGGCATGAAGCTCAATTCGACGAACGGCTTCATACCGATCGATAGCAGAAAATCGAAAATCTGGTCGGCGTTGAAGAACGAGTAGAAAAGCGTGTCACCCTCGGCGACCATCGTGCCCATGTCGTCGTCCAGAATGCCGTGAAAACGAACATGTTGCATGCCGAGTTCATCATGCGCGCGCTTCAATTGGGCCCGCCAATCGGCCCGCAGCGCGAGCGTCGCGTGCCCGCTGCCGACCGTATGTTCCCAGAAATGCGGAAGAGCCGTCGCGCGCCCACTGAGATCGCTCGAAAAATTGGCCGTCATGTTAGCCGCTCCTTGAGCCGGTCCGCGACGCGAAGCGCGTTGGCAATAATCGTCAGCGTCGGGTTCACCGCCCCGATCGACGGAAAAAAGCTCGCGTCGGCGATGTAAAGGTTGTCCAGTTCATGCGCTTTGCAATCGAGGTCCAGCACTGAACTCGCGGGATCTGTGCCGAAGCGTGCCGTCCCTGCCTGATGGGCGGTGCCTCCTATCGGGATATCGTTGCCCAGATACAGGCTGCGCTCCATCAACACCGGATGTGCATCTGCCTTGCTCAGTATTTGTTCGAGCTTTTTCTTGAGCCGATGATGGGCTTCCATATCGCCTTCAGTGATCTCCAGAACGACGCGCTCACCGTCATAGCGGATCCGGTTCTCCGGTCGCGGCAAATCCTCGCTCGACAGCCAGAAATCCATCGAGTGGCGCGCCATTTCGTCGAACGGCATTTTCGGCATCCATTCGAGCCAGCTTGGCAGCGCTTCGCCCCTGATCTGCGCGCCGTGCGACGTAGCACACATCTGAATCAGGCCCAGCGGATAGTCCCAATCGTCCGAGCCGAAATAAAAGTCCGAGAGCGCGAGTGTTTTCTGGAAAACAGTATCGTTCGGCTCGCGCATCAGCGCCATCAGAATCGACTGGTTGTGACGCATGTAGTTGCGCCCGACCTGACCGGAACCGTTGGCGAGGCCATCGGGATGTTTATCGTTCGCGGAACGCAGCAGAAGCAGCGCGGAGGAGAGCGCACCGCAAGCGACAACCACGATATCGGCCGAGTAATATTCTTCGCCGCCGTTACGCGTCACGGCGATGTCCGTAACGGTATTGCCCGTGACGTCCGTACCCAGCTTGGAGACATAGGCATTTGTCAGCAATGTCAGGTTAGGGTGCAACTTGAGCGCCGGATCGACGCATATGACTTGCGCGTCTGCTTTGCCGTTCAGAAGACAGGGAAATCCATCGAACGCGTCGCAGCGGATGCATGTGCTGGTCGGCGTGACCTTGCCGTCCTTCTCATCCAGGAGAATACCGAGCGGGATATGAAACGGGTGCAGGCCGTCGCCCACGAGACTGTCGTGAAGCGCTTGGATGCGCGGTTCGTGCGAAACCGGCGGGTAGGGAAAGGGGCCGCTCGAAGGCGGCTCGCCTGGATCCTCGCCCCGTTGGCCATGAACGTGAAACAGCCGCTCGGCTTCGGCGTAATAGGGCTCGAACATCTCATACTTGAGAGGCCAGGCGGGAGAAATACCGTCCCTGTGGCGGACCTCGCCGAAATCGCGCTCGCGCATTCGAAACAGCGCCGCGCCATAGACCTTCGAATTGCCACCGACATAATAGTGCAAGCCGGGACGAAAGCTTTTCCCACCCTTGTCGTACCAGGTCTCGTCCGCCTGATAGGCGCCGTCCACGAACACCGTCTGCACATCCCAATTGGCACGCGAACGCGGCAGATAATCGCCACGCTCGATCAGCAAGATGCGTTTGCCGGTTGGCGCGAGGCGATGCACGACGGACGCACCGCCGGGGCCGCTTCCGATGATGATCACGTCATAGTGCTCTGTCATCGCCTTCAGCCGTTGGTGGAGAAGCCCGGGTAAAGCGTCATGCCGCCGTCGACAAAGAGTGTGGTGCCGACGACGTAATCGGAATCGTCGGACGCCAGCCAAACGGCAACCCGCGCGATGTCTTCGGGCAGCCCGATCCGTCCATAGGGGATCAATGTCAGCAGGCTCTTGAGCGCGTCGGGCGTGTCCCAGGCGGAGGTATTGATGGGAGTCTGTATCGCGCCCGGCGCGATGCCATTGACGCGGATGCGCTTGGGCGCTAGCTCCTGCGCCATGCTCTCCATCAGCAATTTGATGCCGCCTTTCGAGGTTGCGTAATTCGCATGACCTGCCCACGGGATCACCTGATGCACGGAACTCATGCAAATGATCTTCCCGGCTGCGCGCGACACGGATGGAACGACGCCGCGGCGTAGAAACTCGTGTACCGCGGCTCGCGAGCAGAGAAATTGGCCGGTCAAATTGACGCCAAGGACCTTGTTCCACTTTTCCAGGGTCATATCCGCGAAAGCGGAATCGCGTTGCAGACCGGCATTGTTGACGAGGATGTCGATCGTGCCAAACTCGCGTACGGCGCGGTCGAACATGCCGCCGACCTCATCTTCGGACGAAACATCGGCCTTGTGCACGATGGCGTTGCCGCCGGATTGCTTAATCCTGTCGGCTACGGCGTTCGCTGCGGCGTCGCCTTCGACATAATTCACCACAACATCGGCACCCTCCTGGCCGAGAGCAATTGCGACGCCCTCGCCGATGCCGGAATTGGCTCCGGTAACAAGTGCCTTCTGTCCGGCCAAAGGCTTATGACCGGACATGGGCGGTTCCTTCGGAAATACCGGAAGACGTGAAGACACGCGCGCAATCGCACCATTGCAGCTAATTTTGCAATTGGTATTCTATTAAGTGCGTGGAAACGGCAAAGGTTCCAGCAATTTTTATTGTATTACGATATTGCTCAGGATCCCGATTTAGACAGCCGATTTTTGCACAAAATGGAGTGCTCAAGCGTTATCTTTGAGAGCGCGATGATCCATTTGCCAAACAATTTGCGCCTGCCATGACCGGCGTCAGCGCGAAACCGCAAGTCGTCATCATTGGCGCCGGCTTCGCGGGCGCGCAGGTGGCGCGCGCGCTGGGTTCCAGCGGTGTGCCTGTGACACTGCTGGACCGGCAGAACTATCATCTTTTCCAGCCGCTTCTCTATCAGGTCGCGACGGCAGCCTTGTCGCCTGCGGACATCGCGGAACCTGTACGCAGGCTGCTGCGACGCTTTCCCGGCATTGAAGTCCTGTTGGGGGAGGTGACGGGCATCGATGTCGCGGTGCGTCGCGTGACGCTCGCAGGTGGCAAGTCCCTTTCTTACGATATTTTAGTGGTCGCGGCCGGCGCCGCGCACGCCTATTTCGGTCATAACGAATGGGCCGAGTTCGCCCCAAGCCTGAAGTCGATTGCTGACGCGCGCCGGATCAGGTCGCGTCTGCTCTTGGCGTTCGAGCAGGCGGAGATGAGCGACGACCCGGCCGAGCGCAAGCGCCTCATGACGTTCGTGGTCATTGGTGGCGGCCCCAGCGGTGTCGAACTCGCGGGCGCCGTCGCCGAACTGGCGCGCTATACGCTCGCGAAGGACTTCCGTCACATCGACGCGAAGTCGACCACCGTCATTCTACTCGAAGCCGGTCCGCGAATACTCTCGGCCTTTCCGGAAGGGCTCGCGCGCTATGCGGAACGCAAGCTTGCATCCCTTGGCGTGACGGTGCGAGAAAACTGCGTCGTCAAGGATCTATCATGGGATAGCGTCGTAGCGGGCGATGACACGATACCGACCGGCCTCGCGATCTGGGCGGCTGGGGTGAAGGCATCGCCGGTTGGTAAGATGCTCGGCGTACCAACCGACAAGACCGGACGCGTAAAGGTCAATCGCGACCTCTCGGTGCCGGGACTGTCGAATGTCTATGCGCTGGGCGATGTCGCGCTGGTTTTTGACGCCGCGGGCAAACCTCTGCCGGGCCTTGCGCAAGTGGCCAAACAGGAAGGCTATTATCTCGGCCGCGCGCTCGTGAAAAAAATTCGCAACGGCGCCGCGGCGCCGGACTTTGAGTTCCACAATCGTGGCAACGCGGCGATCATCGGGCGGCAGTCTGCCATCTTCGATTTCGGCTGGTGGCACCTGAAGGGCGTGCTCGCGTGGTTTCTCTGGGCGCTGGTCCATATCTATCTGCTGGCGGGATTTCAGCATCGTTTGTTGGTCGCCGTGCAATGGCTCTGGCGATACGCGACCTACGATCACGGCGCGCGGCTGATCGTGGAGCCCCCGTGGCAAGCGGACGGCGATCACGCGCTGGACGGAGAGTAGGCCTTGATGTCCGGCTCGCGTGTCGAAGGGATCGTCCGATGCTCAACATGCTGATTGCGTTCGCTGTACGCTGTCTGCTGGTGGGGCTGTTTCTGCCCTTCAGCGCGCTGGACAAAGTACTCAATTTCAAACTGGCGATGGCACAGGCATCGCAGACGATTGCTAACCGAGCATTTGCGATCGCCCTTATTGCCGGTGGGTTTTGCATTGAAGTCTTCATGTCGCTGGCGATTCTGGCCGGCGTCGCCGACCGGTTGGCGGCGCTGACCCTGGCCGGGTACTGCGTGATCACGGCATTCCTTTGGAAACAGTTCTGGACCGAACCAGATTTCCGGCTGAAGGGAAAAAGCGACGGGAGGGAAATCTTCTGGGATTTCCTCAAGAACGTGGCTCTTGCCGGCGGCTTTCTTCTCCTCGCTTTCGGGTCCAATGCCGCCGGGGTCGGGCACTTCCTGCATCACCCGCTGGCTTCGTCACATCCCTATGAAATTGTTCAGGGAGATGAGCCGTGAGCGCAAAGCCCGCCGTGCACTATTGGCATCTCTGGACGGATGCCGATGGGGTCAGTCACCAGACACGCTGCGCGATGACGGAGTTCGAACTGAGATCGATAAAGCCGCCCGCCGATCCGCAATGGCAAGGCAAAAGGCTGAGCGGACCGATGACGACGCTTGTCACCGTCCTCCCTGTCGGCTGGATTGGCACCTGGCACGAGAATCCCGAGCCGCAGTGGATCGTCCCGCTCTCCGGGCGCTGGTTTGTCGAATCGATGGACGGCACGCGCGTCGAGATGGGAGCGGGCGAGCTGTGCTTCGGAGGTGACCAGAATTGCCGCGAGGTGGAAGGCAAACTGGGCCATCGCTCCGGAACTGTGGGTGATGCGCCGGCTGTGTTAATGGTTGTTCAGTTCGAGGATATGCCCGCGCCGTCCTCGCCTTGCGAATTGCGGTGAACGCATGAAGGGCATCGACATCATCGATCCGCGATTTGCCCATTACGTTCTCGACAACGCACCGCTCGAGGAACTCGCCGGCGGGTTTCGCTGGATCGAGGGTCTGGTCTGGATGGGCGACGCGAATTGCCTGCTGTTTCAGGACCTGCCGCGCGACCGCACAATGCGCTGGATCGAGGACGCCGGGGTCTCGGTCTATCGCGCGCCGTCAGGATACGCCAATGGGCAGACACGGGATGTTCAGGGCCGATTGATCTCCTGCTCACACCGCGAACGCTGCCTGTCTCGAACCGAGTTGGACGGCTCCGTCACGCGGCTGGTCGACCGGCACGGCGGCCGGCGGCTCAACGCGCCGAACGATGTCGCGGTCAAGTCCGACGGCTCGATCTGGTTCACCGATCCGCTCTACGGCATTCAAAGCGACTATGAAGGCGGCCGGCAGATTTCCGAGCAACCGCCTGCGCTCTATCGCTTCGATCCCGAAACCGGCCAGATCGCGGTCGCAGCGGGTGACTTCGATGGCCCGAATGGCTTGGCCTTTTCACCCGATGAAAAACGCCTCTACGTCGCGGAGACCGGCGATCAAACCACGGACAACCCCAAACAATATATCAGGGTTTTCGACGTAAGACCGGATGGAGGCCTGCGCGGTGACGAAATCTTTCACAAGATCGAGCCCGGATATGCCGACGGGCTGTGCGCCGATGAAGACGGCAATATTTGGTCGAGCGCCGCCGACGGCGTTCATTGCATCTCGCCCGACGGCAAGCTGCTCGGAAAGATCCTGGTCCCGTATCGCGTTTCCAATCTGACGTTCGGCGGACTGCACAGAAACAGACTTTTCATTGGAGGCTCGCACACTCTCTATGCGATTTTCCTCAATCGCTGTGGCGCAGCGCGGCCATGACCGCCGACCCACCGCGCATCTGCAGGCTCGCCCGATTCAGCCTCACCACGGCTGATGCCAAATCCGCCGCTCAATTCTACGAAGCGGCCTTTGGCTGCCGGCGGATTGCAACAGACCGCTTTTCCGGCCCGGATTTAGAGCGGTTGATGGGTGTAACCGGCGGCGCGGACCGGATCACGCTTGGCCTTGGACGCGAAATCATTCAGCTCGTGCAATTCGACTTGCCGGGCGAACCCTATCCGCGCGAATCGTCATCGTCCGATCTTGTATTCCAGCATTTTGCGATTGTGGTCGCGGATATGCCTCGGGCCTTTCAGCGACTTTCGACAGTGGGAGGCTGGATGCCGATTTCAAGAGACGGTCCTGAGCGCCTGCCGGCGTCGTCGGGCGGAGTTGCCGCGTTCAAATTCCGTGATCCGGAAGGCCACCCCCTCGAATTACTCGCATTCCCGGAGGGTAGCAGTTCGAATTGGCCGGCCGTGTCGCCCGATAAAACCTGTCTCGGCATTGATCATTCCGCGATCAGCGTTTCCGACAGTGCTGTTAGCATTGCGTTCTACGAAAGCCTCGGCCTGGGCGTGTCCGCGCGCTCGTTCAACCACGGCTCAGCGCAGGAAGGGCTGGATGATGTTCCCGGCGCGCAGGTCGACGTCACCGCGCTCGCGCCGCGCCGCGCCACCCCGCATCTCGAATTGTTATGCTACCGCACGGCTCAGCAACGTCCCGCGCCCCTTCGGAAGGCCAACGATATTGCCAGCACACGTCTTATATTCGAGCTTTCCAGGGCTTCGAAGGCCACAGATAACCTCATCGCGGTGCGTTCGATGCGCGACCCGGATGGTCATGCCTTTCTGATCGCCACACGATACGACCGCCTCGCCCATAACTTCCTCACCGCCGTCTGTCTAGCCGCGACCTTGTGCTACTGGTTATGAGTCCAGAGCCTAGAGGGCGACGGACTAATGCGGCGCCTAGGCACCACCGATACGGCGCGCGGCGATCGAAGTCATGATCAGGGACATGCCGATGAAGATCATGTTGATGCCGACATAGAGACCAATTATCCAGGCCGTGGTGTTGGGCCAGCCCTTCACGATCAGATAGGCGAGGCCCAGGCTGACGATGCCGCTGAACAGCGTCCAACCCCAGTGAGGAAAGTGCCGGCGGTAATCGAGCGCGATGAAAATCGCGGCGACCTCCTCAATGATGAAAAATGCCGCCAACACGGCGGTGAGCGTGACAATCCCCTGCATTGGGCCGGCAATCAATATCACGCCAAGAGCCATGGCCAATACGCCGCTCAACAGTGACCACCAGAAGCCGGGCATGTGGCGCTTGCGATAGATCGTGACGACACGGAGAAATCCGCCGAGGATGAAGAGCCAACCGACCAGAAGCTCAATCTCCAAAGTCGAAATATTAGGTAAGGCCACTGCCAGCATGCCCAGGACGATCATGGCCACGCCTTGGATTAGGAAAAGCTTCCAATGCGCGTGGATGGTCGCGAGAATATGTTGGCGCAACTCCTCGATATTCGGCGCGGGTTGCATGCTCATCTTATCCCCCTTAGCGTGACCCTGGTCGCGCAGATCGATCGTGGCAGATCCAGAATTTTCGCGACACTACAACACGCTCCGACCGCACTCGTCGCTGGGCTATCGGCCACCCGCACCAGAAGCCATAACCTGGCCAGCCTCACCACCGATGGCGCAAATGCCCCCGCTAAACTAACATTCCAACTGGACCACTCAGTGGGGGCTGGTCACGACGAGGAAAGAATGCGGCCGATGCTCGGTTGGGCCTGGTCGCTTGGCTGGATATCGCCATAGTAGCGATGGAAGTCTTTCTCATAGGCCCGGTCGACCGTCGTGGATTCATCGTAGGGCGGGCTGTCCTTGACCCTCTGACGATTAACGTTGAGGTTCACCAGTTTCTCCTTCCAATCGATCGTGCGCGCCGACCGCGGCGAGATCAGGACCTTCTTCCCGGGCCACCAGTTCTTGGTATCGACCTCGAGATAATGGATGCTCCAATCGGCGTCCTCCAAAAGGAAGTCCTCAATGTGACCGATCTCGCCGTCGCTGGCATGGATATGGTATCCGGTGACCGCTTCGACGCTGCGGAGATGCGGATCGTCGTGGCTGCGTTGGGCATCAACATCGTGCTCTTCGCGCCGCCTCGATTCCCGAGCGGCAGACGCCGCCATGGGGACACCCATCATGGCGGGCGATCCCGCCATATAGCCGAAGCCGCCCATATAAAAGCCGGTGCCCCAATACGGACTCCAGCCATAGTAATTGTAAATGTGCGTCTCGCTCTGCCGCGAGACGGGTCGATCGGTGCTGATCTCGGGGCTGTCCTTGACCTGCTGCATGGTCAATTTAACCCGGAATATCCGTTCCTTGGCATCGGCGTGCCCCAAGACGGATGTGGGCAGAAGGACTTTGCGGCCGGGAAGCCAGTTGCCGGTGTCGACCACTAGCCACCGAACCAGCCAGCTGGCGTCGTCAAACAGAAAGTCGCTCACCGTGCCAAGCAGGCCATCGCTTGCCGCAATGGCGTAGCCCTTGACTGCTGATGCTTTCTGCAACATTGCGCGCTCCTGTTAAGTTTACGTGTCACGCCGATCGAGAGTGTTTAAAATGGGATCAACCCTTTGACCAGCCCCCACTGAGTAGTCCGGTTGCGATGTTAGTTTATGGGGGCATTTGGTACCACCGATAAGCGGGCTGGCCGAGCGCCCGGTAACGCGGCTGGCGAGGCCGGCCAGCAGATAGCCTCGGGTGCCGGCGGGCGATATCGATGCGACGAGTGTGGGCGGACCGTGTTGTAGTGCCGTCTCCAGGCTTCGATCACGATCTTGGCCTCCTTCAGGGTGTAGTACTAGGAGCGCGAGATCGACACCAGCTCGCACTGGCGCACAATCGAGAGCCGTTTGTGACCGGGCTTCATCATCGTCTTCCTCCGATCCAGGCTCAGCGACCGAAGGCCTTCGACAAAAAATCCCGGTCCACCACCAGCTGACCGATCTTGGCGTGAAGCCGGACGATCTCCCCATCCCGGCTCTTCTCCCGATCCAAGCCCTTCTCATCGAAGACATGGGCAAGCTTCTCGACAGCCTCACGCTTCCAGGCCGCGATCTGGGTCGGATGGACTTCGTGCTTGGTCGCCAGCTCCGCAACCGTCTGTGGGTATCAGGACGTTGGTGTACATCGTGCTTTCTTCAGTCGTGACGTTCGATACTTTCTGACCGGCGTGCTCGTCAGTTGCGAAACAGCGGCTTCCGTCCCGGTGTCACAAGCTGACTTGGCAGTTCCGCCGCGCTCGCCTGGTTCTGCTGCACTGGCTGGCCCATCTGGTTCGGCTTTGCCGTCTCGGGTCGGCCGTTCACAGTCGGCTGCAGCTTGTCATCGGTCATAGACGTCTCCTGTTTCAGCAGCTCGCCTCATCGTCATTCTCAAGGGACAGAGTTCGCCAGTGGCGCCTGCGGCGAGACCGTGCTGGAGGCTGGCGTATGAGCCGTGTCAACCGGTGCCGACGATTGACGATTTGCAACGCCACTTTGGACGTGCATCACGACGGCCATGAAGATCATGTAAGAAACCACGTATATGACAGGCCAAGATTTAGCCAATGTACTAGCGCTGCTCAATGTCCCGGGCGATGTAGCATTGGAACTCGATTGGTACGGCAAGAGCGCGATCAGCCTAGAAGCAAGATTCCCGGTGTCCAGTTCCGCCAATGACCCGGCGGGAAGCTTTGCTATCAAAGCGGCCAATTTTCGAGAGGCGGTGTCGGCCGGCAACCGGGCCAAACTGGCCGCTTCCTGCCAAGGATCGACGTCGAGTCGGGCAAGCGCCGAAAGGACGCTGACCGTCATTCCATTGTTGTCCTCACTGATCGGCGCGAACAAAAAGCCGTCGAACTCAGATGGGAGAGGAGAAACTGAAGCAGTACGCGTCATTTCAACCACCAAATTTTGTCGTCTCTGCCCGCTATCGAACAGCAGGTTGCGTCCCGCTAGCCGCCAGAAGCTTTAAAATTCCAAACAAGACCGCCTCCGCATGTATTAGGGCGCCGTAGGTAGGAATTAGACCTTTGGGCGATCATTTAATGAAACGCTCTTAGTACGAGAGCGTTCCCTGCCTGACCCCTCGCCGTCCAGGAGCGACTCAAGAAGCAGGGCGACGGTCGCAGGGGAGTGGCGAGGAAGGTCTCTTCGAGTCCGTTACGCGTTCGAAGTCATTGCAATTGATTGCAACGAGTTCTGATCTCCGGAACGCTCCGGCAAAACCGATCAGGAGCAACGCGCGATCGCGCTGGGCGCGTAGAGACTCATCATGGCACCCAATCATAGCCAGAAGGTCTCGAGGCATCACAGGAGTCATCTGCCGCTGCCTGCGACCATGTCTGTGGCGAACCCCACGAAACACCAGCCGCACCAATTCAGAATTCACTGGCGAAGTGAGTCCTTGTGTCGTGTGCGCCATGCCGATCGTGACCAGGCGCCGGGCCAGCGTCGCCATCGATAGGGTCACGGCATGGTCGGCGAGATATTTCGCGATCATCCGATCGTTGGCCGGGATTGTCTCGTGTCCCTACCGCAAACTCAAACTCGGACATAGTGGTGATGCAGCCCTCCGAGAATCGGCAAAGAGACCACTCGGCCGATCCTCTGGCTAGGGCGAGGAATTGGTGCATCTTTAGTCAATGACAGGTGTGTTCGGACCTCGTTGTAGTAGGTCGCGTAGGATTTGAGAATGCTGCGCAGATGCTGCTCACCGAACACGACAACGTGGTCTAGGCACTCCCGGCAAATAGAGCCAATGAGCCGCTCGACATAGCCGTTCTGCCATGGGGACCGCGGTGCGATCGGATGGTCCCTTATGCCCATCGCGCGCAGGCGCTGGATAAAGGCATCGCCGTAGGCCCCGTCCCGTTCACGCACCAGATACCGAGGCACATTATCCCAGGCAAAGGCTTCGGTAATCTGCCGGGCGATCCATTCGGCGGTCGGTTGATCGGTAACTCCAATCGACATTAGCTGCCGCCGACCATACCGAAGGATCACGAGCTCATAGAGCAATCGGAACCTGATCGTCGGCACAATAACGAGATCGATCGACGTAATCCCGTCGGCATGGTTGCGAAGAAACGTCTTCCAGCCCTGTGACGGCGGTCGGCGATGCCGGACCATATATTTAGCCACGGTCGTCTGCGCAACATCGAACCCGAGCTTGAGAAGTTCTCCATGGATCCGCGGAGCGCCCCAGAGCGGATTGGCCAAGCTTATTTCATGAATCAGATCGCGGATGTCCCTACGAACCCGGGGCCGGCCGCCACGAGACCGAGACTTCCAGCGCCAATAGGCCCGGAATCCCTTGCGATGCCATCCGAGCAATGTTTCCGGCCGGAGGAGCGTGACGGCATCAATAACGGCGGGACAAAGCCGATACAGCCAAACGAAAGCGAGTCGATCGAGGTTCGTCAGGCGTAGCCGCTTTGGTTCTTGGCGCCTGAGGACATTGATCTGCTGACGGAGAACCAGGATCTCCAGTTCAAGCCGGGCCCTCGACTTGAACAGCGACGCCAGAACGCTACGAAGCAACCTCAGGACATCGATCATGAGGCCGAAGCATCAACCGATTCGTCGCGCCCGGCGAGTCCGGATTGAGTTTACGGTAGGGACAGGCCCAGGTTGGAGCCAAAACGCTCTACATCGAGCCCGGCAGTCCTTGGGAGAACGGCTACTGCGAATCCTTCAACGGCAAGCTACGCGATGAACTGTTGAACGGCGAAATCTTCTACAGCCTGAAGGAAGCCCAGATCGTCATCGCGCAATGGCGCAAGCACTACAACACCGTCAGACCGCACTCATCGCTGGGATATCGGCCACCGGCGCCACCGGCTTTTACCCCAATCCCGCCACCCCTGGATCAGGCTGTACCTATGCAGTAGTCTCTCTCTGCCGCTGGTACAAAAAACCCGTCAGGCCAGCACGACCTCCATGTCCATTTGCCGCTCGACCGTGTCGTTCGGTCGGCTTCCGACTTGGCCGCCTAAACGCGCTCAGGGCACCAGATCCTGCGCCCGTGTCAGATAATCCGCCCCGGTCAGTCCCAGCATGATCAGCAGGAAAAAAATGCCACCCAGGCTGAAAACCCAGCCAAGGCGCAACTCGCGGGCCGGCTTCATGAAGATGGCGATAATAATCGCCGCCTTCGCGGTGGCGATGGCGACCGAGATGAAAAGATTGGCGCCCCCCAGTTTTAGATACCCGCCGAAGATGGTCAGCGCCAGAAGTGACATCAGCGCCGCCCAGGCAAAGTAAAGCGGCCGGCGGGGTTCAGCGCGGGTCATGTGTTGCGCCCCAGCAGATAGATCAGCGGATAGATGAAGACCCAGACGGCATCGACGAAGTGCCAATAGAGCCCGACGCCCTCGACCCCGGCATGGTACTCCGCCGTGAACGAGCCGCAACGCGTGCGCCAGATCAGGAAAAACAAGGCGCCGATGCCGATGCTGAGATGCAGCGCATGGATGCCGGTCGCCATAAAATAGATGAAGAAGAAAATCTCGACGGTGTGCGCGTAAGGCCCGGCATAGGTGAAGAACACGCCGGGCAGCAGGCCCTCGCCGATCTCCTTGTAATATTCGAGGATCTTGATGCCGAGGAAGGCAAGCCCGAGCAGCGCGGTGATCAAGAGGAACAGCATCATCAGCCGGCGCGCGCCGGATCGGATTGCATGCACCGCCAGCGCCATGAAGAGGCTGCTGGTCAGCAGCACGCCGGTGTTGATGGAGCCTAGCAGCACCTCGGTATGACGGCCGGCCTCGGCGAAGCCTTGCGGATAGAGGAAGCGGTAGACTGAATAAGCGGTCAGTAACCCGCTGAAGAACAACACCTCGGTCGAGAGAAAAGCCCAGACGCCGAGATTGGCGGTCTGCTTCTGATGGCGCAGATCAGCATAGGGCTCGGCCAGCTCTTTCTCGACGATATGCCGCTCAGTCATGGTCCGCCCCCGGCGTCACATAGGCATAGGGCTTCGCCGGCACTTTCGGCGGGTGGGTAAAGTTATCCTTGGGCGGTGGCGAGGGGGCCTGCCATTCGATACCGGTCGCTTGCCAGGGGTTGGCGCTGGCGCGGCGGCTCCAGATCAGCGACCAGCCGAGATAGAACAGCGGCAGCAGATAGGCCACCGCCAGCACCCCGGCGCCGCCCGAAGAGAAGACGTTCAGCACCTGATACTGCTCAGCATAGACGTGATAGCGCCGCGGCATGCCCTCGTAGCCCAGGATGAATTGCGGGAAGAAGGTCAGGTTGAAGCCGCAGAACATCAGCACCGCGGCGAAGCGCGCCCAGATTTCGGGATACATCCTGCCGGTGATCTTCGGCCACCAGAAATGCAAGGCGCCGAAAAAGGCCGTCACCATGCCGCCGACCATGATGTAGTGGAAATGTGCGACGATGAAATAGGTCTGCGTCACGTGAACGTCGACCGGCAGCGTCGCAAGGAAGAGGCCGGTCAGCCCGCCGATGGTGAAGAGGCCGATGAAGCCGAGCGCATAGAGCATCGGCGCCTCGAAGCTGATCGAGCCCTTGTGCAAGGTCGCCGTCCAGTTGAACACCTTGATCGCCGAGGGCACCGCGACGGCGAAGCTGAGGAAGGAGAACATCAGCCCGGCATACATCGAGATGCCTGCGACGAACATGTGATGGCCCCAAACCAGAAATCCGATCACCGCGATGCTGACGCTGGCCCAGCAGAGGAATTTATAGCCGAAGAGCTCCTTGCGGGAAAAACACGGGATAATCTCGCTGACCACACCCATGCCCGGCAAAATCATGATGTAGACCGCGGGATGCGAGTAGAACCAGAACAGATGCTGGAACAGGAGCGGGTCGCCGCCCAGCGCTGGATCGAAGATGCCGACATGAATCAGGTGTTCGGTCGCCAGCAACAGCAGCGTCATCGCCAGCACCGGCGTGGCGACGATCAGGATGACGCTGGTCGAATAGAGCGACCAGCAGAAGATCGGCAGGCTATACCAACCCATGCCTGGCGCGCGCAGCCGGTGCAGGGTGATAATGAAATTGAGCCCGGTCAGGATCGACGAGAATCCGGCGATGAAGATGCCGGTCACGGCGGCGATGAGATGGCCGCTCGAATACATCGTGGAATAGGGCGCGTAGAACGTCCAGCCGGTGTCGAGCCCGCCGACGAAGAGGGCGTAAAGCACGAAACTTCCGCCGAGGATGAAGAGATACCAGCTCAGCAGGTTCAATTTCGGGAAGGCGACGTCGCGGGCGCCGATCATCATCGGCAGCAGGAAATTGCCGAAGGTGGTCGGGATCGCCGGCACCAGGAAGAACCACACCATGACGATGCCGTGCGTTGTGAAGAGCCGGTTGTAGATCTCGGCCGAGACCGGCGCACCGTCGGGGTGGAGCAGGATATAGCGCATCGCCGCCGCGGCGCCGCCGCCGATGAAGAAGAACATCGTGATCGACGCGAAATAGAGCAGGGCGATGCGCTTGTGGTCGGTGGTAAAAAACCACGACCGCAGGGTAAAATTCTCGGTCAGGTAATTTTTGCACGGCGCGCGGCGGGCCGATGTCATGGCGTTTTCCTCGGCTTCTCGTCGAGCGACTTGATGTAAACGATCAACGCCAGGATCTGGCTCTCGTCGAGCTGACCGGCGAAGGACGGCATGACGGGCGCATAGCCTGCCGGCGCGCGTTTTTGCGGCAACAGGATGGCGTCGCGCAGAAAGTCATCGTCGGCGTGGGCGAAGCCGCCATCGGCCAGCGCCACGGTCTTGCCATAGAGACCGGCGAGATCGGGGGCATGCACCGTGCTGCCCGGACCGTGGCAGCCGCCGCAGCCCAGGCTGCGGAACAGCTTTTCGCCGGCGCCGGCGAAGCTGTCGCCATGCGCTTGCGTCGCCAGCCAATTCGCGTAATCGGCCTGGCTCATCACCACGATTTCGCCGGTCATCCGAGCGTGGTCGGTGCCGCAGAATTCGGAGCATTCGAGCTGGAAGCTGCCGGTCCGGATCGGGTGGAACCATAAGCTCTCGTAGCGTCCGGGCACCACATCGCGCTTCAGGCGAAAGGCCGGCACGTAGAAGCTGTGGATGACGTCCTGCGACGCCATGATGAGGCGGATATCGCGATCGACCGGGACGTGCAGCGCGTCGATCTCTGCCTGTCCGTCGGGATGCTGCACCTTCCATATCCATTGCTTGCCGACGACGAAGATGTCGAGCGTGTCGGGCGGCGCCTCGTAGAGCCGGGCATAGAGATCGGCGCCCCAGAAGAACAGCGCGACGAAGGCGATCAGCGTCGCCGCGGTCCAGCCGATCTCGATGCGCCAGGACTTTTCCTCCTGGCCGGTTCTGCTGGCGCCGCTGCCGCGGCGATACTTGATGCAATAGAGAAGCAGCAGCGTGAAGAGCAGGCCGAGCACGAGGGCCGAGATAATCAATAAGCCGAAGAAGAGAAAATCAATCTCGGGCGACAGGCTGGCGGCTTGCGGCGGCAGGAAATCGAACATGCTCAGGCGTTCCGCCGCTTGCGCGTCAGCAACAGGAGCAACAGTGCCACGCCGCCGACCGTCGCCGCCGCGAGCCATGGCAACGCCTGGCCGACCGCGAGATCGTAGCGCCCGGCCGCCGGGTCGTAGTGGTAGCAAAGCAGCAACAGCCGCGTCGCCGGCGCGCTGATCGCGCCGCGCGCCGCCTCGAACAGGCCGAGTTGCAGATCGCGCGGAGTGTAATCGATGCCTTGGATATAGCGCGCGAGGGTTCCGCTCGGCGTCGCCAGGATGAGCCCAATCGGATGGGCGTATTGGTCGATCGACGCATCGTAGCGATAGGGAAAGCCCGCCGCCTGGGTCAGCTTGGCAAGGTTCGCCGCGTCGCCCGACAGGTAATGCCAGCCCGCGCCGGCCGCATGCCGCGTATAGAGGGCAAGATCGGCCGCCTTGGCGTCGCCCGCATCGGCGGCGGTCTCGCGCGGGTCGACGCTCACCACCGCGACGTCGAAATCCCGGCCCGCCGCGAGATCGAGGCTGTTGAGCCGCTCCACCATGGCGCGGCGCTCGAGACCGCAGAGATTGGGGCAATGGAAGTAGCCCAGAAACAGCAGCAGCGGCTTGCCGTGCAGAATGTCGCCGAGTTGCAGGGCGTTGCCGTTCTCGTCGCGCAAGCTGGTGTCGAGCGGCAGTGCGTCGCCGAGTTTTTGTACCACCGCGAGGCCGGAGAAATCCTCCGCGGTCAGCGTCGATTGCGCCTGCGCCGGTAGCGCATATAATACGATTAGCGCGGCGAGCAGGATTCTTGTCATGGCGTCGCCACCAGGCCGGATTTTGGCCAATCGGCGATGCCACTCCGCGCGACGCGCCGCATCGCCTCGTCGATGGGAATATGCACGCGCGTATGGGTGGCATCGGCCCAGCCATAGCTGGAGAGGCGCCGCGCCTCGGCGGCACGAAAGCGCGCCAGATCGGCGGCCGGATCGACCTGCAGCTGTGGCGCCGGCGTGGGCGGCTGGTCCAATGGCGTGTGGCGGCCGATCGAATGCGGGAAGATCGCCAGCAGCATCCCCGCCGACAGGATGAGAAAGCCTGCGAGGCCGAGCGCGATGGCGCCAGGCAGGCGCGGCTCGACGTCCTTATGCTCGTAACCCCAGCGGATTTTGGGCTTGGGCGCCTGGCTCACCGTCGCTCTCCCTGCCACAGGAAATTCGCCGTCATCGCCCCACCCTGCGCCAGCAGCGCCGCGAGGCTCCACCACGGCGTTTGATCGCCGCCGACCAGCCACATTGCGCCGAGCCAGCCGCCGGCCAGTACGGACCCCGCCGCCAGGCCGAGGCCGCGCTGGCTCTCCTTGACGCTACGGAACAGCAGCAGCAGGAAGGGCGCGATGAATTGACAAAGGATATTTGCGCCAAGCACGACGCCCCACGGCGCGGCCGCGCGCCGCGCGTACCAGACGATCTCGTCGGGCAAATTTTCTTCCCATACGATGAGGAATTGCATGAAGGCGAGATAGGCGGTGATCAGCGTCGCTGCGAACAGCATGGTGCCGAGAGCCTGCAGCGTCCCGCGCTCGGTCTTGCCGCCGGCGATATAAAGCAGGATCGCCGCTGCGAGGGCGATCGAGAACCACGCCGCACTGACTAGCAGCCCGAAGACCGACGAGCTCCACGGTGCATCGAGCGACATCACCCAATCGATAGCGGCGAAGCTCAGGCTGAACAGCAGCAGGATCAATGCCGCCGGCGACGGCGCGCGGCGCGGCAGGCCGAGCCAGAGCCCGGTCCAGATCGCGACATACACGATGCTGCGCAGCACGAAGAACGGCAAATTGAGATAAAGCGAATGCGTCGGGCTGGCCGGTAACGTCCAGGGATAGAGCCAGGGCGTGGCGATCAGCACAGGAATCAGAGCGAGGGCCATCACCGGCAGCGTCGCCTCACTTGCGTCCAGCACCGGCTGCAGTGGCGCAACCCAGCGCCCGCGACTGAGAGATCCAAACGCGCGCAACGCCAGTGCGCCCAGCGGCATGCTCGCGCCGAAGACGAAGGTGCCGAGCCAGGCTCGCGCCAGCGCTTGCGGCGCGAACGCGAGCCCGATCGCACAGCCGAGCAGGCCGAGCGCACCGATCCCGAGCGCCCAAACCATCGGGCGCGACAGCGGCAGGTGTAAAGCGCGGGTCGCGCTCATTTGATCTGCCCCCGCTGCACCGGGGTCAGGCTCGCCAGATCAGCGCTCTGGCTTTGCTGCAAGACGCGGAGATAGGCGACGATGGCCCAGCGATCCTGCGACGCGATGCGGCCGGCAAAGCCGTACATCGCGCCATAGCCGTTGCCGATCACGTCGTAGAGCTTCCGGCTCGAGGCGGCGATCAGCGCGGGCGAAGCAAGGTCGGGCGGCTGCGGAAATCCGCGCTGCACCACCATGCCGTTGCCGGCGCCGCTACGGCCGTGGCAGGGCGCGCATTCGATGTCGAAGCGCTGCTGGCCGCGCTGAATGAGCGCGAGCGACAGAGCGGGAACGGCGGGCGCGCCTTGACGCGGGACCGTGCCGGGCAGCGGTGCCGGCGCATCGCCGGGATAGGGCGATGTCTTGTCCTGGTCGCTCATGTCCTGGAACGCCGCGAGAAAGAGCGCGGCGAGCGCCAGCACGGCCGGGGCCCAGCACCACAGCCTCATGGCGGCAACTCATGGATGGCGACCGGCTTGCTGGCGCCGAGCAGCCTCGTCACCCGCGTTCTGGCATCGCTCCCATTGCCGAGCGGGACGGCGAGGAAGAAGCGATCGCTGCTAGCCCGGGCGAAATCGGGCGTCGCAAATATCCGGTCGTAGAAGCGCGGCAGCCGGGCGAGCAGCAGAAATCCGAAAAATCCCGCCAGCACCGCGCCCATCACCGTGCCCTCGAACAGGATCGGGCCGAAAGCGGGCCAGGACGCCAGCGGTCGGCCGCCGATATTGAGCGGATAGAGCACCGCCGAAGGCCAATATTGCGTGGCGGCGCCGGCCAGCAATCCGGCGACGCCACCGCAAAACACGATGGTCGGTAGGATGGAGTGGCGCGCCGCGATCATCGGCTCGAGCTCGGGGATCGCATAGGGCGTATAGGCATCGCCGGGGATGATGCCATGCGCGCGCAAAGCCTGGGCCGCCGCGAGGATAGCGTCGGGATGGTCGAACTCGGCGACCAATATGCGGTTCATGCGCGCTTCTCCCACTCGCGCCGCATCGCGCTCATCTCGCTCATCGCGACGATGGGAAGAAAGCGTAGGAAGAGAAAGATGCCGGTAAAGAAGAGGCCGAAGCTCCCGAGCGTCGTCGCCCAATCCCAGAATGTCGGCCAATAGGAGCCGAAGGCCGAGGGCATGAAATCCTGTGCCAGGCTGGTCACCACCAGCAGATAGCGCTCGATCCACATGCCGATCATCACCGCGATGCAGATGATGAACAGCGGGACGGGTGCTCGACGTAAAACCCGCGACCACAACAGCTGCGGCACGCAGACATTGAGTAGCACGGTCGCCCAGAAGAACGGCGCGAAAGGCCCGATCAACCGCGCCATCGCCGTGTGATGATGGAAGGCATCTGCGCTGTAGAGCTCGGCGAAGACCTCCATCGCATACGCGTAGCCGATGGCGACGCTGCTCGCGAGCAGCATCATGGCCAGGATGTCGAGATGATACGGCGTGATCAGATTGGCGAGGCCATAGAAGCGGCGGATGACGATCACCAGCGCCGTCACCATGCCGAATCCCGACAACATGGCGCCGAAGACGAAGAAGGGCGGAAATTCGGTCGAGTGCCAGCCCGGCGTCATTCCGGCAGCGAAATCCAAGCCGACGATGCTGTGGATTGAGACCACCGTCGGCGTCAGCAGCCCGGCGAATAGCAAATAGAGCACGCGGTAATGCCGCCAATGCTGTGCCGAGCCGCGCCAGCCCAGCGCCGCGAGGCCGTAGCAGAATTGCGCGAAGCGGCTCGGCGCGCGGTCGCGCAATGTCGCCAGATCGGGCAGCAATCCGAGATACCAGAACAGCACCGAGGCGATCACATAGACCAAGATCGCGACGAAATCCCACAGCAGCGGACTGCGGAATTGAGGCCACACCTGCATGGTTGCGGGATAGGGAAAGAGCCAGAAGAACAGCCAGGGCCGACCGAGATGTAAAATCGGGAAGAGCCCGGCGCAGGCGGCGGCGAAAACCATCATCGATTCGGCGATGCGGGTGATCGGCGTGCGCCATTCCGAGCCGAGCAGATAGAAGATCGCCGAGATCAGCGTGCCGCCACTGGCGATGGCGATCCACCAGACGTAATCGACGATGGCGAGGCCCCAGGCCACCGGCATGTCGACGCCCCAGATGCCGATGCCGGCGATGAAGAGTGTGCCGATAGCGATGGCGAGCAGCAGGAGGAGTGCCAGCGAAACGCTGAACCCCGCCCACCAGTAAAGCCCAGTCGGCCGCGTCAGCGCGATGGCGGAAACCTGCTCGGCGATGGCGGTGGCAGTCTGCACGGAATCGCGGCGCATCCGGCTCAGCCCTCCTTGATCGCTGGGTTGCGGTTGAGCACGCGCGCCGCATAAGAGGTGCGCGGACGGGTATTCAACTCGCCCAGAAGCAGGTAATCGCGCGGATCGCCCTTGCGCCGGCGCACCGCGCTGGCAGGGTCGTTGATGTCGCCAAAGACAATCGCCTGGGTCGGGCAGGCGGCCTGGCAGGCGGTGACCACGTCGCCGTCCCTGACCGGGCGGTCGCCGATATCGGCGGCGATCTCCGCCTTGCGGATGCGCTGGATGCAATAGGTGCATTTCTCCATCACGCCGCGCGAGCGCACCGTGACGTCCGAGTTGCGCGAATGCGGGTCGCGCTGCTCCTCCTCGGCATAGCCGAAGAAATTGAAGCGCCGCACCTTGTAGGGACAGTTATTGGCGCAAAACCGCGTGCCGACGCAGCGGTTATAGACCATGGCGTTGACGCCCTCGCTGTCATGCGAGGTGGCCTCGACCGGGCAGACCACCTCGCAGGGCGCGTTCTCGCAATGCATGCAGGGTACCGGCTGGAACGCCGCTTCAGCGCTGGCGCCGCCGCCGAATTCATAGGCGTCGACGCGTAGCCACTGCATTTCACGGCCGCGCGCGACTTCTGCCTTGCCGACGACGGGGATGTTGTTCTCGGCCTGGCAGGCGGTAACGCAAGCGCCGCAGCCGATGCAGGATGAGAGATCGATCGCCATGCCCCAGGCGCGCCCCGGATAATCGTGTGGCGCATAGAGCGAGCGGGCGACGTCATGCGCGGCGGGCTGGGCCGCCTCGGCAAACGCGACGCGACGCAAGAGATCATTGCCTTCCATGGTGTGGTGATGCTGCGTCGAGGCAAAGGCGTAACGCGTGCCGGTTTTCGCGAGCTCGATCCCGGTGCGCTGCCATAGCGCGTTGCTGGCGCGCAGCGGCCGGATGTCGAAGCCTTCGGCGGTGAAGACCACCGCCGATGCCGTGTTCTCGCCGATGACGCGGCCATAGCCGAGCGGCAGGGTCACGCAATCCTCCGCTTGGCCCGCGGCGACCAGCACTGGCGCGCTCAGCCCGTCATCGCCCGCCGCCAGCGTGACGATGTCGCCATCCGCGACGCCGAGCCGTTGCGCCGTCGCCGGGCCGAGCAACGCGGCATTGTCCCAGGTGATACGGGTCAGCGGCCGCGGCAATTCCTGCAGCCAGGCATTGCCGATGAAGCGGCCGTCATAGGCGGCGGGGTCCGGACGGAAGATCGCGGTCAACCCGCCGCCGGCGGGAATCGCCGCCGGCAGACGGTCCCACAAATCGGACTTGATCGCGGCGGTGACCGGCGGCGCGGCACTCCCCGGCACGACACCCTGCCGGAGCGCCGCTGACCAATCCGAATCGCTCGCCAAATGTTCGCGCCATTGCGCTCGGACAATCGCGGCGCCGTCGGGGTCGAGCGTGCCTTGCAGTGCCGCCAGCAATTCGATCGCCGAGCGGCCGCCGAAGAGCGGCTTGGTCTGCGGCTGCAGAATGGTCGCCGTGCCGTCGAAGGCGCGTGTATCGCTCCAGGCCTCGAAAGGATGCACCTCCGGCACGTGCCAATGGCACGCCTTCGCGGTTTGATTACGATAGGCGCCGAGATAGAGGCTGAAATTCGCTTGGCGGATGGCGCCGGCAAGATCGAGATCGATGGGCGCCGTATAGGCCGGGTCACCACCCAAGATCACCAGCATGCCGACCTTGCCGGCTGCGAGATCGGCCATCAGTTCGGCAAGCGAGCTGGGATCGCCGCCCAAGGGCTCGATGAGAGTTTGCGGGGCGCCAAGCCTGGAGTTGATCGCCTGCACCATCGCCTGTTGCGCCGGCGGTAGGCTGGGGCCCGCATGGAGCAGCGAAGCGCCACGGTTACCGTTCAAATCCGCCGCCACTGCGGCGATCCATGCGTTCAATTCCGCCGGAGCGGGCGCGGCGGGGCCGGCGCCGAGCGAGCCGGCCAGCGCGCGCAGTACGCTCTCGATCCGGTCCGGCGCCAGCGCCAGGCGATGATCCGCCGCGGCGCCAGTCAAATTGGGCGAGCTTTCCAGCGCATAGAGTCGGTTGCCGGCGCCGCGCCCGGCGGCAAAATCGCGCGCAAATGAGAGCCGTCCGGGCGCGAAATCGAGCAGATCGCTGTCGACGCCCAAGATTACTTTCGCCTTATCGATGCGCGGAATGCTCTCGAGCGGCCGGCCATAGGCGAGCGCGGCACCCTGCCAGGCATTATCGCTCCCGGCCGGCTCCCAACGATGCCAGCGCACATCGCCATAGGCTTTTGCGAGATCGGCGATTTGCGCCCGCAGGCTCGACGCCGTGACGTGGCCGCTCAAGATCCGCAAGCCCTTGCCGGGCATCACCGCCGCGCGCGCTTCGCCGATGGCGCGCTGGAAATCCGGCCAGTCGCGGATGCCGCCGTCGAAGACCAGCGCCCGGGCGCGGGCCGGATCGTAGAGATCGAGAATCGCCGCCTGGGCGAAGCTGCTCGACCCGCCGCGGCTGGCCGGATGATCGGGATTGCCCTCGACCTGGATCGGACGGCCGCCCTGGTGGCGTACCAGGACGCCTTCCGCATAGCCGCCGAGCTCGATCGCGGTGGCGTAGCGCGCCTCGGCAGTGGCGGTGGTCGCAGGATCGGCAATGACATTGGGCACGATGTCGCGCGGCGGCGGTTCGCCCGGGCCGATGCCGGCGGCAGCGAGCGTTGCGCTCATCATCTGGAGAAAACGCCGACGGTCGAGCGGCTCGGCACCCATCGTTTCCATCACTGGATCGTGGCTGTGATCGCCGCTCATCGGTGGCACGTGGTGCAATCCGTGAGGCCCGTGAGATGGACGTGGTAGGCGTCGAGCAGCGCCGCCGGCGTGGGCGTCGCGGCGTCGCGCTGCCAGCCCATGGCGAAGACGGCGTCATGCGGGCGCAGATTGGGCGCCGGGTCGCGATGGCAGTCGAGGCACCAGCCCATATTCATGCTGTGCACTTTATGCATCAGCGGCATCCGGTCGACGCGGCCGTGGCAGGTCTCGCAGGCGACGCCCTTCGCGACATGGATGCTGTGGTCGAAATAGGCGTAATCGGGAATGTCGTCGACGCGGTTCCACACCAGCGGCGTCTTGTCGGCGAGGCTTTGGCGCACCGGCGCCAGCATCGCCGCGTTGGTCCAGATCTGCGAATGACAGCTCATGCAGGTATCGCTGCTCGGCATGCCGGCATTAGCGGAAGTCTCGACCGTCTGATGGCAGTAGCGGCAATCGAGGCCGAGGCCGCCGACGTGATGCTTATGGCTGAACGGCACCGGCTGATCCTGGATGAGGCCGATATGGGTCCAGTAATCGACCACCGGCAGCGAAAAGGCGACGCCAATGGCGCCGAACCCGGCCAGGACTAGGACGATAAGCGATAGTCGCGCCAGGAGATTGGTGCCGGGGGTAAACAGCATTCCCCTCACACGTCTTCCATGTCCGACTCCCCGAAAGTCTGCCGTCGAACCTAATCCTCCGGCAGGCGAAACGAAACTTTAAATCAGCTCGCGCACCTTATCGGGCGGCACGGTAAGCGCGATCTTGGTCCGGTTCGGTGTGCCGCGCCAACGTGAAACTAAATAAGAGATAACTCGACGGCATCGCACACCTTTCGGTTGGCCTGACGGGTTTTTAGGTGCTTTTGCCGTCGAGCTTACAGTCGGAACGAAATTTCTCGCGGCTTTGGCACCGGAAATACCGACCTGGGTAGCAATTCCTGTCTTGGCAGGGATAGGCGTTACCTACACTGCGCTAGGCGGCTTCCGTGCTGTTGTGGTGAAGCGGTTTACCGCATTCGCATGCTGACCAGCCCCCACTGAGTGGTCCAGTTGGAATGTTAGTTTATGGGGCATTGAGTACTGACCTGACGGATTTTTTGTACCAGCGGCAGAGAGAGATTGATCAGCCCGCACCGAGTGGTCCAGTTGCGATGTTAGTTTATGGGCAGATCGGGCACCACCGATAGGCTGG
>Ga0208849_1000557_pt1 | contig 34064 bp, 31 predicted proteins | sample NGESurdeep072012_10_FD_184470 | JGI IMG/M metagenome (GOLD analysis project Ga0208849, IMG submission 184470) | Arctic peat soil microbial communities from Barrow, Alaska - NGEE Surface sample 53-3 deep-072012 (SPAdes) | ecosystem: Environmental > Terrestrial > Soil > Wetlands > Peat ... | reverse complement strand
CCAGAATGGCACATCTCGATGCCGCCGGAGGCCGTCCACCCCATCATGGCCGGGCTCTTTCTTGTCCCGGCCATCCATTGTGCGGCAAGCTCGCAGGATGGAGCGAAGGCGTTGGAACCCCGAATGGTCCGATCTGTTCGTCCAACTCTTCTGACCGGATGCTGATGGATGGCCGGGACTCCAAGAGCCCGGCCATGACGTTCAAGGCGGGGAGTCTGACCCAGCGGCCCTTCGCAGGGCTCACAGATAATCCCGCACGTCGGCGATGTGGCCGGCGATGGCGGCGGCGGCGGCCATCGGCGGGCTCATCAGGTGGGTGCGTCCGCCCCGGCCCTGACGTCCCTCGAAGTTGCGGTTGGAGGTCGAAGCGCAGCGCTCGCCGGGAGCCAGCCGATCTGGATTCATGCCAAGGCACATCGAGCATCCGGGTTCCCGCCATTCGAAGCCGGCGGCGCGGAAGATGTCATCCAGTCCCTCGGCCTCGGCCTGCGCCTTGACCAGGCCCGACCCCGGCACGACCATCGCCGCGACATGGCCCGCGACCCTTCGGCCCCTGGCTATGGCGGCGGCGGCGCGAAGATCCTCGATGCGGGCGTTGGTGCACGAGCCGATGAACACCCGGTCGATGCGGGCTTGGTTGATCGGTTGGCCGCCCTCAAGCCCCATGTAGGCAAGGGCGCGGGCGATGGCGGCGGCGCGGGGGCCGTCGAAATCGGCGGGATCGGGAACCCGGCCGCCGACTTCGACCACATCCTGCGGGCTGGTGCCCCAGGTGAGCGTGGGGGCGATGGCCCCCACCTCGATTTCGATCGCGCGGTCGAAGACGGCGTCGTCATCGGAGTGGAAAGTCGTCCAGTAGGCCAGGGCCATGTCCCATGCGCGTCCATTCGGGGCCGCGGGGCGATCCCTCAGATAGGCGAAGGTGACTTCATCGGGCGCGACCAGTCCGGCGCGGGCGCCGGCCTCGATGGTCATGTTGCAGAGCGTCATCCGCCCTTCCATGGAAAGCGCGCTGACCGCCTCCCCGGCGTATTCGATGACATGGCCAGTGGCGCCGCTCGTCCCGATCTTGCCGATCAGGGCCAGGGCATAGTCCTTGGCCCCGACGCCGGGCGCCGGCCGGCCGGTGAAGCGCACCCGCATGTTGCGGCTCTTACGCTGGCGCAGGGTCTGGGTCGCGAGCACATGCTCGACTTCGGAGGTGCCGATGCCCTGGGCCAAGGCCCCGAAGGCACCGTGGGTCGATGTATGGGAATCGCCGCAGACGATGGTCATGCCCGGCTGAGTGCGTCCTTGCTCCGGTCCGACGATGTGGACGATGCCGTTGCGAATATCGCCCATGGCGAAGAACGCGATGCCGCTTTGCGCGACATTGCGCTCCAGCGCCTGAAGCTGGAGACGCGCCTCGGTGTCGGCGATGGCGGCGATCCCCAGGCCCTGGCCGACGGTGGGCACGTTGTGATCGGCCACCGCCAATGTGCGGTCGGGACGTCGGACCGTCCGGTCCGCGGCCTTCAGGCCGGCGAAGGCCTGCGGCGTGGTCACCTCATGAATGAGGTGCAGATCGATGTAGATTACCGCGTCGCCCGCCTCATTTTCGGACACCACATGGGCGTCCCAGATCTTGTCGTGCAGGGTTCGACCGGCCATCGGCGCATCTAGAGCGCGGCCGAGGGCCGCGTCCAGTTTTGCGACGATGTCAGAATTCCAGAACTCGAGTCCGCCTGGCGCTGCGCTAGCAAGGTCGGCGCGGCATCAGGCGCGCGGAAGCGCTTGGAGCCATGTTCCGCGTTATCGGTCGCGCTTGCCCCGCCAAGCGCGACCCGATCAGCACAGTCTAGCGGTTGACGTGGTCTTTCAGGGCCTTGGCGGGCTGGAAGACCAGCTTCTTCGAGGCGGCGATCTTCAGCGAGGCGCCGGTGCGCGGGTTACGACCGGTGCGGGCCGGCTTGTTCTGAACCTTGAACTTGCCAAAGCCGGGAATTGACACTTCCGTGCCCTTGCCGGCGGATTTGTGAATGGCGCCAAAAACCAGATCGACCAGCTGCTTGGCGTGGGCCTTGGTGGTCTTGCCCTCGGTGGCGACGTGGTCGATCAATTCAGAGATTGTCATCGGCATCCTCCGTGCGCGCCAGCCCGGCGCGTTCCTGTGCCGCCCCCGGGCGTCACGGCCGTTAGGAAATGCACGCCCGCGCGCCGGGAGCAAGGGTTTGACCGCATTTGTTTGGCTCCAGGGTGCACTTTTCCGCCGCGACCGCCTTAGGGGGCTCGCATGAACGTCGCCGGGGCTGGTCCGCAGCCCGGCAATCGCTCAGGATGGGCGCGCCTGGCGTTCCTAAAGCCCGATCAAGTCCGTACCTGCCGATGGCCGCGATTCACAAGTTTTCGCTGATCTATGATGCCGCCGAGGATCGTCTGGCGTGGATCGTCGAGGATCTCGAGGGCGCGACCACGCGCCTGTGGCTCACCGCGCGCCTGTGCCGGGGCTTGGTCCCGGCGGTGGTTCGCCTGCTCAACAAGACGCGCGCCGATATCGCGGCTGAACATGAGACGGCCGTTCAGTCCTGGGAACAGGCCGCCGCCATGACCGGATTTGGCAAGGTTCCCGCGGTTCGCGCCGGCGCGCTGACGACCACGGGCCTGGTAACCGCGGCGCACATCCGGCCTTCAGTCGACGGCATGGTCCTCACCTTCGACTTCGGCGCCGGCGACAATCGCACCATCGCGCTCAGCACGACGGCAGTCCGCCAGATGCTGGCCGTGATGCACCGCGTGCACCTGGCCGCGGGCTGGCCCGTCGATGTCTGGCCTGCATGGATCGCGCGGGCCGCCGCCCGGCCACCCTCCGATGTTGTGAACTAGCGCCGATGTTCGAGCATGTCGCGCTGCTGCTGTCCTTCGTCTTCGCCCTGGCGCTGACGCACCTTCTGTCGAGCACCACCGAGATCATCCTGGGGCGAGACCGCCTCCGCTTCTCCGGGCTGCATGCGGCGTGGATGGTCGCCGCCTATCTGAGCCTGCTGGTCAACTGGCTGTCATACTGGGGCCTGGTCGCCCTCAAGCACTGGACCGTTGGCGAGGTGGAGCTCTGGTTCGCGGCCGCGACCATCCAGTATTTCACCTGCTCGCTGATCTCCATCAGGCCAGACCCAGATGGAGTGATCGACATGCCGGCCTTCTTCGCCCGCCAACGGCCGGCGATCTTCACCGCCTTTTTCGCCTTGATGGCCGTTTCGATGATTCAGAATTACGCCGATCGCAACCACACCTCCGGTCTGGGGCCGTCGGACTGGATCTCGGAAAACCTGTTGGTTCTGCCGATGGCCGTGTCGGTGGTGATCGCCGGATGGACGCGGACCCTTTGGCTGCAGTGGGTCGCGGTCCTGGTGATCCTCGGGTTGATCGTGTTTTTCTTGAGCACCTTCGCGCTTCCCGCCTAGACTCAGACCTCCAGTGGCCGATCCAAGGCGTCAGGCGCGCGCGGACCCTTCGCCGGATAATGCTGCGCTAGCGCCGCGCCGCAGATTGCGATCGCCTCGACGATACCCGCGGTTGGATCGGCGCCGTCCTTCATCGCCGTCTGGATGGCCTTGGCCGCCCGCGCCCAGGCCGGTTCTCCGGCTTTTTCGTGAATGCCTTCATGGGCGATTATCCGCACCTGGCGGTCGTCGAGGGCGACAAAGATCAGCACCCCGGTGTCGCTGCCGACGGCCCGCGAGCTGACGGCGACGAATTGCTGATGGGCCGCCTTGGCGACCCGGTGGCGCTTGAGGCTGGGCGGGGTCAGCATCCGCCGCACGCCGGCTATGGAGATCACCAGATAGGCGATGGCGAACAGCACCACCTGGGCGGTGGCGTAGGCGACCAGGACCAGCGCCAGCTGGCTCTCCAGGGCGCTGGCCTGAGAGGCTGTCCACAGGCCTTCGGCCGAGGCGATGGCCAATGGATGGAGGCCAAAGGCCAGGGCGATCGGCGGCAGGACCAGGACCAGCGCCGCGGCCCAGGCCAGCGGGACCTCGCCATAGGTGGAAACTTCCCCGGCGAGCACGCAGACGATCTCGCCCGATGTGCCTTGTTCGGCGGTGTTGACGGCCGCCGCGATGCGGTCCTCGTCGATGACGCTCAGCATCTCACCAGCCTCCCGAGGCGCCGCCGCCGCCGCCCGAGCCCCCGCCGCCGCTAAAGCCGCCGCCGCCGAATCCTCCGCCGCCAAAGCCGCCACCGCCGCTCCAGCCCCGACTGCCGCCGGACAGCATCATCATCGGCAACATCCAGCCAAGTCCCCCGCCGCGACCGCCCCGGAACAGGGACGAGAAGATCACCGCCATGACGATCAGCGGAATGATTGCGCCCAGTGGACTGCCGTGATGGACCGGCGCCTGGGCCGCCTGGGCCGCCCGGGTTTCGGCGGTGGTCTGGTCGAGGCTGAGCTGGCTGATGATCTCGTCGGTTCCGGCGACCACGCCGCCCTCGATGTCTCCGGTGCGGAACTTCGTCAGCACCGCGCGCTGCAGGATGACGCTGGAAAGCGCGTCAGTGAGCACCGGCTCCAGGCCATAGCCGACCTCAATGCGCACCTTGTGCTCGCTGGGAACGACGATCAGCAGGGCGCCGTTGTCGAGCCCTTTCTGGCCGATGCCCCAGTGCCGCAGCAGCTGATAGCCGTAGTCCTGGATATCGTAGCCGCCCAGGGACGGCAGAGTGACCACCACCAGCTGGCGCGTGGTCGCGGTTTCCAGCGCCGCCAGCTTGGCGGTTAGCGACGCCTGCGTCGCCGGGCTCAGAACGTGGGCGTTGTCGACCACCCGTCCGGTCAGGGAGGGGAACTGCGGCGCGGCCAAGGCCGGCGCGCAGACCAGGGCCAGCAGCAGCCCGAGCGCTGCCGCCAGACGGCTCATGGCGTGGCCGGAGCGGTCGCGGGGGCTGTCGCCGGCGGCGGCGATCCCGGCGGCGCGGTGTTGAGGTCGAAGTTCACCTGCGGCGCCGACTGGGCCGAAGCCGTGGCCGAGAACAGGCTCATGGCCTTTTCGTTGTGATAGAGGGTGCTGGCCCAGAACACGCCTGGGAAGGTGCGCAGCTCGGTATTGTAGTCGCGCACGGCCTCGTTGTAGTCGCGCCTGGCGATGGCGATGCGGTTTTCGGTGCCCTCGAGCTGAGATTGCAGGGCCAGGAAGTTCTCGTTGGATTTCAGGTTCGGATAGTTCTCGCTGATCGCCAGCAGGTGACCGAGCACGCCAGAGAGCTGGTTCTGAGCCTGCTCATATTGCTGGAAGGCGGCGGGACTGGTCAGGGTCGACGCGTCGACCTTGACCTGTGTGGCGCTGGCCCTGGCCTGGGTGACCTGGATCAGAACGGTGCGTTCCTGGGCGGCGAAGCCCTTCACCGTCTCGACGAGGTTCGGGATCAGGTCGGCTCGGCGCTGATAGTCCGCCTGCACGTCCGCCCAGGCGGTCCTGGCCTTTTCTTCCTTGGTCGGAATGGTGTTGACCCCGCAGCCGGCCAGACCGGCGACCATGGTCAGGGCCAGCGCCGCGCGCGTGACGGCTCGAAATGTCTGTTGCAAGGATGGACCCCCAGGCCGCCCGCCGCCCGACCCCGCGACGAAACAAAACCTAGTATGGCGCGGCCTCCGGCGCCAGTGGGGGCTTTTGACCCCTTTTCCTTCCGACCTCAGCCACCAGGCGCTCCACAAGGCGCCGACTTTTGGCTAGCATCCGGCTCTTCCTCGATCTGGAGAACCTCATGGCCTCGATGGATCGCCCGTCCTGTATCGCGCATTGGACCGACATCGAAAAACCCGACAACAATCACTATCAGGGCGACGATGAGTTGATGTGCATCGGCGCGCCGTTCGGACGGCATTTCGGGCTCGAACGGCTGGGCATTCATCACGAGCGATTGCCGCCCGGTCGGCGGACCTCTTACCCACACGCCGAGAGCGCCGAAGAAGAGTTCGTCTATGTGATCGAGGGTGCCCCCGATGTCTGGCTAGACGGGCGTCTGCACCGCCTGAAACCGGGCGATGGCGTGGGTTTTCCGGCCGGGACCGGCATAACCCACAGCTTTCTCAACAACACGCAGGCCGATGTGCACCTGCTGGTGGTCGGCGAGAGGCCCAAGCCGGACAACCGAATCTTTTACCCTCGAAACGCCGAACAAAAGCCGATGCGCGACGACTGGTGGGAAGACCCGCCGGCGCGCCCGCTGGGCGATCACGACGGCCTGACCGATCAGCGGCGCGCCAGCAAATCGGCGGTGGGGCCCGCCTAATCCGAACGAGTCGATGCGGCGAGCGGCTACGGCGGGTTAGCGTTTTGGGGTAATAGCTTCTGGTCCTTCACCCGATCTCGCGGCCTAGCTGAGCTGGAATCCCCTAAGTCATCACCAACTCCCGCGCCGCCCCATCTTCCCCGCCTTCCAGGTCGTCGAAGGAGCCGTGGCTGGAGGAATAGAGTTTGGCGTAGAGGCCGTTGTTGGCGATCAACGCGTCGTGGGGGCCCTGTTCGACGATGCGGCCCTGCTGCAGGACGATGATCTGGTCGGCGTCGCGGACCGTCGCCAGGCGGTGGGCGATGACCAGGCAGGTGCGGCCCTGGAAGAGCACCTTCAGCGCCTTCTGGATCGACTGCTCGGTGAAGCTGTCGATGTTGGCGGTGGCCTCGTCGAGGATCAGAATCTGCGGATTGGCCACCAGGGCTCTGGCGAACGACAACAGCTGGCGCTGACCGACGGAGATATTGCGCCCGCGCTGGCCGAGCTGGGTGTCGTAGCCGTCGGGCAGGCGCACGATGAACTCATGGGCGCAGACCGACTTGGCCGCGGCGATCACGTCGTCGCGGCTGGCCCCGGCGGTGTTGTAGCGGATGTTCTCCTCGATGGTGCCGGAGAACAGGAACGGCTCCTGCAGCACCATGCCGACCAGTGATCCCAACGATTCCAGCGTCACGTCGCGCACGTCGTGGCCGCCGACCAGCACCCGCCCGGCGTCGACGTCATAGAAGCGATGGACCAGGGCGGTGATGCTGGTCTTTCCGGACCCGGTCGGTCCGACGAGGGCGACGACCTGGCGCGGGGCGACCTTCAGGCTGACATCGTGCAGGATTGACCAGCCGGGCGCATAGCCGAAGGTGACGTGCTCAAGCTCGATGGTCGATTCGATGTCTTTCAGCACCGCGGCGCCGGGCTTGTTGAAGATGGTCACCGGGACGTCCAGCACTTCGAAGATCCGATAGCCGGCCGCCATCGCCCGCTGCATGACCGTGTATTGCATCGACAGCATGCGCACGGGCTCGAAGAACCGCTGCACCGAAAGGATGAAGGTGACCAGAACCCCGACCTTCAGCGCTCCGCCCAGCACCTCGTCGCCGCCGACGACGATGATGAAGGCCATGGCCACGCCGGTAAGTATGTCCACGGTCGGGGTCATGATCTGGGCGAGCCACGACGAGCTCACCGCGGCATCGAAGTTCTCGCGCGCCTTTTCCTCGTAGAGCTCGAAGTTGAGCGCCTCGCGGCGGGTTTCCTGGACGGTGCGAATGCCGTTGATGTTTTCCGCCAGCGCGCCGTTGGCGATCGATGAGGCGTCCCTCGCCCTGCGGAAGGTGCGTTTCGAGAACGGCAGCCAGAAGGCGCGCACGACGATCAGCGCCGGGATGGTGGTCAGGGTCAGCAGGCCCAGCTTCCAGTCCATCCACAGCAGCACGGCCGAATAGCCGAACAGGGTGGTGAAGTCGCCCAGCGCGCCGGTCGAGCTCTCCAGGAATTCCTGCAGCGCGTTCACGTCGCCCTGCAGGCGCGACATGATCCGCCCGACGTGGGTCTTGTCCATGAACGTCAGCGCAACGTCCTGGAAGTGGGCGAACATCGAGCGGCGGACATCGAAGATCACGCGCTGGGCGAGGCGCGAGGTCATCCACTGATCGCAGAACGACGCCACGGCGCTGACCGCGACCAGGCAGCCGAAGACGACGATCAGCGACTCGAGGCGCGGCGCATGGCGGCCCACCGCGGCGGTGATGATGTTGCCGATCACCCAGGGCATGGCGACGCTGCTCAGCGATGACAGCAGCACCGCCGCCTGGGCCCCAAACACCAGCGCCCGGTGCGGCTTCAGATAGGCCAAGAACCGCCGCAGGATGCGCGTGTCGAAGGCGGCGAATATTTCCTCGGCGTCGGGCGTGCCCAGATTGGCGCGCGGACGCCTGGGCGCCGCGACATCGGCGGGAATGACGGCCTCGCTCATGCGTTCGCCTCCGCCACCTTGCGCTGCATGCGCGCGTCGGCGATCGACAGGCCCTGTTCGGCCCGCGTCTGCAGGCTGTGCAGATCGGCATATTCGCCGCCCATGGCCAGCAGCTGCGCGTGCGTGCCGCGCTCGACGATGCAGCCTTCGTCGAGGACGATGATCTCGTCGGCGTGCATCAGCGATGAGAGGCGGTGGGCGATGATGATCGTCGCCTTGGTCTTGGTGGCCTCGGCCAGGGCTTCGCGCACGCGCGCCTCGGTCACCGCATCGATGGCGGCGGTGGAGTCGTCGAAGATCATCACCCCCGGGCCTGGCACCACCCCGCGCGCGATCGACATGCGCTGGCGCTGGCCGCCTGAAAGCGCCACCCCGCGTTCGCCGACCCGGGTCTCGTAGGCGCCCGGCAGGCCGGCGACATAGTCGTGGATCTGGGCCGTGCGGGCCGCCTCGACGATGCGCATCTCCTCGGCCCACGGATCGGCATAGGCGACATTGTTGGTCACCGTGGCGTCAAACAGGAAGGCTTCCTGCTGCACAACGCCGACATGGTGGCGCAGGGAGGCCAGCGTCACATCGCGCACGTCCTGGTCGTCGATGGTGACGCGCCCGCCGGTGACGTCATAGAACCGCGGCGCCAGTCCGGCGATGGTCGACTTGCCCGCCCCCGGCGGCCCGACGATGCCGAGCGTCTTGCCAGGCCCGACCTCGAAGCTGATGTCGTGGAGGATGGGCTTTCCTGGGTCGTAGGAAAAATCCACATGCTCGAAGCGCAGAACTCCCGCGGTCGGGCTCAGGTCGGGGGCGCCGGGCTTATCGGCGATCTGCGCCTTCAGATCGAGGATCTCGAACAGCCGGCCGCCCGATGAGGTGGCCCGCGCCGCCGAGGCGAAGATCATCGCGATCTGCCGGATCGGCCCCTGCAGCAGGGTCATGTAGGTCAGAAATTCGGTCAGCCGGCCGGGCGTCATCGTCCCTTGCGCCACCTTGTGCCCCCCGACCCATAACAAGAGGCCCATGGAGATGTAGAAGCTGACGGTCATCACCGAGACGGCGCGAAAACGCAGCACGATGCGGCGATAGGAATAGGCCAGCGCCGCATTGGCGGCCTCGTCGAACTTGGCCATTTCGAAATTCTTGGCCGCGAACGCCCGCACCACGCGGATGCCCTGGAGGTTTTCCTCCATGGTCAGGGTCAGGATGCTCATCAGCGCCTGGACATGCAGCCAGGTGACGCGCAGCAGGAAGCCCATGCGCGCCAGCGCCCAGCCGGCGATGGGCACGAAGGCAAGGCCGAGCGCGGCCATCAGTGGGTCGGTGGCGACCATCATCCAGGTGGCGACGGTGAGCAGCAGGATCAGCGTCAGGAAGGTCATCATCCCGTTCTGGATGAAGGCCCTGGCGCCCTCCAGATCGAGCATGCCGCGGGTGATCAGGTCGCCCGAGTGGATCTTGTCGTGGAAGCCGAAGCTGAGCCTCTGAAGCTGCTGGAAAAAGTCCAGGCGGTAGAGATAGGCGACCTTCTGGCTGACGTATTCGGCCTGATAGCCGGAAACCATGGTCAACATGCCGCGCACGGCGCTGGCGGTGATCACCAAGAGGGCGCTGACCAGCAGTGCGTGACGCGCGCCCGAAGCGAGAGACGCGGCGCGCAGCGAGTCGGCGTGGGCGCCCGCGGCGTGAATGGCCGTGGCATGGGCCGCCGCCGTCGTCCGCGTCGCAATGCCGAGCAGGCGCTGGGCCTCGTCGACCGCGTGGCCAAAAAGGCGTGGCAGGGTCAGGCTGGCGACGGCCGCGCCCAGCGAACAGAGCACCGCGATCCCCACCCGGCCCGGCGCGGCGCGCAGGGCCGCGCCGACGATGCGGCGCAATACGCGCGGCATCGTCTTGACATCGATCGGAGGCGCAACATTGCGCAAAGGCGCGCGTGGGGGCGCCTCGTTGGAAATGGGCATCAAAAAAATCCGTGGGCGGTAATGAATCGCACTTTGCCCGCATAGCGCGGGCTTATCCAGTGCGAAGGTTCAAACAGGTGGGAACGATCGACGAGTCCGGGGTTCAGGCCCGAGCTTTCCCCAAGGCGCCCCAGAAAAACCCGCGGTCCGAATTTGCCGCCAGGCGAGCGTGACGGGAACATTGACTTTTGCAGCAAAATATTGCAATATGAAACCTTGCGCCCCCACACATCGCGACCAGGGGGAGCGTGCCGCGTCTTATCGAACGAAGCAGCTGATGAATCAGGAGGTTGTTGTCTCGCTCCGGTCTAGTGAACCTGCCGAAAGCTGCCAAAACCTGCCAATCACCTGCCAATCACCTGCCAAAGACCTGCCAACCACCCTGCCAACGGGCTGCCAACGGGCTGCCAAGGACCTGCCAGGAACCTGCCAAAAAACTGCCAAAACCTGCCAAAAGCGGCCATTCCTGCCTACAGACCGCCAAGGGCCGCCTTGCGCGGTGGCCGGCATCGACCGGTCCCTAGTCGACGATCGCTGAATAGATGATGCTCTTGAGCTGTCCGCGGAAGTTGAACGCGCCCGACGGCATCAGCTGGGTCATGAACACCACCGTCATGTCCTCCCTGGGATCGACCCAGAAGATCGTCGACGCCGCGCCACCCCAGTAGTAGTCGCCCGCGCCGAGGCCGCCCACCTTGACCTCGTCCATGGTGCTGGCGAAGCCCAGGCCAAAACCGATCCCCTCATTGGCGGTCTCGGAAAAGCCGCCGATGGCCATCTGCGTCAGATCCTTGCCGCCCTTGAGGTGATTGCGATGCATCAGGGCGATGGTGCGGGGACCAAGGATCCGGGCGCCCTCGAATTCGCCGCCGCGCCGCAGCATCTCGCAGAAGCGCAGGTAGTCTTCGGTGGTCGAGGTCAGGCCGCCGCCGCCGGAAAAGAAACTCGGCTCGCGCAGGTACTCGCTGGCCTGCGGGGCATCGAGCAGCTGCAGCGACTTGTCGGGCGCACGGCGATAGTTGGCGCAGAACCGATCGACCTTGTCCGGCGCCACGAAGAAAGCGGTGTCGTTCATGCCCAGCGGTTCGAAGATCGTCTCATTCAGGTATTGGTCGAATCGCCGGCCGCTGATCTTTTCGACCAGGGCGCCGCAGACGTCGGTGCTGAGCGAGTACATCCATCGCTCGCCCGGCTGATAGAGCAGGGGAACGCCGGCAAGCTTGTCCATGAACTCCATCAGCGTTTCGCCGCGACCCCGCCGCACACCCAGTTCGGCGTAGACCTTGTCGACCGCGAGCCCCGTTTCGGGCGCCCCCAAGGCCTCCAGCGCCGCGCCGTAAGTCAGTCCGCCGGTGTGGCAGAGCATGTCGCGCATGGAGAGCGGCCGCGCGGGCGCCTCGGTGACCATCTCGGCGCCCGACCCCGAAACCCAGACGCGGTGGTTCTTCCAGGCCGGGAAGAAACGGCTGACCGGATCATTGAGCTGAAAATAGCCGCGCTCATAAAGCGTCATCAGCGCCACGGAGGTGATCGGCTTGGTCATCGAATAGATGCGGAAGATGGCGTCGTCTGCCATGGCCTTGGCGGCCTCGCGATCCATCTGGCCCAGCGAACGGAAGTAGGCGAGATGGCCATGGCGAGACACGGCGACCTGGCATCCGGCGATCTTGCCCGGCTGGATGTAGTTGCGCTCGAGATGCTCGGTGATGCGCTCCAGCCGCGCGGTCGAGAGGCCTGTGTTCTTCGGGGCCAGTTCCATGAAAAATCTCCCTTTCGAAATCCGCCTAAATGCTGAAACGCCTCGGCCGCGGCCGTCTTACTGGGCGGCTTTCGCGGTCGGCGTACCCGCCATGGCGGCGCCAAGACTGGTCGCGGGGCCGGGGGCGTTGATGTCCCAGATCGCCTTCCAGGCGCCGTCCTTCTGCGGCTTGTAGACGGTTACGTAGGCCCCCGTTGTGGTGATCACCGTCTTGGTTTTCGGATCGGTCGAGGTCAGCTTGTAATTGCCTCGCGTCGCCGCCAGATCGCCGGCGCTCCCGACATCGACCTTGTCGCTGGCGAAACTGACCGAGAAAGCCGGATCGGCAAGCGCCTGGCTGAGCGCCGACTGAATGGCCGCGTGGCCTGTCGCCACCGATGCGCCGGAGATCATCAAAATGGCCCCGGGTGCATAGTGGGAGGCGATTTTGGCGGCGTCATGCGCCTGCCAGTCGGCGTTCCAGTGGACCTCGTCGGTCTTGATCGCATCGACGATCTTGGCCGTATCGACAACCGGCTTGCCCGGCGGCGGAGTCGGATCGCATCCGAACGTTGCGGCGGCGAGGATCATCCAGCAGGCCATGGGGACCGCTCTCATGGGTTCATTCCTTAAGTTCGAGACGTCCCGTCGCCGCACTTCGTCATCGGCGAGCGCCGCCGTCAAGGTCCCAGACGCACAGTCGGCCATGCAGAGCTCCATTGTGCTGGTGAATAGTTTCAATAAAACCAGAAGTTAGGTCCGCTTGCCGATCACCGCCCGGCGCGCCAGTCGACAGCGCCAATTGTCTCGCTGTAAATGCGCATCATTGAGGCCGATGCCCATGCAGGCGGCGGCCGGCCGGGGATTGAGGGACAGATTTTGCTCGGGTTTTGGCCGCCACAGGGACTCTATGACCCGCGCAACGAGCATGATGCGTGCGGCGTGGGCTTTGTCGCCAATATCAAGGGCAGAAAGTCGCACGAGGTCATCGCCTGCGGGCTGGAGATTCTGGTCAATCTCGATCATCGCGGGGCCGTCGGCGCCGATCCGCTGGTGGGCGACGGCGCCGGCTGCCTGATCCAGATTCCCGATGCCCTCTTGAGAGACTGGGCGGCTAACGCTGAGCTCGAATTGCCGCCGAGCGGCGATTATGCGGTGGCTATGTGCTTCCTGCCACAGGACGAGCAGACCCGCGACACCGCCATCGGCCAGTTCGAGCACTTCATCCGCGTCGAGGGCCAAAGGCTGGTCGGCTGGCGCGAGGCGCCGGTCAATCCGGCGGGGCTCGGCAAGGCGGTTCTCGAACAGATGCCGATCATCCGCCAGGCGATCGTCGCGCGCGGAGCGATGACGCGCGATCAGGACGCCTTCGAACGCAAGCTGTTGGCCATCCGCAAACAGACGCAGAACCCCCTGGCCGAGCTGGCCCGGCGTTGGGCCATGCCGGGCCTGACCCAGCTCTACATGCCGTCGTTCTCGAGCCGCACCGTGGTCTACAAGGGCCTGCTGCTGGCCACGCAGGTCGGGAGCTTTTACGAGGACCTGCGCAATCCGCTCGCCCAGTCGGCCCTGGCCTTGGTCCACCAGCGGTTCGCCACCAACACCATGCCCTCGTGGAAACGGGCCCACCCGTTCCGCTTCATCGCCCACAACGGCGAGATCAACACCCACCGCGGCAATGTCAACTGGATGAACGCCCGGCGCAGGACGATGGAATCGGACCTCTTGGGCCCCGACCTCGACAAGATGTGGCCGCTGATCCCGCATGGCCAGCCCGATACAGCGTCGCTGGATAATGCGCTCGAATTGCTGGTCGCCGGCGGCTATCCGCTGGCCCACGCGATGATGATGCTGATCCCCGAGGCCTGGGCCGGCAATCCGCTGATGGATCCGGCCCGCAAGGCCTTTTATGAATATCATGCGGCTCTGATGGAGCCATGGGATGGCCCCGCTGCGGTTGCCTTCACCGATGGACGCCAGATCGGCGCGACGCTGGACCGCAACGGCCTGCGCCCGGCCCGCTACTGGATCACCGACCAGGACCACGTGATCATGGCCTCCGAGGTCGGGGTCCTGCCGGTGCCCGAGGAGCGTATCGTCCGCAAGTGGCGTCTGCAGCCGGGCAAGATGCTGCTCATCGACATGGAAGAGGGCCGCATCGTCGACGACGACGAGCTAAAGCGCACCCTTTCGCAGGCCGAACCCTATAGCGACTGGCTGCGGCAGACCCAGTTCCAGCTCGAGGACCTGCCAGAGCCTCCGCGGTGGGAACCGGCGCGCGGGACCAGCAACGCCGATCTGCTCGATCGCCAGCAGGCCTTTGGCTATACCCAGGAAGACATCGCCTTTTTTCTCGAGCCGATGGCCCAGACCGGAGAGGATCCGATCGGGTCGATGGGGACAGATGCGCCGCTGGCGGTGTTGTCGGATCGTCCCAAGCTGCTTTACGACTACTTCAAGCAGAACTTCGCCCAGGTCACCAATCCCCCGATCGATCCGATCCGCGAGGAGCTGGTGATGAGCCTGGTGTCGATGATCGGGCCGCGCCCCAACCTGCTCGGCCGCCAAGCCGGCACGCATAAGCGCCTCGAGGTCGTCCAGCCGGTCCTGACCAACGCCGACCTGGAAAAGATCCGCTCCATATCCGAGTTGCTCGACGGGGCCTTTCGCACCGCCACCCTCGACGCCACCTGGCCAGCGTCGGATGGCGCGGCCGGGCTCGAGCGAGCTCTCGAAAAGCTCTGCACCCAGGCGACGGACAATGTCCTGGCCGACATGAACATCCTCATTCTGTCCGATCGCGCTGCTTGCGCCGACAGGATTCCCATCCCCGCCGCCCTGGCCACGGCGGCGGTCCACCACCAGCTGATCCGTCAGGGACTGCGCATGCAGACCGGCCTGGTCATCGAGACCGGCGAAGCCCGCGAAGTGCATCACTTCTGCGTCCTGGCAGGCTATGGCGCCGAGGCGGTCAATCCCTACCTCGCCTTCGAAACCCTCGAAGCCATGCGATTGGCGGGAGATCTGCGGCTGAGCGCCGAGACGGTCGCCAAGAACTACGTCAAGGCGGTAGGCAAGGGGATCCTCAAGGTGATGTCCAAGATGGGCATCTCGACCTACCAGTCCTATTGCGGGGCGCAGATCTTCGACGCCGTCGGCCTGGCGACCGAATTTGTCGATCGCTATTTCACCGGCACGGCCAGCGTTATCGAAGGCGTGGGCCTGGCCCAGATCGCGCGTGAGTGCGCCTCCCGCCACCGCGATGCCTATGGCGATGCGCCGATCTACCGCACCATGCTCGATCCGGGCGGCGCCTATGCCTTTCGCGTGCGTGGGGAGGACCATGCCTGGACCCCGCAGTCGGTGGCCAGCCTTCAGCACGCCGTCCGCGGCAATCTCCCGGACGAGTACCGGGTCTTCGCCGAAGCCATCAATGCCCAGAACCAGCGCCTGCTCACCTTGCGGGGCCTGATGCGGTTCAGGTGGGCCGACGAACCGGTCCCGCTGGACGAAGTCGAACCGGCCTCCCAGATCGTCAAGCGCTTCGCCACGGGGGCGATGAGCTTTGGCTCGATCAGCCGCGAGGCGCACACCACCTTGGCCATCGCCATGAACCGCATCGGCGGCCGCTCCAATACCGGCGAGGGCGGCGAGGAGTCGGACCGTTTCAAACCCATGGCCAACGGCGATTCCATGCGCTCGGCGATCAAGCAGGTGGCCTCGGGCCGCTTCGGCGTCACCGCGGAATACCTGGTCAATGCCGACGACATCCAGATCAAGATGGCCCAGGGCGCCAAGCCGGGGGAAGGCGGCCAGTTGCCGGGGCACAAGGTCGACAAGATCATCGCCAAGGTCCGCCACGCCACGGCGGGTGTCGGCCTGATCTCGCCGCCGCCTCACCACGACATCTATTCAATCGAGGACCTTGCCCAACTGGTCCACGACCTCAAGAACGTCAATCCGCAGGCGCGAATATCGGTCAAGCTGGTATCGGAGGTCGGCGTCGGCACGGTCGCCGCCGGGGTCTCGAAGGCCCGCGCCGACCATGTGACCATCTCGGGCTATGAGGGCGGCACCGGCGCGAGCCCGCTAACCTCGCTGACCCATGCGGGATCGCCGTGGGAGATCGGCTTGGCCGAAACCCAGCAGACCCTGCTGCTAAACGGGCTGCGCGGGCGGATATCGGTCCAGGTCGATGGCGGCCTGCGAACCGGCCATGACGTCGCCATAGGCGCGTTGCTCGGGGCGGACGAATTCGGCTTTGCGACCGCTCCGCTGATCGCGGCCGGCTGCATCATGATGCGCAAATGCCATCTGAACACCTGCCCGGTCGGCGTGGCGACCCAGGACCCGGTGCTGCGCGCGCGCTTCACCGGCGCGCCCGAGCACATCATCAACTACTTCTTCTTCGTCGCCGAGGAACTGCGCGAGATCATGGCGCGGCTGGGTTTCCGCACCGTCACCGAGATGATCGGCCAGGTCGGGCGGCTGGACGTGCAGGAGGCTGTCGACCACTGGAAAGCCAGGGACATCGATCTGTCCAAGGTCCTCTACGCGGCGCCGCCCGGCGAGGCCAAGGGTCTGTGGAACAATGAGCGCCAGAACCACGGGCTGGAGAAAGCCCTCGACAATGAACTGATAGCCTCGGCCGGCGAGGCGCTGGACGGGGGGCCGCCGGTTCGTCTGGTACGCCCGATCGCCAACGGCAACCGCACGGTGGGCGCCATGTTGTCTGGTCAGATCGCCCGCCGTTACGGCCACGCCGGCATGACGCCAGACACCATCAAGGTGCAGTTCACCGGAGCGGCCGGACAGAGCTTCGGCGCCTTTCTGGCGCGAGGGGTCAGCCTTGTGCTGATCGGGGAGGCCAATGACTACGTGGGCAAGAGCCTCTCCGGTGGCGTCGTCATCGTCCGTCAGCCTCCTGAGGCGACCCGCGACCCGACCCAGAACATAATCGTCGGCAACACCGTGCTCTACGGCGCCATCGCCGGGGAGGCCTACTTCGAAGGCGTGGCCGGCGAGCGCTTCGCGGTCCGCAACAGCGGCGCCATCGCGGTCGTCGAGGGCTTGGGGGACCACGGGTGCGAGTACATGACCGGCGGCGTCGTCGTCGTGCTGGGCGAGACCGGCCGCAACTTCGCCGCCGGGATGAGCGGCGGCATCGCCTATGTCTTCGATCCACAACAAAGGTTTGCGGATCTTTGCAACCAGGCGATGGTCGATCTTGAGCCGATCAAACCCGGCCCGCCTCCCGAAGGGGACGATCCTGAGCGGCCGCATCCGGCCTCGGTCAGTATCGAGGACGCCGGCATGGGCGATCCGCTGCGCTTCGACGCCGAACGCCTTCGCATGCTCATCGAGCGCCATCATCGCCACACCGGCAGCGCCAGGGCCGCCGCCTTGCTTGGCGATTGGCCCGCAAGCCTGGCCAGCTTCGTCAAGGTGACGCCCAGGGACTACCGCCGCGCGCTGAGCGATCTGGCCGCCGAGCGCGGCCTGGCCACGGCCGTAGCGGCGGAATAGGGCGGCTGCGATGGGCAACCCGACCGGATTTCTGGAAATCCCGCGCATCGATCGCGCCTATGAGGCGCGGGAGACGCGGCTGAAGTCATGGAGCGAGTGCGTGCGGCCCCTGCCTCTTGCCGAGGTAGAGCGACAGGCCGCGCGCTGCATGGGCTGCGGCATTCCGTTCTGTCACACCGGCTGCCCGGTGAACAATCTGATCCCCGATTGGAATGACCTCGTCTATCGCGATCAATGGAAGAGCGCGCTGGAGACTTTGCATTCGACCAACAATTTTCCTGAGTTCACCGGGCGGATCTGCCCGGCCCCGTGCGAGGCTGCCTGCACGCTCAACATCGACGAGGCGCCGGTGACCATCAAGACCATCGAGTGCCAGATCATCGACCGGGGCTGGGACGAAGGCTGGGTCGCCCCCGAGCCGGCGGAACGGCCGACAGGCAGGCGCGTGGCCGTGGTCGGATCGGGGCCCGCCGGCCTCGCGTGCGCCCAGCAGCTGGCCCGCGCCGGGCACGCGGTCACGGTGTTCGAAAAGAGCGATCGTATCGGCGGCCTGCTGCGCTATGGCATTCCCGACTTCAAGATGGAAAAGGCGCTGATCGACAGGCGCGTGGTCCAGATGCACGCCGAGGGCGTCGCGTTCCGGCCTGGGGTTCATGTCGGCGCGGCGGTCTCGGTGGACATCCTATTGGGCGGCTACGACGCCCTGGTGCTGGCCGGCGGCGCCGAACTACCGCGCGATCTGCAGCTGCCGCCTCACGAGCTGGACGGCATTCATTTCGCCATGGATTTCCTCACCCAGCAGAACAAACGTAATGCCGGCGACGCCGAAGCCAGGGCCGCGCCCGAGGGGACAATCAGCGCCTCGGGCAAACACGTCGTGGTCATCGGCGGCGGCGACACCGGGTCGGACTGCATTGGTACGGCGGGGCGCCAGGGCGCGGCCTCGATCACCCAGCTCGAAATCATGCCCCAGCCGCCGGAGCATGAAAACAAGGCGCTGACCTGGCCGGACTGGCCGCTGAAGATGCGCACCTCTTCGTCGCAGGACGAGGGTTGTGAGCGCGACTTCGCCGTCGCCACCCGGCGGGCGATCGGCGCCGGCGGGCATCTCGGGGCGCTTGAATGCGTCAGGCTGGAGTGGACGCCCGGCCCCGGCGGCCGGATGATGATGAGCGAGATCGCCGGCAGCGAGTTCGAGCTGCGTGCCGACCTGGTGCTCCTGGCCATGGGCTTTCTCGGCCCCCACCGCGATGGCCTGCTCGAGCAGGCGGGCGTCACGCTGGATGCGCGCGGCGCGGTCGAGGCCAGCGTCGCCGACTACCGCACCTCCGCGGCCAAGACATTTTCCTGCGGCGACATGCGGCGGGGCCAGTCGCTGGTAGTCTGGGCCATCCGCGAGGGCCGTCAGTGCGCCCGCTCGGTCGATGCCTATTTGATGGGCGAGAGCGCGCTGCCGCTTTGACGATCAGTCGATGAACTCGACCGCGGTCCGCCAGGCGGCGGGCGTAGCCCTCGCCAGGCCGCGGTCTAGGGTTGCGAGTTGGCCGCCGTGGCGCCGCGCCAGGGCGACGAGGTAACTGTCGGTCACCTGCCGTGGATGCTGGAGAGGCAATCCAGCGATCCTATCTTCGTCCGCGAGGCTGATATCGTCGGGCCAAAATCTATGACCTTCGACCGAGCGAATCTGTCGAAGGAGAGACCGCACCGCCGACGGAGGCCCGGGCGAGTCGGGGTAACGCGGATGTCCGAGAATTCGCAGAAGGCCGTTTTCGGTAATCGGACAGGTCGCCCAGAATAGAGGTCGGCGCCGTTCAAACCAGCTCTGCGTCAATTCATGGTGCACATGGCTTGGATCGACCATGGCGATGAGGACATTCACATCCAGAAGTGCGGTCATCCACCGTGTTCGTCGCGCAACGCGTTGACCAATTCCAGCGTGACCGACGGTTTACCAGCTCGTCTCTGCAATAACGGGAATCCGTTTCGGGCCGGCGACGGCTTGTCTCTTGGCGTCAGGGCCGTGCGCGCGAGCTGCGAAATGATCTCGCCAACGCTCTTGCTTTGATGAGCCGCGAGGTGACGCGCGGCAGCCAGAACATCATCGTCGATCGCCAGGGTGGTTCGCATGCCAGATGTCATAGCGCATCACGCATCACGCATCAACGCTCTCGCCTCACGAACGTTGGCCGCGGCTTCGGCGGCATCCCGACGCGCCGGATCAGTCCCGGTGGTACGGGGAGCCCGCCAGGATGGTCACCGCGCGGTAGATCTGCTCGGCCAGCATCAGGCGCGCCAGGGCGTGCGGCCATGTCTGGGGGCCGAAGGCCACAGTCTGGAAAGTGGCGCTCAGCACCGCCTGGTCAAGTCCATCCGCGCCGCCGATTGCCAGTGAAAGGGCGCGAACGCCATCGTCTCGCGCTTTAGAGATCAGGCCGGCGAAGACGCGGCTGGTCATCTGTTCGCCATGCTCATCGCAGGCGATCAGGCGGCCGCCTTTCAGCCGCGACAGCAGGGCCTCGCCCTCGGCCGCCTTGCCTGCGCGGCGCGCTTCGACCTCGACGATCTCCACCGGGCCAAGGCCCAGCGATCGTCCCGCCGCTGTGGCCCGCTTGGCGTAGTCCTGCGCCAGCGCGGCCTCGGCCGCGGCGCCCAGCCTGCCGACAGCGAGAACGGTAAGTTTCAGTTCGCCTCGATCCGATGCGGCGAGTCGACCGACCAGATCTTCTCAATGTTGTAGAAGGCCCGCACCTCTGGTCGGAACAGATGCACGACGACATCGCCGGCGTCGATCAGCACCCAGTCGCAATGCGGCAGACCCTCCACCCGGGCGCGGCCGTAGCCGTCGTCCTTGAGATTGCGCAGCAGGTGATCGGCCATGGCCCCGACATGCCGGTGCGAACGTCCTGAGGCGATGACCAGGGCGTCGGCGAAGGAGCTCTTATCCTTGAGATCGATCAGGACGATGTCCTGGGCTTTTTCATCGTCGAGGCGGCTGAGGATCAGGGCCTCGAGCGGCGTGTGGCCGCGGGCGAGGACCGTTTCATTTGCGGCGACGGCGGGCGCCGTTTGCGGCGTTGGCGCAACTTCACGTCTCAGCGGGGACTCCTCTTAAGGACGGGCATCGAAGGCTAAACTATCACGAATCGGCGGCTGGATCAGAATCAAATCACGCCTCGGCCGCGACCCACGCGCAGCGCCGTCGATGACGCGGGATTGAGCGGCGCGTCGAGATAGACCCACGCTGGCGGCTGGGCCAGCGCCAGGCCCCGCGCGGCGGACATCGGCCGCCGGACGCCAGCGAACCGGCGCGCCGCAGGCGAGAAGCGGCTCTTCAGACCGACGTGGGGCCTGGCCACGACGGCCATCGGAAGTTCTCGCATTAGCCGCGTCCAGTCCCGCCAGCGGTGGAAAGCGCCCAGGCCGTCGGCCCCCATGATCCAGACGAAATGCACCCCGGGAAACCGGGTCTTCAACGCCCGAATGGTCTGGATCGTGTAGCGCGCGCCAATCCGCCCCTCGAAGTCCGAAACCAGCATCGATGGCCCCCGCGCCAGCGGCGCGACCTGGAGCAGGCGGTCACTGAAGCCATCGGCGGGCGGGGCGGTTTTCAGCGGGTTCCGCGGTGAGACAAGCCAAACGACGCGATCGAGGTCCAGGCGCCGAAGCGCCGTGCGCGCGACGTGGGCGTGGCCGGCGTGGACCGGATCGAAGGAGCCGCCATAGAGACCGACCCGCATGCCAGGTGAGAGCAGGAGGCCACTGCGCAGGGCGCGCCCTTGACGCATCGGCTCTAGAACGATTCCGCGAGGGCCGCGGTCAGGGCCAGGTCGTCGGCGTGGATCAGCGGCCCGGACGTATAGCCCAGCGCCGCTTCGATCGCGTCCGAGCGCAGACCCAGAATTCGTCTGGCGTCATCGGCGTCGTAGCGCGCAAGCCCCCTGCCGAGCTCGGCCCCGGCCAGGTCGCGCACAATGACTGTGTCGCCCTTGCCAAAGCGCCCTTCCAGACCCTTGGCGCCTGCCGCCAGCAGGCTCTTGCCCTTGGTCAGGGCGGCTCTGGCGCCCGCATCGACGATGATCGCGCCGCGCGGGGCCAGTGAACCGGCGATCCACGCCTTGTAGGCCGCCGCCGGTGTCGTGCGCGGCCGAAAAAAGGTCGCCTTCTCGCCGGATTCGACTGCCCGCAGGGGGGCTGCGCGCCGGCCCAGGGTGATCAGGGTTGCGCAGCCGGCGGCGCCGGCGATGCGCGCGGCGGCGATCTTGGTGCTCATGCCGCCGCTGCCCACGGCGGTCGCCGCATTGGCGCGGCCGGCCATCGCCTCGACTTCGGGGGTGATCTCATTGACCAGCGGCACATGGTCGCCAGCCGTGCCGCCGCGCGGATCGGCCGTGTAAAGACCATCGACGTCGGAGAGCAGAACCAGAAGGTCGGCGCCGACCATCTGCGCCACGCGGGCCGCAAGCCGGTCGTTGTCGCCGTAGCGAAGCTCCTCGGTCGCAACGGTGTCGTTCTCGTTGACCACCGGCACGACGCCCAGGCCAAGCAGGGTTTCCAGGGTCGCCCTGGCGTTGAGGAACCGGCGGCGGACCTCGGTCTCGTCCGGGGTGAGCAGGATCTGCGCGGCGCGCAGACCCACCGGCTCGAGCGCCTCTTCCCAGGCGCGCATGAGCAGCGATTGGCCGGCCGCCGCCGCGGCCTGTTTCTCCGGAAGGCTGAGGGCGCGCATGCCAAGTCCAAGCCGGCCCCGCCCGAGCGCTACGGCGCCCGAAGAGACCACGACCAGGCGCTGCCCGCGCGCCGCGATCCGCGATGCGTCGGCGGCGAACGCCGCGAGCCACTCCCGATCGACGCTCCCCGACGTACTGCCCGCGACCAGGGCCGAGCCGACCTTGACCACCAGCAGCCTGGCGCTTGCGAGAATGCTCACGGCCGCCAGTCCGGCCCCGACGTCGCCAGCGCGGGCGACGCCGCGTCGCGCGCCCCGACCAGCGCATGGGCCGCCCGTAACAGGCGTCGAACGCCCTCGCCGGAGACGCCCGATATCAGGCACGGGGCCGCCCCCGTCGCCTTCTTCATCGCCCGGGCCTTCTGGGCGCGCGTGGCTGCGTCGAGGGCGTCGATCTTGTTGAGGGCGACGATTTCCCGCTTGCCGGCCAACGGCTCGCCATAGGCGTCCAGTTCGCGGCGGATGGCGCGCCACGCGGCGACCGGGTCGTCGGCTGTCGCGTCGATCAGATGGATCAGCACGGCGGTGCGCTCCAGATGGCCCAGGAACCGCGAGCCCAGCCCCGCGCCTTCGGACGCGCCTTCTATCAGGCCAGGAACATCGGCCATCATGAACCGCTCCCCCGACGACAGATCGACGACCCCCAGATGCGGCGTCAGGGTGGTGAAGGGATAGTCCGCAACCTTCGGGCGCGCCGCCGAAACCGAGGCCAGCAGGGTCGATTTGCCGGCATTGGGCTGGCCGACGATGCCGACATCGGCGATCAGCTTCAGGCGCAGCCAGATCCAGCGTTCCTGGCCCTCCAGGCCCGGATTGGCGCGCCGCGGCGCCTGGTTGATCGGCCCCTTGAAGTGCGAATTGCCAAAACCGCCGTTGCCGCCCGATGCGAGCAGCACCCGCGCGCCGGCCTGGTCGAGATCGGCGATCAGGCTCTCACGGTCTTCCTCCAGCACCTCGGTGCCGACGGGAACCCTGAGCAGGGCGTCCTCGCCATTGGCGCCCGAGCGGTTGCGCCCCATGCCATGGCCGCCGGTCTTGCCCTTGAAATGCTGGTGATAGCGATAGTCGATCAGGGTGTTGAGGCCCCCGACCGCTTCGATCCAGACATCGCCGCCGCGACCGCCATCGCCCCCGTCCGGGCCGCCGTATTCGATGAACTTCTCGCGCCGAAACGACACCGCGCCGCCCCCGCCATCGCCGGAGCGAATGTAAACCTTGCACTGATCGAGAAACTTCATCGCCTCCCTTGTCGCCTCAGACGCGCATGAATTCCAGCCAAACCGGTGCGCAGTCGCCAAGGCGCTTGTCTTCGTAGCGGGTGGTGATGTGATCGACAGGCGGTGTTTTCCAGTCGCCGCACGCCTGACCGGTCCAGCGGAAGTCGGGCGAGGCGACGAACCGCTCAAGGGCCTGGTCCGCGTAGTCGGCCCAATCTGTGGCGAACCGCAGCCCGCCGCCCGGCTTCAGCAGTCGGGCGGCCTCCAGGACGAAAGCGTTTTGCACAAGACGGCGTTTGTGGTGGCGGGCCTTTGGCCAGGGATCGGGAAAGAGCAGGAACAGTCGATCGAGGCTGGCCGGCGGCAGCAAGGCCATCAGGTCCCGCGCATCGCCCATATGCAGGCGAACGTTGCTCAGGGCCGACGCCTCGATGTGGCGCAGGGCGCTGGCCACGCCATTGACGAACGGTTCGGCGCCGATGAAGAGCACGTCCGGATGCAACGCGGCCTGGGCCGCCAGATGCTCGCCGCCGCCAAAACCGATCTCGAGCCAGACCTCACGCGCGTCCGGCGCCAGGGTCCTCGGGTCGAACGGATGCGCCGGCGTGGCGATCGACGGCAGCAGTGTCGAGATCAGGGCGCCCTGGCGGGGCTTGATCGCGCGGGACCTCGTCCGTCCGAAGGTGCGAAGGGGCGGGCGGGCCTCTGCCATGGCGCCGTGATATCCCCCTCGCGCCGACCAGGGAAACAATCAGCATGGCGAAGAACGCGCCGTCGCCGAGGCGATCGAACAGGGTCGGGGGCAGAGCCGCGGGCAGCGGCGCGTCGATGACCCCAAGTGCGCCCTCTCCGAGCGCCTTGCCGGGGACGATCCGGCCAAAGGCGTCGATCATCGCCGAGCGCCCGGTCGGCGTCGCGCGGGCCATCGGCAGACCTTCCTCGATGGCGCGGTAGCTGGCCATGTTCAGGTGCTGCACCGGGCCGCTGCCGGTTCCGAACCAGGCGTCGTTGGAGACATTGGCGATCCAGGTCGGGCGGATGCCCGCCGCCCTGGCGCCATCGCGGGTAAAGCCTGGAAACAGGCTCTCGTAGCAGATCAGGGGCTGGACAGGCGCCAGGCCCGGCAGGCGCATCGGCCTGGGCTTGGGTCCCGGCGCGAAGCCGTCGCCGACGTGAACGAACTGTTTTATTCCGAGGGCCGAAGCCAGCCCGTCAAGCGGCATGAATTCGCCAAACGGCACCAGGCGGAACTTGTCGTAGACGCCGATCACCGCCAGGTCGTCGGCGGTGCGCCGCAAAGCCCAGAGGCTGTTGTAGACCACCGATCGCCCATCGCTGGCGTGGCCGTAGCGATAACCTCCGACCAGCAGCGTCTCGCCCGGCCGCATGACGCCGACAATCGCCTCGCGGGTCAGCGCGCCGGGCGCGAGATAGTCGTCGAGGGCCTGGGGGATGGCCCCCTCCGGCCAGACGACGATGTCGGGCGGATGCGCCGAGGGACGGGCGGTCAGAACCAGATAGCGGCTGACGATGCTGGCGAAGAGGCTCTGGTCGTATTTCGACTCCTGCTTGACGTCGGCCTGGACGATGCGGACCCACGGCGCGTCAGGCCCGGGCGGAATTGCGCCGGCCAGCCGCACCCAGCCGACGCCATAGAGGCCCAGGACCACAGCCATGCCGACGGCGAGCGCTGCGCGCCCGCGCCAGCCCTCGAGAACCACCGCGAGTGTGGTGAAGGCGCCGACGGTCAGCCAGGTCAGCCCATAGGCGCCGACGAAGGCGGCCGCCTGAGACGGCGCGGATCCGGCGCGCCAGCTCTCGCCGGGCAGGTCCCAGGGAAAGCCTGTCAGTATATGGCCGCGCAGCCATTCGAAACCGCCGAGCGCGGCGGCGAACAGCATGACCCTGGCCACGCTTCTGCCGCCCAGGAGCCGATAGGCCCAAGCCGCGGCGCCCCAGAACAGGGCCATCCCCAGCGCCACGATGACCACCGCGAAGGGGGCCATCCAGCCTTGTTCCTGAGCGTCTATGTAGAAGGGTTCGGCGAGCCACCACAAGCTGATGGTGAAATAGGCGCCGCCGGCGAGCCAGCCCCTGAAGAACGCCGATCGCAACGGCCTGCCGAGCGCCGCCCGGTCGACGACCAGGAACATCAGGGCGTAGCCACAGAGCCCCGGCAAGACTCCCCATGGCGGATGGGCGAGGGCTGCACCGACGCCGGCGACAACGGCGAGGGCCCGAAACAGCCACGGCCGCGAAGGCGCGACCGGCGCCTCAGCCATTTGCGGACGGGCCCTGTGGCGCTGCGGCCGCCGTCGGCCTGATTCTCAGTCGTTTCACCTTGCGCGGATCGGCGTCGGTGATCTCGAACTCGAAACCAGCCGGATGAGCGATGACTTCGCCGCGTTGCGGCACCCGTCCGGCCAGCGCGGTCACCAGGCCCCCGGCGGTGTCGATGTCCTCGTCCATTTCAGGCGTCGACAGGTCGCGTCGCAAGGCGGTTTGCAAGTCCTCGAGCGTCGCCCGCGCGTCGACTTCGAAAACACCCCCCGTCCTGGCCACGATCTGGATCGCCGCGGCCTCGTCGTGCTCGTCGTCGATCTCGCCGACCACCGCTTCGATCAGGTCTTCGAGCGTGACGAGGCCATCGACGCCTCCGAACTCGTCGATGACCATGGCCATGTGGATGCGGCTGGCCTGCATTCTGACCAGGAGGTCGGCGCCCCGCATCGAGGGCGGGACGTAGAGGGTCTCGCGTTTGATACTTCGAAGGACATTCTCGCTGGGCGACTCCCGGCCGCCCGACTGCGCGATCAGCTTGAACACGTCCTTCAGGTGCACAACCCCGACCGGGTCGTCGAGGGTTTCGCGATAGACCGGCAAGCGGGAGTGTTCGCTTTCGGCGAACGCCGCCACCAAGGCGCTGAATGTCGCCGACAGTTCCACCGCCGTGATGTCCGCCCGCGGGGTCATCACATCGGCGACCCGCAGCGTCTGGAAAGCCTCGGCGTGATCGACGAGTTCCGCCGCCGCGCGCGACTGCGACGTCTGGGCGTCATCGGCGCCGGCCCCGGCGGACCGCGCGAGACCGAGCCTGGCAAGCCAGCGGTCTATCGGCCCGCGCGTCTTCGGTTCGTCCGCCTCGAGGGGCGGCTCATCCAAGGGTTCGGACATGGCTTTCGAGGCCATCGCGATCGGCATAGGGATCGGCGACGCCCAGGCGCGCCAGGATCCTGCGCTCGATGGTTTCCATTGTCTCCGCTTCGCCGTCGTTCTGGTGATCATAGCCAATCAGGTGCAAGGCGCCATGGACCACCAGATGCTGCAGGTGGTCGGCAAGCGACTTGCCCTGCGCGGCGGCCTCGCGCTCACAGACTCCGAAGGCGACGGCGATATCGCCAAGGCCGCCCCCGACCCCCGAGGTCGCGGGGAAAGCCAGGACGTTTGTCGGGCCTTCCTTGCCCCGAAACCGGCGATTGAGTTCGCTCATGGCCTGGTCGCTGGTCAGCCTCACCGCCGCTGCAGCGCCAGGCGCCAGATCGGCGAAGGCGGCCCTGGTCGCGCGGCGCGTCAGGGCCCGGGCATTGCCTAGGGCGCGGGTCCAGGCGCGGTCGGTGATGGCGATCTCGATCACCGTGACTGGCGCGCCGCATCGGCGTCGTAGGCCTCGACGATGCGGCCAACCAGCGGATGGCGAACCACGTCCGCTGTCGAAAAACGGGTGATGGCGACTCCCGGCACCGCGCCCAGGATAGCCACGGCGTGAACAATGCCGGAATCGGCCGGATTGGCCAGGTCGACCTGGCTGGGATCGCCGGTGACCGCCATGCGGGAACCTTCGCCCAACCGGGTCAGGACCATCTTCATCTGCAGGCGGGAGGTGTTCTGCGCCTCGTCGACGATGACAAAGGCGTGGGCCAGGGTGCGCCCGCGCATGAACGCGATCGGGGCGACCTCGATCTCTCCGCGGTCGCGGCGTCGGCGCAGGCCATCGGCGCCGAGGATGTCGATCATCGCCTCCCAGACCGGGGCCATATAGGGATCGACCTTTTCGGTTAGGTCGCCCGGCAGAAAACCCAGACGCTCGCCAGCCTCGACGGCCGGGCGAGTGACCACCAGCCGCTCCACCTGTCCGGATCTCAAAAGGCTGGCCCCATGCGCGACCGCCAGAAAGGTCTTGCCGGTCCCCGCCGGGCCAAGCCCGAAGACGAGGTCGTGCCCCGCGAGGGCCTCGAGGTAGCGCGCCTGGGCGGCGGTCTTGGCGGCCACCGCGCCACGCCGACCGGCGACGCCCGGCCCCGCCCCGCCCGATCGGGCCTCGTCGATGGCCACGCGAACGTCCGCCGGCGTCACCTCCAATCGCGAGGCGACCCGGCCGGCCAGCGATTGGATCGCCTGGCGCGCGCCGCGCAAAGCTTTGGCGTCGCCGTTCAGGGCCACGCCGCCGCCCGGGGTTTCGATCAGCACGTGAAAGGCGTCCTCGATCAGAGCCGCATGACGCCCCCCGGGGCCGGCCACCGCCCGCAACGCCTCGTCGGCCAGGGGAAGAAACTCGGAAGGACCGCGACTCAAGCCGCCTCCATGACCAGGCGCCCCGAAAGGCTGTTTTGCGCCCCGGCGGTAACCCTCACCGGCGCTATCTGGCCGATCAGATGCTCTGATCCCTGGCAATGAATCGCCTGAAGATAGGGCGTGCGCCCGATAACCTGACCGGAGTGGCGGCCTGGCCGTTCGAACAACACCGGCAGGACGCGTCCGACGACCGAGGCGTTGAACGCGATCTGCCTCGCGGCGATGAGGCTCTGCAGCCGCGCCAGGCGCTCGTTCTTCACCGCTTCGTCGACCTGGCCGGCCATCGCGGCGCCGGGCGTTCCTGGTCGCCGCGAGTATTTGAACGAGAATGCGCTGGCGTAACCGACATCGCGCACCAGGGACATGGTCGCCTCGAAATCGTCGGCCGTTTCGCCGGGAAAGCCGACGATGAAGTCGCCGGAAAGCGCGATATCGGGCCTGCCGGCGCGAATGCGCTCGACCAGCCGAAGATAGCTCTGCGCCGTGTGGCCCCGGTTCATGGCCTTCAACACCTTGTCGGAACCGCACTGAACCGGCAGGTGCAGATACGGCATCAGCGCCTCGACCTCGCCATGGGCGGCGATGAGCGCATCGTCCATGTCGCGGGGATGGCTGGTCGTATAGCGAATGCGCGCAAGACCCGGTATGCGCGCCAAGCGCCGGATAAGATCGGCCAACCCGCCGGCATAGGCGTTGACGTTCTGGCCAAGCAGGGTGATTTCGCGCACACCCCGCGCCGCCAGGGCGCGCGCCTCGGCCTCGATGGCCTCCGGGGGCCGGGAATATTCAGGGCCGCGGGTATAGGGAACCACGCAGAAGGTGCAGAACTTGTCACACCCCTCCTGCACGGTCAGGAAAGCGCTGACGCCATCGGCCTGGCGCTCCACCGGCAGCGCGTCGAACTTCTCTTCCGGCGTGAACTGCGCCGCCAGACGCTCGCCGGAAGCGCGGTGGGCCCTGGCGATCAGTTCGGGCAGCCGATGGTAGGCCTGCGGTCCGACGACAAAATCGACGCCGGGCGCGCGTCGCATGATCTCGGCGCCTTCGGCCTGGGCGACGCAGCCGGCGACGGCGACCATCATCGCCCCGCCGCTCCGCGCGCTCTCTCGTTTGAGGGCATTGACCCGGCCCAGCTCCGAATAGACCTTATCGGTGGCCTTTTCGCGAATGTGACAGGTGTTGAGGATCACCAGGTCGGCGCCCTCGGGCTCCTCGACCAATTGATAGCCAAGGGGCCGCAGTACATCGCCGATCCGTTCACTGTCATAGACATTCATCTGACAGCCGTAGGTCTTGATGTAGAGCCGCTTCTCTGCCGCCGTTGCCTGCATCAGCGGGTTATGGGAACGGCCGCGCCGGCGCGCAAGGCCCGCTCACTCTTCAACCGGCACCGCGTAAAGTTCGAGCCGATGATCGATCAGGCGATAGCCGAGCCGCTCGGCGATGGCGCGCTGAAGGGCCTCGATGTCTTCATCGACGAATTCCACCACCTTGCCGCTCTTCATGTCGATCAGGTGATCGTGGTGCAGTTCGCTGGCCTCCTCATAGCGTGAACGGCCATCGCGAAAATCATGGCGCGTGAGGATGCCCAGCTCTTCGAACAGCCGCACGGTGCGATAGACGGTGGCGATGGAGATGTGCGGATCGACCGCGTGGGCGCGGCGGTGAAGTTCCTCGACATCGGGATGATCGTTGGCCAGCGAGAGCACGCGCGCGATGACGCGGCGCTGCTCGGTCATGCGCATGCCTTTTTCAGTGCAAAGCTTTTCCAGGCGATCCAAGAGCGTTCTTTAAGTTTGTCGGCGGCGAAGACCATAGGCCCCCCGGCCTCACCTGTTAAGCGCGCGGCGCATGATCAGCGCGTCGACGGGGCTTTCACCGGGCCGTGCGTAATATCTCGCTCGGCGTCCGACGGGGACGAACCGTTCGGTTTCATAGAGAGCGACGGCGGGAATGTTGTCCTCGGCGACCTCGAGAAACAGCGACGTGGCGCCGCCGGTTCTCGCAACTTCAGCGCCGGCGGCCAGCAACCCGCGGGCGAGTCCGCGCCGGCGATGTCTGGGCACGGTCGCCAGCGTCAGAACTTCCGCCTCGTCGGCGATCACTCGGCAGAGAATGAACCCGCTGGCCGCGCGGCCAGCGCTCGCCAGTAACCCGAAGCTTCCCGGGCCGCCCAACAGCTGGCCGATCTGCGCGGCGCCCCAGGGCGCCGGAAAGCAGGCCGCATGGATCCTGGCCAGGGCGCCGGCGTCATTGGCCGTCGCTGGACGCAGCCTCATGAAACCTTCGGTTTCGCGTCGGGGGCGCGAAGGTAGAGGGGACGCGGCTCTCTCAACGGTCGGCCCGCCGCGAGATGCGCGATGACGTGGGGCAGGGGCGCCTCCAAAGCGGCGGAAGAACTCCCCGGCAGAAGGTCCGCCAACAGCCCAGCGCCGGGTCCCGTGAGGCGCCAGGCATCCGCCGGCGCCAAAGCCGCAATCACCCTGGCGGCGGAATCGCGTGGCGAACTCGTCGGCTCCGTGCGGGCCAAGCCGGCGTCGAAAGCCTGAAAGAACACCGCGCCCCGGCCCGCATCGATCACCGCGGCGCAAGGGCCGTCTCCTCCCGCGCTGGCCGCTAGGGCCTCGAGCGATCCAACAGCCGTGCAAGGGCGCCCCAGCGCCAGGGCCAGCCCCTTGGCGAACGCCAGCCCAACGCGCAGGCCGGTGAACGATCCTGGCCCGACGGTGACGGCGATCAGATCGATGGCCTCGAAACCCAGCCTCGCTTCTGCGAAAAGGCCCCTGACCAGCGGCCCCAGCCTCTCCTGATGGCCGCGCGCCATCGTCTCCATGCGCGTGGCGATCGTCCGTCCGTCGTCGACGATAGCCGCCGAACAGGCCCCCAGACAGGTATCCATCGCCAGCACGATCATCGGCGGCGAGTCCGGTCAGCTAACGGTCGGAAAGGGGGAAAGAGCATCAGGGTTCGCCGCCTTGCGGTCAAGCCGGATTGAGACCCGCCGAACGCAGCATCAGACGCATCAGGTCGGCCTTACCGCCGGTTCCATCGATGAGGTTCAGTTGTGAGCGCCAGACATTGACCCCACCGACCATGTCCGCAAGGCGAGCCATGACCGGTTGCCACAGTTCCCGCTCAAGGGCGGAATTGTAGATCTGATCCAAGAGAAGGGAATCTTCGGTCCCCGTCATCCCGCACACCGTAGCCCCACCCTTGCGGGTCTCGCCGCTCGACACAATCTCCAAGCCTAGGCGGCGCGCGCCGATTTGTCAGCCCGCAACCGCGCCGATGATTTCCTTGGAGGCACTAGCCCGACGGATAGGTGGCATGGCCGTCGTTGGGCCACAGGAAATTCGTGAAGGTCGAGGTGACGCTGAAGTCCAACGATCGCACTTGGTGCCACCATGCCAGCGGCATGAACAGAATCTCCCCCGGCTCGAGGGTCACGTCGTAGGCGCGAGCCTCCGCCAGACGCGGATAGCGCTTTGGGTCGAGAGCCGGGTCCTCGAGATCGCGAATCTCGCTGAACACGTGGTGGTTATTGTAGAGCGCTCCGACCTGGGACGCCGGCAGCAGCTTGAGTTTCGAGCGACCGACCACCTGGGCGATGAAGACGTTGGCCAGCTCATGGTGCAGCGAGGTGAGAGCGCCGGCTGGACTGATCGACAGCATGCCTGCGGGCGATGGCGACTCCCGGCTCAGGAACTTGTCGAGGCTGCCAATGTCCTCGCCAAGCGGCGCGAGAACCTGTTTGTTTCGATCGGAATCACAGGGGGCGATTGAGGCGCAGGCGCCCTTCTCGATCGCGTCGATTAACGCGTCAAAAGCCGCCTGTTGTGGTTTGAAGTCATTTTTCGCCTCGGGATTGCCGGTCAGTTCGCCCTGGTAGGCGATGGGAGCGGAGCCGATCCTGGCCTTCAAGTATGCAGGGTTCCACCGGGAAAGCGCAGGCCATCCATCGATTTCGCGCACCAGAATGACCGGGCGGCCGACGGCGTAATAGCGCTCGAGAAATTCCCACGAGCCCATGCCCTCACGCCGTTCGATGGCGCGCGGGCCGGGCGCGAGATCGCGTTGCCGCTCCAGGGTATTCAGAAGCCACTCGCGCCTTGCCAGGGCGAGATTCAACGGCCCGATCCTATCGGCTATCGGGTCGGAAGCTTGCGGTCGGACCTGCGCCGCCGATTTTTCCGGAACGTCATCGTTCGGCGCCATCGGCGTGTCGGGCGATCCTGAACGATCGAAGGGGCGTAAACGGAGCTTAGGGCGGTGATCGGGAGCGAGCGTCTCTCCGCTGACATCGACGCCCCGGTAGTAATGCTTCTGCCAGCCTTCGGCTTTGGCGCGCGGGGGCTCGCTTTTCAGCTTGGCATGGAAGGTGTCGCGCGCCTCGCTCCAGGCCCGGAAACGCGCCTGGGTGCCTGGATTGGCGCCGAGGGGCGCGAAGGCCGGCCTGAAGGCTTCAACCGAGGTGCGTTCAACTGGAAACACGAAACAGAACGGCTCGAAAGCTTCGAAACGGATCCATTGGGCGGGGCGAGTGAAACGCCAGTTCATGGTGAAGGTGAACGGCGACCAGTCGGTCTCGACGACGGCGCTCAAGGGCTGGATGGCGTCCTTCTGGCGGTTTGGCGAGCCGGTCACCCAAAGGTTCCAGCCGGGGGGTGTGCGAAAGATGGCTTCGATGTGAAAGGTGATCGTTCCCTGCCCGAAATGGGAGACGGGCACGCGCTGAGCGCCATCATCGGGCCGGATTGTGACCGCCCCGGTGGTGGCTTCCCCGTCCCATACTGCCTCGAAACCACAGGGACAGAGAATTTCCCAGCCGTGGGCATTGGCGATGTTGAGTGGCAGGCAGCGATAGGCGAACGAATCGGGGGTCGCATCCATCCAGGGCCGCGTGGCCGGCGCCGGTCGGATCAGCGGCGCCCAGCCTGGGTGAAGATAGGCCGTCAATTCCATGCCAAGCGATCCTCAATGCCTCTCGCAGCCACGATACAGGCTGGCGGGACGCTGGCATACGCCCTGCGGGCGTGCCTAGAATCCGAAGCGGAAGCCGGCTTCAACCGCCTGGTCTGTCCAGTTATTCGAAAGGTTGGCCCGATATTTCACAAAACCTGTCCAACGACCCTGGTGGCCGCTGATACTGGCGCCGACCAGAGCACTGTTTCGATTGCGTTCGACAGCATTGTTGTAAAACGCCGTGCCGTCCTGGGCGACCAGCGTCACTCGGCCTCCGTCCGCAGCGGCGTCGTAGCGATATCCGACCTGGATGCCGGGCGTGACGACCATGCCGCCGGTGCTGGTGAACGCGTGTGAGAAGCCGACCAGGGCGTAGGGTGAGACGAAGGTCCGGTCCTGCTCTGACCCGCTGACGGCGAAGCCGGCGCTGAGCGGGTTTGTTTCGCTGAACGCGCCGCCGCTCAAGCCCGAGATCAGCACGCCGGCCGCTGGCGTAATCGAGAGGCCCGACGTTTCCAGCGGGGCAGCGGCCTGTATGGCCCCAGTCCACTCGTTCACGCCTCGCGAAGCTGCGGAAACGCCGAAGCCGGATTCGCGGCTGGTGTCATCCCAGCCGTGAGCGTAGCTGAACGCTGCGCTCAGGCCCACGCCTCCAAAGGTCTGTGAACCGTAGAGGCTGACGCGGAAGAGTTGCTGCGTCGCCCGGCTGCCCAGGCTGTCCGATAGGTTGCCGCCTTCGTAGCCGAGAGCGGCGCCCAGACGGGCGGACTGGCCGACGGTGACATCTGTCCCAGCCTCCACGCCGCCCCAGTTGGCTCGGAAACCCGGCGTTCCATTGTCCTGGCCGCTGCTGAGGAAGTCTCCCAGCACCCGCACCCAGGCCCGCGTTTGCGACGCGTCTGGCGAGGCGAGGTCGCAAGACGCCAGGTTGAAGAACGTCGTCCCGTTCGCGTTCGGAAGCGCCACCGCCAACAGGCTGGTGACGGAATTCTCGTTCGCTTCGGCAAAGGCGAAATCCTGAGCACTGAACAGCCTCGCATCGCGCGGCGCCACTGTAGTTGGTGGAGGCGGAGGTGGAGGTGGAGGTGGAGGTGGAGGTGGAGGTGGAGGTGGAGGTGGAGGTGGA
>Ga0208849_1000556_pt1 | contig 34216 bp, 28 predicted proteins | sample NGESurdeep072012_10_FD_184470 | JGI IMG/M metagenome (GOLD analysis project Ga0208849, IMG submission 184470) | Arctic peat soil microbial communities from Barrow, Alaska - NGEE Surface sample 53-3 deep-072012 (SPAdes) | ecosystem: Environmental > Terrestrial > Soil > Wetlands > Peat ... | reverse complement strand
GGACGCCGAAAGGCTTGAACGCATTGCCGAACATCTCGTCAATTGCCCCGATCTCAAGCGCGTCTATGTAAGCCGCTATTCCGACGAGTTGACCCATCCCATTGTTGCACGGCTGGAAGATGTCGTCGGCGCCGTCAACGATTGGGGCCGGTTGCCGGACCTCGCCATGCCGGAGGTGAACATTGCGCCGGATGACGAGCTCACGATCCTCTACACGTCGGGTACGACGGGCAGGCCGAAAGGCGCACTCGGGACCCACCGCAACATGAACTCCAACATCTTTGCGACCGCTTCATCCGTGGCGCGCAATTTCCTCAGACGCGGTGAGGAGATTCCCGTTGTCGATCCGTTTGCAGCCCCCCAGCGTTGCGGGCTTTTGTCGGTGCCGTTCTTTCACGCCACCGGATGTTTCGCGGTGCTCAACCCGACATTGGTCGCCGGCGGCAAAATCGTACTGATGCGCAAGTGGGATGCCGAGCTCGCGATGCAGCTGATCGAACGCGAGAAGGTCAGTCAGGCGGGTGGTGTCCCCACCATCGCCTGGCAGCTGATCGAGCATCCCGCGCGCTCAAAGTATGATTTGTCCTCGCTCGAAAGCGTTTCGTATGGCGGCGCACCGTCCGCGCCGGAGCTTGTGCGCAAGATCGTGGAAACATTTCCGAAGTCGTTGCCGGGCAATGGCTGGGGCATGACCGAAACCTCGGCCACCTGTACTTCGCACAGCGCGGAGGATTACGAGCATCGCCCGGATTCCTGCGGGCCGGCCGCCGCCGTCTGCGATCTCAGGATCGTCGGGCCCGGCGGGGAAACGCTGCCGCCGGGCGAGCTCGGAGAGCTGTGGGCCCGCGGGCCCAACATCGTGAAAGGCTATTGGAACAAGCCGGAAGCAACCGCGCAGACCTTCGTCGACGGCTGGGTAAAAACCGGCGATATCGCGCGACTTGACGAAGAGGGTTTCTGCTACATCGTCGATCGGGCAAAGGACATGCTCATTCGCGGCGGCGAGAACATCTACTGCATCGAAGTGGAAAATGTTCTTTACGAACATCCCGCCGTGATGGACGCCGCTCTCATCGGCAGACCGCACAAGACGCTGGGCGAGGAGCCAGTGGCGGTCGTGCATCTGAAGCCCGGGCTGCATGCGAGCGAAGACGAGCTGCGCGCCTTCGTGGCGGCCAAGCTCGCGTCGTTCAAGCTGCCGGTGAAAGTGATCTTCTGGCCCGAGACCCTGCCGCGCAATCCGCAGGGAAAGATACTGAAGACCGAATTGAAGAAGATTTTCGAAGAGCCGAAGGATACCTGATCGGCGCCATTGCCGGGTTCGCAGCCCGTTCAAACCATCGGCGCTGGCGGGCGATCGATGAGGCCGGCGCCTGCCTGGGCGGCAAGCTGTCTCAACGTCTCGGCGTGTGCGGCGCGGTCGATCGGGAACCGGCTGATGATCAAGAAACCGATCGCATAAAGGACCACTACGGTCGAAAGATACAGCACAGCAAAATTCCAGACGATATGCGGTTCGACGTTGCCGGGCATCCGATCGGAAGGAAAATGAGCGGCCCACAACACAAGCCCGGAGCCGAACAGGCCGCCGCCCGAAGCCGCTTTCTGGATAAAGCTGTTGCCGGCGAAGAACAGCCCTTCCGAGCGTCTCCCCGTTCGCTTCTCGCTGTCTTCCACGATGTCGGCGATCATGGACACGATCATGATCGAACTTCCGATCGCAAGCCCGCTACCGATAGCCGTGGCGCCGAACAGCAGCCAGACCAGCCCAGGCGATGCTTTTGCCGCTAGCACGCCAAAGAGTCCCAGCACCAGCGGTGTCGAGTTGATCGTCAGGCCCAGGGCGAACATCATCGTCGCCGACAGCTTCTTGCCGAAACGGCGCGAGAGCGGCAGCGCAACGGCGAAACCGAGTAATACGGCGATGAAAGTCGCGAAGGTCAGGAAGGCGATCTGCGTATTGTTGATCTTCCAGAAAAACGTGTTGACATAGAAGCTCAGCGCGAACACGAGACCAGTGGCAAGGTTTAAGAAGACGGCTGCGACAAGAAGAACGAGAAACGCGCGGTTGTTGAGGGTAGCGAGCATTTCGCGCCCATATTGCAGCAATGTCAGGCGCCGCGCGGCGGGCTTGCGGAACAGCGGAATGAAACGGTGCGTTCCGGCGGCCGAAATCAGGATGGCGACGAACATCACGACGGCCGCGGTCAGTCCATAACGGCTATAGCCGACGGGATTGAGCTGGCCCACCTTGTGGGCGGCGTCGGCATGCATGAAAACGAGAAAGGCGAGCAGCGACATCGAAAGGCCGCCATACCAGGCGAAGAAGACCCGGTAACCCACGAATGAGGTGCGTTCGTCGTAATCCTCGGTCAGTTCTGGCACCAGCGCCGAACTGGGAATCTCGTAGAAGGTGATGAAGGTGCGCACGACTATCGCGACAATGACGAGGTAGAAAAAAAGCGCACCCTGCGACCAGTGCGGCGGATTCCACAGCAGCAGATAGCTTACCGCAACCGGCAGCGCGGAGAGATACATCAACGGATGTCGTCTTCCCCAGCGTGAGCGCAGATTGTCGGAGATTTGTCCCACGACGGGATCGAGAAAGGCGTCCACCACAAGCGCTACGAAGATGGCCAGCCCCACCAATTGTGCGGGCACGTGAAGCACCAGGTTGTAGAAGGGCAGCAGGATCGTCTGAAAGCCGTTGTCCTTGACGCCGAAGGCAATCGATCCCGATCCGTAGAAAAGCTTCGTGCGCAGGCTTGTCAGCTCGCGCCGTCGGCCATCCATCGTGTCGGCTGCCGGTGTCGGCTCTCGCCCGGCTTCATCCGCCGCGCCCATCGACTCAGGGTTCATCCCGTCGAAAATGAGGGATGGGGGACGAACCGTCAATCGGATGCGCCGCGCGCACGAAAGCGTGAAGCCGCGGTTGGAGGAAAACGCGAAAAGGCAAGAAGCCGCAACAAACGAAGGGAAAGTCGGGCGGTGAATTTTTGGTGACAGAAAGAACAATCGGACCATGATGTCGTAGTATTCTGTTCCGATTCCGAAGGATCTGGGGCTTGACCGACAGAAGAACGATCCGGAATGGGCTATGGTGCCTGACAGCCGGCCTCGCTTTGGGCGTTGCCGGGGCGGAACTGCCTTCCCCTTACGAATCTTTGGTCTTTCTGGGCGCCGTCGCTGCGGCCGGTCTGGCGGCGCTCATGTTCGGCGACCGGAAAGGCGGGATAAGCCAGGCGATCGCCGTGTCCGGCGGCAGCGGTTCGTCGGGTCTGCTTCCGGTGCGCGTCGGCGAAGTGCTGGAGCAGCTTCCCGACCCCTTCATGCTGCTCGACGATTCCGGCCGTATCATATTCGCCAACAAGGCCATGGTCGCCGTGATCGGCACCGACACGCAGCGCAAACACGTCTCGTCCGTTCTGCGCACGCCGGCCGTGCTCCAGGCGGTTGAACGCACCGCGGTAACCGGTGAGTCCACTTCGGTCGAGTTCTCCTTTCCGGTCCCCGTCGAACGGCATTTTCAGGCCTATGTCACGCGCACCGAACAGACGCCGCACTGGATGGCGCTTCTGCTGCACGACGTGACGGCGGCAAAGCGTGCCGAGGAAGCCCGCGCCGATTTCATTGCCAACGCCAGTCACGAGTTGCGGACGCCGCTGGCGGCGGTTTCCGGCTTCATCGACACGCTGAAAGGTCATGCCAGGGACGACGAGAGCGCGCGCGAGAGATTCCTCGACATCATGAGCGTTGAAGCCGGCCGCATGCGCCGGCTGATCGAGGATCTGCTTTCGCTGACGCGCATCGAGCAGAACGAGCATGTGCCGCCTTCGGGCGATGTCGATGTCGTCGATGTGGTTCGCGAGGCGACGACCGCTCTGCGGGGACTGGCGCAGCTCGACGATATTACGATCTCGATTGCCGAGCCGCACGAGCTTCCGCCCGTCGCCGGCGAGCGCGACGAATTGATTCAATTGTTCCAGAATCTCATTCAAAATGCCATCAAGTATGGTCGCGTCGGTGGACATGTGTGGATCGATTTCGCGCAGGCGTCCGAAGCCACCGGGTTACACGGCGGGCGCGGTGCCGGAACCATGGTCTCGATCTCTGTTCGTGACGATGGCGAAGGCATACCGCGCGAGGCCGTTCCTCGCCTGACGGAGCGGTTCTACCGTGTCGACATCAAGCGGAGCCGCGAGCGTGGCGGCACCGGGCTCGGCCTCGCCATCGTCAAGCACATCGCGAACCGCCACCAGGGAAAGCTCGTTATCGAGAGCAAGGCCGGCGAAGGAAGCACGTTCACGATCCTGCTGCCTGCGGTATTGCGCGGCGACCCGCCGGCTCCGGCTCTGTCGCTGCCCGATGTCGCCGGGGTGTACTGAAGGATTGCGGGAGCCGGGACGCGACTGTCACAAAAGCGCTATAGAAGTGTCGCACAGGCGTGGCGAGCCGCGGCTACGCAGGAAGCGGGACCTTCACCCATGATTCGGGGGCTTGCCGAACCGATGAACGATCATACCGTCAAAGCTTTCACCGAGCAGCTCGAAGCGCTGGCTTCCAGCATCGCGCAGATGGGCGGCCTCGCGGAGGCGCAGCTGGCCTATGCCATCGATGCCATTTCAAAACGCGACACGGGACTTGCCGAAGCCGCCATCGGCGGCGATCCGCGCATCGATCAGCTTCAGCAATCGATCGAGGAGCAGGCAGTACGCGTGCTGGCGCTCAGGCAACCGATGGCGATCGATCTGCGCGAAACGCTGGCCGCCATCAAGATCGCCAGCGAACTCGAGCGCATCGGCGATCTTGCCAAAAACATTGCCAAGCGCGCCATCGTGCTCAATCGCGAGCCGCCGATCCGGCTGACCCATTCTCTTGCGCGCATGGGCCGCGTCGCTCTCGCCCAGCTCAAGCATGTGCTGGACTCGTTTTCCGACCGCGACACGGCCGGCGCGGAAGCGGTCTGGCGGCAGGACAACGAGATCGACGAAATCTACAACAGCCTCTTCCGCGAGCTTCTCACCTACATGATGGAAGACCCGCGCACGATCGGGCTCTGCACGCATCTGCTCTTCGTCGCCAAGAACATCGAGCGTTGCGGCGATCATGCCACCAATATCGCCGAGACCGTCTATCATATGGTGAGCGGCGGCCGCCTCACACTCGAACGGCCCAAGGCCGACGTCACGTCCAGTATCTCGGTGCCCTTCGAGCGCAAAACGCCATGACCCTGAAGCCGACAGTTTTGGTTGCCGAGGACGAAAACGCCCTCATCACCCTGCTTCGTTACAATCTGGAGCGCGAAGGCTATCGCGTGGTGGAAGCGAACGACGGCGAGGAGGCATTGCTCGTTGCCGGCGAACAGCGTCCGGATCTCGTGTTGTTGGACTGGATGCTGCCGCAGCTCTCGGGGATCGAAGTCTGCCGGCGGCTGCGCGGGCGACAGGAAACGCGCAATGTTCCCATTGTAATGCTGACGGCGCGCGGCGAGGGGACCGACCGCGTTCGCGGGCTCGACAACGGCGCCGACGACTACATCACCAAGCCCTTCTCGATGACCGAGTTGCTGGCGCGGCTGCGTGCCGTGATGCGCCGCATCCGGCCAAGCCTTGCGGAAGACGTTGTTCGCATCGGCAACATCGAAATGGACCGCGTCGCGCATCGTGTCCGCCGCCGCGGCCAGGACATTCATCTGGGTCCCACCGAGTTCAAGCTGCTGGATCATCTCATCCAGCATCCGGGACGCGTCTTCAGCCGCGAACAGCTACTCGATGCGATCTGGGGATCGGACGTCTATGTGGAGGCGCGCACGGTGGACGTCCATGTCGGCCGGTTGCGCAAGGCGCTGAATTCGCTCAACGAGCGTGACCCCATCCGCACCGTGCGATCCGCCGGCTACTCCCTCGACGACACCTTCGTGAATGAACCCGCGTGAATGCGCCTGAACAGGCCGGCGTGAGCTAGCTTGCCATGCGTCCCTTCTCGCGGCGCGGCTGTTGTGGCTGGTACGCTTTGCGGGCGTGTGCTTCGCAATAGGGCGAGCCGCCTTTTGGCCTGTGACCGCAGAAATGAAATTCATTGTCGGCGGGATCGCCGATGGGCCAGCGGCACATGCGATCGTTGATGGTCAGCACGGTGGCAAAATTGCCGTCGTCGAGAATGACGGGATCTTCCTCGACCAGCGCAGGCAACGCCGCATGGTGGCGAGCCGAGATGCGGGGCGCGGAAGGAAGCCTTGGCCGCTCGATGCGTGCCGGTGCGGCGCGTCCCGCGAGCCCCAACCGATGCACTTTTCCGATCACGGCGTTGCGGGTGACGTTGCCCAGCGAGCGCGCAATCTGGCTTGCAGACAATCCCTCGGTCCAAAGCGATTTCAACTGTTCCACCCGCTCATCCGTCCAGCCCATCTCTGTCTCCTTCAGGTCAGGCACAAAATATCGTACCAGTCGCAGCGAGCGACACAAGATTTTCCGCCGACACGCTAGCTCTTGTCCACAAGAACGCGAGTCGTCATGGCCAGCTGTTCGGGGCGACTTTGCTTGACCCCCTCGCGAGCGAAAGTCGATAAACGGCCGCCGGTTAGCCCCCGCAGATGCCTAAGCCGAAGGGACTTGTCCCATGTTCCCCACGATTCTGCCGACCTACAGCCGGACGGATATCGCTTTTGTCCGAGGCGAGGGGCCTTACCTCTTTGCCGAGGATGGCAGGCGGTATCTCGATTTTGGCGCAGGCATCGCCGTCAACGCCTTGGGTCACGCGCACCCCACACTCGTGCAAGCGTTGAGCGAACAGGCAGGAAAACTCTGGCACACATCGAACCTCTATCGCGTCCCGGGGCAGGAAACGCTCTCTCGCCGTCTTGTCGAGGCGACATTCGCCGATACCGTCTTTTTCACCAATTCGGGAGTCGAGGCGATCGAATGCGCCATCAAGATGGCGCGGCGCTTTCAGTACGCGAAGGGTCAGCCGGAGCGTTTTCGCATCGTTACCTTCGAGGGCGCATTCCATGGCCGCACACTCGCGGCCATCGCGGCGGGCGGACAGGCAAAATACCTCGAAGGCTTCGGCCCCAGGGTGGATGGCTTCGATCAGGTTGCGTTCGGCAATCCCAAAGCCGTGGAATCGGCCGTGACGGTCGAGACGGCCGCCGTGTTGATCGAACCGATCCAGGGCGAAGGAGGTTTGCGGCCTGCCGAGCCCGAATATCTTCGCGCCCTGAGGCGCATCTGCGACGAACAAGGACTTCTGCTCATTTTCGATGAAGTGCAGACAGGTGTCGGGCGCACCGGCAAGCTGTTCGCTCACGAATGGGCCGGCGTGACGCCCGACATCATGGCCATTGCGAAAGGAATCGGCGGCGGCTTTCCCATGGGGGCCTGTCTCGCCACGGAGCGCGCCGCGTGCGGTATGACACCCGGTTCGCACGCTTCGACGTTCGGCGGCAATCCGCTCGCCATGGCCGTGGGCAACGCGGTGCTCGACGTGGTGCTCGAACCGGAGTTTCTGGAACGCGTCCGCCACGTTGCCAACTACATCCGCCAGCAACTCGCGGGACTGCTTTGCGAACATCCGAACATCTTCGCAGAAATGCGCGGTGAAGGTCTCATGCTCGGGCTCAAAATGAAGGTTTCCAACGCCGCGTTCATCGACGATCTGCGCGCCCACGGCATGCTGGCCGTGGCGGCGGGCGACAATGTCGTGCGATTGTTGCCGCCCCTCATCATCGAGGAATCCCATGTGCGCGAGGCTATGACGCTGCTTTCTGCAACAGCGCGCGATTTCGAGACGGCGCCGCAGAAGACGGCGGTTGCATGAACACGCCAGAAACGCCCGCAGCCGCCGCGCCGAAGCATTTCCTCGATCTTGCGGATTTGGACTCCCCGACGATTGGTGCGCTGTTGGCCGAAGCGAAGCGCCGCAAGCTGGCGAGGGTTGGCAAACCGCGCGGCGCCGCCGATGTCGATGCACCGCTTGCGGGGCAGGTGCTGGCCATGATCTTCGACAAGCACTCCACACGAACGCGCATTTCATTCGATGTCGGCATGCGTCAGCTGGGTGGCATGACGATCATGATGTCCGGCCAGGAGCTGCAGCTTGCCCGGGAGGAGACGATCGGCGACACCGCCCGCGTGCTGTCGCGCTATGTCGATGCGGTGATGATCCGCCTTCTGGACCACGAGATGGTGCGCGAACTGGCTCGCAACGCGGGCATTCCCGTCATCAACGGCCTCACGAGGCTTTCGCATCCCTGCCAGGTGCTGGCGGATGTGATGACATTCGAGGAGAAGAAAGGTCCCATCCAGGGGCGCACCATCGCGTGGGTCGGGGACGCCAGCAACGTGCTGACCTCGTGGGTGCATGCCGCGACGCGGCTCGGATTCCACTTGAAGATTGCCACGCCGCGCGAGCTCGGTCCCCGGGAGTCCCTGCGGAAATGGGTGATGGATGCCGCGGCCTCCGTCGAATTCGGCGAGGATGCGCACCATGTCGTGACGGGCGCGGATTGCATCGTCACGGATACATGGGTGTCGATGGGCGACGAAGACGCCGTCAAGCGCCACAATCTGTTGCGCGCCTACCAGGTGGACGCGCGGCTCATGGCGCGCGCGGCCGGCGATGCGATTTTCATGCATTGTCTGCCCGCCCATCGCGGCCAGGAGGTCACCGACGAGGTGATGGACGGCCCGCAATCCGTAGTGTTCGATGAAGCGGAGAATCGGTTGCACGCGCAGAAAGCGATTCTTGCCTGGTGTCTTTCGTGAGCGGTGCCGCACAACATTATACGCCCGCGCCTTCCGGAGATTTCATTCTCGCCTTCGATCTGCCGAATGCACATTTGCGCGGACGGCTGGTGCGCCTCGATGCCGCTTCGGCCCGTGCATTGAGCGCGCATGCGTTGCCCGAGCCAGCCGCGCGGGTTGCCGCGGAGACCTGCGTCCTGGGCACTCTGCTGGGATCGGCGCTGAAGCTCGAAGGTCGGCTCACCGTGCAGACGAAGAGCGATGGACCGCTCGACCTTGTCACTGCCGATTATTACAGCGCCGAAGCCGGGCGTCCCGCCGGTGTGCGCTCCTTTGCCAGGCTTGACGAGACACGCTTCGCATCGCTGGACGAAACATCGTTTGCGGCGCTGGCGGGCAGCGGCGCGGTCGCCATTACCATCGAGCCGAAAGACGGCGGCAAGAACTATCAGGGTATCGTCTCGCTCGAAGCCACGAGCATTGCGGCTTCGGCCGAAGCCTATTTCGCGCAATCCGAGCAGCTGCCCACCGCCATCCGGCTGGCGGCGGCGCCCCTGTACGAGCCGGGAAAACGCCAGGCGCATTGGCGCGCTGGCGGATTGATGCTGCAGGCCACTCCGGAGGCTCGTGTCGACGCGGACGACTGGGAGCGGCTGGCATCGTTCACCGCCACGCTCGAAGATATCGAGCTTGTGGATACCACGCTTTCTGCGGAAGCACTTCTCTGGCGGCTTTTTCACGAAGACGAGGTGCGGGTGCACAGCGCCGAGCCGGTCGATTTTCGCTGCGATTGCAGCACCGCGCGCATCGCCTCGGTGCTGGGCGCCTACACCCGAAGCGATCGCGAAGGCCTCGCCGATCCCGATGGGATCATCCGCGCGCGTTGCGAATTCTGCGGCAAGCAGCACGAGATCAAGGCCACACCCCCCTCGCAGTGAGGCGTCCGCCCGGTATCTTTTTGAGGGTCATGGTTTCGTTGCGGGTGTCGGTCGCGGATACAACGCGCCGCCTTTCAGTCCCTTCCACAGCACGCGGTTGTAGGCGTTGGCGTCGATCCTGTCCTCGGCGCTCCAGTCATAGCCATGCGTTACCGCGTCCCAGTATTTCGCATCGTGGGCAAGAGAGAATTGCTGCTGCAGTGCCGCAGCCTTTTTCGGAATGGGCAGGTCGGTCTGTTCCAATGCGACCGATGGCGTGGCGTCGAACGACCAGGTCTTCTGCTTGAGGTCGAATATGTCGCTCATGGGCCGCTGATAGGCGTCGAACATGCTGAGCGGCTCGATACCGAGCACGTCTTCGATCGTCCGAAGCATGTTCACAGTCGAATACCGCGTCGAGACGACGGCGCCCTGCCTCACGTACGGGCCGGCGATGTACGCCGTGCTGCGATGGGCATCCACATGGTCGGGGCCGTCCTGCGCGTCGTCTTCCACGATGAAGATCAGCGTGGAATCGCGATACGGGCTTCTGGCGATCCGCTGCACCAGCTTGCCTACGGCATAATCATTGTCCGCCACCTGCGCTTCGGGCGTATTCACGCGATCGATCGCATGTCTGAAGTCGCCTGTGTGATCGGTCATGAAGCGCACCAGCGAAAGCGCCGGTAGGTTCTTTCGCACCACATAGCGGGCGAATTCGCGCTCCCATTCCCGCTCGCGATAGAAGTCCGGCAGCTTCAGATCGAAGCTGCGAAAGTAGGGATCGGTGATGTTGGCGAGCGCGGGATCGGACGCATAGGAGACAACCGTTTTCGAAATGGCGGGATCGCGGACGACGGGAATGGGCGAGGGATGGCGTTCATCGTAGCGCGTGCCGTCGATGTAAAAGCCGTAATTGCGCACGCTCAGATGCGCCCGCAACGCCGAGTCCCACAGATGCCCGCGGCCGGCCTCGCCGGTATAGGCGTCGGGCGCGCCGACATCGGACGTACCCGGCAGATCGTCGGGGTCGTCTGGCGTGGCATTGTCCGCCGCGTGGCGTTCGGCCAGGGTCGGCATTGCCACGTTGATGTTGCGGTTGGTGCCATCAACGTCATAGGTCTGTCCGCGCTGCGCATATTGCATGGGAATGTATTTGACCCCCACATCGGTTTCGCGCGCGCTGGTGCTCCAGGGCCAGCCGTTGCCGCTCACTTCTGCGGTGTCGTAGAAACTGTCGAGATCGACGAACTCTGACGCCAGCGCGTGCTGGTTGGGCGTGATGGCGGCGCCGAACAGGGTGAGCGATGGATCGCCGTTGCCTTTGCCGAGATCGCCCAGAACCTGATCGTAGGTCCGGTTCTCCTTGATGATGTAGATCACATGCTTGATGCGCTTCCTGAGAGCCGCCATCACCCGCGCGTCGTCCGCATCCTGCCGCGTGGCAAAGCCATTGTTGGCGACGACGATGCTTGTCAGGCGGGAATAGGCCGACGGCGCCGGCACCGGCAGTGAAAGAAATCCCGCCTTCGAGAGTTGCAAAATATAATGGTTGCGGGAAAGGCATTGCACGGACTCGACAATGTTCACCCGTGCATGGCTGCAACCCAGCGGATTGGGACCGACATTGCTGCGCCCATTGACGACATAGAGCATGTTGCCGGCGGCACTGGCGGAATTGGGATACCAGCCCGTGGGTACCAGCGCCGCCACCCGGTACGGCGGGGCGCCGAGGGGAACGACCGCCACTGCGTTGGAGCCGCCCAGGGTCGCATAGAGCGTGTTTCCGTCAGGCGAAAGCGCCAGGCTGTTCGGTGCGGCGCCGCGAAATGCGCGGGCATCGGCGAAGCTGCCCAACGGCGCGCGCGCGTCGATCGTCTGGCGCACCGTATTTGAAGCCGTGTCGATGACCGCGATGCTGTCGCTGTTGTCCTCGGCCACGAACAACAGGCTCTTGTCGGTGTTGAAGATGATGCGGTTGGGCGTGCCGTCGACCTTGATGCGGCCCGTCACCTGCATGGCGGCGAGGTCGACGACATCGATCTCGCGATCGCGCTGGCTCGAGACATAGGCGGTGTTTGCCTTGAGCTGCACCCAGTAGGGATATTCGCCGCCGGCAACGCCGGCTTTCGCGGGATCGCTTTTGCCGGGCCTGAGGTCGAGTTCGCCTTTCACCTGGCGTGCGGCCAGATCGACGATGCTGATGGAGTCGTTCAGCCGGTTGGCGACGACGATAAGCTTCCCGTCGTCGCTCACCGCAAGACCGGATGCGCTGGGTTTCACATCGATGCCGAGACCCGCCTTGTGGCCGAGCGCGACCGGCGCGCCGTCCTGCGCCCAGCCGCCGGGCCCTCGCGCGAAGAGATGCAGATTGTCGTCCACGCCGCCGCTCACGAAGAAGCGCGCATCGTCGGGTGCAAAGGCGATGCCCGAATCGGTATCGGCGATCTGCAGCACCTGCGTCTGCTTCGGCGCTCCCCCCGAAATATCGAAGACGAAGACATATTCGCTGGACGCATCCTGGTCCATTTTTCCCTGCGGCGATGCCATCCGGTTGAAGCCGCTGGTAAGGATCAACAGCGTCTTGCCGTCATGGCTCGCGAGGGTGGTGACCGCCTGCCCGGCGCGATGATCGGGATAGGCCGCAAGGCCGGGGTTCAAATTCTGAAATTGCGCCCCTGCCGCGGCTTGCGGTGTAAGACGCTGGCCGGTCGGCAGCATCTCGTTGTCCTGTGCCAGCGCCCCAGACGACACGGCAGTCGATAGGGCAACGAATGCGAGTGCGCGCACCAACGCAAGATGTTTAGGAGTCATCGTCGAAACCTCAGCATGCACCCCGAGCATGATGCCCGAATGCGACGGTTCCGTCACGATGCCGTTGCCTCGCCTTCGGACAAGCTATGACGAGGCCGTGAAACGGCTGGATTCTGCCTCGACCAAGCGTGACCACGCCAGTCTGGAAAAGAGGATTCCCATCGGCCGGGGTCGCGATCATAATGCCGTCTCGCATTTCGCTGGCGCAACGATTCGAAAGTCGCGCGCCCAGGGAGTTTCCGTGAACAGGTCAATGTTTCTATTCGCGAGTTTGATGCTTGTGCCGTTTGCCACGGCAGCGGCGGCGCCTGTCGCAATCGAATCGGGAGCGGTGGAAGGAATCCGCGACCGGTCGCTTCTGGAATATAAAGGGATTCCCTATGCCGCGCCGCCGGTGGGGGCGTTGCGCTGGCGCGAAACGCAGCCTGTCGCTCCGTGGACCGGCATTCGAAATGCCAAAGCGTTCGCACCGGCCTGCATGCAGAGTGGTGTTTCCATGCCGGGGGAGACGCCGCCGGCCATCAGCGAGGATTGTCTCTATCTCAACATCTGGACGCCCGCGCGGGCCAAAAACCTGCCGGTGATCGTCTGGATTTATGGCGGCGGCTTTTTCAACGGCTCCGCGTCCATGCCGCTTTACCGGGGCGACCGGCTCGCGCGCAGGGGCGCGATTGTAGTGACATTCGGATATCGCGTTGGACCGTTCGGGTTTCTCGCCTATCCCGCACTGACGCGGGAATCGCCGCATCGCTCCTCGGGCAATTATGGCCTTCTGGATCAAATCGCGGCGCTGAAATGGGTTCGGCGCAACATCGCAGCCTTCGGTGGCGATCCGGCGCGCGTCACCGTCGCAGGGCAATCCGCCGGCGCGGCATCCGTCAGCATCCTGATGGCATCGCCCCTTGCAAAAGGCCTGTTTCGGCGCGCCATTGCGCAAAGCGGCGGCATGTTCGAGCCGATGCAGCTTGCACCCGGCTATCGCCTCGCAAACGCCGAACGCGACGGTGAATCCTATGCGAAATCGGTCGGCGCGAAATCTCTCGCGGATTTGCGCGCGTTGCCAGCTGCGGCGCTGCTCAAAGGCAAAGCCGGCGCAATCGCCCACCCCGTCATGGACCCCTACGTCCTGCCGCGCTCGCCCTATGACGTGTTCGCGAAGGGCGAACAGAATGACGTGCCGATCCTTATCGGCTCCAACGCGGACGAAGCCCGCTCGTTGATCCCCGACCTCGATACCGTGACGGCGCGAACCTTCGAAGCCGACATCGCCAAGCGCTGGGGAGTGCTGCCGCCGCAATTGCTCGCGGCGTATCCGCATGCGACCGACCTTGACGCGACTCGCGCGCGTCTGGATTTCGAGCGCGATCTGCGGTTCGGCTGGGATATGTGGGCGTGGGCGCGGCTGGAGGCGACACATGGCAAGAACGCGGTTTATTATTATCACTTCACCCATAATCCACCGTTCCCGAACGACTCGGTCTATGCCGGCTGGGGTCCGAGCCATTATGCAGAGCTCTGGTACAGTTTCGATCATCTGAATCAGGAGCCCTGGGCCTGGACGCGCGGGGATCGTCGGCTGGCAGACACAATGGCGCGCTATTGGGTCGATTTCTCGCGCAGCGGAAATCCGAACGGGAAGGGACTTCCCGATTGGCCGCGCTTTACCGGCGGCAGCCAGGAAGTGCTCTATCTCGACGATCCCATCCATTTCGGTCCGGTCGCCGATTTGAAGACGCTTAATGTCTTCGATGCCGTCTATGCCGCAGTGCGCGGCGCGCCGTCCCGTGCGCCCCGGCATTAGGCGGTTTCGACAAGGAGCTTTCGCAACGCGAGGAATGCAATTCAAGTTCGCTGTTGAACACCGCGGAGGTTCAACCAACTGTGACGATGACACTCCGGTAAAGGGGATTCCCATTCGGGCGCGGCCGCGGTCATAATGCCTCCGTCGCAATTTCGCGGGCGCGATGATTCGAAAACCAGGCGCCCAGGGAGTCTCCGTGATCAGATCAAAGATCGTTTCCGCGCTGTGCAGCACGGCCGTGGCCATTCTACTTGGGGGATCCTCATCCCTCGCCGGCCCAGGCATGGCCAAGGACACGGCCGCTGCCGTCCGCAGCGGCCTCCATTGGCGGCTCGTTGGCCCCTTCCGCGGTGGCTGGGCGACGGTGGTGCAGGGCGTACCGAGCGAGCCCGATACATTTTATTTCGGCGCAGCGGGGGGCGGGGTTTGGCGCACCCAGGACGCGGGACGCACGTGGGTGTCGCTGTTCGACCGCGGGTCGGCCGCATCGGTGGGGGCGCTCGCCGTCTCGCCGTCGCAGCCCAACATTCTCTATGTCGGCACCGGTCAACCGGAAACGCGCTACGATCTTGCGGCCGGCGAGGGTGTGTTCAAATCCACCGACGGCGGTGCGAGCTGGACTTCGGTCGGCCTCGCCGACACGCGCCATATCGGCAAAATCTGGGTCGACCCGAACAATCCGGATCTGGTGCTCGTCGGCGCGCAGGGACATTTCTTCGGACCCAATCCGCAGCGCGGGATTTACCGCTCGACGAATGGCGGCAAGACCTGGTCGCAGGTGTTGAGAATCGACAATTCCACCGGCGTCACCGACATCGCCGGCGACCCGACCAATCCCCGCGTGCTGTTCGCCTCGGCCTGGGAAGCGCATCAATTTCCCTGGATTAGTTATTTTGTTCCGGACGTCGGCAAAGGCAGCGGCATCTATAAATCGACCGATGAAGGGGCGACCTGGACGCGGTTGTCGGGCGGCGGTTGGCCGGCGGGCGCGCTGGGCCGCATCGGCCTTGCGGCGACGCACACGGCGAAGGGCACGCGCGTCTATGCCGCCATCGACTCGGAAGATGCGGGCGGTCTCTACCGCTCCGACGATGCCGGCGCGCACTGGTCGCGGGTCAATCCCGGAAAATCCTTTACCAGTTCCTATGCCAGCCGCCTGACCGTGGCGCCGAACGATCCCGACACGGTCTATACGGTGGGGCAGTCCATCCGCCGTTGCACGCAAGGCGGAACGGTGTGCGAGATCGTGAAAGGCGCGCCCGGCGGCGACGATTATCATCATATCTGGATCAATCCGCTGCATCCCGATCATATCGTCACCGGCAGCGATCAGGGCGCCGTCGTCAGCGTTGACAACTGGAAGACGTGGAGCAGCTGGTACAATCAGCCGACGGGGCAGTTCTATCATCTCGCGACCGACAACCGCTTTCCCTACTGGATTTATTCCGGCCAGCAGGATTCGGGCACCGTCGCCATCGCCAGTCGCAGCGATTACGGCGCGGTGACGGGGCGCGACTGGCATCCCGTAGGCGGCGACGAACGCGATTACGACATTCCAGATCCCGCCGATCCGAACATCGTCTACGATTCGGGCCTTGGCGGCCATGTGTCGAAATGGGATGCCCGAACAGGACAGATTGCCGACATCTCGCCATGGCCGGTTTCGTCGTACGGCAAGCAGCCGACGCTGGTGCGCTATCACACTCTGTGGGTGACGCCGCTGGTGGCGTCGCGTGTCGGGCCCGCGACACTGTATTTCGGCGAGCAGGTTCTCTTCCGCACCCAGGACGGCGGCCGGCACTGGGCAGCGATGGGTGGCGACCTTACGGGAAAAGCCGCCAACGCGAAGAATTGCGGTGGGGATTCGCCCACCCGCAGCGAAGCAAAAGATTGCGGTTACGGCTCCATCGCCACCATTGCCCCGTCGCCCCTATCGGCCGGCGAAATCTGGGTCGGCGCCGATGACGGCATGATTCAACTGACGCGCAACGGCGGCGCGCATTGGACCGACGTCACACCGAAAGGTCTCGCGCTATGGGCAAAGGTGGCGGCGATAGACGTTTCATCGCTGCAGGCGGGGACCGCCTATGCCGCGATCGACATGCACCGGCTGGACGATTTCTCGCCGCATATTCTGCGCACGCGCGATTACGGCCAGACGTGGACCGACATCGCGGGCAATCTTGCGAACAATCATTTCGTGGATGTCGTGCGCGCCGATCCCGTCAGGGCGGGATTGCTGTATGCGGGAACGGATGCGGGAGCGTTCGTCTCGTTCGACGATGGCGGGCATTGGTCGGCTTTGGGCGCGAAGCTCCCCACCGCTTGGGTGACGGACCTGCTCGTGCATGGCAACGATCTCATCGCCGCAACCGAGGGCCGCGCTATCTGGTCGCTCGACGACATTGAACCGCTGCGGGAAACGATGCAGGGCGCCGACGCGGTACAACTGTTCCGCCCGGCGCCCGCATTGCGCGTGCATACCGACAACAACGCGGACACGCCATTGCCCCCCGAAACCCCAATGAGCCCCAATCCCACATCCGGGGCCGTCATCGATTACTGGCAGGCGCAACAATCGACAGGGCCGTTGACGCTGGAAATCCACGACTCAACGGGCGCCGTGGTGCGACGCTTCGCGAGCGACGCGCCGCCGGAACGACCAAACGCTAAGGCCTATTTCGTGGCCGGCTGGCTGAGCCCGCCGCAGGGCCTTGCGGCGACGTCCGGCTTCCATCGCTTCGTGTGGAATCTGCGTTACGACCGCCCGGCGGCGGTGCGATATGGCTACAGCATCGCGGCGGTTTGGGGCGAAGGCACGCCGATCCTTCCTGCCGGGCCCTTCGTGCTGCCGGGCTCCTATCAGGTCGTGCTCAAAGCGAACGGACAAACCTTCACCGCGCCGCTCACCGTCGGTGAAGACCCGCGCGTGAAGGCCAGCCAGGCGGATCTCAGGGCGTCGCTCGCTCTGTCGCAACAGATCGGCGCTGCGTTGGGGAAAACGCGCGCGGGTTACGCAGAGATGCAGGCGGCAAAAAAGCAACTGGAGGCAATCTTTCCCGGAAAGCCTGCCGCGGCGAAGGACCCGCTGCGCGCACTGGCCGATTCGCTGCGCCAGAAACCGGCGCCGGGACAACCAACCTTCGAGAGTATCGACGCCATGTTGGGCGCAATCGAATCCGATCTCGAAGCTGTGGATGCGTCGCCCACGGATGCGCAACGCGCCGTCGTGGCCGACGGGTTGTCGAAATTGAATGAGGTGAGCAACAATTGGGCGCAACGTAAATCGGGCCCGCTCGCGGCATTGAACACCGCGCTGGCGCGCGCGCACCGCAAGGCGATCGTCATCCCGGCCGCGAACGCCCTCACGATCGAGCCGCCGGAAGAGGGAGACGATATTCCCTGATCCTCCGTGCTATCACCGTGATAGCACGGAGGTCGGCATGGGTCAGGTCGTCGTTCGCCATATCGACGAGAGCGTCATCGCCCGTCTCAAAAGGCGGGCCGCCGGACAAGGTCTCTCGCTCGAGGAGTTGCTCCGGCGCGCGCTCGCCGAACTCGCCCATCCGTCGAGTAATGAGTTCGTTGAAGAACAGCGGCGCATCCAGGCGATGTCCCCGCCGATTGCACAACCGCCTTATGCCGAGGATATGATCCGCGAGGATCGCGATTCCCGATGACAACGGTCGTGGACGCCAGCGTTGCCGCGAAATGGTTCTCAAGGAGCAGGGATCGGCGTGAGCCGAGAACATGCAGTCGCAGGGAGATTTGATCGCGCCCGATCTGATCGTCGCAGAAGTGCTGAACGCAATGTGGAAGAATGTGCGAATGAAGCGGATCACGCAGGCGGCATATGATTGCGGTGGCGGATGCGCTTCCCAAGCGCTTTACAGTCATCGTTCCGCTTCGGATTCTGGCAGCGCGCGCCGGCGAGATTGCTGTCGAACTCGATCATCCGGTCTATGATGCGTTCTACATCGCGCTCGCGGAACAGGAGCACTGCGTGTTGGTCACAGCCGATGACCGGCTTTTCCGGAAGACGCGGCGGACGCCCTTCGCCAAACTCGTCAAGACTTTGACGTGAGTTCCATGTTGCCGATCTATGGGGCCGGTCTACGGAACCGGCCCTATCCCGCCCAGGTCACCGACAGGCGCTTCGGGTGCGAGAATGCCGCGAGGTGGAATTTTTGGGGCGCGGAGTTTTTCGCCATGCGGATAACGGCGCCATGGCCTTTCAATGCCGAATCCACGGCAGCGATGGTTTCGCGCACGCCCTGTCTCTCTTTGCCCACCGTGATCACGGTCTGGACACCCGGTCCATATTCTCCGGGAAACGCGGCGCGCACCGAAGCAATGGCCGCGACGGCTACCGATACCGCAGCGCCGTTCGGCCGCGTCAATTTGACAACACGCTCCTGACCGCCGGCGTTCGCCAATCCCGTGGCAGCTCCCAGAGTCGCCGCGATCCGGCTCACGTAATTGCGCGTCTCCTCGGGCAGGGACTGGCCCTGCTGCCGGCGCGCCTCGAAATGCCCCGGGCCGTCGTTATAGACCGCGAACATGGCGGGGAATCCGTAGCGCTGATGCAGCCAGTGCAAATAGGCCGCGCCCGCGAACACGTTGTCGTGCGGATCATAGGCGTTGGTGCCGAGGCGATATTGCGCGCGCATTTCGCGATACGTGCCCGGCATCACCTGCATAAGCCCCATGGCGCCCGCATGCGAAGTGATGGGCTTGTTGGCCGATGACATGGTTCGTCCACCGCTTTCCATCTTGATGACTGTGCGTATCCAGGCCTGCGGCAGTGCGAAGCGTTGCGCGGCCGCTTCGATGAGCGGGTTCCAGCGGTTCAAGAGCGCGCTTGCGTTCATCTGCAATTCGGAACGATAGGCGGCCGGAATTCTCGAACCTCCGGAGGAAGCCGGTGCGGTGGGTGAAAAACCGAACGACCGGTGCCACAATCTGCCGATTGTGTCGGCGATGGGCGCGGGATGAGAAGTTGCGACGACCGAGAAATACTGTACGCGCGTCACGAAGCCCTGCCACGCGAACAAAACCGCGACCGAGATCAGCGGCAGAAACGCCAGCTTCATCATGGCAAGAAAGCGCGGGGGGGCGTCGCCGTTCGAGCGCCAAAATCTGAGATCGCTTCCGTTATGGGCTGCGCCGCAATCCGCGGCTACAGCTTCGGCGCCACAAGGGCGCAAGTCGATATGGGTCAGCTGTCTGATCCTCGTCCGAATGGTCGACTTGGGTGTCTGCCCGACACGCGTTTGCCCTGGACAGACGGCGGTCCCCGATGCGGCCTAAACCTGCATTGCTGTGGGGAACTTTGCGCTCGTGCGCGCTTCGAGAACTGACATAGCGGCATGCGTCGGACAGTTCAAGTTTTTTGTCGCGCGCAGGAAACCAATCACATGTTCGCGCGTTGCGCATGCTGCATTTTTCGACATGCAATACGTACTATTACTGGTGCTTTGCGAAGGCTGCGGTGCGCAATTCTTATCACAGGATCATTATGATGCGTGCAGCACGATCCATGCGCGAATGACGCCCGCCGCGGCGATGACGAACATTGCGAGATCCGCGAGGCCGCTCAACATCGCGCCGGCAATGCGCCTGTCGGGATCGGCCATATAGCCCGCCATGTAGACGATGCGCGCGACCAGCCAGAGAAGTCCCACCAGCGGTGCCAGCCATGCCCAGCCGATGGGATAGAATGCCGCCACCCACAAAAAGGGCAGAATGATCGCCATCTGCTCCAGCGTATTGAGATGCACGCGATACGCGCGGTCGAACTGCGGATGGCCGCTGGTGGCGGGCGCCATGATGTTGTGTCTGGCGCGCAGATTGCCGACACGAAATCCGGTGTAGAAATAGAACAGTCCGATCAATACGGTCACTGCGGCGGTCCATAGCGCCACCGGCGATGCTGTCGTCAATGCGATCTCCTCATTTGCGCCGCGATATGTGCAGTTGCTCCGTAGCACGGACAAATCCAGCGCTCTGATAAGTCCGCTCTGCGCGGTCATGGCCCGGGGTCGTCCACGCCAGCGTGAAGCCGCGCGCAAACATCTCGCGTGCGACGGCAGCAGTGACCGCTCCACCGATCCCACGGCAGCGAAAGGCTGCGCGGACGCCGATGCCGGCGACTTCGCTCACACCGTCATGTGCAGGCGTTCCGATGCCCGCACCGACGACCGACCGTGTCTTCTCGTCGCGTACGACGAGAAGCACACCGCCGTGTTCCACCAGCTGCCGTAAGGGATCAGGATAGACTGCGCCGCCGAAGGCCTCGGCTCCAACCTCGGCTGCCGCCACAACGTCGCGGTCGTCTTGCGCCAATCCGATCTCGACCTCGCCCGCACTGATGTCGCAGAGCATGGCGGGAACGCAGATGAGGAGCGGAAACCGCTTCTCCGGCCTGAACTCTTTTGCCATCAGCGCGGGCTCGACGGCGGGCGCCGCTTCGGCGACATATTCGAGTCTCGGAGTGCGACGGCGCCGAACGAACGCGGCGATCAGGGCTTCGACGTCCACAGGAGAGGGAAACGCACCGTCATCGGGCACCGCATAGCTGCGATAGGGGTTGTCGTTTTCGCAATCGAAGCTCGCGAGAAACGGTCCGACGCGTTCATGATCGGTCATCCGAAGCGCGTACGCCCGCAAATACGCCTGAATGCGGCGGCCGAGTTCGGCCGGTGGAAATTGTTGCAGCAACGGTCCTACCGCGTCGCCCAGGTCCATGACGCGATGTGCCAGGCGCCCCCGGATTTATCGAGCGCAAAGACAAAAGCACCGTGTTCCGTCATCGGCATTCCGTTGTGTCTGTCGGCAATGACAGTGGGGAATACGGCGTAGGCCTTGTCGCCGGCGATGCTCAGATGGCTGGGTGCAACGGGCGTCAACACGACGTCGGCATGACAGGCCAGTCCCGCCATCGCAATTCTGGACATTGTGCGTCACCCCTTTGCACGCGCAAGGTAGCATCCCCGCCGGTCGGCCGGAATGCCCCTCGCGTTCGTATTCCCGCGTGGCAGCAGCAGCGCAGTCCCCGCCACCGCTGCGTTCGCTCTACTCCGCCGCTGTGCGGGCCGGGATGACAGAAGTCGGGGTTAGCGATTTCACCGCCGCCGGTCTGTTCTGTTCCGTCTTGCCGAAATCCGGTTTGCAGTGGCCGTCGATGAAGGCGCCGGATTCGATGCGAATGTCCTGGTGGACCACATCGCCCGACATGTGCGCCGTCGAAGACAGGATAACCTTCTTCGCTTCGATCTTGCCTTCGACCGTTCCGGCGAGCTCGACCTCCTCGCCGTAGACGGTGCCCTTCACCCTGGCGTTGATTCCTACCTTCACGTAGACGCCGCGTACGTCGCCTTCTATCTGGCCGTCGATCTGGATGTCTTCGCTGCTTTCGAGCTGGCCGGTGATCTTGAGCGCCTTGCTGATGACGGATGCCATCGGCGCCCCGGCCGCGTGCGAGCCTTGCGACACCCCGTGCGCGCCCTGGGCGGCATAGGACACCTGCGGCCGCTGGGGCTGCGCCATTGGCTGCGCGGTTGCCTGCGGGCGTTTGACCTCCGCCGCCGAGGGCTCCGGCACGGGCGCCGGTTCGCGCGGCGTTTCGCGCACAACGGGCTTTACGGCGGTGTCGGTTTCGTTTGGTTTTTCGGGGCGCTGGAAAATGGTCATGGTTGGGTCTCCGGAAGTTGTTCGAGGGAATCGAAGTAATTGAGCGGCCGCCACGGCATGCGCCCGACGATGCGCGCCCCCCGCGCGACCGTGACGTTGTGGTGAAAGATTTTCCCCTCGATCTGGGCCGAATCCTCCAAGGTTACGTCGAGTGCGAAGATGCGGCCGGTAAAGCGGCCGGCGATGCGGATGTAGCGGGCGACCACGTCGCCCACGAGGATGCCGCCCAGGCCAAGCACGATGCGGTCGGCGCTGACCCGACCCTGGACATTGCCGTGAATGTGGACCTCGCCGTCGCTGTCGAGGCGGCCAGTGACTGTGACCGCTCTTCCCAGATGCGACGGGGCCGGATCCGCGCGGTCGCGCCCCGATGGCCTTCCAGGTATGCGTCGCGGCAAGGCAAACATGATCCGGTTTCCGAATTCGAATTCAGCGGCCCCCGCCCTCAGCGGATAATGACTTAGATAGGTGCGCACCGGCAAGCGCGTCGGGCACCGGGGCAGGGAATCTTTTTGCGTCGGCCGCCAAACAGCGCAAATTAGATCCGGCGGCTGTTTCTTATGGAGGAACGTAACATGGGTGAATGGGAACATTACGGGTTATTATGAAAATACAATGGAACCGTCAGCATGGCGACAGGCGGCGGCGGCCCTGTTTGAGACCGCTGCCCGCGAAAGGCCGTGACGATACCCTGAAGGTTGGGGCGGATCGGCCCAAGCTCTTGGGCGATTGCGCCAAAACACCGGAAATTGTCGGGCGGATGTATTTCGTGCGCCCCGAAGCGGGCCTGTTCACCACCGGCTGTCCCGCATGCTGGCAAAGCCTCTTCGCCTTGCGTATATGCGAAGGCGAAACAAGGAGTTGCCATGGTCTCCCTCTGGAGCCCGTCAAGCTGGCGCGCCAAGCCCGTCCTTCAGGCGCCGGAGTATCCGGACCCGGATGCTCTGGCGGCCGTAGAAACGCGGCTGCAGAGGCATCCGCCGCTCGTCTTCGCCGGCGAAGCGCGCAACCTCACGGCGGCACTGGCGCAGGTGGCGTCGGGAAAGGCTTTTCTGCTGCAGGGCGGCGACTGCGCGGAAAGCTTCGCCGAATTTCATGCCGACAACATCCGCGACACCTTCCGCGTGCTGTTGCAGATGTCGGTGGTGCTGACCTATGCGGGCGCATTGCCGGTGGTCAAGCTGGGTCGCATCGCGGGTCAGTTCGCCAAGCCCCGCACAACCGAGACGGAGACACGCGGCGATGTGACGTTACCCTCCTATCGCGGTGACAACATCAATGCCATCGAGTTCGAAACGCAGGGGCGCACGCCCGATCCTGCACGGCTTATGCAGGCCTATGCGCAGTCCGCGGCGACGCTCAACCTTCTGCGCGCCTTTGCCTCGGGCGGCTATGCGGACCTTCACAATGTGCATCGCTGGACGCTCGGCTTCATCGCAGGCTCGCCGTCGGGCGAACGTTACCGGGCGCTGGCGCAGCGCATCACCGAGACGCTCGAGTTCATGGAAGCCTGCGGCATCACCCCGGATTCGACGCCGCAGCTGCGCGTCACGGACTTCTACACCAGCCACGAAGCCCTGCTGCTCGGTTACGAACAGGCCCTCACGCGCATCGATTCCACCAGCGGCGACTGGTACGACACTTCGGCCCATTTCCTCTGGATCGGCGACCGCACGCGCGATTCTTCGGGCGCCCATGTCGAATTCTGCCGCGGCGTCAAAAATCCGCTGGGCCTCAAATGCGGCCCTTCGCTTTCAGAAGACGAACTCCTGAAGCTCATTGCCATTCTCAATCCCGAGAACAGGTCAGGGCGGCTCACACTCATCTGCCGGTTCGGCGCCGAACGGGTGGGGGAGAAGCTGCCGCGGCTTGTCCGCGCGGTGACGCGCGAAGGCGCGAAGGTCGTATGGTCCTGCGATCCCATGCACGGCAATACGACGACGTCGCAAACTGGTTTCAAGACCCGCTCCTTCGAGCGCATCCTGAAGGAAGTGAAAGCCTTCTTCGACGTGCATCGGACGGAAGGCACGCATGCGGGTGGAGTGCATTTCGAGTTGACGGGACAGAACGTGACGGAGTGCCTGGGGGGCGCGCAGGCGATCTCGGAAGACGATCTCTCCAGCCGCTACCACACGCATTGCGATCCGCGCCTGAACGCGAGCCAGGCGCTGGAACTGGCATTCCTGATGGCAGAGAGCCTGCGGGCCGAACGGATGAAAGATGCACGCTTCGCGGCGACCGCCTGAGGCTGCAGCGCGAAGGGACAGAGGGGCGACGGAATGGGTGCCGCGCGGCTGCTCGCGAGGGGTTGGGTCGTGGTCTGCCTGTTTGCGGGGGCCCACGCGCTAAGGTTGACGCTTGGCGCAGGAATGCCGCTGATGGATGCCATCCGTCAGATCGGAGTCTGCACCGCGCTATTCGGCGCCATGGGGATGCTGTTCGTTGCGGGCTATGGACTTTCGTCCGGGCTTTCCGTTTCGCATTCGCTGTCGCGCCTCAAACCCATTCATCTTGCTCCGGGATTCAACGCGCTTGTCTTCATCGCATTCGTGCTCTTCGCGTTTTTTGTGCAGATGCTCCTTGCGCCTGCGTATGCGCAAGGAGCGGTCGTTGACGCTCTGAAGGGCGCGATGCGCCTGGCGGTATTCGGGCAGAGTGCACTGGAAGACAGGCTTGCGGCCTGCAACCTCGACGGTGGCCGCGCGCTTTCTTCCGCCTTCTCGTGGTTGCTGGCTTTCATCTGGCTTGGCTCCGCGCTCTCCCGGATCAGGCTGTCGGCGGCCATCCTGCGCATCGAGCGCAAGCTGCGTCCCGAATCGCTGGGCCCGCAGGCGTTGGCACTCGCGCTCGGTCTCGCCTCAGTGGTAGGTATCCAGGCACTCTATGTCGGCACGGCGTACATGCACATGCCGTGCCGCTATGAAGCGGGGCTCCCGGGCGACGTACTGATCGGCATCGGCCCGCTGCTGCTGTCCTATCTGATCGTGGCCGCAATCACGAACCTGCTGGCGCTGGGGCCGGACGCTTAGCTCACACCGCCTGATCGGGCCCCAGACGCACCAGCATCTTGCCGTTATTCTCACCCTTGAAGAGACCAATAAAGGCTTGTGGGGCCTGTTCGATGCCGTCCCTGATCGTCTCTTGCCATTTCATCGTGCCGGCTTTGGCCCAAGCTCCCATTTCGCGCAGGAAGTCGGGCGTCAGGCTCATGTAGTCCGAGACGATGAAGCCCTTGATGGACAGCCTCAACGGAATGACCATGGCGAAGTTCGAAGGGCCCTGCGGCGCGCTGGTCGCATTGTACTGCTCGATCAGGCCGCACACGGCGATGCGGCCGAAGGGGCGCATGTTGGCGAGCGCCGCGTTCAGATGTGCCCCGCCCACATTCTCGAAATACACATCGATGCCGCTGGGAAGCGCCTCGCGCACCGCATGGTCGAGATTGCCGGCCGTTCGGTAATTGATGGCCTTGTCGATGCGGGCTTCCCTGACGAGCCAGTTGCATTTTTCGTCGGAGCCGGCCGATCCCACCACGGTGCAGCCCTTGTTCCTGGCGATCTGGCAGACGACGGAGCCCACCGCCCCGCTGGCTGCGGAAACGAATACGCGTTCGCCTTCCTTAAGCTCGGCTACCTTGAGCAGCCCCACATACGCGGTCAGACCGGGCATCCCGAAGGTGCCGAGATAAGCCTGCATTGGCGCTAGGGTGGGATCGATCTTGACGAGTTCGCCGCCATTCGACACGAACCATTCGCGCCAACCCGAGAAGTTGCTCACATAGTCGCCCGCCTTGAAGGTGTCGTTCTGAGAGGTCACGACCTGGCCGACGGCGCCCCCGCTCAGGGTCTCGCCGATCTGAAAAGGCGGCGCATAACTTTTCCGGTCCACCATGCGCGCGCGCATATAGGGATCGACCGACATATAAATGTTGCGGACCAGCACCTGGCCTCGCGAGGGGGTCGGGATAGCCGTTTCGATCAGTTCGAAATCGTCCGGATCGGGGAGGCCTGTGGGACGCCTTTTCAGGCGGATTTCGCGGTTGATCTTGTCGTACATGGTCTCTCCTTGGCGATTCGGGATCGAGATTGCGTAGCTGTCGAAGCCTAGCAGGGGGGCGGAGTGTAACAAGACGAAACATTTTATGAGTCGCGCCCGGACGCGCCCTGTGGCTCATAAGGGCTTGCCTCTCCGGGGAAATCCCTCTTTGCACCTGAAGCCAGAGCATACGCCCCGCGATCTGCGTGCCGGAGTGGTCGGAATCGGTACCTTCGGGCGGCATCACGCCTCGAAATATGCCCGTCTTTCTTCCGTCGAGCTTGCCGGGGTGGCCGATCCCAGCGCCGATGCCAGGCGGGCGGCGACGGCAACATACGGCGTTCCGGCCGTAGCGGATTGGCGCGAGCTTCTGGGAGCCGTCGATGTCGTCAGCATTTGTTCGCCCGCGCTTACCCATGCCTCCATCGTGCGGGCGTTTCTGAATGCCGGCAGCCACGTGCTGGTCGAAAAACCCATCGCCACCAATCTTGCGGAAGCCGATCAGTTGATCGCGCTGGCCGAAGCGACGGACCGGGTGCTGACGGTCGGCCATCAGGAACGCTTTGTCTTCGCACGAACGGGATTGCTGGATTACGTGGATGCGCCGCTGGAAGTCGAATGCTGGCGGATGGGCCCGTGGTCCGGCCGTGGCGGCGACGTAAGCGTCGCGGTCGATTTGATGATCCACGATCTGGATCTCGTGCATCGGTTGGTTCCCGGCGAAGTGACCGACGTGGATGCCAAGGGCTATGCGCGCCACAACCGGCACGCCGACGAGGTCGGAGCTCTCGTCACCTTCGATGGCGGTGCCCAGGCCACGCTGTTCGCCAGCCGGATGGCGCAATCGCGCAGCCGCGGCATGCGTGCCACCTATCCCGACGGCGTCATCGAGATCGATTTCCTTGCCCGTAAGGTGCGCAACTCCACGAGCCGGCTGCTCAATCCCCTGAAGCTGGAGGATCCGCTGGGCGAATCGGTGGAGTCCTTTGTCAACGCCGTGCGCTTCGGAGCCGCCACGCTCGTCCGTCCCGAGGAAGCACGCAAGGCGCTCGAGACCGCGCTTCTAATCGATGACGCGTGCAAGGCGCGCAGGGATGTTCCCCTCGCCGCCACCCGCTATGCGGCTCACGCATAAACGGATTTTTTCGGCTGCGGCCCAATCTCGTGTACACAGCCCGCAATGAGAGACGAGTTTCGCATTGCGCTGGCGCAGCTCAATCCCGTTATGGGCGACATAAATGGCAATCTCGCCAGGGCACGCACAGCGCGCGCCGAGGCGGCGAAAACCGGCGCCGATCTCATTCTCTTTTCCGAGCTCTATATCGTCGGCTATCCGCCCGAAGATCTGGTGCTGAAACCGGCCCTGCAGGACGATGCCCGTCTGGCCGTGGAAGAGTTCGCCCGCGAAACCGCTGACGGCGGCCCAGCCGTTCTGGTGGGCGCGCCCTGGGTGGAGGACGGCAAACTCTACAACGCTTCTCTGCTGCTGGATGAAGGACGGATTGCGGCGAAAACCTTTAAGGTCGATCTGCCGAATTACGGCGTCTTCGATGAGAAGCGCCTCTTCACGCCCGGAAAAATGCCGGGACCATTCAACATTCGCGGGGTTCGCATCGGCGTGCCCATCTGCGAAGACATCTGGACGCCGGATGTCGTGGAATGCCTTGCCGAAACGGGAGGAGAAATTCTTCTGGTGCCGAACGGCTCGCCCTTCGAAGCCGGCAAGGAAGATGTCCGGCTCAACCTCGTGGTCTCACGCATAGGGGAATCCCGCCGGCCGTTGATCTATCTCAATCAGGTGGGCGGCCAGGACGAACTCGTCTTCGACGGCGCCTCCTTCGTCGCGAATGCCGATTGCAGCATCGCCGTGTCGCTAGAGGCCTGGGAGGAACGCGTCGTCGTCACCACCTGGCGGCGGCGCGACGGCGGCTGGATTTGCGATCCCGGCGAACGCTGGCAAGGCGAGGAACGCCTGCAGTCGATCTATCGCGCGATGATGCTGGGCTTGCGCGATTACGTGAACAAGAACCGGTTTCCGGGTGTTGTGCTGGGGCTTTCCGGTGGTATCGATTCGGCATTGTCGGCGGCCGTGGCTGTGGACGCGCTGGGTCGTGAACGTGTGCGCTGCGTGATGCTGCCGTCGCGATTTACGAGCGAGGAAAGCCTTGACGATGCCCGGAACTGTGCGAACCTTCTGGAGACAAGCTACGAAATCGTGCCGATTGAGGCCGCTGTGACGACTTTCGGCGAAGTGCTTGCGCCAGTCTTCGTGGGCCGTCCGCCCGATACGACCGAAGAGAACATCCAGTCGCGTGTTCGCGGGCTTATTCTTATGGCGATCTCCAACAAATTCGGACCGATGGTGCTGACGACCGGCAACAAATCGGAGATGAGCGTGGGCTATGCCACTCTGTATGGCGACATGTGCGGCGGCTACAACGTGTTGAAGGATGTCTACAAGACCGAAATCTACCGGCTGTCACGCTGGCGCAATCTGAATGTGCCGCCAGGCGCGAAGGGACCGCAAGGCCGCGCCATCCCCGAGAACGTCCTGCTGCGTCCGCCCACCGCCGAATTGCGCGCCGGCCAGCTCGATCGGGATTCCTTGCCGCCTTACGACATTCTCGACGGGATTCTGGAATGCCTGGTCGAGAACGAGATGTCGTTCGAGCAAGTGGTGGCGAAAGGCTATCGCCCGGCGGTCGTAAAACGCATCGAGCAGCTTCTGTATGTCGCCGAATACAAGCGTCGCCAGTCGCCTCCCGGCGTTAAGATCACTTCGCGCAATTTCGGCCGCGATCGCCGCTACCCGATCACCAACGCGTTCCGGGACGCGCGGGACACATGAATCGTCTCGTGCGCTTCGCGCCGTCGCCGACGGGCCTGCTGCATGTCGGCAATGCCCGCACCGCGATGCTAAACTTCCTGTTCGCGAAAAAGGAAGGCGCGCGGTTCTTCCTGCGCATCGATGACACCGACGGCGAGCGCTCCCGGTCCGAGTTCGAACACGCGATCATCGAGGATCTGGGGTGGCTGGGCATAACCCACGATCTCTTTGCCCGGCAGTCGGCGCGGGCGGAGGCCTATCGCGTGGCGGCAGAAAAGCTGAAGTCGGCTGGGAGGCTCTATCCCTGTTACGAAACCGCGATGGAGCTCGACCGCAAGCGGGCGCGGCAAATTGCAATGCACAGGCCGCCCGTCTACGACCGCGCCGCGCTGGCGCTCACGGACGAGCAGCGCGCCGATCTGGAAGCGCAAGGACACTGGCCGCATTGGCGTTTCAGGCTCTCGCAAAGGCGCGTCAAATGGCGCGATCTTTTGCGAGGCGACGTCGAAATTGATACCGCGGTCCTCTCCGATCCGGTGCTGATCCGCGAAGACGGGCGCTTCCTCTACACTCTTCCGTCGGTCGCCGACGACATCGACTTCGAGGTCAGCCACATCATTCGAGGCGAGGATCACGTCACCAATACGGCCGCGCAGATCGAGATATTCGAAGCACTCGGCGCGCCTGTGCCGCATTTCGCGCATTTTCCCCTGTTGGTGGGTTCCGGCGGCGAAGCGCTGTCCAAGCGACTGGGTTCGCTGTCCCTGCGCATGCTGCGGGAGGAAGAAGCCATCGAGCCGCTGGCCCTCGCGTCCTATCTCGCCAAGACCGGGACGTCCGACGCCGTCGAGCTGCAACCCTCGCTCGACGCGTTGGCAAAGGAATTCTCCTTCGAGAAAATCGGGCGCGCGCCCGCGCATTTCGACCCCGCCGAACTGGCCAACCTGAATGCAAAACTGCTGCACGGCCTTTCCTTCGAGGCCGTCGCAGCCCGGCTGTCGAACATGGAAGTAGGGGGCGGCGCTGCGTTCTGGGACGCGGTCAAGCCCAACCTCGCGCGCCTTTCAGACGCCGCGGATTTGTGGACCCTCGTGTCGGGGCCCGTGACTCCGGTCATCGAGAGCGGCACCCTGGCCGACACGGCAGCCGGGCTGCTTCCGCCGGAACCCTGGACCGGCACGACCTGGACGGAGTGGACAGCCGCGGTCTCCGCCGCGAGCGACACGAAAGGCCGCGCGCTTTATCACCCGTTGCGGCTTGCGCTCACGGGTCGCGAGCATGGACCCGAGCTGAAGAAGCTGCTACCTCTCATCGGCCGCGCGAAAGCACTCGCGCGCCTCAAAGGGGAAACGGCGTGATGTTCCGCCAGCAAATCCGGATCGCAATTTGCGGCTGACGCCGCGATATTCCCCTCTCTCCAATCAAACCCACAATCAAGATCGTTTCCCCCGAAATGCTTCGCATTTCGTCCCGCCGCGATAGTGGCGAATCAAATACGAGCGTCCCATGACCCTGCGCCTTTACAATACGCTGACCCGCACGAAGGAGGACTTTGTTCCTCTCGATCCGAACGATGTGCGCATGTATGTCTGCGGACCGACGGTTTACGACTTCGCCCATATCGGCAACGCGCGGCCGGTGATTGTCTTCGATGTGCTGTTTCGCCTGCTGCGGCATTTCTACGGCGAAAGCCGGGTCCGCTATGTGCGCAACGTCACGGACATCGACGACAAGATCAACGCGCGGGCGCGCGAGCGCCTGGGCGACCGCAACGTCCCCGTCCTCGACATCGTGCGGGAACTGACGGCGGAAACGGGACGCGTTTATCAGGAGGATGTGGCCGCGCTCGGCTGCCTGCCGCCAACCCATGCGCCACGCGCCACCGACTTCGTTTCGCAGATGATCGCCATGATCGAAAGGTTGATCGCCGCCGGCCACGCCTATGTGGCGGAAGATCATGTGCTGTTCGACGTTTCCTCCAATCCCGGCTACGGAAAACTCGCCCATCGTTCGCTCGACGAAATGCTTGCCGGTGCGCGTGTCGAGGTTGCGCCCTACAAGCGCGGAGCCATGGATTTCGTTTTGTGGAAACCGTCGGACGCGGACACGCCGGGGTGGGAAAGCCCCTGGGGATGCGGCCGTCCGGGCTGGCATATCGAGTGCTCGGCCATGGGCGAAGTGTTGCTGGGCGAAACATTCGACATTCACGGCGGCGGCATCGATCTGGTGTTTCCCCATCACGAGAACGAAATTGCACAAAGCGAAGCTGTGCATGGCGGTCATCCGCTGGCGCGCATCTGGATGCACAATGGCTTTCTGAATGTCGAGGGCGGGAAAATGTCGAAATCGCTCGGCAATTTCGTAACCATCCGCGATCTACTGAAAGACTGGCCCGGCGAGGTTCTCCGCTTCAACATGCTGCGGGCGCATTATCGTCAGCCGATGGACTGGACCGTGCAGGGCATGAAGGAAAGTTGGAGTGTTCTGGAGCGCTGGTATGCCGACGCCGAACCCGTCGCCGACCGCCATGTGGGCGGGGCTTTTCTTGCGGCGCTCGGCGACGATCTCAATACGCCACAAGCCATCGCCGAATTGCACAAATCAGATCCCAAAGAACTTGCTGGAGGACTTTCGCTCCTCGGCTTCTCCACGATCTCCGAGCGGATCGAACAGAAGTCTCCCGTCGATGTTGTGGAGATCGCCGACGCCATCGCGGCCCGCAACGCGGCGCGCAAGGCCCGCGACTTCAAGGAAGCGGACCGCATTCGCGACGCGCTTCTGTTGCAGGGAATTCAGCTCAAGGACAATCCCGACGGCAGCACGGATTGGGACGTGAAGCGGTGAAGACGCAGCGATTACCGCTCGGCCGCCCATGACCCAGACATCCGATCCCGCCGACGAAACCGCCGGCATTCTTTTCGCCGGATCGGCCTACGCGGTCTGGGGCATCGTGCCGCTGTACTGGCGGCTGCTGGGCGACGTGCCGCCGTTCGAACTCACGGTCTACCGCGTGTTCTGGTGCGCCCTGTTCGTGACCGCGGTGACGTTTTGGCAGGGCCATACATCGCGCGCTTTTGCGATCCTGCGTTCGCGCCGTCTCGTCGCCACCCTGGCGCTGACCAGCGTGCTCATCACCTGCAACTGGACGCTCTACATCTATTGCGTGGCGACCAACCAGCTGGTGGACGCGAGTCTCGGCTATTACATGACGCCGCTGGTCTCGTTCGCCGCCGGCATCGCCTTCTTCGGCGAGCGTATGTCGCGCTTAAGGCTCGCCGGTGTCGCGTTGGCTGCATTGGCCGTCGTCATCCAGACGATTGGGCTGGGGCACATTCCATGGATTGCGCCCGCGCTGGCGCTCTCCTTCGGTCTCTACGGCTATTTCCGCAAGCTGGCACCGGTTGTCGCCCTCGACGGCTTGCTGGTGGAGACGCTGATCCTTCTGCCGTTCACGTTTGCGCTCGTGGGCTATTGGGCCGTCCAGGGAACCGGAGCTTTTCCTTCGCACAATCTCACGAAAGATGCGCTGCTGATCGGCTCCGGGCCGTTGACGGCCGTGCCGCTTGCCTTCTTCGCTGCGGGCGCGCGCCGCATCCGGCTGACGACGCTCGGCTTTCTGCAATATCTTTCGCCGACAATCACATTGTTGCTCGCCACTATCGGCTTTCACGAGCCCTTCACGCGCACCAATGCGATCGCCTTCGGTTGCGTCTGGGCGGCATTGGCGATCGCGGCGGTCGAAGGCCACCTTGCGCGCCTTAAGCGGAGACCCGTCCGGAGCTGACCGCGCGCATCGCCTCGTCGGGCGTGTCCACGAAGGTATGGAGCGCTGCAACCTCAGCGCGCGCGAAACCGTGCGCGACGATGTGGGCGATGAGCGCCCCGAGCGGCTTGAAGTAATGCTTGACGTCGATCACCACGATGGGTTTGCGGTGGACGAGGAGCTGGGCTGTGGTGATCACTTCGAAATATTCGTCCATCGTGCCTAACCCGCCCGGCAGAAGCACGAAGGCATCCGCCAGCGCCAGCATGCGGGATTTTCTTTGCTGCAGGTCGGGCGTGATAATGAGCTCTTCGGCGGATTTCAGCGGCGGCTCGAGATGGCGCAGAAAGGCCGGCAGGATGCCGATGACTTCGGCCCCGGCATCGCGCGCGGCGCGGGCGACTTCGCCCATCAGTCCGATGCCCCCGCCGCCGAACACAAGCCGGTGACCGCCTTCGCCGATCAGCCTTCCCAGTCTTCGTGCCGCTTCCGCATACGCAGGGTCGTTGCCCGGCGACGAGCCGCAGAACACGCAAAGCGTCCGCGAGGTTTTGGCCGGAGCGAAGACAGCCCCGTCGTTTGGAGGCGACACACGGGAAGGCGGGTGCGCTGTGCGGCCGCCGGTATTGCGGTGAGGCATTCGGATACCTAAACAGGAATTGGGTCGCTGGACGTCGTTTAAGACGTTAGCCCGCGCGGACGCGTTCGTCAGCATTCCTGTATCCGGCGTGCGCGCAACAAAAGAGACTTAAGGAATCAATGGCCGCTCCCCATCCGCTTCTTGAATCCGGCGACGGCACGCCTTCCCTTCGCCCGCTTTACATGCTGTTGCCGTATCTGTGGCCGAAGGGACGTAACGATCTGAAGCTGCGCGTCGTCGCCGCGATGGCGTGTCTCGTACTTGCCATCCTGGCGACGGCGGTGTCGCCGCTGTTTCTGGGCTGGATGACGGATCGCCTGGCGCGCAAACCTGCGGCCATTGTACTCGCAATCCTGCTGGCATTGATCTGGTCCTACGCGCTCTCACGCGTGCTGATGCAGGCATTCGCACAGCTTCGCGACGGCGTCTTCGCGAAAGTTCTGTATCACGCGCTGCGCGAAGTGGGCGTGGCGACCTTCGCCCATGTCCACACGCTGTCGCTGCGCTTTCATCTCGACCGCAAGACCGGCGGCCTTTCGCGGATCATCGAGCGCGGCACGAAGGGAATCGACACGCTGCTGTCCTTTGCCACTTTCAACATTTTTCCCACTCTGTTTCAGGTTCTCATCTTTGCCGCCGAAATGGTCTGGAAACTGAATGTCTGGATCGCCGCGACGGCGCTGGTCATGGTTGCGCTCTATGTCTGGTTCACCTTCGCGATCACGCGCTGGCGGGTGAAATACCGCCGCGAAATGAACGACAGCGACACCGATGCAAACACCAAGGCGGTGGACAGCCTGCTGAACTACGAGACGGTAAAATACTTCAACAACGAAGGCCACGAGACGCGCCGCTTCGACAAATCGATGGCCAAATATGCCAACGCCTCGATCCAGGCGCAGACGTCGCTGTCGCTGCTCAACACCGGCCAGGCGGCCATCATGGCTCTGGGCATGGGCATTGTGATGACCCTGACGGCCATCGGG
>Ga0208849_1000554_pt1 | contig 34426 bp, 33 predicted proteins | sample NGESurdeep072012_10_FD_184470 | JGI IMG/M metagenome (GOLD analysis project Ga0208849, IMG submission 184470) | Arctic peat soil microbial communities from Barrow, Alaska - NGEE Surface sample 53-3 deep-072012 (SPAdes) | ecosystem: Environmental > Terrestrial > Soil > Wetlands > Peat ... | reverse complement strand
CGGCCGTCAACTTCCCCGATTTGCTGATGACCCGCGGGGAATACCAGCACAAGCCGCCGCTGCCGTTCATTCCCGGTCTCGAACTCGCCGGGGAGATCGAGTCCCTCGGCGAAGGGGCAGCGGGTCGGTGGAAGATCGGAGACGCCGTCGTCGGCGGCGCGCGCGCGGGCGGGTTCTCGCAGTTCGTCACAGCTTCGGCCGAAGCCCTGCGGACCAAGCCGCAGAGGCTTTCCTTCGCCCAGGCGGCGGGCTGCGGCGCGGCCTATCTCACGGCCTATGTAACCCTGGTTCGCCGCGCGCAGGTGAAGGCGGGCGAGTGGGTGTTGGTTCATGGCGCGGCCGGCGGCGTGGGGCTGGCCTGCGTCGATCTGGCGAAGGTGCTTGGCGCCCGGGTGATCGCCGCCTCCGCTTCCAACGAGAAGCTGGCCGTGGTGGCGGCGGAATATGGCCCCGACGCGACCCTCAACATCACCGGCGGATTTCGCGAGGCGGTCAAGGCCCTGACCGATGGGCGTGGGGCCGATGTGATCGTCGACCCGGTCGGCGGCGATGTGTTCGACGAGAGCGTGCGCTGCATAGCCTTCGACGGCCGGCTGCTGACGGTCGGCTTCACGTCAGGTCGAATTCCGAGCCTCGCGGTCAACATGCCGCTGATCAAGGGCTTCTCCGTCATGGGCGTGCGCGCCGGCGAATACGGGCGCCGCTTCCCCGTTCAGGGGCGGGAGAATCTCGAAGTGGTCTGGAAGCTTGCCGCCGAGGGGGCGATCACGCCTCGCGTTCACGCCGAACTGCCGCTCGCCGCCTGGCGCGAAGCGTTCGATCTGCTGGCCGACCGCAAGGTGATCGGCAAGGCGGTGATCCGGCCCGATCTCTAGCGCCTTGGCTTTGCGGCCGCCGGGCGCGGACGACCACGGCGATGCGGTCGGGTTAACGGGGGCGGTGTGATTTTGGATTGATTCGATAGCTGTGATTCTGTGGACGCTCCGATTCGGTGTGGAGCGCGATCATGGCCTTGGTTTTCGGCGACGACTTTCCGCGGGCGCGACTTGCCGTTCTTTTGGAGCACTTCGCCGAACTGAACGACGATCGGGAGGCATGGCGAGTCGCCTATCCGATCGAGGAGGTGTTGCTCCTGGTGACGTGCGCCACCATCGCCTCATGCGACGATTTCGACGACATCGTCGCCTGGGGAGAGCATCATCTGGAGTTCCTGCGCGGCTTGGGCGAGTTTCATCACGGCGTGCCGTGCGCGTTGGCTGCGCGATCTGCTGAACCGGGTCGACCCGGCGCTGTTCGCCCGCTGCTTCGAGGCCTGGGTCGCCGAGATGTGGCCGGGTCGGCATGATTTCATCGCCATCGACGGCAAGACCGCCAGGCGCACCCATGACCGGCGCAGGGGGCTGGCGGCCCTGCACACGCTCAGCGCCTACGCCACCACGGCCAGGCTGACCCTGGCGCAGCTTTCGGTCCCGGAGAAGACCAACGAGATCACCGCCATCCCCGACCTGCTCGACACCCTGGCCGAGGCCGGCCAGCTTCGAGGAGCGTTGGTGACCATTGACGCCATGGGTTGCCAGGTCGCGATCGCCGACAAGATCGTCGAACACGGCGCGGACTATCTGCTGGCCCTGAAGGGCAACCAGCCCACCCTTGAAGCCGATGTCGCCGACTACTTCCGCACCGCCCCGGGCGCCGAAATCGTCACCAAGACCACAGTCGAGAAGGGCCATGGCCGCATCGAGACCCGCACCTATCGCGCCTCGGCCAATGTCGATTGGATCGCTTCGGATCGCCGCTATCCCGGGGCCCCGCGCTTCGCCCACATCGCCACCCTCGTTCAGGTCCACACCACCACCGAACAGGCCGGCAAGACCAGTTCCGAGACCAGAACCTACCTCTCTTCGGCAACCCTCGACATCGAGCGCATCGCCACCGCCGCGCGCGGCCATTGGGGCGTGGAGAGCATGCACTGGCTCCTGGACGTCGAGTTCAAGGACGACCTCTCACGCTACCGTCAGGGCCACGGAGCCAGGAACATGGCCGTCGTCCGCCGCTTCGCCCTCGACTTGGTGCGCGCCCACAAATCCAAGGGCAGCGTCAAAACCCGCCGAAAACGCGCCGGCTGGAGCCCAGACTTCCTACTCAGCGTCCTTCAGGTCCCATGAGCGTTAACCCGGACTCCTTGCCGTGGGCAGACGGGCCCTCCAGATTGACACCCCGGCCCCCTTCGCCTATCCCCGCCGGCTCACTCGCCTGTGGAGTCTTCCCGTGAAGCGGACCTTTCAGCCGTCCCGGCTCGTGCGCAAGCGCCGTCACGGGTTCCGCTCGCGCATGGCGACCCGCAACGGCCAGAAGATCGTCGCCCGGCGGCGCACGCGGGGCCGCAAGCGGCTGACGGCCTAGGCCCTCGATCGCCTCTCCGCCCGACATCCAACGCCTGAAGAAACGCGCCGATTTCCTTGCCGCGGCCAAGGCGCGCGCCTTCCCCAGCGGCGCGCTCGTCGCCCAGGGACGCGGACGGTCCGACGGCGCTCAGACGATCCGTATCGGTTTCACGGCGACCCGCCGGATCGGCGGCGCGGTGACGCGCAACCGGGCCAAGCGGCGCCTGCGCGAGGCGGCGCGGCTGCTGGCCCCGGACTACGCCAAGGCGGGGTGCGACTATGTGTTCATCGCCCGCGCCGGCGCCGCGGCCAGGCCCTGGGGGCGCTTGCTTGACGATATGAAAACCGCGCTGATAAGGCTCGCGGCCGATATCTAGCGCGAGCCCGGGCGAGCCCTCGCCTTGACGCATTCTCACCCGGCCAGGCTTCTCAGCTGATGCAGAACGACAACAAGAACCTGATCGCCTTCGTGATCGTCACGGCGATCCTGGTCATCGCCTATCAGGTGTTCATCATCGGCCCGGCGGCCAAGCAGGCCCAGGCCGCGCGGCTGCGCGATGCGGCGCAGGCTCCCGTCGCGGCGTCAGGGGCGGCCCCGGTCGAGCCTCATTTGAGCCGCCCGCAGGCCCTGGCGCTGAGCCCGCGCGTAGCCATCGACACTCCGACGCTTTCGGGCTCGATCTCGCTTCGCGGCGCGCGGATCGACGATCTGTTTCTCAAGACCTATCGCGAGACGGTGGCCAGGACTTCGCCGCCGGTGGAACTGCTGCGCCCCGAGGGGATGGCGGACGCTTATTTCGCCGAGGCCGGCTGGCTGGGGGCCAATTTGCCGGGCCTGCCCACCCCGCAGACGGTGTGGACCCTCGCTTCGGGCTCGACGCTCTCGCCCGGCCATCCGGTGGCGCTCACCTATGCCTCGCCCGGCGGCCTGACCTTCACCCGGCGGATCGCCATCGACGCGCAGTCGATGTTCACCATCACCGACACCGTCGCCAATCCGGGCGCCGCGCCGGTCACCCTCACGCCTTACGTCTCGGTGCAGCGCCAGGGCCTGCCCCCCAATCCCAACAAGAGCAGCATCGTCCATGAGGGAGCGATCGGGGTGCTGGGCGTCGGCAAGCCGGACCTGCGCCTGGCCAACTACAAGACCTGGAAGAAGAAGGGCCAGATCGACTGGCCCTCGCAGGGCGGCTGGTTCGGCATCACCGACAAATACTGGATGACCGCCTTCATCCCTCCGCAGAGCGAGGCGATCGCCGCCTCGGCGCGGGTGACCCACGATACGCGCACCGGCATCGACATCTACGAAGCGACCTATACCGGTCAGGCGCGCGCTGTCGCCGCCGGCGGCCAGGCCGGCGAGGTGAGCCACCTTTTCGCCGGGGCCAAGACCGTGCCGGTGCTGACCGGATACAAGAAGACCCTGGGCGCGCCGCGCTTCGACGACGCCGTCGACTGGGGCGTCCTGTGGTTCCTGACCAAGCCGATCTTCTGGCTGCTCGAGAAGTTCTACGGCCTGGTCGGCAATTTTGGCGTCGCCATCCTGATGCTCACCGTGGTCATCCGCCTGCTGACCTTTCCCCTTGCCAACAAGGGCTATGAGATGGGCGTCAAGATGAAGAAGCTGCAGCCCCAGCTGCAGGCCCTGCAGAAACGCCTCAAGGACGATCCCGCCGCCCAGCAGAAGGAGATGATGGCCCTCTACGCGCGCGAGAAGGTCAATCCGGTCACCGGCTGCCTGCCGATCTTCCTGCAGATCCCGGTGTTCTATTCGCTCACCAAGCTGTTCACCGTGACCATCGAGATGCGCCACGCGCCGTTCATCGGATGGATCCACGATCTGTCGGCGCGCGATCCGACGACGATCGTCAATCTGTTCGGCCTGATCCCATGGGATCCGTCGATGACACCCCTGATCGGCGGCATCCTGGGGGGCATGCTGCATGTCGGCGTCTGGCCGCTCGCCTATGGCGCGGCCATGTGGCTCAGCCAGTCGATGACGCCACAGACCGGCATCGATCCGACCCAGCAGATGCTGTTCAAGCTGATGCCGATCCTGTTCACCTTCATCCTCGCCCAGTATTCCGTCGGCCTGTTGATCTACTGGACGTGGAGCAGCCTGATCACCATCGTCCAGCAGTATGTGATGATGCGACGCTTCAAGGTCGAAAATCCCATCGACGACTTCCTGGCCCGGTTCTCCAAAAAGGCCGAGGCGCCCGGGTGAACCTTGCCGCGCCGGACGCAGCGTCCGAGGTCTTCGCGGCCGAGGATATCGAGGCGGCCCGGGTGCTTTTCGCCAGGCCTGCCAGCTTCCTGACCGGCGCGGTGTCCATAGAGTCCTTGCCCGCCGCCGATCTGCCGGAAGTCGCCTTCGCCGGCCGCTCCAACGTCGGCAAGTCGTCGCTCATCAACGCCCTGGTCGGCCGCGGGGGCCTGGCGCGGGCCTCGACCGAGCCCGGCCGCACCCGGGAGATCAACTTCTTCCTGCTCGATGGCCGCCTGCGCCTGGTCGATCTGCCCGGCTACGGCTTCGCCAAGGCGTCACGCAGCACCGCGCGGCGGTTTCAGGACCTCGGCCGCGCCTATCTGGGCGGCCGGCCCAATCTCAAGCGGGCCTATCTGCTGATCGACGCACGCCACGGCCTCAAGGCCTCGGACGGCGCGGCTCTCGACGCCTTGGACAGGACGGCGGTCTCTTATCAGATCGTCTTGACCAAGGCCGACAAGCTGTCCCGCGGCGAAGCCGCCGCCATGGCGCAGCGGACCGCGGCCGAGGTCTCGCGGCGCCCGGCCGCCTTCCCGCGCCTGGTCGTCACCTCCACCCAGAGCGGGGAAGGCCTTGCGCAGCTGCGCGCCGAGATCGCCGCCGCCGCGTTTGGGTGACAAGGCAGCCGCGCTTCGCTATTGGGCGCGCTCGCCCGCAGCGAGGGGGCAGGGACGTGAGCGACGCGCCGCAAGAGCCGGGCTGGGCGACGGCCACGACCTTGGCCGAGGCCCTGCCGTTCATCCAGCTCTACGACCGCCAGACGGTGGTCATCAAATACGGCGGCCACGCCATGGGCGAGGAGGCGGCGGCCAAGCTGTTCGCCGCCGACGCCGTGCTGCTCAAGCTCCTGGGCCTGCACCCGGTGGTCGTGCACGGCGGCGGACCCCAAATCTCCCGGATGCTCGAAAAGGCCGGCGTGAAGTCGACCTTCGTCGACGGTCTTCGCGTGACCGACGCGGCGACCATGGAAGTGGCCGAGATGGTTCTCTCCGGGGCGATCAACAAGGAGATCGCCAGCTGGATCACCCAGGCGGGCGCCACCGCCGACGTGCGCGGGGTCGGCCTTTCGGGGAAGGACGCGCGGCTGATCACGGTGGTCAAGGCGAGCCAAAGCCGCAAGGACCCCGGCTCCAGCCTCGAACAGGTGGTCGATCTCGGCTTCGTCGGCGAGCCGACGGCGATCGATCCCAAGCTGATTTCGAGCCTGATCAATTCGGAAGACGACTACATCCCGGTGATCGCGCCCATCGGAGTGGCTGAGGACGGCCAGACCTACAACATCAACGCCGACACCGTGGCTGGGGCCCTGGCCGGAGCGCTGGGCGCCAAGCGCATGCTGCTGCTCACCGACACCGCCGGCGTTCTCGACGCCAAGGGCAAGCTCGTCCGCCAGCTGACCATCGCCCAGGCGCGCGAGGCCATCGCCGCCGGTGTCGCGACCGGAGGCATGATCCCCAAGCTGGAAACCGCGATCGCCGCCGTCGTTGCCGGTGTCGAGGCGGTGGTCATCCTCGACGGGCGGCGCCCGCACGCCCTGCTGGTCGAGCTTTTCACCGAGCACGGCGCCGGCACCCTGGTGCGCGCGTGACCGGCGCCGACCTGCGCCACGTGGAAACCTGGCTGTTCGATCTCGACAACACCCTCTATCCCCTGGACTCGGGCCTTGGCCTGCTGGTTTCCGAGCGCATCACGGACTTCGTGGCCGACCTCACCGGCCTGCCGCGCGATGAAGCCAGGGCGCTGCAGAAGCGGTATCTGGCCGAGGAGGGGCTGACGCTGAGCGGGCTCATCGCCCATCACGGCGTCGATCCGGCGGCGTACCATGCACGCTTCCACGATCTGCCGCTGGAATCCCTGGCCAGGGACCCCGCCTTGCGGGCCGCCATCGCCCGGCTGCCTGGACGACGGCTGATCTTCACCAACGCCGACGGGCGCCACACCGAGCGGGTCATCGAACATCTGGGTCTCGAGGGGCTTTTCGAAGACGTCTTTCACATCGCCTCAGCCGGCTATGTGGCCAAGCCGTCCGAGCAATCGCTGCAGCGCATGATCGCCGCCCTCGCCATCGCTCCGGCGAACACGGCGTTTTTCGAGGACGCCGAGCGAAATCTTGCGCCCGCGGCCGCGGCCGGGATGACCACGGTCCTGGTCGGCCCCCATGCCGCCGCCTCGACGGCGGACTTCGTCGACTATCGCACCGAGCGCCTTGCGCCCTTCCTGGCCGCCGCGCGAGTGGGCGAGCGGGCGGAGGCGGACCGATGAGCGAGCTTCCGCTGGCCGACCTCAAGGCCGAGATCGACGCGGGCTGGCGCGACCGCGACGGCGTCGGTCTCGCCACCCAGGGGCCACTGCGCACAGCGGTCGAGGAGACCATTCGCCTGCTCGACAGCGGCCAGGCCCGGGTGGCGGAAAAGACCGAAGGGTCCTGGGTGGTTCATCAGTGGCTAAAGCAGGCGATCCTGCTGTCCTTCCGCCTGAACCCCAATACGGTCATGCGCGCCGGCGCCCTGAGCGGCGAGGTCGGGCCGTGGTGGGACAAGGTCCCGGGGAAGTTCGAGGGCTGGGATGCCCGGCAGTTCGAGGCGGCCGGTTTTCGCGCCGTTCCCGGCGCGATCGTACGCCGGGGGGCCTTCATCGCCAGGAACGTCGTCTTGATGCCGTCGTTCGTCAACATCGGCGCCTATGTGGGCGAAGCGACCATGGTCGACACCTGGGCGACGGTCGGCTCATGCGCCCAGATCGGGGCCGGGGTGCACATCTCCGGCGGGGCCGGCATCGGCGGCGTGCTCGAACCCCTCCAGGCCACGCCGACGATCATCGAGGACGGCTGCTTCATCGGCGCCCGGTCGGAGGTGGCCGAAGGGGTGATCGTCGAAGAGGGCGCGGTGCTCTCCATGGGCGTTTTCATCACCGCCTCGACGCCGATCGTGGAGCGCAATACGGGCGAGGTGCATCGCGGCCGCGTGCCGGCCTATTCGGTGGTGCTGCCCGGATCCATGCCCAGTCCCCACGGCGGCCCGGCTCTTGCCTGCGCGGTGATCGTCAAGACGGTGGACGCCCAGACGCGGTCAAAGACCAGCATTAACGACCTGCTGCGGGCGTGAGGCGCCCTCAGCGCTCCACCTTGGGATAGGCATCGCCGTTGCGACGGCGGTAGTGGTCCTCGCCCGGCTCGGCGACCATGTCGGCGTCGGGATAGACGCAGCGGTCGCGCGCCGGATCGTTGTTGCCCACCTCGAGGACTAGGGCGTCCCTCTGGGAACGGTTGACCAGATGATGGCCGTCCGGATCGCCGGCCTTGAAGCCGGCGGCATCGCCGGCGCGAAGCGTCTCCTCGCCGGCGTCCGTGACCAGGACGACCTCGCCTTCGACCACGAAGACGAACTCGTCGTCGTGGCTGTGCCAGTGGCGCTGGCTGGACCAGGCGCCGGGCGGCAAGGTCAGGAGATTGACGCCAAATTCGGTCAGGCCGGCCGCGGCGCCCAGGCGTTTGCGGGTGCGGGCCAAGACCGGCGCGTTGTGAGGCGGCGGATAACCAGAGCCGCTGCGCACGGGGAGGGCGGCAAGGTCGATCTTCTTCATTTTCCGGCGGTCCTTCCGATTTGCGAGGCGTGGGGGGCGAGCCTAAAGGAGCGGCCATGCAAGAGGCCAGCGTTCATGATCCCGTCGCCCTGACCCGGGCCCTGATCCGCCGCCCGTCGGTGACCCCGGCGGACGCCGGAGCCATGGACCTTGTGCAAGTCGCCCTTCAGGCGCTGGGCTTCGCCTGCCGGCGGATGCGCTTTGGCGAGATCGAAAATCTTTACGCCCGCCGAGGCGAGGCGCGCCCCAACCTGTGCTTCGCCGGGCACACCGACGTGGTCCCGGTGGGCGACGCCGCGGCCTGGTCGCGAGGGCCGTTCGAGGCGGAAGTCGCCGACGGCATGGTCTGGGGCAGGGGGGCCGCGGACATGAAGAGCGCCGTGGCCGCCTTTGTCGGCGCCGCGGCGGCGGTGCTGGCGCGCGGCGAGCCGCCAGGTTCGATCTCCCTGCTGATCACCGGGGACGAGGAAGGTGTCGCGGAGAACGGGACCAAGGCGGTGGTCGCGGCGCTGATGGACGAGGGCGAGATCATCGACCATTGCCTGGTCGGCGAACCGACCTCGAGCGCCGTCTTCGGCGACATGATCAAGAACGGCCGGCGCGGCAGCATCGGAGCGACCGTGACCGTCGAGGGCACGCAGGGCCACGTCGCCTATCCCCATCGCGCCGCCAACCCCATCCCGGTGCTGATCGGCCTTCTTAGCGCGCTTCAAGGCCGTGTGCTGGACCAGGGCCATCCGGGCTTTCCGGCCTCGAACCTGGAGGTCACCACCGTCGATGTCGGCAACCCCGCCGGCAATGTCATTCCGGCCAGGGCCAGCGCCCGGCTGAACATCCGCTTCAACCCGGCCCACACGGGGGCCTCCCTGGCGGCATGGCTGGAGGCCGAGGCGAAGGCGGCGGGTCAGGGCTTCGCCGGGCGGGTGATCCTGGAGAGCCGGGTCGGCGGCGAGGCGTTCCTCACGCCTCCCGGCGCTTTCACCGCCCTGGTCGTCGCCGCGGTCGAAGCGGTCGGCGGCGTCAGGCCAGAGCTTTCGACCACCGGCGGAACCTCCGATGCGCGGTTCATCCGGGCGATGTGCGAGGTGGTCGAGTTCGGGCTGGTCGGCGCGACCATGCATGGCGTGGACGAGCGCGCGCCCGTCGAGGAGATCCGCCGCCTGGCCGCCGTCTATGAGCGGCTGATCGACGACTACTTCGCCGCCTTCTCGGGATAGTCCACGCGCATCAGGCACAGGCCGGCCGCTGGCGCGACAGGGCCACAGACCGCGCGATCGCGGGCTTCGAGGGCGGCGGCGAGTTCGCCCGCCGACCAGCGGCCGAGACCCACCTGGGCCAGGGATCCGACCATCGAGCGGACCTGGCGGTGCAGGAACGAGCGGGCGGTGAACGCGAGCCGCACCTCTTCGCCGTCGCGCCAGACCTTTGCGGCCTCCAGGGTCTTCACCGGCGAGGCCGCCTGGCAGGCCGCGTCGCGGAAGGTGGTGAAGTCGTGCTGGCCGACCAGGGCTTGCGCCGCCTCATCCATGGCCTGCGCGTCCAGCGGGCCCCTGAGAGGCCACACCCTTCCGCGTTCCAGGGCGGCCGGCGCGGCCCGGTTGAGGATGCGATAAAGATAGTGGCGCCGCACGGCCGAGAAGCGCGCGTGGAACCCGTCGGGGGCGATGCTGGCTTGCAGGATGGCGATGGGATCGGGGACGAGGTGGGCGTTGACGGCGTTCATCACCACCTCGGCGGGCCAGGCCTTGCCAAGGTCGATGTGGATCACTTGGCCGGCAGCGTGGACCCCTGCGTCGGTGCGCCCCGCGCCGTGAACCCTGACGCTCTCGCCGCAGAACCTGAGCGTCGCCCGCTCGAGCGCGGCCTGCACGCTGGGCGCGCCGTCCTGGGCCTGGAAGCCGCAGAAGAGCCCGCCGTCGTATTCCACCGTGAGCCGATAGCGCGGCATCAGGGAAGTCGCAGGCCGGCCGGCAGCGGAAAGCCGCGCACGAAGGCCGTGGCTTCCTGGGCGGCCCGGCCCTCGCGCTGGGCTGCGAGGATGCGAACGGCGCCCATGCCGCAGGCGATCAGGAGCGCATCGTCGAGAACCGTCCCGGCCTCGCCGGCGGCGGCCTCGACGCGGGAGAGAAGCGCCTTGATCCTGGTCGGCCCCCGACTGGACGGGGCTGTGAACCAGGCGCCAGGCGAAGGCGACAGCCCCCGAATCTGGCAGTCTACGTCGCCGGCCGGCGCGTCCCATCGAATGGGCGTTTCGGAGGCCTCGAGCTTCCTCGCATAGGTTGCGCCCTCGCCCCGCTGTGGGCGCTCGACAGCCTCGCCTCGCCCGACGGCGGCCAGGGTCTCCACCATGAGTTCGGCGCCGGCGAGCGCCAGGCGGTCGTGGAGCGAGGCCGCCGTGTCGCGCTCGCCGATGGCAAGGCGCGCCTGAGACAATACCGGACCTTCGTCCAGTCCGCGGGTCATGCGCATCACGCTGGCGCCGGTGGCGCTATCGCCGGCCATGATCGCCCGCTGGATCGGCGCGGCTCCCCGCCAGCGGGGCAGCAGGGAGGCATGCAGGTTGAAGCAGCCCAGCCTTGGTGCGGCCAGGACCGCCTCCGAGAGTATCTGACCGAAGGCGACGACGACGGCGGCGTCCAATTCCAGGGCCCGGAAACCCGCCAAGGCGTCGGGGACTCTCATCGAGGCGGGGGTGGCGACCGGAAGACCCCGGGTCTGGGCAAAGGCGTGGACTGGCGAGGGCCGCGAGGCGTGGCCACGCCCGCTTGCCGCGGGGGGCTGGGAATAGACGCAGGCGATCTCGCAGCCCGCCTCCAGAAGGGCGGCGAGGGTCGGTATGGCGAAATCGGGAGTTCCCAGGAACGCGAGGCGCATGGCGCGCTAGGCTTTAGACGCCCAAGGACCGCGCCGAAAGCCTCGCCGGGCGGAACGCTCAGGCGACCAGCCGCGCCGCCTTCTTCACCTTGCCGACGGCGCGGTCGCGCTTGAGGCGCGAGAGATGGTCGATGAAGAGTACGCCGTCCAGGTGGTCGATCTCGTGCTGGATGCACACCGCGTAGACCCCCTCGGCCTCCTCCTCCACGGAGACGCCGTGGTAGTCCAGATAGCGCAGGCGCACCCTCGCCGGGCGCTCGACTTCGTCGTAGATCTCCGGCACCGAAAGGCAGCCTTCCTCGTAGGGCACGGTCTCTTCGGAGGCCCACAGGATCACCGGATTGACGAAAAAGCGGGGGGTCGGGGGCGTCTCTCCGCGCGCCAGGTCCATCACCAGGACCCGCTTGGCGACCCCCACCTGAATGGCGGCGAGGCCTATGCCGGGGGCCGCGTACATGGTCTCCAGCATATCGTCCATCAGGGCGCGCAGATCGTCGTCGACCGCCGCGACCGGGGCGGAGATCTGTTTGAGCTGGGCGAGATCGCCGTCGACGGTGAGAATGCGGCGCAGGGTCATCCGGCGGAGGTAGGGGCCCGCTCCACGGCGGTCAAGGCGGGCTGCGGCTCGGCTTCCGCGCCCACCAGTTTCGTCAGGGGTCGGACGGCGATCTCGATGGGCGCCAGGTGAGGGAGATCCTTGGCCTGGTGGTCGACTTTGAGATCCTCGAACTTGCGGGCCTGGGAGAGCACCTGGGCCTCGAACGACCCGATCAGCTGATTATAGCTGCCGATGGCGCTGGAGAGGGCCTTGCCGACGTGGCCCATGTGACCGCCCATGACCGAGAGCCGCTTGTAGAGGTCACGGCCAAGGTCGGCGATTTTTCGGGCGTTCAAGGCCTGGTTCTCGACCCGCCAGCCGTAGACCACCGCCTTGCAGAGCGCGAACAGGCTGGAGGGGGTGACCACGATCACGCGGCGCTCCATGGCGTCGGTGAACAGGCTCGGCTGGCGTTCTGCCGCGGCGGCAAGGAAGGCCTCGCCAGGCACGAACATGACCACGAACTCCGGCGACTGGTCGAACTGGTCCCAATAGGCTTTGCCGGCCAGCCCCTGCATGTGGGCGCGCACGCTGGCCGCGTGGCGGGCATACCCGGCCTCGCGCAGGCCCTCGTCAGGGGCGTCCTGGGCCTCGAGGAAAGCGTTCAGCGAGCATTTGGCGTCGATGGCGAACCGCCCGCCGCCGGGCAGGAACACGACGACATCCGGGCGCAGCGCGCCGTCGTCGCCCTGCACCGTCAACTGCTCGTCGAAGTCGACCTTGGCCCGCAGTCCGGCCAGTTCGAGGGTGTTGCGCAGCATCTGTTCGCCCCAGCGCCCCTGCACCCCGGCCCCCCTACGCAGCGCGGAGGAGAGCTTGCGGGCTTCCTCCTGCGTCGCCGTCGACGCGGCGAGAAGCTGGGCGATCTGCTCCTTCAGCCCGCCGCTGGCTTCGGCCCGCGCCTTTTCCGCGGCCTCGACCTGGGTCTGGAACTTGGCCAGGGTCTCGGCCACCGGCTTGAGCTGGGCCTCCAGTTTGGCCTGGGCCAGCCGATCCTGCGCCTGAAAGCTTTCGGTGGCGCGTTTCACCAGGTCCTCGGCGACGGCGCTGGCCAGGACGGCGGCCTGGCCCCGCAAGATGTCCGCCCCGGATGCCGACTGCTCCGCGAGCATCGTGGCCCTCAGGTCCGCCCGTTGCGCGCGGCCCCGCTCCACCATGGCCCAGGCGGCCGCCAGTGCCGCGGCGAGGGCGCTGAGCAGAGTGGCGATCAGCCAGGGGTCGAGGGCGTTCATGCTCCGTTCGTATCAGGAATCGGCCCGCGCCGCCACGCTCACGCCGGTCCCCTGGCGCGCATGGCCTGGATGATGGTGCCGTCGTCGAGCCAGTCAAGGTCGCCACCCACCGGCACGCCCCTGGCCAGCATGCTCACCGTCACTCCGGCCCCCGCCAAGCGATCGGCGAGGTAGTGGGCGGTGGTCTGGCCATCGACCGTGGCCGGCAGGGCCAGGACGACCTCGCGCACTTCGCTGTCGGTGGCGCGGGCGGTCAGGGCGGCGATGCGCAGGGCCTCCGGTCCGACGCCATCGAGGGCCGAGAGCAGGCCGCCCAGCACATGATAGCGGCCGCGAAAGGCCCCGGCCCGCTCCATGGCCCACAGCGCGCCAACGTCTTCGACAACGCACAGCAGGGATGTGTCGCGGCGGGCGTCGGCGCAGATGGCGCACGGATCGGTCGTGTCGAGCGCCCCGCAGACGCCGCAGGTCCGCACCCTCGCGGCCGCGTCGGCCAGCGCCTGACTCAAAGGAGCGAGAAGCTGGTCGCGCTTCTTGAGCAGCATCAGGGTGGCGCGCCTGGCCGAACGCGGGCCAAGACCGGGAAGCTTGGCCAAGAGCGCGATCAGCCGTTCGATTTCCGGTCCCGCTGAAGCGGCCATCAGAACTTGGGCATGCCGGGCATTGCGGCGAGCGGGCCGGCGACCTCGCGCATCATTTCCGATTGCGCCGCCTCGAGCTTGCGGCGGGCGTCGGCGTGGGCGGCAATGATCAGGTCGGCGAGGATCTCGCCCTCGCCGGGGGCGAGAAGGGTCTCGTCGATAGCCACGCCGGAAAGCTCGCCGACGCCCTTGAGGGTCACCCGCACCATGCCGCCGCCGGCGGAGCCGTCGACGCTGGTCTGCGCCAGCCGCGCCTGGGCGGCCTGCAGCTTCTCCTGCATCGCCTGAGCCTGCTTCATCAGGGACGCCAAGTCCTTCACAGCGCATCAATCCTTGTCTGGCCCTGGCTCATCCTCGCCGGCCGGCGGCGGGGCCGCCATCTGCCGCACCTCGACGACCTGGGTTCCTGGAAAGGTCTGCATCGCCGCCCGGACGAAGGGCTCGGCGAGGATGTCGGCCATGGCCGCGGCCTGGGCGCGTTTCTGGCGGTCCAGGAGGGTTTCGCCGCCTCCGCCGCCCTCCGAGGCGACCAGCCACGGCTGGCCCGTCCACTCCTTGAGCCTGGCCGCCAGCCGCGTCGCCAGGCTGGAAGGCGCTCCGGGGGCCGGTTCGAAGACGATGGCCCCGGGGCGGAAGCTGATCGGCCGCAGGTATTTCTCGACGTCGAGCAGCAGGGCGACGTCGCGCCGCGTCCCGATCAGGCGCACGACATCCTCGAAGGTCTGCGGCGCGTCCTGCGCCTGTGGGGCGGCGAGAGGCGCGGCCTGGGGGAGGGGCGCGCGGGCGGTCTGGCCGCCGCCGCCGCCATGCAGAGCCGCGCGGCCCGGACCGTCGGGGAAAGGGAATTCGTCCTTAAGGGTCCTGAGGGCCTCCTCGGGACCGGGAAGATCGGCGGCGTAGGCCAGGCGGATCAGGGCCATTTCGACTGCCGCCGCCGGCTGGGGCGCGCGGCGCACCTCTTCGTGCGCGCGCAGCAGCATCTGCCACATCCGAGACAGATTGCCGGCCGAAAGGGCGGCGCCCAGGGCCGCCAGCCGCGCCGCCTGGTCCGAGGGCAGGGAGAGCACGTCCGGGCCCAACGCCTTGGCCACCGACGCATGATGGCAATGCTCCAGCAGGTCCCCGATCACCGTCGTCGGATCGGCCCCGAAGCCATAGAGGGCGCGGAACGCCTCGATCGCCGGGCCGACCTCGCCGCGCACCGTCTTTTCGAAAAGGTCGATAGTCTGGGCGCGGTCGGCGAGGCCCAGCATGTCGCGGACCAGGGCGGCGGTGACGTTCTGACCCGATTCCGCCTGGACCAGCGCCTGGTCGAGCAGCGACTGGGCGTCGCGCACCGAGCCTTCGGAGGCATGGGCGATCAGGGTGAGGGCTTCTGCGTCGATACGCGCGCCCTCGGCCGCCGCGATCGCCGAGAGGTTGCCGATGATCGTCTCGGGTTCAACGCGCCGCAGGTCGAATCGCTGGCAGCGCGAGAGGATGGTGACGGGAACCTTGCGGATTTCGGTTGTCGCGAAAATGAACGCGGCGTGCGGCGGCGGCTCTTCCAGCGTCTTGAGAAGGGCGTTGAACGAATGGGTGCTCAGCATGTGCACTTCGTCGATGATATAGACCTTGAAGCGGGCCTCGACGGGCGCGTAACGGACCCCGTCGAGCAGTTCCCGCATGTCCTCGACCTTCGTCCGGCTGGCCGCATCCAGCTCCAGGACATCGAGATGGCGGCCCTCGACGATGGCGCGGCAGTGACGGCCTTCGACCGCCAGATCGGTGACGCTGGGCTGGTGGACGGTCTCACTGTCATAGTTGAGCGCCCGGGCCAGGAGCCGCGCGGTGGTCGTCTTGCCGACGCCCCGCACGCCGGTGAGCATGAAGGCATGGGCGATGCGCCCCGTCGCGAAGGCGTTCTTGAGGGTGCGCACCATGCCGTCCTGGCCGACAAGGTCGTCGAAGCTCTTCGGCCGGTACTTGCGCGCCAGCACCGTGTAGGGCGCGGGGGCGCCAGCGCCGGCGGGGGCGGCGAACAGTTCGCTTGTCGCCTCGTCGCGCTCGGCGATTTCGGTGTCGAGCGTGAGGTCCTGGTCGGGCATGGGGGCCTGGGTCTTGCCTGGGGTGGAGACCGGCAGACGACCCGGAGTGAATCTCGTTACGGCTGCTTCCTTCCGGACCTGACCGGGTTGGCGAGGCCTCCGCCCATCGCCGATCTCCGCCTCCTATATCGCGTGGAGGGCCGGTGGGCGCAAGCGCGGGCATGACGCGAGGGACCGGGCGCCTTAAGAGGCTGCGCCATGCCGCTCACCGCCTTCACCAACACCTTCGCCGGCAACCCCCTGGACCGGGCCAGCGACCGGCGGGTCGATGCCGCCTGGCTGGCGGAGAGGCTCGCCGATCCCGCCTCCCTCGCGGTGGCCATGTGGAACGGCAAGCCGCTGGTGGAGTGCGGCAAGGATGGCGGAACGCAGATCGCCTATTTGCAGGCCGGGCTCGCCGACGAGCTTTCCGGCGGGCCCGAGCGGCTTCTCTTCCTGGGGCTGTGGAAGGAGACCGCCGTCTTCGCCGTCGATATCGAAGGCAGCGCCGACCCGGCCGACGGGCCGCTCGCCGGTCTCGGCCGGTTCGAGGATCTGCGGGCCATCGCTCTTGGTTTGCCCCCTTCCGACGCGGCCATGCTGGCCACCGCCAAGTCGATGTTCGAGTGGCGCCGTCGCCATCGCCACTGCGCCGCCTGCGGCGAGATCAGCGAGGTCATCGACGGAGGCTGGAAGCGGGTGTGTCCATCGTGCCGGGTCGAGCACTTCCCGCGCACCGATCCGGTGGTGATCATGCTGCCGGTGAAGGGCGAAAAGTGCCTGCTCGGCCGCCAGGCGGCGTGGCCCAAGCTGATGTACTCGGCCCTGGCGGGGTTCCTCGAGCCTGGCGAATCCATCGAAGAGGCCTGTGCGCGCGAGCTTGCCGAGGAGGCGGCGCTGCGAACGCTGCGCGTGCGCTATCATTCGACCCAGCCGTGGCCCTATCCCTCATCCCTGATGATCGGGCTCATCGCCGAGGTCGAGAACGAAGATGCCGCGCCCGACCAGACCGAACTGGACGAGGTCCGCTGGTTCACCCGCGCCGAAGCCCGCGCCCTGATCGCCGGGCAACTCGCGGACGCCAAAGCGCCGGGCGCCGTCGCCATCGCCCACCAGCTGATCAAGGCCTGGGCGCACGAAGGGTGAGGTCCCGCCCGGCCGGCCCGCCATTTGATTTGCGCTTGACGGGGATTTCAGGTTGACAGTGATCACCTGGGATTTTTCTCCACGCGGAGCCGCGCCATGACCATCGCCAACATTACCAAGGACATCATGTACGAGGCCGTGGCGCCGGACGATTTCGAGTCCATGCTCGAACTGGACCGCTACGGCGCGCGCTCGACCGCCTTCGACAAGATCATCAGCGCCACACACGACCACTTCTGGGATCCGCTGGACAAGAAGTACATCGACTTCGACGAGCCGTGGGACATGGCGACCCAGCCCCTGGTGCCCGACGACATGATCATGTCGCTCAACACCGACTACGTTTCGAGCCATCTGAAAGACCGGGACGAGCGCACGCGGTTCATCAATGAGATGACCCTCTGGCAGTTCTCATCGATCCTGCACGGCGAGCAGGGGGCGCTGAACCTCTCGGCCTCGCTCTGTCACGTGCTCAAGGACCAGGGGGCGCAGGAATACGCCGCCAATCAGACCAGGGAAGAGGCCCGCCACGTCACCGCCTTCGCCAAATACATCAAGGCCCGCTGGGGCCGTCCGCGGCCGTGCGGCGTCGCCCTCCAGGCGCTGCTCGTCGAGATCATTTCCGCGCCGGAGGTCTACAAGAAGATCATCGGCATGCAGATGCTCGTCGAGGGCCTGGCCATGGGCGCCTTCGCGACCTTCTACCAGAGCCTCATCGACCCGGTCGGCAAGCGGCTCATGCAGCTGGTGATGACCGACGAGGCGTTCCACCACAAGTTCGGCAAGATCTGGGCCGACCGCACCGTGCCCAAGCTATCGGAAGACGAGCGCAACATGGTCGAGGACTGGGCGGCGCACTGCTTCCAGTCGCTGCTCTTCAACATGGGATCGCCGACCCAGCAGTCGGCCGTCTATCGCGACTTCGGCCTCGATCCGGAAAAGGTGATCGAGGGCCTGCGCGCACTGCAGACCGATGTGAAGCGCCGCGAACGGATGAAGGGGTCGACCAACATCTTTCGCGTGCTGATCAAGACCCTGCTCAACGCCGGACTGATCACCGAGCGCACGCGCGGCTTCTATGCCTTCTACGTCGACATGGACGAGCTGAAGGCCGAGGGCGAGCGGATGGTCGGCGACGACATCGCCGAAGAGGGCATCCGCTACCTTCGGGCGGTGAACTTCAAGGGGCGGACCGCCGCCAACCTGATCGCCGCCGAATAGGGCGCAGGTTCTAGAGGACGGGAGGCGGCGCCGGGCGAACTGGAGGGGGCGGCGGCGCGCCTGGCGACAGGGTGCGCGCCTCCCAGCCGTGGCGCCGGGCGCCATAACGGCCGCCGAAGATCGCGCCGACGGCGCCCAGCAGCATGGTCAGAAAGGCCCACAGCGCCACGGTGGCGGGCGTCGCCGCCGGCTTGACCGGCGCGGGCGTCACCGGCGCGGTCGCCGGGCTCGCCGCCTGGGTGACCGGCGCGCCGTCCGGGCCGACGACGACGCCGTCCGAGCGGATCGAGGAGCCCGGCGGTGGCGCGGCGGTGGCGTCCGGCCCTGCTACGGCCGCCGTCCCAGCCGCCGCGGCCGGGGCCAGCTGGGAGTCGTTGACCACGACAGGTGCGTGGCTGGCCAGGATCCCGCCGCACACAAGGGCGACGACAAAGGCGGCGGCCCACACCGCGAGACCGCGCAGCATGCCTTCGTGGCCGTCCGCGAACGCCGCGGCGCGGCTGGCGACGAAGCCGCCGGCGAAAAGGGCGACAAGGCTGGTCAGGGCGGCCCAGACGCCGGCCACGACACTGAAGGTGTTCGCATCGGGGTGGCCGAGGTCGAAGGGGCCTAGCGCCCCGGCGCCCAGAGCCATGCCAATCAGGTTGAGCATCGCGCCGACGGCGATGGCGACCAAGGCGCCGGCGATCACCGACGACCAGCCGATCCGGCTGTGGGTAGGATGCGGATCGACGTCCGCGCCGTAGCTCTGGGTCATGGCCTTTTAGCTCCCGCGTGTCTTTTTCAAAGCTTGACTGCAAGGTTAACGCGCCAGACGGCGGCCGGTTCTCAACGCTGCAGCGCTTTTGGCCGGGGCGCTTGCGCGCAGGACAGCACGCCGGCGGCCGAGGTCTTGACGAGTTCCTGGCTGGGGACGGCCGGATCGAGCCAGCGCGCCCAGTCTGATCGTTCGAGGACGACTACCTGTCGATCGTGGATCTGGACAATATCGGGTCCCGCCGGGACGGTGAGCATGGTGAAGGCTTCCACCGCATGGCCCTCGCTCTCGCCTTTGCCGACGATGCCGGCGAGGCAGAACCAGTCCTCGCCGCTCTTGGTGAAGCGCCAGCGCGTCTTGGGGCTGCCTCTGCCGGTGAATTCAAAGAAGTGCGTGGCCGGGATGAGACAGCGGTTATAGGGAAAGGAGCGTCCTTCGCCGCGCATGTTAATGATCGGCGGTCCCTTCGGCCGGGCCGCTTTCAGGCCCCAGCGGAGCTGGTCCAGCCGCGCGCCGCCGCTCGCCGCGCGGATGACCGGCGCACGGTCGGTCGGCCAGATTTCGTCGCGCGGCTCGAGATTGGGCGCAGCCGTGGGCAAGACAATCGGAATGCGAATCTCGCTGAACGCCTCGACGTAGCGGCTGAAGGGCAGATCGACGCCGTAGTCGTTGCACATGGCCCGGCGCCTCAGGGGATCCTGGTGGACCGAGATCCGCCAGACCCCTCATCCACAATCGGCCAATAAGGTCCAAAACGCCGTGACTCTGCCATCGGCACATCCTGATCAGCCGCGCCCGCAGGAGTCCAGACGGCGGGAGGTAAGCCCTGCGGCTACAATGCCCTGGGGAGGTCATCACCGTTCTTTAACGCGGCCCTGGTGAAATGCGCGCGGGGCATATCTTGTTCGAGGGGCTGATCAAATGTTCGCAACGGCGTCTTGGCGACGGTGGCCGACCCTTGCGTTGAGTCTGTGGGAAGGGGCCGACGAGCTTGAGGCCAAACACGGGCGTGAGGGCGCCTTGCGAGTGATCGCCGATCAGATCTTGAGGGCGGATCGCGGCGCCCGCCGGCGCCTCTACCTGCTGCATGACGAAATTGCTCGGCGAGCTACGGTCGAGGCATTCTCAGAGTAAACCCGTTTTGGCCTTCGGCCGGCGAAGGCGCACATGGTCGGCGACGCGGCGAGGGCGAGGAGCCGTGTGCGGACGGCCAGGGATTCCTGACCCCACCGGATTCATTTCAGAGCAAGTGGGCGCTCAGTCTTGGCCCTCCCTCTATCGGGCGCGCCGCTCGAAAGAGCGGGCGAGTCTCAATCCTCCCCAGTTCGTGCGCCGACGGCAAGTTCATTCCCGTCGGCAGACGTTCCGAACGTCGCTGGAGGGGTGGAAGGCGGTCAGGCCGATCAGCACCCCGATGACGATGGAGGACTCACTCTCCGCGTCAGATCGGGCGAAAGGTTTGCGGCTATCTCGGCGGGTCGCAGAGGGCGGCGTTCGGCGCGAGCGTCTGATCCGGCTTTATTCCAAGATCGGCTATCGCTTGCACCAGGTCGGGAGTGTTGAACCTGCGCTGAGCCGCCTGGGTCCGGATAACCGCGATCGCACCTCGGAGCGCCTTGGCTTCCTCGGCATCGAGCCTGTCCGCGCCGGCGAACCGGACCAGCGCAGTCCAATCGTCCCGCTCGCGCCAGATGTGCTCCTCCTGGTTGGCGATCTGATCGTAGAGGCTCGCCAGCTTGTTGCGTTCCTCGATTGGAATATGCGCCGCGACGGTTCCAGTCTTCGCAACCTCCCAGGCGCTGGAATAGAGCGACCATAGGCGCGGTCGGCCATCCATATCGGTGAGATGCTCGCTGTTGATCTGAACCCTTCCACGCGACCAGTCCGCCAGCAAAGCAAGGCGCTTGTCGATACACACGTCCTGTGCGCCGAGTCCCCGCAGGGCTGCGGCGTCGCGCGCGAGCTCGTCGCGGATCGCCGCCATGGCGCCTTGCGTCTCATGTCGCCAGTGGAGCCACTCGACGAGCTGCTCCGCCGCGAGCGCCGTGAGCACCCCGATCACGATGATCGCGTATTCCTTGAGGAACTCGCGGATGCCGTGCCAGGGCTTTGGCTTGTGGATGTCCATGCCGCCCCCCGCGGTTCACTGGGTGTGACGGTAAGCGAACTCTCCGAAGGTCCGCAATGGGTGGTCGCGAGCTGCCCGTGGGTCATTGCCGGAGAGCGGACAGCGGTGGTGGCGCGCGGTCATTGGCATCCGACTGCCGAGGCCCAGAAACGCAAGGCCGGACCCCGTTCTTGCCGGCTTTGCGCGGTCGCGCGACTGCCAAGTAAGGCTCCGCGGCTTCCGGGGCCGCCGCCGCCCAAGCTGCGATGCGTCATTTCGCGGACGCACAAGTCGTCTAAGGTGAGGTGCGCGCTCTGGGGAGCGTCCCCCAAATGCTCGCGAGGGCTCGGCATGCGCTGGCCCAGCGAGCCGCGAGATGGAGGAAGACATGCCTTTCTTTCTAATTCGGGCCGCCTACAGCAGTTCGGGGGTCGCCTCGATCGTGCAGCACCCTCAGCATCGCGAAGACGCGTTGCGCAAGAGCTGCGCGGCGCTCGGCGGCAAGATGCACCACTTCTTCTTCAGCTTCGGCGAGTACGACGCGCTGGTCCTCGTCGAGTTGCCGGACAACAAGGCGGCTGCCGCGCTCTCGATGTCCGCGGAAGCGAGCGGCGCGATCCGGAAAATCAGCACGACGGTCCTACTCACCGTCGACGAAGCGATGGAAGCCATGAAGCAGGCGCAGACCGACGAGTATAAGCCGCCGTCGTAGCGACGGAGCGCCAGCGCGCAGCGGGGTAAGCGCGCGATCAGGGCGAAGCGAAACGAACCTCCGGCGGTAGTGGGCGAGCGGGACTCCAGGACCGATGGCCGATCCGTCGCTCATGTTGGGCCCGTGCGGCGCCAGTAGTCCAGGCGAGGCGCCACGCCGCCATTGCGCCTACCATCGTCCCCATTGGCGTAGGGCTTTTCGAGGAGTGGTGGTGGAGCCGAGGGGAATCGAACCCCTGACCTCCTCATTGCGAACGAGGCGCTCTACCATCTGAGCTACGGCCCCCATTCCTAGGGGAGGAGCCCGGCAGATAAGGGGCCGGCCGAGAAGCTGTCAAGAAACCGCCGCCTGCGAAGGCTGGGCGCTTGCCACGCCCCGGCGGCCCGGATACCAGACGCTCCAGCTGCGCGGGCGGACCATGGACGCGATCCTCAACTTCACTCAATACGTCATCAACGCCCTTCTCGGCCTGATCATATTCGTTGTTCTGGCCTACATCATTCTAACCTGGTTGGTCAGTTTCGACGTCGTCAATCTCCGCAACCGCTTTGTCTACAGCGTCTCCAGGGCGCTGGACGCCATCGCCTTGCCGATTCTCGCACCCTTCCGGCGCCTGCTCCCGGCAATGGGCGGTCTGGATTTCTCGCCGATCCTGTTCTTCATCGTCGCAGAAGGGATCAAAATCTACCTGATCCCGCCTTTCTTCGCCTGGCTGCACGGCCTTGTGGCGGGCGGGGGGGCTCCGCCGGCCTGACAACCCGAGGCTTCGAATTGGAACGATCCCCCCGGCGCCGGGCGTTTAAGGGGGCGGACGACAAAGGCCGACCGGTTGCAAAAGCCCCTGACAACCCCTCAACGCGAGAGCGGTCGCGCGCCTGAGCCCACGGCCGCGCGCCCGGGGCGAGCATGGCTTTCGCCGCGCGCGCGATCGGTTTCGGCCATTCTCGGCGCGCTGGTCCTCGCCGTCATCGTCTTCCTGATGGTCTTCCAATGGAACTGGCTGCGCGGGCCCCTGGCGCACGCCATTTCCGGGCGGCTGCATCGGCCGGTGACCATCTCCGGAAACCTCGAGGTGCATCCGTGGTCGTGGGCGCCGCGGGCGACGGTGAACGGTCTGACGATAGGCAATGCGCCATGGGCCGGCGTCGAGCCGATGGCGCGGCTGCCGCGCCTGACAGTTCAGGTGAGGCTGTGGCCGCTGTTGCGCGGCCACACCATCCTGCCGCTGGTCGAGGCGCAGTCCCCGGATGTGCGCCTGGTGCGCGACGCCCAGGGCCGCGCCAACTGGAATTTCAGCAACAGCCCGGTCCCCAAGCCGCTGCGCCTGCCGCCGATCAATCACTTCATCATTTCCGACGGCAAGCTGCGCCTGGACGATGCGCGCCGGCGCCTCAACTTCGTCGGCACGGTGTCGTCCAATGAGCGGGTGGTCGGCGCCGGCCGCGGAACCTTTCGCCTCGAGGGCAAGGGAGCACTCAACGGAGCGCCCTTCCTGGCCTTGATCACCGGCGGTCCGCTGGTCAACGTCGACCCTAACCGCCCCTACCCGTTCGACGCCCACATCGAAGCGGGCCCGACGCGCGCGGCGATCGCGGGGACCATTCCCCATCCCTTCGACCTCGGCCGAATGTCCGGCAAGATGCACCTGAGCGGACCGGACATGGCCGATCTCTACCATCTCACGGGCCTCGCCCTGCCGACGACGCCGCCCTACGACCTGGCGGCGGGATTTGGCCGGGTGGAAGCCTCCTACGCCTTTCGCCGCATCCACGGCCAAGTGGGCGACAGCGACCTGGCTGGCGCGCTTTCGGTCAACGATTCGACAGGGCGGCCGTTCCTGAAGGCCGACCTCGACTCGCGCCGGCTCAAGCTCGTCGACCTGGCGGCGGTGCTGGGCGCGGCCCCCAAGCATCTGGCCGGCCATACCGTCTCGCCTCAGCAGAGAGTCATCGCCGCCAAGCTGCGGGCCGAACATCGCCTGCTCCCCGACACCCACCTGAGCGTCGGTCGAATGCGCGGCATGGATGCCAATGTCGCCTATCGCGCGCAGAGTGTGGACGCCGGGCGCCTGCCGATCCGCGCCCTGTCGCTCAAGGCGGTCCTCGATCACGCTGTGCTCACCGTCGATCCCCTGGCCATGAGCCTGCCGCAGGGCCGATTCACCGGCGTCATCCGGCTCGACGCGCGCCGCTCGCCCCCCAGCGAGGCGGTCGACCTCCGCCTGACCGATGCGCGGCTGGAAAATCTCATGCCTGGCAAGGGCGGCTTTCCGCCGTTGGAGGGCGGCCTCTTCGCCCGGGCCAAGCTTTCGGGGGTCGGCGATTCCCTCCGCGCCGCTGCCGCCGGGGCCAGCGGCTCGGTCGCCGTGGTCATTCCGCATGGCGAGATGCGCAAGGCCTTCGCCGAGCTTCTCGGCATCAACGCCGCCAACGGCCTCCTGCTGTTGTTCAGCAAGAGCCAGAGCGAAACTCCGATCCGCTGCGCCGTGGCCGACTTCCACGCTTCCAACGGCATTCTCACCGCCCAGCGCCTCGTCATCGATACCGATCCGGTGCTGTCCCAGGGGACCGGCACGATCGACCTGCGCAACGAGACCCTCAACCTGCGGCTGGCCGGCAAGAATAAGAAGCTCCGCCTGCTGCATGTGATGGCCCCGATCACCGTCAAGGGTACCTTCGAGACGCCGAAGTTCGGGGCCGACATCGGCAAGGCGGCGGCACAGTTCGCTATCGGCGGCCTGCTTGCGGCCGTGGTCTCGCCCCTGGCTGTTCTTCTGCCCTTCGTGGGTCCGGGCCTGGCGCACAACGCCGACTGTTCGGCCCTCATCGCCGGCGCCGGCGCGGGCGCCGCTCCGCGCGTGGCGAAACGCTAGCCCGAAAGCTCTTCCAGCCCGCGCCCGCTGGTGCGGGGTCCCAGCATCAGGATCGAGGCGGACGCCAACGCCATGGCCGCGGCGATGAAGGCGAACACCCCGCCGGCGCCGAACGCCCCCAAGAGGGCGGCGATGACGAAACTCGAAACGACCGTCGAGGCGCGCGACCAGGAATAAACGAAACCGACCGCCCTGGCGCGGATCCGGGTGGGGAAGAGCTCGGCCTGATAGGCATGGTAGGCCAGCGACAGCCAGTTGTTGCAGAAGGTGATGGCCACGCCGAGCGCGATCAGCACGCCAGCCGCGCTCTGGAAGGCGAAGACGAGGCCGAAGATCGCCGTTCCCGCGGCGGCGGCGGCGATCTGCGCCTTGCGCTCGAAGCGGTCGGCGAAGGCGGCGCAGATGAGCGGGCTCAGCGGAAATGCGATGGCGATGATCGAGGCGTACTGCAGGCTGCGGATCACCCCGTGTCCCTGGGCGGCGATCAGGGAAGGAGCCCAGTTGCCAAAACCATAGAAGCCGATGGCTTGCAGGATGTTGAAGGCCACCATCAGGGCCGTGCGCCGGCCATAGGGAGGAGCGAAAATCTCGCGCAGCCGGCCGGGCGGCGCCTGCGGGTCGGCTGGCGCGCCGCCGGGATCGCAAGGCGCGATGCCCGTCCTTGCCTCGAGTCGCGCGACGATTCGTTCGGCCTCGTCCAGCCGCCCATGGGCGGCCAGCCAGCGCGGCGATTCGGGGATGGCGGCGCGGATCACCCACACGACCAGGGCGCCGACCGCGCCGGCAAGCATCACCCAGCGCCAGCCTGCGAGACCCAGCACCGTGCGCGACGCGAGGAGCCAGCAGGCCAGGGCGACGATGGGGACGGCCAGGAACTGGATCGCCTGGTTCACGGCGAAGGCTCGCCCGCGCAGGCGCGGGGGGACGAGTTCGCTCACATAGGCGTCGATGGTCACCAGCTCGACGCCGATGCCAATCCCGGCGATCAGGCGCCAGGCGTCGATGGCCAGCGCCGTGGATTGCAGGGCCATGATCGCCGTCGCCGCGGCGTACCAGATGAGCGAGGCGGTGAAGATCGCCCGGCGGCCGAAACGGTCGGCGACCTGGGCGAAGAAGAGCACGCCGAAGAAAAGGCCAAGGAAGGTCGCGGCCGCGAACGTCGCCTGATCGGTCAGGCCGAAGAGGCCCTGCGCGCCCTGGTGGAAAACGCCCGCCGCGACGAGGCTCGGCGAAATGTAGCCGGTCATCATCAGGTCGTAGAATTCGAAGAAGCCGCCCAGCGAGATGAGCACGACCAGTCGCCACACCGGCCAGCCCCCGGGCAGTCGGTCGAGGCGCGCGCCGATGGCGTCGGTTTGGTTCAACAGGCGCCCCCCGGCCGGCATGGGCGCGACGGTGACAGCAAGCCGCCTATTGGGCCAGGGTCACCCCGGCCGCGGTCGCGGGTCCCACGCCCATGGGCACCGGCACATTGCTGCTGGCGTAGTTCGAGTTGATCACCAGATTGGCGCTGCCGGTCAGCTGGATCGACTGAGCCACGATCACCGTCCAGGCCGACTGGTCGGCGACCGCGTTGCCTGTTCCGGTGACCTGGAGGGTGGCGTTGGGAATGTAGATGGTGCCGAGCAGCTTGCGGGCGCCGTTGCTGGAAATGCCGAAGGTCTTGGTGTTGGTGCGCGTGGTGGCGATGACGAAGCCTGCGTAGGGGCCCGTGAGCCGCCCGGACAGATCGACCTGCGAGCTGTCGTCGAACTGGAATTGCGACTTGTCGTCGAAGATCAGCACCACGTCGCTGCCGGTGAGGGTGGACGTCTGCTGCATGTGAAGCTGGCCCTTGAGAAAATAGTGCTCGCCGGGCAGGAGGGTCAGGGTCGCGCCGTTCTGAACGGTGATATTGCCGCAGTGGACGCCCGGGGCGAGAACCTGGGCGCCGACGGTGACCAGAATGTCGAGGGGCGAACAAAGCGGCAGCGGTATCGTGATGTTCATTGAGGCGAAAGGATCGGGAATCGCCGGGGCGCCGACCTGTGGCGCCGGGGAGATGTTGCCCGTGGCGGCGCCGGTGGATTGCACCATGCCGGCAGCCAGCCGCGCGCCTCCGGTGACCATGACGTTGCTGTCCGATTGCACCATGCAGCCGTTGGCCGTGGCCTGGGACGAAGCGCTCAGATTGATGACATTACCCTTGCCCGAGCCGGTGCTGAGCACGCACAGCGGCACCTGACCGAGCGCCGCGGCCGTCGAGCGGACGTGGATGGCCCAGCCGCCGGGGGGCAGGAGGTTACCGAAAAATGAGGGCCGGGTGCCGTCGATGGCCACGGTGACCTGGTTCTTGGCGCCGATGGTCGTGGTCACGGTGTAGGAGACGCGGCGCGCGACGTCGGTCAGCTGGGCGTCGGCGAAGGCGTCGGCCCGCGCGGTGATCCCGGAAGGCGCGCCGATGCCCAGCTCCTTGGCTGCGCTCAGCGCCGCGGCGTCGGCGACATCCTGCATGGTCGAGCGGTCGGTGGTCAGGGACGTCAGGTCCGCGGCGCCGCAGGCGAGCAGGGCCAGGGCCGGCACGGCGATGGCGAAGATGATCGCGGTGCTGCCGCCCCGATCGCCAAGAACACGCCTGACCAGGCCGCAAAGCGGTCGCAACGGCCGGTGAGCAGGCGCCGCGAGCAAGGTCTAGGCCGCCTTCCGCGGATAGGCCGTCAGCAGCGCGGCTTCGGCGATGCGCGCCAGTTCCGCCGCGGCGTTGCGCAAGGAAGGATCGCGACGCACGGCCAAGGCCAGGAACCGCGCGCCTTGCCTGGCCAAGGCCTCGATCTGCATCGCCTCCGGCCAGGGTTGCGCATGTGCCCCCATGGAGGCCGCGCGGCTCGAGCGCAGCACATAGCGAATCTGGTAGCTGAGCAGGCGCCAGTTCATCGGCTTGACCACGAAGTCGGTGGCGCCGGCCTGGAAGGCCCGGTCGATGGCCGCCACATCCTCGCGCCCGGTGGCCACGATCACCGGCAGATCGCGCCACCGATCGCTGGCCCGTATGGTCTCGAGGACCTCGAAGCCGTTCATGCGCGGCATCTCCAGGTCCAGCAACATGATGTCCGGACGCTGCGCCTCCAGCAGGCTCAGCGCTTCGGCGCCGTCGGCCGCCGTGGCCACCGATGTCTGCTCGCTGGCCAGGTTGACAGTGGCGAACTCGCGCAAGATCGGATCGTCATCGACATAGATGATCTTCAGCGCGCCCTGAAGAACGTAGAAAAACCCGCCGTCTTGTTCGGGCTGTGCTGGCATGGGTACGCGAACCGCTCAACTGCAGGACAGTCCCGACCATTAAGGCAGAAGTCATTAATCCCGAGTAACCCGGCACATTGCAGGGCCGGAGGGCGAGATTGACAGTAGAGTCGGCCAGTCAACAAAACTCCCGCCGTTCCATCGGCCGCAAACTGCGCCTTCTGGTGCTTGCTTCGGTGGGCCTAGCGGTGGCCCTCGTGGCCGTCGCGTCGGCTTGGCGCGAGGGCCGCCGCGACGCGACGGTAGCCATGGACCGCCTGGCCAACAGCGCCACGGTGCTGGCCTCGCTGAGCGGAGAGGCGTCGGCCACCAACGATCGTTCGCGCGCATTCGCGGCCCTTCGCTCCATCGGCATGATGGGTGACGTCGTCTATGCGCGCATCGAGCGGCCGGACGGCTCGCTTCTGGCCGAGACCGGCTCGGGTGTGCGACTGACGCGCGATGTGCGCGCCGTCAGCGGCCATCAGGGCTTCAGCCTGTCGATGCTCGGCTCGCATACGGCGGAGGTGTCTGCGCCGATCCTCTACGCCGGGGCCCGCGTCGGGAGAGTCGTGCTGCTCGGGCGCCTCGAAGGCGTGGGGGCGCGGCTGGCCTCGAGCCTCCTGATCAGTCTGATCGCGGCCCTGGCCGCCGGCGCCGCGGGCATGGCCCTGGCCGAGCGCCTGCAACGGCGCATCTCGCGCCCGATCACCACTCTCACCGGCTCCATGGCCCAGATCGAGGCCAGCCACGACTACGCGCGCTCGGTGGACCTGGTCGCCGACGGCGAGGTCGGCGATCTGGTCGCCGGTTTCAACCGCATGCTGGCGGAGATCCGCACGCGCGACGGGGCCATCGCCGAGCACCTGGAGGGCCTCGAGCAGACGATCGCCCAGCGCACCGCCGACCTGCGCGAGGCCAAGGAGGCGGCGGAGACCGCCAACAGCGCCAAGAGCGACTTCCTGGCCACCATGAGCCATGAGATCCGCACGCCGATGAACGGCATCATGGTCATGGCCGAAATGCTGGCCGTCGGCGAACTGCCGCCCAAGCAGAGGCGTTTCGCCGAGGTCATCGCCAACGCAGGCTCCAGTTTGCTGGCGATCATCAACGATATCCTCGACTTGTCGAAGATCGAAGCCGGCAAGCTGGAGTTCGAGGCTGCCCCCGTCGACCCGGCGGAAATCGCCGAGGATGTGTGCAGCCTGTTCTGGGAGCGAGCGCGTTCCAAAGGCCTCGACCTGGCCGCTCACATAGATCCCGAGGTCCCGGCCGCGATCGAGACCGACGCCGTGCGCCTGCGCCAGGTGATCGGCAACCTAGTCAACAATGCGATCAAGTTCACCGAGAGCGGCGGCGTCCTGATCCGCATCGCCTATCCGCAGGGCGGGGCCAGCCTGAAGGTCTCGGTGCATGACACCGGGATCGGCATCCCGCGGGAGAAACTCGGCGATGTCTTCGGCGCCTTCACGCAAGCGGACCAATCGACCACCCGGCGGTTCGGCGGCACGGGCCTTGGCCTGGCGATTTGCAAGCGCCTGGTCGATGGCATGGGCGGCGCCTTCACGGTGACCAGCAAGGTCGGCCGCGGTTCGATGTTCGTCTTCGACCTGCCCGCGCCGGCCCTGACGCCGGCGACGCCCTGGCCTCACCTGGGCGAGCGGGCCCGTCTCGTCGCCAGCGTAGAAGGCGTCTCCACGCGCGCCGCCCTGCTGGCATACCTCCAAGCGACCGGCGCGGATCTCGGTGAGGCGGCGCCGGAGGGGGCCCCGCGGCTGGTCGTCGGCGATGCGACGGCTCTCGCCGGCGCCCCGCGTTCGGCCGCGCCGACGGTGTGCCTTGGCGAATATGGCGACGGGGCCCCAGAGCAGCTTCGCGCCGCCGGCCTGGCCGATCTGGTCCTCACTCAGCCGCTTCGCCGCAAGGATCTGGCCGCGGTTCTGGAGTGTGTCGCCGCCGGCCGCCCGATCGCCGACGCCATCGTCGCCGCGGACGCCGCCCATGACGACGCCCAACCGGGTTTCCACGGTCGCCGGGTGCTGGTCGCCGACGACAGCGCGGTGAACCGCGAAGTGGCCCTGGAAGCCCTCTCCCGCCTTGGCGCGCAGACAACGCTGGTCGTCGATGGCGCGGCGGCGGTGGAGGCGGCGATGAGCGAAACCTTCGACGCCATCCTGATGGACGGAAGCATGCCGGTCATGGACGGCTATGAGGCTTGCCGCGAAATCCGTCGCCGACAGCAGGAAGCGGGCCTCAACCCGACGCCGGTCATCGCCCTGACCGCCCATGTCGTGGGCTCAGCCGCCCAGGCCTGGCGCGAGGCGGGCATGGACGGCGTGCTGCACAAGCCCTTCACCCTCACGGCCCTGGCCGCCACCCTCGGCCGTTTCATCGAGCCCTCCGCAGCGCCGACGCCCGCCTTGCCGCCGCCGGCTCCGACCCCTGTGCCGGTCCTGGCGCCGTCCGGCGCCGTCGCGGGCCTGTTCGACGACAAGGTGAGCGCGGAACTGGCGCGCATGGCCGCGCAGGGGGGCTCGGGCTTCGTCGAGCGCATCGCCAGCCTCTACCGCGACCATGCGCCGGTCGCCGCGCAATCGGTGCGCGAGGCGGCCGACAAGCGGGAAAGCGACGAAGTCGCCCGCGCCGCCCATGCGCTGAAATCGATGAGCCTCAACATCGGCGCCCAGGCCGTGGCGCAGGTTTGCGCCGACCTTGAAGGGCACGCGCGCGAGGGCACGATAGACATGAGCCAGGTTGCCGCTCTCGAGCGCCTCCTAGGCGCCACGCTCGCGGCGCTGGAGGGTCGAGGCTCGCGGGCCGCTGTCGGCGCCGCGCCGCCGAACGCCGCGGACGCCGAGGAGGAAAGCCTTTTCGCCGATCTGGCGCAGGCCATCGAGAAGGGCGAGCTCGGCCTGGTCTATCAACCGCAGTTCGACCGCGCCGGCGGCCAAGTCCTGGCCGTCGAGTCGCTCCTGCGCTGGCGCCATCCGGTTCGCGGCGAGGTCAGCCCGGGCGTTTTCATACGCCTGGCCGAGCGCCGCGGCCTGATCGGAACGATCACCCGCTGGGTCGTCGACAAGGCCATGGCCGAGACGTGTGACCTTCCAGGCCTGACGGTAAGCTTCAATGCTTCGGCCGGGGAGTTCGCCGATCCGGCCTTCGCCGAGGATCTCGCCGCCCTCATCGCGCGCCACAGCTTCGATCCCAGGCGTCTGGAGGTCGAGGTCACGGAAACCGCCCTGCTCGGCGAAGCCGATGCGGTGCGCGCGACCATGGCCAAGCTCCACGATCTTGGCCTGAAGATCGCCCTCGACGACTTCGGCGTCGGCTATTCCAGCCTCAATCACCTTCGCCTTTTTCCGTTCGACAAGCTCAAGATCGACCGCGTGTTCGTCACCGATTGCGCCACTCAGGTTCAGGCCGCGGCCCTGCTCCATGCGGTGATCTCGGCCGGCCGGGCGCTGGGCATGAAGGTCGTCGCCGAAGGGGTCGAGACGGAGGCGCAGCGCAAGTTCCTGAAGATCGCGGGCGTCCACGCCATGCAGGGCTTCCTTCTCGCCAGACCCGAGCCGATCGAGGCTCTCGTCGCGCGCTTGGCTGCGCCCTCGCCGGAGGCGCTCAGCGCCTGACCGCCCTGCCCCTGGAAGCGCGCGCCCCCGCGCGTTGTGAGTCGTCTGCATATTCACGGCAGCCTCGGGCGGAAGGCGCCCGCGTCCGCCAATGGTGGGCGCAAGACCGCTCCCGCACCCCGGCCAAGAAACGCGCGGCCCGGTAAAGAGGACGCGTCAGGCGATGGCGCAGGGGCGTCCGGCGGAATCGGCCTATAGTTCCTGCCGATGCCGATTCACCGTCTCCCGGCCGATCTGGTCAACCGCATCGCCGCCGGCGAGGTGGTCGAGCGTCCGGCGAGCGCGGTCAAGGAACTCATCGAAAACGCCATCGACGCCGGGGCCGGGCGGATCGAGGTCCAGGCCGATGGCGGCGGCCTTTCGCGCATCCTGGTGGCCGATAACGGCGCTGGCCTCGCCAGGGGGGAACTCCCGCTGGCCATCGAACGGCATGCGACCTCGAAGCTGACCGCTGGCAAGAACGGTGTCTATGACCTGCTCGCCATCGCCACGCTGGGATTTCGTGGCGAGGCCCTGCCATCGATCGGGGCGGTGGCGCGGCTCTCCATCGCATCACGGGCCATGGGGTGCGCCGAGGCCCACGGCCTCCTCGTCGATGCCGGCCGGATGGGCGCCGTTCACCCATCGCCGTTCGCCGGCGACCACGGCGCGAGGGTCGAGATCCGGGACCTGTTCTACGCCACGCCGGCCCGCCTGAAATTCATGAAGTCCCAGCGGGCCGAAGCCATGGCCATCGCCGAGGAAGTCAAGCGCCAGGCCATGGCGGCCCAGTGCGTCGCCTTCAGCCTGGACATCGACGGCCGACGCGTGCTGCGCCTGGCCGGCGAAGCTCCGGGACGCGACGGGCGGTTGGCCCGCCTTTCGGCCATTCTTGGCGACGCCTTTGCCGACAACGCCCTGGCCATCGATCTGGAACGTGAAGGCGTTCGTCTCACCGGCCATGCGGCTGTCCCCACCTACAGCCGGGGCAACGGTGCGCACCAATATCTGTTCGTCAACGGCAGGCCGGTGCGCGACCGGCTTCTTCAGGGCGCCTTGCGCGCCGCCTACGCCGACTTCCTGGCCCGCGACCGCCATCCGGCGGCGGTTCTCTATCTCGAACTCGATCCGTCGGGGGTCGACGTCAATGTTCATCCCGCCAAGGCGGAGGTGCGCTTTCGCGATCCGGGTCTGGTTCGTGGACTGATCGTCGGCGCCCTGCGCCACGCCCTGGCGGGGGCCGGCCACCGCGCCTCGACGACGGTCGCCGCCGCCGCCCTTGGCAGCTTTCGCCCGGGGGGGCCGGCCGCTGGGTTCTCGGCCTGGCGTAGCGGGGGCTGGACGGCGAACGGCGCCGACCTGCCGGGCCTTTCCGGAGTCTCCGCCCGCGCCGAACCCGATTTCGCCCGCGACGGCGACGGTCGGGCCGCCGACCTGGGCGAACCGCCCGATCCGACGGAGTTTCCCCTCGGAGCCGCCCGCGCTCAGGTGCATGAGACGTTCATCGTCGCCCAGACCCGCGACGGCGTGGTCATCGTCGACCAGCACGCCGCCCACGAGCGCCTGGTCTATGAGCGCATGAAGACCGAGATGGCCGCCGGCGGCGTCGCCCGGCAGGCCCTCCTGCTCCCCGAGGTCGTCGACCTCGACGACGCCGAGGCCGAGCGCCTGTGCGCCCGGGCACCCGAGCTGGCGAGTCTTGGCCTGGTCATCGAGGCCTTCGGCGCCGGCGCGATCCTGGTTCGCGAATCCCCTGCCCTGCTCGGCGATACCGACGTGGCCGGGCTGGTGCGCGACATCGCCGACGACCTGGCCGAGAACGGCGCCCCCCTGGCGCTCGACGAACGGCTGGCGGCGGTAGCCTCGACCATGGCCTGTCACGGCTCGGTGCGCGCCGGCCGCCGGCTGACAGCTCCGGAGATGAACGCCCTCCTGCGCCAGATGGAGGCGACGCCGCATTCCGGCCAGTGCAACCACGGGCGGCCGACCTATGTGGAACTGAAGCTCGTCGATATCGAGCGGCTGTTCGGCCGGCGCTGACCGCCCGCAATTCCAGGAAGCTGACCCGCGCCGCGCCCCAGGTTCGGGCGTCCAGGATCGCGTAGCCGGGGGCGGCCAGCGGCGCCTCGCCCGCGCCTTGCTCGACCACCGCCACGGCGCCGGGGCTAAGGCGTCCACCGCTGGCAAGAAAGGCCAGCGGCATTTCGCATAGGCCCTGATCGTATGGCGGGTCGAGGAAGGCCAGGTCGAACGGCGCATCGGCGAAGAAGCCGCCGGCGTGCGCGCGCTGCACGCCCGCGATCTCGGCAAGTCCCAGGCTCTGGATGTTGCGCGCGATGGCTGCGACGGCCGCCGGATCGCTGTCCACGAACAGGCACGAGGCCGCGCCGCGGGAGAGAGCCTCCAGGCCGAGCGCGCCGGAGCCGGCGAAAAGGTCGATCACCCGCAGGCCCGTGAGACCCGCAGACCAGGAGGCGTGTTCGAGAATATCGAACAGCGCCTGGCGCACGCGATCGCTGGTCGGCCGCGTCAGGTGTCCCTTTGGCGCCACAAGGGAGCGGCCACGAAACTTCCCGGCGACGATCCGCATGCGATTGTCCTTTGGATTTCATACGCCCTGGACGATGAACGGAGCCAAATGCGGAATCGGCGATGAGCGAACCGGGCGTATTGGGCGGATTGGCGGACTCGGCCTTCCTGGCGGGGCTGGGCCGCCGTGACAAGAGCGCATGGCGGATCGTTGCGGCGGTGTTCGGCGGTGTGATCGTCGGCCTGGTCGCCGCCCTGGCCTGCGTGATCCTCGCCTGGATCGTCTATATCGTCGTCGCCGGCCAGTGGCGCGAAGGCGTGGCCGGCCTCGGCCGCGCGGCCGTCGCCCTCAAGGACGCCGATGGCAAGGATCTCAGGTCGGCGATCCTCCTGATGGTCACGGCCGTGGCCACCAATGGCCCGTTCGTGCTCGCCTTCGTCGCCCTGGCGGCCATCCTCACCGGTCATCGCCTGCGCGACTATGTGACGGCGGCGCCGACGTTCCGCTGGCGGCTGCTTCTGGCGGGGCTTATTTTGTCCGTCGTCGTCGTTGCGCCGGTCATGGCCGCC
>Ga0208849_1000552_pt1 | contig 34448 bp, 33 predicted proteins | sample NGESurdeep072012_10_FD_184470 | JGI IMG/M metagenome (GOLD analysis project Ga0208849, IMG submission 184470) | Arctic peat soil microbial communities from Barrow, Alaska - NGEE Surface sample 53-3 deep-072012 (SPAdes) | ecosystem: Environmental > Terrestrial > Soil > Wetlands > Peat ... | reverse complement strand
GCCGCGGCAACCCGCGGTCACTTCCCGGAGGTACTTTGGGCACTTGAGGGCTGCAACGGTTTTAAAGCACTCTTGGCAGTGGGAGCGCAGTTCTGATAAGGTTTACTCGCTCCGTTGTGGGATTTTTACCGTCGGGAACAATTCCCCCTCCCTCGGTGTCTAAAATAGGAGCAACGAAACCCGATCACCGAGGCTGGCCATGTTTGAAGACTCCACGTTTGAATCCAGCAGTAGGATCAAGACGAAGAGCGGTCGCTGGATGCTAGTGACCGGCAGCATCAATGCCGGGATCCTCATTCTGCTCATCCTGATTCCGCTCATCTATCCCGAGGCGCTGCCATCGGCACTGATGGCAACAATATTAACCGCGCCACCCCCTCCGCCACCGCCTCCTCCGCCACCGCCGCCTCCTGAAATAAAGGTGGTGCATGTGCAGTCGGAGATGATGAACAACCAGCTCCAGGCACCCACCAAGATTCCGAAGAACATTGAGATGGTGTCGCAAAAAGAAGCGCCGCCAACGAACTTCGGTGTGGCCGGCGGCATGGGCGGTGACTCAGGCGTTATGGGCAGCATGTTTGGCAGCGGCAATGGCCCGCAAGTAAAGGCCGCGCCTCCCAAAAAGATCAGCATCTCCGGCGGCGTGGAACTGGGCATGTTGATTCAGAAGATCACGCCCACGTATCCGCCGATCGCCAAGGCGGCCCGTGTTCAGGGAACCGTGGTATTGCAGGCCAGCATCTCTAAGCAGGGAACGATTGAGGATCTCAAGGTCGTCAGCGGACCCCCAATGCTTCAGCAGTCGGCTCTGGATGCGGTGAGGCAATGGCGCTACCGGCCCTACCTGCTCAACAATGAGCCGGTTGAGGTCGAAACCAAAGTCGATGTGATCTTCACCCTGGGTGGGTGACGTACTTTCCGCTCCCTGCCGCGTCAATGGCAGTGAGCGTCGCTTTTAGCTCGAATGCGATTTCCCGTTGGGCCGCATTCCCCGGAACTTAACCTCCCCGGCGTGCCGGGTTTAATTCAGTCAAAAAGAATCTCCTTAGGAGGAACGATTCAGTGATTCTCGCTCAGCTCGCACATTTCGCTTCGCATACCGTCAACAGTCTGGCGATGTTTCAGGATGAAGGCCAAAATGTTGGCTTCAGCCCCATTCAACTTTGGGAAAACATGGGATGGTTGGTACGCTGCGTCGTCATCGTCCTGTTTATTGAGTCGATCTGGTCGCTAGCCGTGATGATCGACCGTTACCTGTACTTCTCCGCCGCTCGCAAGCAGTCGCGCGAATTCGCGCCGAAGGTTGCCGGCGCGTTGAAGGAGAGCAAGCTCGAAGAAGCCATCAAGATTGCCGACCGCAACAAGAAGTCGCATTTGGCCGAAGTGGTTACGGCCGGGTTGCAGGAGTTCCGCGTCTCGTCCGGCACCGCTACCGATGAAACCATCGCCAGCTCCGGCCGCGCGCTGGAGCGGGCCGAGGCCATCGTCCACGCCAAGCTGAAGAGAGGCCTGTCAGTGCTGGCTACCATCGGCGCCACCGCGCCGTTCGTCGGATTGTTTGGCACCGTCATCGGCATTTTGCACGCCTTCCAGCAGATCGCCACGCAGAAGATCGCCGGCATCGGCGCGGTCGCGGGCGGCATCTCTGAAGCTCTGGTCACTACGGCGTTCGGCCTGTTCGTGGCCATTCCCGCCGTCATGGCCTTCAACTATTTCACCGGCCGCGTCGAGAGCTTCGACGTGGAGATGGACAACTCCTCCAGCGAGCTGGTGGACTACTTCATCAAGCAGAGCCACAAGCGCTAGAGGCGCAGCGGCCTGGCACGAGCGAGCTTTTTGCCGGGCGGAAGAAATGAATCTCTTCCGCCCCGCACTTTGATCCTCGCGTGGGTTGCTGGATACAAGCCGGGCCGGAGTGCATCCGGCAAGAAAAATTCAGAAGTATGGAGTCCCGATTATGGGAGTAGCAGTTCGCGACGAAGGCAGAAAAGTTAACTCCAACATCAACGTGACACCGATGGTGGACGTGATGCTTGTGCTGCTCATCATCTTCATGGTCATTACACCTATGCTGCAGAATAAAGTCTCCATTACCCTGGCGCAGGTTGAAAATCCCCAGGCGATGCCCGACGCAGACAAAGAAGACGCCATTGTTATTGCGGTAACCCGCGACGGAGGCGTCTATCTCGGCCAGAACAAGGTCGATCCCTCGCAGCTTGGCAGCCTAGTGCGCGATAAGCTCGCCGACAAGACCGACAAAATGATCTATTTTCGCGCGGATGAGCGCGCCCAGTACAAGGTGGTGGAAGACGCCATCGACGATGTGCGCACTGCCGGCGTTGAAGAAGTTGGCCTATTGACGCAAAGGCGAGAAGGCAATCAAATCGGCGGCCAGTGACGCGGGCAGCCGGATTGCCTGTTGAACGATTTTGAGAAAACGAGGAGTTTGAGCCATGGCATTTTCCACTAGCGGCGGCGGCGGAGCGATGGGCGAGATCAACGTCACGCCCATGATCGATATTCTTCTGGTTTTACTGATTATTTTCATGGTGATTGTGCCGGTTACGCCTAAAGGCCTGGATGCGCTGGTGCCCCAGCCGCCCAAGAATCCTCAGCAGCAGCAGCCGCAGAACGACCGCACCATCGTGGTACAGGTTATCTATCGCCCCAATCAGGCCCCAACGTACAAGATCAACGAAGACGATGTGCAACTTTCCGATCTTCAGGCGAGACTGACTAACATCTACGCCAACCGCGCCGAGCGCGTGATGTTTGTCCGTGGCGACGACGATGTGAACTTTGAATACATCGCTAACGTCATCGATATAGGCAAGGCCGCGAACGTGGATCACATCGGCTTAATGACGCCCAAGATTCAGGCCGGCCAGTAGGCTGGCTGCATCGGGATTGGCTCAATCCCGATGCTCGGAAGGATATAATTTTTTTCCCTGGCTGCGGTCTGTTTTAGCCGCAATCGGCTGTTAAGTTTCCAGGCGAGGCCTGATGGCCCAAGCCTGAAGGAGAAGGACACGAACATGATTCGAACCGCGCGTTTTTGGGCCCTGGCCGTGACTTTGGCCGGCATGGTTGTTGGCATGAGCGGCTGCAATCAGCTGGAGGCCCGCAATCAGCTGAACAAGGGTGTCGACGCCTACAAGAACGGTCACTATGATGAGGCCATCGAGCATTTTCAAGAGGCCACCAACCTCGATCCCGGCCTGCCCATGGCGAAGACTTACCTGGCTACGGCGCTTGCGCAAAACGTAGCCCCGGGGGTGACGACGGTCGAAAACCTGAAGATCGCCGACCAGTCCATCGAGATTTTCGAGCAGGTTCTTGCCGCGAAGCCAAACGATGTGAACAGCATGAAGCAGATCGCAGGCATTTATTTTAGCGTAAAGGAGCTGGACAAAGCCGAGGATTGGCAGAAGAAAGTTCTGGCGGTGGATCCAAATGATCCCGAAGCAGCTTATACCGTGGGCGTGATCGACTGGACCAAGGCGCACGAGAACAAGCTGAAGGCGCTGCAGGATGCCGGCCTAAACGACGATGGCAAGGGAAATGTGAAGGCGCCGAAAAAGATCATGGAGCCGCTGGCCCAGGAGAACGCGCCGCTGGTCGACGAGGGCCTGAAATATTTGACCATGGCGGTCAACAATCGACCCAACTATGACGATGCCATGCAGTACCTGAACTTGGTTTACCGCAGCAAGGCGGATGTGGACTACGGCAATAGCACCGCGGTGACCGAGGATATGGCGATGGCGGACGAGTGGACTGCGAAGGCTATGGGAACCCGCAAGGAAAACGAAGAGAAGAAGAACCAGGGCCCCGGCGGAATTACCATCGATTCCAACGGCCAGATGCACTAACCCGGCATGTTCTCACGCAACATTGACACCAGACGGCCTCTGCTCCGCGCGGAGGCCGTTTTTATTGAATCCGAACATTGCTTTTTCTGAGGTGTACTTTGATCAAGCTTGACCGCATCACTCGAATCGTTGTCCCGCTCTTCATTTTTATCGCTGTCAGCGGCCTTTCCTCGCTTGCCCAGACGGGTCCTCAGTCCGATGCGGGAGTAGAGCCACATCCTTCTGCGATGCACGTTGTGCAGTCATCCGGTGGCTTTGTCGCGACCAATGATCGTGAAACGCTTGAAGTGACGGTTTGCGACGATTCCCTTATCCACGTCACGGCGCGGCCTGTGGGCGCTGCGTCCCCGGCAGAGGTGCAGCCGTGGATGCTGCCGCCAGCGAAAACCTGCCCCGGCGCTTCGTTCCAGTTCGGCGAGTCAAAAGGCTCCAGATCCGGCGGGTTCGCCAGCCTTACTACTCCGCAACTCAAGATTTTTATGTCAGAGGTGGATGGCAATTTGAGCGTCCGAACCAACGAGGGTAAAGAACTGTTGCACGAGCGGCAGAACCTGCCGCGCACCTATCGCCCGTCTGAGACGCCCGGGCTTCTTCATGTCGAGGACCGCTTTGGCCCCGATGCCACCGAGGCGCTTTATGGGCTCGGCCAGCATCAGAGCGGCATGTTCAACTATCGCGGCAGCGTTGTTGAGCTCGGCCAGAATAATACCGACATCGCTATTCCGCTCGTCGTATCGAGCAAGGGATACGCCATCCTGTGGAACACGGCTTCGTTCAGCTATTTCGACAATCGCTTTCCGCTTGAATTGAATCTGGAATCGATGGCCGTGTCGCAGATCGATTACTACATTCTTTACGGGCCGCAGATGGACTCGATCATCCATCAGTACCGTTCCATGACCGGCCACGTCCCGCTGTTTCCCGAGTGGGCATACGGTCTCTTCCAGTCCAAGGACCGTTACAAAACACAGGCTGAAATCCTCTCGATCGCGGCCGAATACCGCGCACGCCATATTCCCATGGACGCCATCGTGCAGGATTGGTTCTGGTGGAATAACGGCGGCAAAGGCGACCCGATCTATAACTCCGGCTATACCGATGTTCCCGCTGAACTGAAGACCCTCCACGACGAGCACGTCCACGCCATGATCTCGGCCTGGGCGCTGATGGATTCGACCAGCGAGAATTTCAAGCAGATGGTCCAGAAGGGTTTTGAGATCGACGATACGCAGGCTTACGACCCCACCAATCCCGCGGCTAGAGACTTCTTCTGGAATCAGTTTGTGGGTAAGCTTTTTGCGCAGGGCTGGGACGCCTTCTGGCTCGATAGCTCCGAGCCCGAGGAGGCGTGGCCGCACATTGGTGACGCTATTCTCCGCGACAAGCAGCTCCACATCGGCAGCGGCCTGGAGTACACCAATGTCTTTCCGCTGGAGCACGCGGCCGGCGTCTCGGAGCACTGGAAGCAAACCAACCCCGAGAAGCGCGTCTTTCTTCTCACGCGCTCGGCATTCATGGGCCAGCAGCGAGTTGGCGCCGTCGTCTGGTCCGGCGACGTGTACAGCAGTTGGTGGGCGCTGCGCCGCCAGGTCCCGGCAGGCCTTAACTTCGCGCTTTCCGGCTTCCCTTACTGGACGACGGACATCGGCGGCTACCATCCGCTGAACTATGCGCAAACTATGCCGCCGGGCTATCAGGAACTCTATGCGCGCTGGTTCGAGTACGGCGCCTTCTGCCCTGTCTTCCGCACCCACGGTCATCGCGACCACAATGAGATGTGGGTTTATGACCAAGTGTTTCCCACTCTTTTGGCCGTTGACCGCCTACGCTACCGGCTCTTGCCCTACGTATACTCACTGGCCTGGAAGGTCACCAACGAGGACTACACCATCCAGCGCCCTCTCGTGATGGATTTCCGCGAAGATCCGGCTACCCTGGAGATCGGCGATCAGTTCATGTTCGGGCCTGACCTGCTTGTTAGCCCGGTGCTAACCGAGCACGCTACTTCCCGTTTGGCCTATCTGCCGGCGGGGACCGAGTGGTACGACTTCTGGACCGGGGAGCGCACTGCGGGCGGCGCGTCGATCACCGCGCCAGCGCCACTCGACCGCATCCCGCTCGATGTGCGCGCGGGATCGATCCTGCCGCTTGGCCCGGTGATCGAATATGCTGGCCAGGCCACCGATCCTATTGAACTGCGCATCTACCCTGGCGCCGATGGCAACTTCACGCTCTACGAAGACGAGGGCGACAGCTTTCGCTATGAGAAGGGCGTCCACGCTACGATTCCAATTCATTGGGATGATGCAACGCGCACGCTCACGCTCGGCGCCCGCGACGGAAGCTATCCGGGGATGCCACCGGACCACACTTTCAATGTGGTGATGGTTTCTTCCGGGCACGGTGTGGGTCCGGATGCGACTGCCGCGCCGGATAAGACAATCCACTACGCCGGATCGAAAACGTCGACTAAGTTTTAAAGCATTGTCGGAATACACGCAGACTTCTTGAGTGCGTGCTTCCGGTCTATAACAATTCCGAAAATGCTATAGCCGGACAAAAGTGGGCGGGGATTATTGCCCGCCGCGCTTCAGGATCTGCTCGGCGAAGAAGTTGCGTACTTTGGCGCCGTCGGTCAGCGTTTCAAGGAAGGCCGTCTGGAGCAGTTGCTTCTGGCTGTCGTGCAGCGACTGGTGAATGGCCTGCTGCACGCGCGGATCGTTCAACTCCCTCTGTCCGGCGGGCTCGCGCGAAATCAGCTTGTAGATGGCGTAGCCAATAATCTTGTGTTCGGGGCCTGAGTCATAGACAGGAAGCACGTCAGTGAATTGATCGGGCTTGAGTTTGCCGATCGCTTCGTAAACTGCCGGATCGGACTTGAGCTGCGATTCGGGAGCCAAGCCCATGTCGCCACCGTTCGATGCGGTGTTGGCATCCTCTGAAACGTTCATCGCCACGGTTGCGAAGTCCACGCCGCTGTCGAGCTGGCTGAGCGCCGCCTCTATTTTTCTCTTGGCATCAGCCTCGCCCGATTGGGTATTGCCCTGGACATTGCCCTGCTGAGGCGCGGTCGTAACCACAATCCGCGCCAGATGATACTGCGGCTCGATCCAGTCGAATTCCGCTTTGTGCGCCGCATAGAAAGCGGCAATCTGCGCATCGGTGATGTCGATCTTCGACTCGATCTCTTTGTTCATCAGCTTGGTTTCGGTCAGCCCGCGTCGAATATCGCGCTTGAGGTCGTCCAGCGACTGGCTGCGCTGCCTCAGCATCTCGTTGAACTGCTCGTCTGTGTATGGCGCCTTAATCTCCGTCAGCTTTGCGTTCACGTCCTCATCGCTGGCGGTCAGATTCAGCTTGGCAGCCTGCTGGTCCACGATCTCTTCCTGGATCATCTGGTGCAGCACGTTCAACCGCCGGATGTCGGCTTCTTCCGACGACGGTTTCTGCGGGCTATCACCGATGCTGGCCTCGTAAATTCTTTCGAGCTCGGCACGCAAAATCTCCTTGCTGTTCACCGTAGCCACCACGTCAGCGGAGGGCGATCGATGGCAGGCCGCAAGGATAGAGAACAAAACGCACCCGGCGACTGCGATGGTGGCAATCGAGGCGCGCGATCGAAAACTCGATAATACTTGCAAGCTGACCTCTCCTACGGACTTTTACAAAGCCCTCGGCCTTCTAGGATAAATCCCGATAGCGGCGAGGGGATAGTCCCAGAATTGGCTATTTGGCGGCTCCTGCTCCCGCTGGAGCCGCTGGTGCCGCGGTTTCCGGAGCTGGAAGAGCCGGGGGCTGTTCGCCCGCCGCGCGCACTGCGCGGTCAATGGCCATCCAAATCTCATCCTTCGGAACGGCGCCGCCATTCACGCGCTCGCCATTGACATACACCGCCGGAGTTCCATCGATCCCAAGGTCTTCGGCGAGCTTGGCCGACGCTCGAATTCCCGTTTCATCCTGCTTGGCAATGCAGCCATCGAGAGCGGTCTCATTCAGTTTGCCCAGCGTGGCTTCCTGCCGGGCGATGCGGTCCAGTGCTGCAACGCTCTTCGCCAGGTCGTTGCCATCGCCCGTGACCTCATCTCCATGAGCGTGAAGGTAATCCACGTAAGTCCAGTAAACGTCGCCACTCTGCGCGGCCAGGCAATTGGCATCTACCGCCGCATGCATCGCCCAGGGGTGCAGGTCAGTCAGCGGATCATCCTTATAGACGAACCTGACCAGGTCTTTGTAATGCTCGATCGTAGCGGGAAAAAGCTCCTGGTGCAGCCGCGCGCAATACGGACACTCGAGATCGTCGAAGTTGACCACGGTCACCTTTGCTGCGGGATTGCCCCGAATGGGACGTCCGGCGATCGGAATCGCGTCGGCAGGATCTTTCGTCAAGTCGAACGTATCCTGGTGGACCAGTTTCGTGTTGTCGGTGGAGATGAGAAAGTTGACCACCTGCGATTTGGAGTTGTGCGTAATGGTAACGGGTAGCGTCTCGTAGCCCGTGAATTGACTGGGCGTCCGGGCTCCGATGCTGATGGTGACATCGGGCGGCATGTCGTACTCGGAGCGGACCAAAATCTCTATGCGGCGGGCAAGGGCAGCGTTGGGGACAGGGGCAGGCCCAGCGGGTGGAGTGTTTTGCGCCCTACAACCGACCGTCAGGCCAACGACAAGCAGTCCGGCCAAAAAGCGAAATCGCAACAAGGTCTTTTCCTCTGAGGAAAGGATATCCCAGCGAGGCGTCCGGTCCCCGGCGGGCGTGCTCGATTTTCCGGCCGTAATTGAGGGATGCCGGCTGCAGACTATAGAGGGACGCACCATGCGCCGAAAGGCAACCGAATTCGACTGGCCCACGTTCGGCCTTCTCTTGCGCGGCTCATCTCCGGGAATGACCGCGGATTCATGACAGCTGAAAGTCGATGACCGGGTTTAGTATGCGGGCGGCAGCGTGGGATCGCGGAAGATCGAGTTGGTGCGCCGGATGTCGCCCACGGCGCCGAAGTTGGCCAACGTAAAGCTGTAGAGCCACTGCGTTTCGTTGCGGCTGGTTGAGCCCACTGTTCCCAACTCGAAGCGCCGGTAGCCAACGGCCACGCCGCAGCAGTTCCAGTTGTAGACCGCCTGTACGCCGCCGTACTGCAACTGGTGTTGCACAAAATCATAGCCGCCGTTCAGCGCCAGGTTTAATCCGTTTCCGCTCGGCTTGCCAAACTCCAGAAAGGGCTGCAATTGCTGGCTCTTGATGGTGGTCGAAGTGGGGTTGTTGCTGCCAACCTCGTCTACCGCGTTCAGCAGCGCGTGGCCAATGCCCAGCGTGGTGCGGCCAAAACTATAACCCGCGAAGAGATTATTCGCGGCGATATTGCCGCGGATTGAGTCGTAATCCAGGTCCCATTGCACGCGCAGGTTATCTATCGCTTCGAAGCGCATGCGCGAAACAACGGGCGCGATGTTGCGAGGCGAGGTTAGAAATGCGGGCGCCATCAAATCCAGCGTCGCATCGAAGACATTTCGCCTGCTGGGGATGAGCGCGCCGCCGAAATTGGGGTCGATGAAGTATTCCTGAGCAATTTGCCAGGTTGCCCACTCGCGTGCCGTGTTCGTGCAAGCCTTCCTCGCTTTGGCCTCGTCCGCGGGCCCTTCATCGTCTGTTTTGCAGTGGTGTTCATCGGTAGACCGCAGGTAGAACCGCTGCGTGAGCGAAAAGCCGGCTTCGTTCACGTCGGTGGCGATGTCGGTGGTATCGAAAAGAAGCACGTCACGGGCCTGGGCGCCGATTCCGCCGACATAACGGTAGGTCAGCTCGGGCTCGATGACGTGGCGCAGCTCGCGATGCCAAAGGGGTAGCTCGAAATCGCGCTCCAGTGCGGGCGGCCGGATGTCGACCGACGCTTCAAGGTCTGCGCGGTTGAGCGCGCTGTGACTGATCTGCGGAACTACGAACGGGCCCGTCAATGTGGGGACCTGGCTGATGGTATAAGCCGTGTCGCGCAGCGCGATCTCAGGAACGAAGCTCCATCCCCCGGCTGTGAACGGCAAGGAAAGATGAGGATAGAAATCCAGGCGGCCTACGTTGCGAGAGTGAAAGAACGGCTCGGAGCGGTTCAAGTAGCCCATCGACGATCCGAGCCCCCAGTAGAGCGGCGAGGCGCCCAGCGGACGGTCCAGCACATCGTAGCGGAGAAGCGGCAGGCGCAAAATCTTCACTTCGTCGCCGTTCGCGGTGCTGGCAAATGACTCGAAGCGGTCCAGCCACGCGGAGGGTATCCTGCCATCGTGATTGTGCGTCAGGACCACTTCGCTCGACACTTGTGAGCTGGTGGCCTGCGAATAGTTGTCATCGAAGACGAGCCGGTAGACGTAGCTTGACAAATACTCCATTGCGCCGGCTAATCGAGTCGAGGGCGAAAAATCCTTGCGTCCCAACAGGCTCACATCCACCCCGCCCTGATTTACGAGCTGATCGCTGACCAGGCCCGTTTGCGTGTTGGTTGTTGGCTCTTTCACTCCACGGTCAAGCAGCGCATTCCAGCGCGCAGTCAGGTGATCGAGTCCCGGTCCCCTGTAACGGAAGTCGCCATTCGGCGCCCATCCGCGCTTGCTGTAGTACTCGGCGCCGACCACCAGATCCATGCTGCGGTTGATAACCCAGTATGCCTGCTCGCCAAGAGTGAAGCCGCGAATCGAAGATCCGACGCTGACCACAGGCGTCAGCAGCCCGCTCGCGCGGCCCGTCTCGTTTGCCGGATGATGCAAGTAGGGAAGGTAGAAAACGGGAATACCTAGAAACTCGAAGAACGCATTCGTAGTCGATGCCATTTCATTGTCCAGCGCGATGGCATGCGCAATGACCCGCCAGTCTGGATGCGGAAGCCGGCAGTTGGTGATCGAGCCATCGATCACTTTGAATTTGCCCTCGCCCGTCTCGAGCAGCACGCGGCCTGAGAAAAGCAGCGGCGACGGGGTCGAATAGACCACCGTGTGACCCAGCGTGCGCACACCCTGCGAGCCGCTCACATCGTAGAAACGCGCGGTGTGCATGTTCAGGCGCATATCGCCGTGGGTGGCCTTGATGAGCACATCGTCGGGTCCACCGGTCAACTGAAGATTGCCGTCCGCCTCAAGCTCAGTAGTTTTCTGGTTGTAGACCACGCTGTCAGCGCGAAGGATGTAGTCCTCGTAGTGAACGACCACATCGCCGGTGAGCGTTAATGTATCGCCCTGCCACTCCTGGCGCTTTGCTTCCCACTCGACAGGCGTTCCGGTTGCGGGCGCCGGCTCAGGCTTGGCTAACGGCACCAGTTCCTGACTGGGATCGTCAGGCAACGCGTCTGAACCCGGAGCGGTTTGGCTATCTGTGGCGCTACTCGTCTCACTTTGCGGGGAGGGTACCGGGTTAGTTAACACCGGAGCGGTCTGTGCGCCCAGTCGCAGGTGGCAGACGGCTAGCAGCGTGATACATACTAAGTTACGAGAGCGCATCCAAGTCCATGACCGGGCAAGGCTCAGAATAGCAAAACCGGCTGCATGAATTGGGAAACGAATTGGGAAGCGCACCAGGCAGTTCTTGTAACTTAGATTGTTTTGGGTTGATTTTACGCATACGGGTCCAAATCCCGTGGTGACACCTTTAGCGGTCAGCCATCTCCTTGCCTTTGGGTATAAACAAGTGCCAGCACTGTTCCGACGGGAACTCGGGCCATGGCGAGACTGCAACTTCAGCCTGATTCAGCAAGCAGGAACAACCGCGATGGAAGGAATACACGAATTTTGAGCACATCGGTCAATATGCCAACGACGACGATGCCAACGACGACGGCAACGACGACAACGCTCTTCCCAGGATGGAAGCAAGAAGTCAATCGGCGCGTGGCCGAACATTTGAATCACAAGATGCAGTCCACGAACCAATCGAGGACAACCCAGGCGAACCGACCGGCACAGGGCAGCCGTGCTGCGCAGGTCGCTGCACGCGTGGCCGAGCGGTATGCCCAGGCCCCCAGCTACGGCGAGATGCTTGCCGAGGAGGCTCGCGCCGCTGTGCGAGCTGCCGAAGCCGCGTCGATCGCGGCCCAGAAGGCGCAAGCCGCGGTCCAGTACATGCTCGACGGTCTTGACGCTGCCGCAGCGCCTGAAGCTTTCCAGCGGCCCGAAGCCATAGCGGCACAAGCGCGCGTTCCACACGAGACGCACGAATCTCTCTTTTTCGACGAAGGTCCACTGTATTCTCCCGCCGTCGAGCCCGAGCAGGCCGCGCGGCTTGCCGGGTCCACGCAAAGCGGCGCAGAAACCTGGCCTATGCGCACATCGCCCGAGGGGTCTATCGATGCCGCCGAAGGTTTTCGCGAGGCCGGTGCCGCCGAGCCAATTTACCCGAATCTCATTCAGTTTCCGCGCCAAATGGTTGCCACGCGAAGAATGCGTCCGATGCGAGCCGAGGGTCCGTTGGCTTCCGGGCCGGCTCAACCCCAATTGAGCATCTTCGAAGTAGACCCTATGAGCATTTCGACCATCTCGACCGAGCCCGCGCCCGCAGTCGACGAACGCGCCGAGCCTTTGTGGATGCGAGCGGACTTGTCGAGCATCGAGATAATGCCGCAGCCGGAAGTGGGTCTTTTTGAAGAACCCGCGGCTCAGGCCCCGCCGACAAAGCGAATCGAACTTGCGCCCTTGAGCCGTCGCATCATGGCTTTTATCGTCGACGCCAGCTTTATCCTGGGCACGTTTCTATCGCTCGCCATATTGATTGCCTCGCACGCCCGGCAAATGCCTGGTCCGCGCACTGTCGAGTTGTGCTCAACGCTCGCCCTGCTGGCCATCGCCGCCGCTTATCAGGCGTTGTTCCTTACGCTGGTCAGGGTCACGCCCGGCATGTGGTATGCAGGCATCGCGCTCTGCACATTAGACGGCTGCCACACCAGCCGCGCGCAAAGGTGCGGACGCCTTACGGCGCTCCTTTTGTCGGTGCTGCCGCTTGGTCTGGGCGTGGCCTGGGCTCTCTTTGACGACGCCCACCTCTCATGGCATGATCGCTTGTCGAAGACTTATTTGCGGAAGCGGTAGCCAGGCTCGCCGAGTGGGATGAGAGCAATTCTCGGGATCGATGCAGCGTGGACACCGAGAGGTTCGAGTGGAGTGGCGCTCATCAAGCGGATTGCCACCGGCCGCTGGGAATGCCTCGCTGTCGAGGCGAGCTATCTGGAATTTGTAAAAAATCGGGCCTTACTACCAAGACATTCTCAAATGGCAATGAAATAGCCAAATAGCTGCTTGAAGCGGCCCGCGAACTGACGAGTGTCCCATCGCCTTAGTTGTGGCCGACATACCATAGCGCGAGCGCCAATTCTCGGAAGGCGCTACGCCGATAGGGAAGTGTCGAAAGCCTTCAGCGGTCAGGGTTGCTCGACGCACTCGCCTTCGCCAGAACGCCCTGGGGGCCTGAGCGAGCAGTTTCGGGACGGGTTCCAGGACCATGGTTTCCAGTTGGCAACAAACGCGGGTCAACTGACGAACCAAGCTCTCATTGAAACCTATCCACATCCCGCATTGCTCTCGCTCATGAATGCCAACTATCGGGTGCCATACAAGATGAGCAAAACAACGAAATACTGGCCGGATAATGACAAACTAGCGAGGACGAAAAAGCTCCTCGATACTCTCAGGAGCATTCATGGAGACTTTCCCGCGAGATCGCCGGAATCGACTTCGAAGTCCCGGAAACATCCAAGAAGCTTTCTAACTTGAAGACAATAGAGGATAAAATCGACTCATTGGTCTGTGCATGGGTCGGAATTCAGGTTTTGGCTGGAAAGGCGGTGCCGTATGGTGATGAAGAAGCTGCGATCTGGATGCCGCAAAGACCCGCCGAATCCCTCGCGTCCTAAGGACTGGTCTGGTTTTCTGAAATCGACAGCTGTTGCTTCGCCTGAATTTATGTCAGGAGTGGAGAAGTTGCCCATGCAGGAGCGCTCGATATTCTCTACTCTTCGCAAGCCTCGTTCACCTGATTCGGCGCGCTCTCGGCGCAAGTAGCTCGCGCTGTGGGTGTGGGGTTCAGTGCAGTGACCCTGTAAATGCTCTAATTCTTAGTCCTTGACGCCCATCCTCAACTGCCCAGCGCCCTTAACGCGCTTACTCCCGCGCCGATCAAGGCCGTTTCGTCGTCGGGAGGCAGAATCTCCAACGAAAAGCTTTGCAGCGGGCTCATGCGCACCATGGTTTCCATGTGGCCGCGAAGCGTTGGCAGGTCCAGGAATCCAACGTTGCTCCCAGTAAAGTAGAAGCGCCCCGGTCCGGCCAGATGAATGAACGACGCAGTCGCAGCGGCCAGAGCGCGGTGCCACAGATCGACAAATTCGCGGCAGCGCGCGTCACCCTGTTTGGCGTTGGCGAAGATCTCTTCTGGCTCCAGATCAAGGAACCGTAGGCGCATCGCGCGATGACCCACGATGCCCTCAAGGTGGCCGGCACCGCCGCAGCCGCAGAAGCGTTCTTTCGGGTCGAGCGTCACCGTAATGTGTCCGCCTTCCCAAACACCGTCTGCATAGGGCCATCGGCCATAGCCGATGCCTTTGCCGATGGTCCAGACGCGGGTGAGTTTGTCCAATTTTCCGCGAGTAGCGGCGACGCCCGCCGCGATGGCATCGGCGTCGTTCGCGATATGCACCGGCGCTATGACTCTGCGGCCCTCCAATGCTTTGGCCAGCTCTTCGGCCAGGCGCATGCCTTTCAGTTGCTTTAGATTCGGTGACTCCTCAATCACTCCAGCGCGCACAATGCCCGGCACAGCGACGCCAATCGCGTCGGGCTTTCCTGCGCCGTCGACCTTCGCGTCCGCAAGGGTGCGAATGTGCTCGGCGAGGATTTCGACGAGTTCGCTGCCGGGAATCGCATCGAGATCATTCCTTGCGTCAGGGTCGTTGGGAAAGCGCAGCAACTTGCCCGTCAGCCGCTGATCGTGCAGCCTGCCGGCCACAATATGGCTGGTCATCACGACGCCGATTGCCGTTTTCATTGCGCCTTCCTCGTGAAAGGGAGTGATGGTTTGCGTGGCCGTGATCTTCGCGGGAACAGCTCTCGCCCGGCGTGAATGCTCTCTGCCTATTGTGACTGGTACTTGTGCAACCGGCCCAGGCCATTGAACGCCGCCACTTTGTAGCACTCCGCGAGTGTTGGATAGTTAAATACCGTATCGATGAAGTAGTCGACTGTGCCGCCCAGGATCATTACCGCCTGGCCAATGTGCACCAGCTCGCTGGCCTCTTCGCCGATGATGTGCACGCCCAGAATCTTGCGCGTGTCGCGATGAAAAATCAATTTGAGCCTGCCCGTGATATCGCCGCGAATCTGCCCGCGAGCCACCTCGCGATAGTAGGCCATTCCAACTTCGTAGGGCACGTCTTCACCGGTTAACTGCTCCTCAGTCTTGCCGATGAAGCTGATCTCGGGAATGGTGTAGATGCCATAGGGGTAAAAGCTGGGGTTAGAGCTCGCTGCCTTGTCACCGAATGCGCGCACCGCTGCGACGCGACCCTGCTCCATGGACACGGACGCCAGCGATGGGAAGCCCACCACGTCGCCGACGGCATAAATGTGATCGACTTTTGTTTGATAGTGCTCGTCTACGGCGATGCGTCCGCGCTTGTCCGCTTCGAGTCCGGCGGCCGCAAGATTCAGATCGTCCACATTGCCCTGCCGGCCCACCGCATAGAGCAGCGCATCGCCTGAGACTTTCTTCTTGCTTTGGAGGTTGGCGACTACCGTGCCCGGTGTCGGCTCCTCGACGCTCTCCACCTCTTCGCCCAGTCGCATGGTTACGCGGCTGTCGCGCAGGTGGTAGCTGAGCGCTTCAATAATCTCCTGGTCGGCAAACTCGAGCAGCCGGTTGCGCTTTTCGATGAGCGTCACGCGCACGCCCAGCACCGCAAACATGCAGGCGTACTCCACGCCGATAACGCCGCCGCCCACCACGACGAGCGTCCTGGGAAGCACTTCCAGGCCCAGAATCTGGTCGCTGTTGACGATGGTCTTGCCGTTGACCGGCACCTTGTCGGAATCGGCGGGCTTGGTGCCCACGGCGATGATGATCTGGCCGGCTGCAAGCGTTGTATCGCCCTGCGGACCCTCGACGCGAATCTGGTTGGGATCGACGAAGTGGGCGATGCCGTGGACCACGTCGATGCCGTTGCGCGAAAGCTGTGCCTCGGTCACGTCTACTTCAGTTTTGATGACGGCCTGGACGCGAAAGGCGAGATCCGCCATGGTGATCTTTTCCTTCACCCGGTAGTTGACGCCATAGACTGAGCGGTAGTTGTAGCCTGACAAGTGAAGCACCGCCTCGCGCATGGTTTTGGAAGGGATGGTGCCGGTGTTGATGCACACGCCCCCAACCATGGAGTGGGCCTCAACGACAACCACGCGCTTGCCCAACTTGGCAGCAGCGACGGCGGCGCGCTGCCCCGCCGGTCCGGAACCGATCACAACCAGGTCATACTGTTGCGCGCTCATGCCGCTCTCTCTCCGCGGTTGAATGGTGTTGCCGGGTTTGCTAAGGGGATGGGTCGAGGCTCCAGAGCTGCGGTGCCTGTCTTTCCAGAATAACTGTACACGGCGGGCGCATTAGGAAAATGAAAACTTCCTTACTTCATTGCGTCACGGAACGGAGGCTTCAAGAAGTGGCTGCGCGAACCTGTCGTCCATCATCGGTTATTCCGCCGATCACTCCCCGCCGGGCGCAAAATGTTTTACGCTCGTATTATGGAATTCAAAATCGTTGAGCTTGAGCGTGAGCCGGTCGCATTCAATTTGGAACTCAAGCCAGGTGCGATTGATTTCGGCGAAGAAGCTGTGCAGGTGGGTGAACTGGACACTTCAGGCCAGGCCGAAGTGATCCACGAGCACCGCGGACCAAGGGAGATCGTCGCCGACATCCGCCTGAAGGGGCGTTTTGAGGGCAGATTTGAAGTTCCCTGCGCCCGCTGCATTGAACCGGTCGAGATTCCTCTCGAAGCGGAATTCGACCTGATCTTCCGTCCCATTGGAGCCGATGTTGACCCACCTGAACGCTCCATAACTGCGTCGGAGACCGAAATCGGGTATTATCAAGGGGACAGTCTGTTGCTTGAGGATGTGCTGCGCGAACAGGTGCTTTTATCCCTGCCAGCCAGAACGCTGTGCAAGCCTGATTGTAAAGGACTTTGCCCGCGCTGCGGAGCCAATCGCAACACCCAGCCCTGTTCCTGCGAAGAGGGTCCGAAAGATCCCCGTTGGGAGGCGTTGACTGGGTTGCGCAGCCGGATCAAGTCCTGAAAATTCAGCCCTTTGGTACAGGGGGCGCAGCTGGTCGCAACGAGCCGGAGTAAAGAAGTTCGACGCGCTCCCGTACCGGCGCCCGCAAGGCACGCCAGCGGGTCAAATTTGAAAGGAATTGCAACATGCCGAATCCGAAAAGGCGCCATTCCACGCGCCGCACCGCCCTTCGCCGTTCTCACGATTTCCTGACTTCTACTGGGCTCTCTGAATGCCCCAACTGCCACGAGAAGAAGCTGCCACACCATGCCTGCGCAAAATGCGGGGCGTACAAGGGCCGTGCAGTGCTTGAAGTGAAAGAAGCGAAGTAAATCGCAACCCCCATGCTCACCGACATTGCGCTCGACGCAGTTGGCACCGATAAGGCTCCCGAGCCGGAGATCAGGGGAGCCATTCTTGCCTGTCGCACTTTGCCAGTGCGGGTCCATCTGATCGGGCCTGAGGCGGAGCTTCGCGACCTGCTCGATGAGCATCTTGAAGATGAAGACTTGCCCATCGTCATCCACCACGCGTCTGAGCGCATTGGGATGGACGAAAAGGCTGCACATGCCGTGCGCTCCAAGCGAGACAGTTCGCTGCGGGTCGGCCTGAAACTGGTTCGGGAGGGCAAGGCTGCCGGCTTTGTTACCGCGGGCAATACCGGCGCGGCCATGGCCACGGCCAAGATGGTGCTGGGCGCGCTGCCTGGCGTCGATCGCCCGGCGCTGGCGACGTGCATGCCCACTTCCAAGGGCAATCCCTGCGTTCTGCTCGATGTGGGAGCCAACGTAGACTGCAAAGCGCAGAACCTCGAGCAATTCGCTGTGATGGGCGAGATGTATGCCCGCAGCGTGCTCAAGATCGCGCGACCGCGCGTGGGCCTGCTCTCGATTGGCGAAGAGGAATCCAAAGGCAACGAGCTTACCCGCGAAGCCTTTCCGCTGCTGAAGGCTCTGCCCATCAACTTCATTGGCAATGTGGAGGGCCGCGACATCTTCAACGGTCAGGCCGACGTGATTGTCTGCGACGGCTTTGTGGGCAATGTGGCGCTCAAAGCCAGCGAAGGCATCGGCCGGTTTGTGCGCGACGTGCTGCGCGCCTCGCTCACCCGCACCGTAACGGCGCAGGTGGGCGCGCTCTTGTCCCGCAAGGCCTTCAACGAATTTCGCCGCCGGCTCGACTACACCGAATACGGTGGCGCCCCGCTCCTCGGCGTGCGCGGCGTCTGCATCATCGGTCACGGGTCTTCGAACGAAGTGGCCATCTTCAACGGCATCCGTGTCGCCCACGAGTTCTCGCGGTCCGGCGCCAACGAGCGCCTTGAGCAGGCCTTTGCCGGGCCGCCCAAGCCCCGCCCGGATCACGGCGAAGGCACCGACGCTACGATTCAGTAATCAGTGATATGTGGGTGCTGTGATTGATGAGCCGGCGCATCCTTCGAGTGACGTTCCAGACACGATCGACCCAGCCTCGTTTGATCCAACCATACTGGCGCAATTGGCTTGCCCTGCCTGCCATGGCGAGCTTCGCCTTGAAGGCGCGCGGCTGCGTTGTATGGGCTGCAGCCGCGGCTATCTGATTGTCGATGGCATTCCCGTACTGATCATTCAGCGCGCGGATGAGCGCGCAGAGTAGTCCAGCCGTGAACCCTGAGACGAGAACCTGACACTTAGTGCTGGCTGTGCCGCCAATCCCAGTATTCCTTCTTGTCGGCGTCGTTGCGCTTGTTGAAGTCCTTGTGGTCCCGGTGGGTATTGGTTTCCCACTGGGCGTAATAGGTGGTTTCACCGGCCCACGCGTGATAGTCGTGGTGATAGGGATCGTATACGCGCACTTGGGCCGCGCAGCCTGCGCAGAATACCGGTGCGGCAATCGCCATCGCGAACAGCAGCGGAGTAACGCGTTTCAGAATTGAGCGCATCGCATTCACCTCTCGTTTCATCGTCTTCATCTTTCGGGTGGGTTCCAGCAAACGTCATTGCATTCAGGAGGGTTGGATGCCCGATTTTCCCAGGAAGATGTGTGGGCACGACAAACTTTCTCGATCGCCGCCCTCTACCGCCCCGTTCTATCGCCGTTGATAAAAGGGAAGCACGATCAACGCGGCGAGACCTATGGCAACGGCCAATGCCAGCCCAATGAGGCTATAGAGAAGCGTCAGACTTGGTCCAGCGGGCGGCTCTTCGCCGTTGCCACCGTCTTGCGGCCGCTCGTCGTCACTCATACTTCAAGGACTCCACCGGATCCAGCTGCGCGGCGCGTGTCGCGGGAACGGTACCAAATATCACGCCGACCAGCGTCGCCGCGGCGAGGGCGATCACTACGGACAACCACGAGATGGGAAAGTCGTAGCCGCTGAAGATGCGAATGGAAAGAGGAATTGCAAGGCCGACGATGCTGCCGACAATGCCGCCCGCGAGCGAGATGAGGACGGCCTCGGTGAGAAATTGCAGCTTGATCTCGCGGTGAGTGGCGCCAAGCGCTTTACGGATTCCGATCTCGCGGATGCGGGAGCGCACATTTGCCAGCATGATGTTCATAATGCCCACGCCGCCGACGGCCAGCGTGACCGCCGAAACCATCACCAGCACCACCGTCAACGCGTCGGCGATCTCCGCCGCCGTCACCAGCAGGTCGCTGAGCGTTTGTGCCTTGTAGGTTGAGTCGGGCCGGTGCTGGGGACTGGTACTGATTACGTGCACGATCTCTCTCGCGGCGTCGGGCACTTCGTTCATGCTTTGCAAAGAAAAATAGATCTGGTTCACTCTGTCGGTTCCGGTAAAGTAGCGGGCTACCGTATAGGGAACCAAGACAGTCTCGTCCTGGATCTCGGATTGCCCGAAGTCCGAGACGCTTTCTTTGAAGACGCCGATGATCGTGAACGGTATGCCGAGAACCTGGAAGGTCTGGCCGATAGCCAGGTCGTTGCTTCCATACTGTTCCTCAGCAAATTGCTCCGTCACTACTGCGCACTTGATATGAGCCGAGTCGTCTGTCTGGTCGAAGAAGCGGCCAACCGTGACCATCAGGTTGCGGATTTTCTGGTAATCCGGCGACACGCCCAGAACGACCGTGTCCTTCTGGATGCCGCCGGGAAAGTTGATGCGATTGTGCATCGTCAGCACCGGCGAGGAATACAGAACGCCGGGCACCTGCTGGTCCACGGCTTTTTCGTCCTCGCGCGTGAGGAAGTCGTTGTAGCGCACGCGCTCCGCAGCCGTGGCGCCGCCGCCCGAATACTCCACCTCTACGGTGTTGGTGCCGATCTTCTGGATCAACTCAAGGATGTATTGCTTGCCCGTCAATCCGATGGTCACAACCAGAATCACCGACGCGGTGCCGATCACCATGCCCAGCGCGGTGAGCGCAAAGCGCATTTTGCTGGCGCGGAAGCTGTCTCCGGACAGCTTCAGGATCTCGCTCATTAGCATGGTGCGGCGCGCGCTTACCAGCGTCTCCTGAAAGGTGTCGCTACGCTGCTTTTCGCGTTCTTGTTGGATGGTCGGATTCATCGCTTCCTGACGTTTAGACTGTGACGATTAGACTCCCGACGGCACACTGCAGATTCCGGAATTCCGCCGCGAAGCAGGGTCGAGACCGGGTTCAGACTCCTCCCTATCTGATAGCTTACGCGCACGCCCACGGGCAGGAAGCCCGCCACTGTGGGCGAATGGTCATCGTTCCTCCAATTGGCGCCAGAGCGCGGCAAGTGCCTGAATGGGTACGGCCTCGGCACGGGCTCTCGGATCGATCTCCGCGGCTGTTATCGCAGTTGTCGCGACATCCGGCGCTACTCGGGCGGCGCGCAGGTTGTTGGCCAGAGTCTTGCGCTTCTGCGCAAAGATCTGGCGCAGAAAACGAAGAAAACCGGACTCCGCAACGCCCAGCTCGGCAAAGCGCGGCGCGAATCGCCAGCGAAATACTGTGGAATGGACCTTCGGCGGCGGCGAGAATGCCGACGGCGGCAGAGTGAACAATTGCTCCACCGGCCCATACATCTGCATGGTTACGGAGAGCAGGCCATAATCGCGCGAGCTCGGTTCGGCGGTGACTCGCTCGGCCACTTCGCTCTGCACCATCAACACGGCCAGGTCAAGCGCAGCGTGGCTTGCCGCCAGCTTTAACAGGATGGGCGAAGTGATCGCATAGGGCAGATTGCCCGCCACGCGAAGCCGCTCGCCGGCCTGCGCCGATGCCGCTGCAAAGTCGAACCGCAGCACATCCTGCTCGACCACCTCTACCCGTGCCGGATCGAAGTGAGCGCGCAGACCCGCTGCGAGATCGCGGTCCAGCTCAACGGCTAAAACGCGCCCAGCGCGCGCCGCTATCGATTCTGTAATGGCGCCACGCCCGGGGCCGATCTCAACCACCGTTCGGCCGGCGATCTCTCCGAGCGCCGCGACGATCCGCTGCGCGGCTTGCCCGTCCACGAGAAAGTTCTGCCCGAGCTTGGGTTTCAAAGGCATCTGCTGCTTCGATGGTAGATGAGCCGGGGCGCGCACTTTGCATGATACACATGGATCGTGGGATACTTACACATCGGGGGAACCGCCATGCGGACGAATATCGACATTGACGACAAGTTGATGAAGCAGGCGATGAAAGCCACAGGCACCCGGACCAAGAAGGCCGCAGTAGAGGCCTCGCTGCGCAAGCTGCTCGATGTCAAGGCTCGCGATAAGGCTCTGAATCGGGCAATGAGACTACAGGAAAACGAGCGCCAGGTGGCAGACCGCAAAGGCCGTCTGCGGGAATGGCATAGACAAGTAGTCAAAACCGGAATCAGGATCGAGGATTCTGTCCATGCGAACCAACATTGAGATTGACGACGAATTAATGCGCCGGGCGATGAAGGCCGCCGGAGCAACGACAAAGAAAGCTGCCGTCGAAGCGGCATTGCGCCTCACTGTGCAGCTCAAAAAGCAAGGCGAGATTCGGAGATTGTTCGGCAAGATCAAATGGGAGGGCGATTTGCGAGCCATGCGGAAGGGCCGGTTCCTCGATTGGCAGGCTGAGCGCGAGAAGGAGAACGCGAGCCTGCGCGCCGCGCCGCAAGCTTCGGCAGTGCGTTAAGCAATGGTGACTGCGCATGGTGATCGTCGACAGTTCAGTTTGGATCGATGCCCTGTGGGGCACAGTGAATCGCCACACACTCTGGCTGAGGTCCAACACTGAAGAAGAAGTAGGTCTGAACAGCCTGATTCTCTATGAGGTGTTACAAGGCGTTCGGAGCCATGCGCGATTTCGAGAGTCGCGACGATACTTGATGAATTTCCCTATATTCGACCCGCTCAGCCCGGAACTTGCCGTAACCGCAGCCCAAAACTACCGTCTGTTACGAGGCCATGGCATCACCGTGAGTAAGCCAGTCGACTGCATCATCGCTACGTTTTGCATCGAGTCCGGCCATAAATTGCTGCACAGGGACTCCGACTTTGACGCTTTTGAAATGCATCTTGGATTGTTGGTTCTCCATCCCCCTGGTACACCAGTGAATTGAGCGGCACATTTGCTGAGTCCACGCCGAACCCTTTACGAGGCCCCTTTGCTGATCGATTCTCACGCACATCTTGACAACCCGCGCTATGCGGAGGATCGTGAGGCGATGCTTCTTCGAGCGCGCGAGGCAGGCGTTGGTGTTGTTCTCTCCATCGGTATTGGCGAGGGACCGGCCGAAATGCACCAGGCGCTCGACCTTTGCCGCGAGTTCAACGGAAGACACCAGACAGGCGCCAAACTTCCCAAGCTCTACGCAAGCGCGGGGATCTATCCACACAACACCGTCGAAGCGAATGACTCCGCTTTCGCCAAACTCGACGCTCTTTTGGCCGAGCCGGAAGTCATCGCCTGCGGTGAGATCGGCCTTGACTACTATCACGAGGGCGCTCCACGCGACATGCAACGGGCCGGCCTCATCCGCCAGCTCGAAATTGCAGCGGCGCGCAAGCGGCCCATTCTCATCCATTGCCGCGGCACGAACGAGTCCACCGACGCCTGGGACGATCTGTTCCCCGTTTTGGAGGAACATTGGCGGAGTACCGGCCTTGGAGGCGTCATGCACTGCTTTGGAGGCGGCTGGGAGCAGGCGCGGCATTCCCTCGACCTTGGTTTCCTGGTCTCGTTTGCCGGTAATCTCACTTATCCCAAGGCCCGGCCGCTCCGCGATGTTGCAGCCCGCGTGCCGCTCGACAGAATTCTCGTCGAGACGGACGCGCCCTGGCTCGCGCCGGCCCTCCATCGCGGCGAGCGCAATGAGCCGGCGTTGGTGGTCGAGACGGCTCAGGTTCTGGCCGGCCTCCTCAACATCAGCCCCGAAGAAATCGCCGCCGCAACCACCGCGAACTTTCTTCGGCTGTTTCACCTCCAGCCAGACATGGGAAACTGATAGTGGCACTGTCGGCGGCAGCCCGCCAGCGACTTGAGGATCAAAAAATCATGGCACAGGAAAATTCATTTGACGTCGTGAGCAAGATCGATATGCAGGAGGCCCGGAACGCCATTGACCAGGCGATGAAAGAGATTCGCCAGCGCTTCGACCTGAAGGACACCCACTCCGAGGTCGCCCTCGAAGGCGAGGACACAATCCAATTAGCCTCCAGCAACGAGTACAAGCTGGAGGCGGTCAAAGACATTCTGGCGCAAAAGCTGGTCAAGCGCGGCGTCTCGCTGAAGAACCTGACCTACGGCAAAGTTGAGCCCGCCACCGGCCAGAGCGTACGCCAGAAGATCAACCTTCAGCAGGGCATCCCAGTGGAGAAGGCAAAGGAGATTGTGCGCCTGGTTAAGGATTCCAAAAAGAAGGCGCAGGCCAGCATCCAGGGCGACACGGTCAGAATCTCTAGCAAGGACCGTGACGAGTTACAGGCAATTATTGCTTTGCTGCGCGGCAAAGACATGGGCCTGGAATTGCAGTTCACCAACTATCGCACCAACTGATTGGCCCGCCGTTGTTGCCGCGTTTCGACAATCGGCAAGCACGCGGGAACAGGGTTGCTGAGCGGGATGAATCGCCATTTCCCCCGTCGATGCTTTAAAATCGGAGCACTTTGAGCACATTCACCATGGTGTCGGCGCGAGAGGTCTTTGAGCTGCTGAGGGAAGACCTCGTCGCAGTAGAGCAGGAACTCGGCCGCGACGCCGCATCCAGCGTCAGCACCATTACCGAGATTGCCGAGTACCTGCGCGAAGGCGGCGGCAAGCGCATCCGGCCTTCGCTCTTGCTGCTGGCCGCTCATCAACTGGATTTCTTCGGCCACAGCGCCATTCGCCTTGGCGCAGTGGTCGAGATGGTGCATACGGCCACGCTGGTCCACGACGACATCATCGATGGCGCCAATACGCGCCGTGGCCGCCCTTCGGCCAACACCACATGGGGCAACGAAAAGTGCGTTCTGGCCGGCGACTGGCTCTACATGCAGGCCTTCAAAGTGGCGCTCGAAGAGCGCAATCTGCGCGTTCTCGATCTGCTCATCAGCCTCACTCAGCAAATGGTCGAGGGCGAGCTGCTGCAAATTCAAAAGCTCGGCAAGATGGTCTCCGAAGCTGAATATTACGATCTGATCTTTCGCAAGACCGCCTGCCTCTTTTCGATCTCCATGCGCCTCGGAGCCGTGCTGGCCGGCGCAACCGAGGCCGAAGAGTCGGGCCTGGGCGCTTTTGGCCGCGCCGTCGGCCTGGCCTTCCAGATCGTCGACGACGTACTCGATTTGACGGCTACCGAAGAGGTCCTGGGCAAGCCGGTGGCCAGCGATCTGCGCGAAGGTAAGGCCACGCTGGCAGTGGTTCACGCCGCCGACCATGGGACCGCCTCTGATCGCAAGGCCATTCAGCGCGTTCTTGACGACCGCAGCTTTGAGAACGTGAGCCGCCAGCAGATCAGGGAAATTCTGGTGCGCACTGGATCTGTCGAATACGCGATGGCTGCTGCCGATCGCTATGCCGAGCAATCGCGCATGGCGCTAGCGCCGTTCGCCGAAAGCGAATTCAAGCGCGCCCTGCTCTGGGTGCCCGATTTCGTTGTGGCGCGAGAGAAATAGATGCGGCGCAAAGTAGCCGTCAAGCCGCTGCGGGCCGACCCCTTATGGACGGAAATCGATTGCTATTTTGGCGATTTGCTCGCGCCTTCTGACGAAAAACTCGAAGCCGCAGTCAAGGCCAACCGCAAGGCTCGGCTTCCAGCTATCGATGTCACCCCGCTCCAGGGGAAGTTTCTTCAGGTCCTGATTCAGATGGCGCAGGCGAAGCGCGTGCTGGAAATTGGCACGCTCGGCGGCTACTCCACCATCTGGATGGCGCGTGCATTGCCTAAAGGCGGGCGCATCGTCTCGCTCGAATTCAGCCCCCGGCACGCCGAGGTGGCTCGCGCGAATCTGCACTCTGCGGGCCTGCTCAGCCGCGTCGAGATTCGGGTCGGTCCCGCTCTCGAGAGTCTTCCTGTTTTGAAGTCAACAGGCGCCGGTCCCTTCGACCTGATCTTCATTGACGCCGACAAAGAGAACAACCCGAACTATCTCCGGTGGGCGCTGAAGCTGTCGCGCCGCGGTACGGTGATTGTCGTCGATAATGTTGTGCGCCAAGGTAACGTCGTCAAGGCCAAAAGCTCCGAGCCCGACATTGTTGGCACGCGCCGCTGCCTGGAAATGATGGCCGCCGAGCCGCGCCTGAGTGCAGTAGCCCTGCAGACAGTGGGCGCCAAGGGCCTTGATGGATTCGCGCTGGCGGTCGTTCTGCGCTGAACTCGCTGGTTGGCCGGCCCGTTACGCATCCTGCACAATCGTCCCCTGGTGGTACACGATCTTCCAGCCTTCTGCGGCGCAGCTAAACAGAATCTTCTCCCATCATCGCCTTCAGCGCTGCCACATACTTCTCGGGCAACGGCTTGCGCTGCAACTTGTCGTCGCACACAACGTGCACCGTTTCGCCTTCGGCCAGCAGGGTTTGCTCTTCACCCTCAGTTGCTTTGCGCAGGACTCTATAGGAGAATTTGAGCACCGATCCGCGCAGCATGGCCGGTCGCGTCTCGATCAGGATTTCGTCATCATAGCGTGCCGGAGATTTATAGCGGCAGGATGCCTCAATCACCGGCAAAATGCATCCATGGTCGGTTTCCAGGCGGCTATAGGCAAGCCCAAGCGAGCGCAATAGCTCTACGCGGCCCAGCTCAAACCAGACCAGGTAGTTGGCATAGTAGACGATGCCCATCTGATCGGTCTCGGCGTACCGCACACGCACTTCGGTGGTCACCGGCATTCGGTGTTCTCTCTCAAGCAAAAAGCTGACAACTGTGAACCGACAACTGTTTCTACGGTTTGACGACGTGTGTGAAGAGTTGCAGCCTGCTCACGTCATTGAAAATCGTGAAGGCGACGAAGGCCATCAGCACCACAAAAGCGGCGGTATAGATTCGCTCTTTGATGACCATGCTGATGTCGTGGCGCAGCACGCTCTCGATGAGAAGCAGCAGGATCATGCCTCCATCGAGGATCGGGAAGGGAAGCAGATTCAGGATGCCGAGTTGCAGGCTGATCTCAGAAGCTAATTGGAATTTGGGCAGCCACCCGTCCATCTCCGCCACTTCGCCGGCCGCCTGCGCAATCCCTACCGGGCCCATCATCTGCTTCACTGAGAGCCGGTGAGTGAATAGCCGATCCAGTATCTCGCCCACAAGCAGCGTGTTGGTCTTGAAGAAGCCCAGCGATTTGACCCCCGCCGAAGCCAGCGACAAAGGCTCATCGCGCATAGGTGTCAGTACGGGCGCAAAACCTAGTTTCCATGAGGTGCCGTCAAGCCTCGCTGGCGTTGCCACAAGCTGCAGAGTGACGCCCTTACGCAACACGGTGAGGGCCATCGGTTTGCCAGCCCCCGCTTGCATGTAGTCCAACAGCGTATTCACAGAATGGAATGCGTGGCCGTCGACGGCTTCGATGGCATCGCCCTCAAGTAGCCCGGCCTGCTCCGCCGGCGTGCCTGGCTGCACTCGCATCACACCAATCGGGCCGTCCGAAAGCTGTGGAGAAAGTCCAGCATCGCTCAAGCCAAAGGTATCGCTCTTGGCGCTGGCCGGAACATGCAGGCTCAGTTGAAGCGTGTTCCCTCCGCGTTCCACCGCGACAGGCACCATCTGGTTGGCGTTTAATACGGCTTGTTCGAGCACTGCTTCCCAGTCGGGATTCTTGACGCCGTCGAACTGGTTGATCACGTCTCCGGACTGGATTCCGGCTAACGCCGCCGCCGAGTTCGGAGTGACCCACTCCACAGTCGTGGATCTCACCATGCCCGCCGGAACCTCGTTGATAAAGGCGAAGTAAAACCACATCAGTGCGATTGTCAGCAAGAAATTGAAGCATGGGCCTGCGACGCCGATCAGCATCCGTTGCCAGCGCGGGCGGCCGGTGAATGCCCTCGGGTCACTAATTGCTTCCTGTGTGTTGTCTTCCGATGGATTGCCGGTAAGCGCGGACTCGGTTTCTCCGGTCATCTTTACAAAACCGCCCAGGGGCAGCAGGCAGACCTTGTATTCCGTCTCACCGATCTTGAAGCCGAACAGGCGCGGTCCAAAACCAAGGGAGAACGCCTCGACACGCACATTGCATAGCTTGGCTACGGTGAAGTGCCCCAACTCATGCACGATCACCATCACGCCGATCAGAACGATAAATGCAGCGGCAGAAACCAGAAATTCATGCATGATTGTGCGGTTTTTTCCTTCGGCGAAGCGTGGCTTGCCCGCTTGCGCTTATTGAGCTGGCGCGAGCAGCGCCCGAGCCCGTTCTCGCGCCTCCCGATCGGCGGCTAGCACCTCCGCAATTGTGGCGGGGTGGGCCTCCGGGGTTGCCGCGAGTACTTTTTCAATTGTATCCGGGATGCCTGCGAAGGGAATACGACGTTCGAGGAAGGCTCCAACGGCCACCTCATCGGCCGCGTTCAGGGCGATGCAGTGCGCTCCACCCATTTCGGCGGCCTCAAAGGCAAGGCGCAGGCAAGGGAATCGCTCGAAATCCGGCTCTTCAAAATCGAGGTGCCTAAGCGCCGCCAGGTCGAAAGTCAGGCTAGATTTGGGCCGCTCTGGCCATGCCAGTGCATACAGAATCGGCAGCCGCATATCGGTCACCGAAATCTGCGCCAGGATCGAGCCGTCAACATACTCCACCATTGAGTGCACAGTTGATTGGGGGTGAATGGTGACGCGCACTTGCGCAGGGGTCACGTCGAAAAGGCGGCAGGCCTCGATCACTTCAAGTCCCTTGTTCAGCATCGTTGCCGAGTCGATGGTGATGCGCCGGCCCATCACCCATGTTGGATGCTTCAGCGCCTGCTCGGGCGTGATGCCTGCGAATTGATCCAGGGGAAGCCGGCGGAAGGGCCCACCGGAGGCGGTCAACCAGATGGACTTGACTTCGTCGTGTGCACCCACGCGCAGGCATTGATGGACTGCGTTGTGCTCGCTGTCGATGGGGAGAATGGGAACATTGCGCTCGCGAGCCGCTGCCATGAGAATTTCGCCTGCGGCCACCATGCACTCCTTGTTGGCCAGGCCCACAGGCTTTCCCGCCAGGATGGCCGCGTGAGTTGCCTCGAGGCCCGCCACGCCGACGATCGCCGATACTACAAAGTCGGCTTCAGGCAAAGTCGCGCAGGCAATCGTGCCCGCGGTTCCGTGAACCAACCCGACTCCGCTCACGCTCGCCTTGCGCAGTCGCGCAGTTAGTTCGCCGGCCAGCTCGGCTGTCGCAACAGACACGACGCGAGGCCTCCAGCGCACGACTTGAGCGAAGGCCTCGTCTATGTTGCGGCCTGCGGCCAGCGCAACGACTTGGTAGCGCTCGGGAAACTGCTCAACAATCGAGAGGGTGCTCTGGCCGATGGAGCCGGTCGAACCGAGGATGGCGAGTCTCTTCAAGGTGGCTGGAAACTATTTTAGAACCTTTGGTGAATCACCAGCGCGTACCACAGTACCGGGCCGGCCAAAAGCAGCGCGTCGATTCTGTCTAATACTCCGCCGTGCCCTGGCAGCAGGCTGCCTGAATCCTTCACCCCGGCTGATCGTTTCAGCGCCGACTCGGCCAGATCGCCAATCTGTGCAGCAACGTTGGTGATTGCAGCCAGCGCAAGCCAGTACCAGATTTCATCGGGATAGGACAGAACAGCCGACGGAAATGTGCGCTCCAGCCATGAAAGGACTGCGGAATTAGCCGGCTCCTGCATGAGAGACGCCAAGCTCACAAGGGCTGCGGCAATCACCACGCTGCCGGCCACTGAAGCGATTGCGCCCTCCCAGGTTTTGCCGGGGCTCAGCTTTGGCGCCATTTTGTGGCGGCCCCAGGCGCGACCCGCGTAGTAGGCGGCCGTGTCTCCAGCCCAGACCACGAAAAGCAGAAACGCCACCAGCGAGGGCCCATTGGCTTGCTCGCGCAGCGTTGGCAGGGCGATCAGCGTCAGGCCGGTGTAGAGCAGGCAGAAGATCGACGCCGACGCATCGGCTATGGTCTCCTCAACCGGCTTGAAGAAGGTGCAATAGACGAGCAGGCCGAGGCCGAGAATTCCAAACAGGGCGGGTGTGAGATCGGGCCATTCAAAATTGACCGCGAACAGAGCCAGCAGGGCAGTCATCGTCGCAATCCGGGGAGGGTTGGCTCCGCAGCGCCCGCTCAAGGCCAGGTATTCCCAGCCAGCCAGCGCCGCCACCGTTGCCACGGCCAGCGTAAACAGCCACTGCCAGCGGGGCCCGAGAAACACCAGAACCAGAACAACCGGAATCAGAACAACAGCGGTAATGAGGCGTTTCATTCAGCGTTGAGGATACACCGGCGGGGCTGGATAGCTCTCCGCGCCAATTAGTCAGACATTCTGTCTTATTGTTAATTTGACAGAATGTCTTTTTCTGAATAGTGTTGCGAATATCAGGTCAAGATTCCATCGCAAGGAGGCAGCAAATGAACTACGGTCTCAGCGATCAGGTGAGAGCGCAAGCCAGGACGATCTATGTGCGCCCGGCGTCCTCTCGTGGGCGACGGTCATTTTCCATTCCAGTCAAGGAGTTGCTTCGCGATTTGGAGAGCAGCGGTTTCCCAAGCAACCACGCGCGACAAGTTTGCACTGCCCTTACGAGTGGAAAATTTCTCCGTGACAACAATATTCAAGTTGAGGCCATCGATGGGCCCCCGTCTAAAACCAGCACGACAGTGGTCGTACATTACAAGTTCGCTTCTAGCGAGTCGTCGCCCAGGGAAACGACGGTCGAGCCTGCCGCCAGCTCTGACAGCGCCACCAGTGAGACGCCGGAAGAATGGGCGCACCGCATGACGGGGAAGCTCTCCGGGCTCTTGAAGGAAGAAATCGCAGCCATGGGAGGCAGCGAGGCGTTTCTGCGTTGGGTACGGGGCTACGATGAAGAGGACGCGCCATGAGCCGCGTTTTCTGGGACACGATGCTTCTGATCTACCTCCTCGAAGGCAACCCGGCATACAGGCCGCGAGCCGACGCTCTGCTGGCGCGTTCGCGAAAGCGAGGCGATGCCCTGTTTACGAGTTGCCTTGCAGTAGGGGAAGTCATGGCCGGAGCAGAACGCTTCGAACGGCCGCTCAAGGCCGTGGCTGCCCGCGAAACCCTGGAGGAGATCGGCTTTCGATTTCTTCCTTTCGATGCGGACGCAATGCGGCCTTTCAGTATTCTGCGCGGGCGTGAAAAGCTTAAAGTCGCGGACGCAGTGCATCTGGCTTGCGCGGCATCCGCGGGAATCGACCTGTTTCTCACGGGCGACACGCAATTTTTCAAACTGGATGTCCCCGGAATCCAGTTCATCTCGGATTTCAATTCACCCATTCTCTGATTTCCGGTCAGCGTGGCCGCGCGAAGGCTCGCGCATCCCGATAGGAAAACGGCGGCATCTAGCTGGCTGCGATCCTGATATGCTCGGGATGCTCTTCCACTTCGCCGCCGTCTTCGCCGATGCCGCCGTAGCGGCGTTCGCGGCGCTGGAAGTCCGCGATGGCCTCCAGCAGGTGAATCCCGCGGAAGTCGGGCCAGAATCGCTCCGTGACAAAAATCTCGGTGTATGCGATCTGCCACAACAGGAAGTTCGAGATGCGCTGTTCTCCCGAAGTGCGGATCAGCAGATCGGGATCGGGCATGTGAGCGGTGTAGAGATGACGGTGAAGGTCTTCTTCAGTGATGTGTTCCGGGCCGAACTGCTTCTGCTTCAGCTCCGCCATAAGTCCGCGGAAGGCGTCCACCAATTCCGATCGTCCACCATAGTTCAGGGCCAGCGTCAGCGTGGTGCCAGTGTTGGCCGCCGTCTCCGCCTCCACCCAGCGAATCTTGTCCTGGACGTCAGGAGCCAGCTCATGCGTCCGACCGATCGACCGGAAGCGAACATTGTTGTGGTTCATCCGCTCGACGTTAGTTTCGAGATAGGTCTTCAGCAGGCGCATGAGGAAGCTGACTTCGGCCCGCGGCCTTCGCAGATTGTTTTCGAGTGAAAACGCATAGAGTGTCAGCCACGGCAAACCGATGCGGGAGGCCGTTTCGGTCACCAGCTGCACTGACTTTGCACCTTGCTGATGCCCCAAGAATCGTTTGAGCGAGCGGCGGCTGGCCCACCGGCCATTGCCATCCATGATGATGGCGACGTGGCGCGGCAGTCGATCCGGCTTCAGCGTCGCATAGATTGCGCGCTCCTCGGTGCTTAGTTCATCGATGCGCAACATTGGAGATGGAGACGAGGACTCGACTGTAGGTAGCATTTGCGCTTTCCACGCGGGGCCCGGAGAGCTTCCCCGAAGTGTGGCTGACGGAGTTCACCTACGGCGCAGATTAGAGGCCGTTCATTGCGTGAATCAAGCTCCGGCCGGTTTCTGAGACGCCTTCGACCGGTTCCGGGGAGTCACATCTTCGACCGTAAAGCATTTTGGGAGATTCTGCAACGTAGCAGCGCACATGCGCCGGTGCACCGAAACAATCCGGTGCGCCGGCGCGATGAGGCTTAGCCCAGGGGTCCGCGTTCGGAGCGGGAGGAAAGCCGCGTGGCGAGGAAATGCGCCCGAAGCGATCGGAGCTTTCCCCGCCGCGGAGCCGATTTCTGGACTAGGCGATGCGGCGACGGCCGGCTGCCGCGTCCCTTACCGCGCCGAAGAAGAGCGTCCGGTGCAGCGAATCCAGGTGCTGCAGCAGCGGGGCAACTTCGGCCAGGAACGGGTCGTTCAGGATCGCTTCTACCTCTTCATCGCGGAGGCTGCGCTCATCGCGAACCAGCTGACGCATCTCCACGCCAAGCGCATTGGCTAACCGCTCCAGCGAACCCAGTGTGGGAATAGCCTTGCCGTTCTCGATCTTCGAGATGTAGGTGCGCGGTACCTGCATCCTGCCCGCCAGTTGCCGCTGGCTCAGGTGGCGTGCCCGGCGCAATTCGCGCACTTGCGCTGCCACTTGCATGCCTGCGCCACCGCTGACCGTCACGGGCTGGCTGGTGACCAGCCTTGGGGCCAGAAAAACAGGTTCCTCAATATCGAGTGGCCTGTGGCACTTGCGGCATAGAGAGTTGCTGGTCCTATACTGCATCAGTCTGCAGTACTCACACCGCACCACTTCGCGTGTTTCCACGCTAACGATTAGAGTTGCCATTTGGGATGCGCGGAGTGCCAGAGCGTGGGACTCCAGGTGCATCGCTGCACCTTGAATGAAGCAACTTTCTACGAACGAACCATAATTGTCAAGTAGAAAATCAGGGTCAACCCGAAAAAAGCCGGATCAGTCCCGGCGAAACCCGACGAAACGCGAACCATGGTGATAAACAGGAGGCAAAATGAACGCCGAAATAAACTCAAGCGAGAAGTTCGATCGGGAACGAGCTTGGCAGCTTCTTACCGAATGGACGCAGAGCGAAAGCCTGCGCAAACACGCGCTCGCTGTCGAGACTTGCGTAGTGGCCTACGGCGAGCAGGAAGCCGACCGGCTCGGGCTTGAGGGCGACGCCCGCGTCGCACTCGTCGAGCTTTATTCGACCACTGCGCTGCTCCACGATTTCGACTACGAACGCCATCCCACGGCCGAAGAGCACCCTTTTGTAGGTGTTCGCGAGTTGGAGCGCCTGGGCTGGCCAGAGGAACTCCGCACCGCGATTCTTGGTCATGCGCTCTACTCCGGCGTGCCGCGCACGACGCATTTGGCCAAAGCTCTCTTTGCCTGCGACGAGCTGGCCGGCTTCCTCACCGCCTGTGCTCTGGTCAAGCCCACCAAGGCCATCGCCGACGTCGAAGTTTCAAGCGTGAAGAAGAAGATGAAGGACAAGGGCTTCGCCCGTGGCGTGCACCGCGAGGACATCGTGCAGGGCGCGGCAGAGCTTGGCGTCGAGCTCGATGCGCACATTGGGTTTTGCATTGAGGCGATGAAGAGGCGGGCGAGCGAGCTTGGGCTGTGAGCACGGAGCATGATTAATTCCGTCTGATTTATCTCCCCCACGCCCCGCTCGCGACTTGGTCGGCGTCCTTTGGCTTCCGGTTGTACCGGTAGAACCAGCACTGCACCGTGCCGCCCGCCTTCAACTCCACAACCTGCCGCTCGCGAATGTACTCGCTCGTCGCCGGCGTCTGGGAGTCGAATCCTTCATATCTGTCCAGCCGCGCCAGCACGTCTTCGTCCTCCGGCAGCTCCATCACTGTGCCGGCGATTTTGCCCTTCGCGGCAGGATCAGCCACAGCGCCGGGATAGCCGCACAGATCGTAGAGCACGCCGGGCACAAATCCTTCGCCCACGGGCCACAGCTTCGCCGCGACGCGCGCAATCTTTGTTGGCGCGAAACCGGGTTGCAGCGTCCCGTAGGCAAAAAGGTATTTGCTCATAAAAAAGATGCGTTTGGGAAAGATGCGCCTCGGACAAGGAACTGAAACGAAGCCGCGGCTCAAAGCGGGTTCTTCGCCCGCAGTTCCGCCACAATCTCCTTCGCTGCAACGCGGGCCTCGGCTTCCTGATCCGGCGGAAAGCTGATTGCACCCACGCGCGCATGACCGCCACCGCCGTAGCGCTCGCAAATCTGCGCCAGGTTCACCAGCTTTGCGGGGTCGGCCTTGGTCCACGGATTCGATCCCACGGAGACTTTCGTCCGGAAACTCGACTTCGATAGTCCGATCGAGTAAGTGGCCCGCGGATAAAGATAGTAGGGGATGAACTTGTTGAAGCCTTCAAGCGGATGGTCGGTGATGTCGAAGAAGATCGTTCCGTCGCGCTCTTCCGCGCGGCTGCGGATCAGTACCAGTGCTTCCTCGTGTCGCTTGAGCAGCGGCGGCAGCAGGGCCGCGACAA